>OHJZ01000004.1_pt1 | contig 186788 bp, 164 predicted proteins | sample 1568691 | NCBI WGS metagenome assembly OHJZ01 (sample SAMEA3879593, study PRJEB24766) | human gut metagenome | biome: human-associated habitat; feature: feces | place: USA | collected 1985/1987
CGCGAGCTGGGTTCAGAACGTCGTGAGACAGTTCGGTCCCTATCTGTCGTGGGCGAAGGATATTTGAAAGGAGCTGTCCCTAGTACGAGAGGACCGGGATGGACGCACCTCTGGTGCACCAGTTGTCACGCCAGTGGCACAGCTGGGCAGCTAAGTGCGGATCGGATAAACGCTGAAAGCATCTAAGCGTGAAGCCGTCCTTAAGATAAGATATCCCACTTTTAAGTTAAGACCCCTTGTAGACTACGAGGTTGATAGGTCTAAGGTGTAAGTTGTGTGAGCAATTTAGCCAGCAGATACTAATCGGTCGAGGGCTTAAACCTAATGAGAATATATGTTTTGTTTTTGGTTCGTTATTCAATTTTGAGGGAATATCCCTTAAAAGTCGGTGTTGATTGTGATGAGGTTCCACCTGTTCCCATTCCGAACACAGTAGTTAAGCTCATTTACGTCGAAAATACTTGGCGGGTGACTGCCCGGGAAGATAGATAGATGCCGACATAAAGAAGAAAGCACAGTTCCTGTGCTTTCTTTATATATTCCTCCTTAGCTCAGTCGGTAGAGCGCGTGACTGTTAATCACGATGCCGTTGGTTCAAGTCCAACAGGGGGAGCCAACTTTATGTGACCAAAAAGATATTATGCCCGCAAATGGCTTGGCAGAGCCACTTGCGGGCATAAATCTTTTGAAAAACAGGATTCGCGGTCCACAGATATTTTCGACACGAAAGTGGACTTGAACCCTACCACACTAAATTTTCTTGGCTGAATTTGTACAGCTTGCACATAATTTAAATAAAGCACAAATGGGCGCCTGTAATTGCTTTTCTATTTATGAAAAGCGATTTACAGGCGCCTTTTTTTGTTTTCCGACACAATTCGGAAAGGTAAATTGGTCACCAAGCCGTTACGGGCTTGAAATATACATTTGGAGGAAACAATATGAGCAACGAAAACAATCCTGTGAAATCCGACTGCCCGCTGATTGGGGAAAACGGAAACATCTTCAATCTTGTCGGGATAGCAGCACGAACCTTGAAAAGGAACGGTCTTTACGAGCAAGCGTCCGAAATGTCGGAAAAGGTATTCAAGAGTGGCAGCTATGAGGAAGCCCTCAGCATCATCGGCGAGTATGTCAATATAACCTCGGTTGATGAACCCGATGAGGATATTGATTTGAAGATGGGATAACGGAGTATCAAAATGATCAAAGCAACAATTCAGAGCAGCCCATACTGTACAGAGATCACATTCCCTTGCACGGAAACGGAGCTATCGAAAAAACTCGGCGAGCTTGGCATGAATCCGGAGCATCTCGCGCCTATGGCGACAGTAATCAAGATTGAGCCGACCAAGCTGTCAATGCTTGAAGATTGCGAAGTAAGTCTGGACGCGCTGAATTATCTGGGCAAGCGGCTTGACGGGATGGATAAGTTGGAAAGGAAACAGTTCCTTGCCGTGCTGTCATGCGATGAAGCGGAAATCGGTTACGGGTTGAAAAATATCATCAACCTTACCGACAACCTCGCACGTTACACGTTGATAGAGGACACGGACGATCTTGAACGCGTCGGACTGATCCATATGCTCAATGCTCGCGGAGGACTCTCCGAGTCCGAATATACCAATAGTGAGTGGCTCATCGCCGAGGGCACAAAACTGTTGGAATCCGGCAAGGGGATCGACACGGAATACGGAAAGCTATTCATTAACGAGGATATTCCGTTTGAGGAAAAATTCAACGGAACGACGCTCCCGCCGTATCTTTACAACGGCTCGCCCGTGACGGTGGATATCGGTTACATGGGATCGACCGAAATGGTCGAGCTGCCATGCGAGGATATATCGATCAAAAAAGCCGTGTGCAGACTCGGAGCGGACAGCGCCAGTGACTGTAAAATCGAGATTTCGACGTTTACCGACTTGCCGGACGATTTGCGCGATAAGGTTATGGCGATTGAAAAAAATAAGGATATCTTCGGGCTGAACGAGCTGGTGAAAACCGTTGATTTCAGCGTGAAACAAGAGAAGCCCAAAAGCATATTTTATCGGGAAATGTCAAAGTGGCTGAGAGAAAGTAAGTTTGAGTTTTTCGAAAAAGACGGCTGTATGATAGTTTCCGTTGATGACGGTGCGGAGGCGAAGATATATAACAACGGTACTATTGCGGCACTTACCGAAAACGTTGGTGATGAGTATCACGACATATTGCGGGCTGCAAGGTGTATTTACGAATACTGCTCGGTGTACGAAAAAGCCGCGCCGCTGAAAGCTGAGGGCTTGTCGGGAAACTATCGCTGCCTTTCGGAATTTAACGGCACGGTCTTAGCAGCGAAGTACAATGAGGAATACGGTTTTGAATTTGTCACTTGGGGCAGAACCTATGACGGAAAAGCGGTTTGTCAGGGCAATTATTACACAGATTATGCTGCGGCAAAAGAGAACTTCGCGGTGCGGTCGGGGCTGGTGAATAAGGATAAAATGTTCAGCACGGAGGAACTTGAAAGCATCAGGAAATGCATCAATTTTACAGCAATGTATAACGATGATCTAAACTTTGACGACTGCGATTTTCTCAAAAAAATAAGCGAAAAAATATCCGAAAATATTCCGGACCGACAGCAGAACGAAGCTCCGGAAATATCGATGTGAGGTATATGATGAAGATAAAATTTAAAAGTGCTTGGCACAGAAAAACGTTTACGGAGTTTATCACCGCAAATGTTAAAAACCCATATCTCAGCCGCAACGAATATATCGCGGCTGTTTTTTTATTGTCCGCAGATAAGTTTTTGTGGAAACGGGCGCGGAGAGCATTGACGGGATACTCGGTTAATTTCAGCAGTTTGAACCTGTCCGGAATTTCCACCGAGGGATATGCGTTATTTATGACGGCAAAGGCGATATACCGCGGCGACGTGGATATTTCATTACATGAATTATGCGACGCGAATCTGATCGATGACTCGACCGCTATGACGATTTTTGCGGGGGTTATGCTGTTCAGGGATAGCATTGGACTGCTGAATTGGAGGATTTGAAATGATAAGATTTGTTATTGAGAACGGAAACAATTGTCTGAAATTTGATATGCCCACCTGCGAGTTGGCGGAACATATGGGCAGTATCGGAATTTGTAAGGATATTCCGATAGGCGGTACGGAGAATGTCTCTGTGGATTATTATCCGGCTGAGGACGATGACAAGATTGCGAAAATCGTCTGCGACAGGCTCTTACCCGAGGATAAGATTTCCGATGTGAATCAGCTTTGCGAGAAGCTCGACGGAATGTGGAGAATTACCGCCGAGGAGTTTGAAAGCACCCTCTCGGAAAATGATGTTCGCGGCGCTTTGAACATAAAAGCGGCTTATGAGAAGCTGCGCGAGGATTTGACGCAGATAAACGATTTAAGTATGTGACGGCGCGAGCCTTAGCATAAAAATTCGCACAGATTGGAGGTGTTACTATGGCGATGAGCAGAGGACGTATCGAGTTCTACAAAGAGCATTATCCGCGCGGAACTCGTGTGAAGCTTGACGGCATGGGCGATGATCCGTGTCCTGTTGAGCCGGGAGCGGTCGGCACCGTGATCGCAGTGGACGATATCGGCACCTTGCACGTAGAATTCGACAACGGGAGATCGCTCGGTATCTGCCCCGAAGTGGACGGTTTCCACAAGATCACGGAACAGATCGAGGCTCAGGAACCGAAAATGTCGATGTAAAAAATCGGTGCGAAAATTTGTAAAGGAGTGATTTTATAGCAATTAAATTTTTCGACTGCTTTTCGGGAATCGGCGGTTTTCGCAGCGGTCTCGAGCAAGCGGGCGGCTTTGAATGTATTGCGTACTGCGAAATAGACAAGTACGCTGTTGCCGCTTACAAAGCCATTTACGACACGGAGGGGGAGATTTATTATAGCGACGTTACAAGAATTGACACAGCAGGAATGCCCGACTTTGACTTGTTCGTCGGCGGGTTCCCTTGTCAAGCCTTTTCTTGCAGTGGCTTCGGACGGGGATTTGCCGACCCTCGAGGCGCTCTTTTCTTTGAACTTGCCCGAATTATCAAAGAAAAGCGACCTGCAGCTTTTCTGCTTGAAAATGTTCCCCGACTCATATCTCATGACAGCTTCAGGACGTTTCAGACCGTCCTCTGTACGCTTTCGGAACTGGGGTATTGTATTGAATGGATGGTGCTTAACAGCGCAGCCTTTGATCTTGCGCAGTCGAGGAACAGGGTGTACATTGTCGGACATCGCCGTCCCGAATGCGCCGGACAAATATTCCCTGTCGAATGCGGCGATTACCAAACTCCTATCCAACTCATCGGCGGTTCGCAATGCTCGAGAGTCTACTCCGCCGAGGGAACTGCCGTGACGCAGTGTGCCGGATCGGGCGGCGGAGGCGGCAAGACGGGTTTGTATTTTTTCGATATGAATCCGAATTTTGACTTTACCGAAAACGCGCGCTGTCTGCTTGCGCGATACGATTCGGGCGTGAGCAACCATAAGGGCGTGAATTCGGGAATATTCGTCGAGGGAGATTTCCCCGGCGCGGTAAGGTTTATCGACAAAAACGGAGTGCTGCGAATCGGCATTCTACGCAAACTTATGCCGATTGAGAGCTGGAGATTACAAGGCTTTGATGACGCTCAGTTCAATAAAGCGGCGGCGCTCGGACTGCGTGACGGGCAGCTCTACAAAATGGCGGGAAATGCGGTTTCCGTACCCGTTATCAAGGCGATAGGCGAAAAAATCCGCGATGTAATTTTTGACGGAGGGAGTGAGATAATTGCCGAACCATATTATGAACCGCCTGCGCTTGGAGGGGGATCAGAACAGAATTGACGAGCTGCTGAAAAGCGTTAAGGGCAAGGACAGCGTTCTGGATTTTAACAGGATTATTCCGATGCCGGAATCGCTGAATATCGAAGCGGGAAGCCGCACGGACAACGGGCTGAAAGCGTATAAGGATTTTGTGTACGTCTACACCTTTGCCGGAATCGAGAAGAAAGACCTGCTGAATATCCCGAAAGAAAAAGAGGAAATTTTCCTCCGAACGCGGCAGGATATCCGACGCGATGAATGGGAGCTCGGTAAGGCGGCGTTCCAAAACGAGCAGAAATACGGCGCGGCGACATGGTACGAGTGGGCGCGTGAGAATTGGGGAACAAAATGGTCGTCTTATAACGCGGAACTCGGCGAAGATAACACGATCATGTTCAACACGGCATGGTCGAGGGCAATGCCCGTGATCCAAAAGCTCGCGGAGAATTTTCCCGACCTTTATTTCGAATACTGCTGGGCTGACGAGGATTTGGGGGTGAACGTCGGAATGGCTGAATTTGAAAACGGAGAAGTCACCTTCGACGAATTCTACAACGCCCATTCCTATGACGCATATGAGCTTGCCGCGGATCTGTGGGATATCGATCTTGCGGAAGAAGGCTTCGTTTTTAATGAGAAAACGCGGTCGTATGATTACTGTCCCGATGAACCTGACGAAAGCCCGAAAATGGAATGAGGTGAGTTTTTGAAACCTATAAACGCTAACGAGGCGGACTACGAGCGATTTGAAATTCTCGGTCATGATGCGCTTTTTACTTGCTTGCGGATTGATCGGAAATCGCTCCCCGAGGGGCTTTACGCATACGACTTGCGCGACTGCGATGATTGTTCCGGTGATCCTTGTCAGCTTAAAAGTCATGTCATGGTAAATCATTGGGGAACAATCATTGTGAAAGAAAAAATTGACGGTGCAGACGAAGGTATCGACCTTGATAAAAATGATTACAATTACCTCGGTGAAAGCATGACGCTTGACGAATTCGCAAATCCCGCTCCGAAGATGGAGCAAACCATGTAACAAATAATTGTGTTCGCCTGTGAAATAGCAGGTGCAGCACAACTCCAAATTGAATAATGCTGATTGTTCACCTTGCTGTTTTGCAGCGCAACGCAAAAAGGAGGTGATGACGACGAATAGCTTTATGAGCTGGATTGGCGGCAAGAAAAGCAGCCGCGACATAATAATTCCGAGATTTCCATTGTACTATGAAAAGTATGTGGAGGTTTTCGGCGGAGGCGGTTGGATACTGTTCGCGAAGCCGCCCGGTAACGATCACGAAATATTCAACGACGCGAATTCAAATATATCTAATTTGTTTTATTGCGTTCGCGAACACAGCGAGGAACTAATCGAAAAGTTGCGGTTTGTGCTTAACTGCCGCGAGGACTTTGATCGCATAAAACACATAATTTCCGAAAAAGCGGAAATCGGCGATGTGCAGCGCGCGGCGCAGTTTTATCAATTGATAAGATATTCTTACGCAAGCGGGTGTGACAGTTTTGGCGGAAAACCGCACAGTATGTGGGGCAACTTTCCGCTTATTGAACAGGCTTCGCGGCGGCTTCAAAAGGTTGTAATTGAAAATAAGGATTTCGAGAAACTCATCTCTGCACAGGACAGCGAGGTGAGCTTTTTTTATTGCGATCCGCCGTATTTCTCGACCGAGGGCTATTACGAAAACGTAGGCTTTACGACCGCTGATCATGAGCGTTTGCGGGATTCGCTGAAAAATATTTCGGGCAAGTTTCTGGTGTCATATAACGACTGCCCCGAAATTCGCGAACTTTATGGAGGCTATGAGATGTATTCATATGAGCGCTTGAACAATATCCGTCAGCGGTTTGACGGCGGGAGTATGTTCGGCGAATTATTGATCGCGAATTACGATTTGAACGAAAGGCTGAATACCAATCAGCAGATTTCACTTTTTGAGATGGAGGATAATTATGGTGACATTTAACAGCAGAATTACGAAGAATGGGAACATTAAAATTTCTGGGCAGCTACGCGACATACTCGCGCTTGTGCCGAACGACCGCGTTACGGTGACAATTGACTGCGACGCTCCCGATGAACTGAAAATTCCGAGAGAATTTCTTGATGAGGCGGGGATTCCCGAGAATAGCGTTCTCGAGGTTTTCGCAGAAGATGGTCGCGTAATAGTGCAGGTGGCAACTGATGAAGAATAAAATTGTCATTTTCAAGCATGAGGAATTCGGCGAAATCAGAACGCTGAATATCGACGGCGAGCCGTGGTTTGTCGGAAAAGATATTGCGGTAGCGCTCGGTTACTCAGCACCACGCAATGCAATTCAAGCACACGTTGATAATGAGGATAAAACCACTGCACTGATTCAGTGCACAGGTTCCGAATATAAAAGTAATGCTGTTATTATCAACGAAAGCGGCTTATACAGCCTCATCCTTTCGAGCAAGCTGACGAGCGCGAAAAAGTTCAAGCGTTGGGTCACATCCGAAGTTCTCCCCTCCTTACGAAAGCACGGTGCATACTTCACCGTGGAAACCCTGCACAAGACCATGAGCGATCCGCGCGAGCTGGCAAAGCTGCTCACCACACTTGCGGACGAGCAGGAAAAGCGCAGAAAGCTCGAGGAAGAAAACGCTTTCCTTTCGGTAAAAGCGAATTATTATGACCGCATTTTGCAGAGCAAGAATTCCGTCCCCGTAACGCAGATCGCAAAGGACTATGGCATGACAGCGATTGCGTTCAACAGAATGCTGCATGATTACGGGATTCAGTATTCCATCAGAAATTCGTGGGTGCTTTACGCGGAGTACGCTAACCTCGGCTATACGCAAAGCAAGACATATCAGATCGGCGATGACAAGGCGATTATGCACACTTGTTGGACTCAGGCGGGGCGAATTTTCTTGTATAACTTCCTTGCCGAGCGCGGTATAACGCCTATGTGTGAACGGGAGGATTATGATGAAACCCTTGTATAAATATTCGGCTGAAACTGCAAGGCATAACGGCGAGCTTGACGCTTGGCGCGAAAGCAAAAAAGAGAATATCCGCTGTAGGGATTTCCTTGACGAACAGATCGCAAAGCGCTTTGACGGTATGACGCTCCCTTCGGACTGCGTAGAAAATACCGTCAAGGAATTCGGCTACGACCGTACTATGTGGGTAATCGCGAACACCATTCAGAACCGTAAGGGCGACGGCAGATTTCACAGCAGAAATACCGAGTGGGCAAAGCGCTTTAATATTCCCGACACCGGCAGAAACTACGAATTTGCACTGAACTCGCATAGCTGTCTGGTGGACGGCGCGGCGGACGATATCCGGAAAATGTATGCGGAATTAAATCTGTTTTCCGTAGAGGATATCGTCCGGTCAGACGAGCCGCAGGACTACACAAATAAGCTGCTAATTCTTCGTGATACATCCTTGAAAGAGGAATATCGGACGCCGGAAAATCAATTGTTTTTTTGCGACAGGCGGCTTCGGCTGTTCCCCTACGGCAAGTGGTCGCAAGGTGTTCGGACATTTTCTGTCGGACGGCGAAAAAGCGGAATTCTGCCGCCAAGACTTCATCGGCATTGCCTCCGATGAGCATATTCCCGATTGGGCGAGCGAGAAGCTCGCGGCGATGTCCGAGGATAACGAGCCATCACAGGACAATTCGCCCGAAATGAAGATGTAAAAAGCCGCGGAGAAATTCGCGGCTTTTGCATAAATAAAAATTTTTTTTGGAGGACATTTTTATGAGAAACTTTTTTAAGAGTGCAAAGGCAAAGATCATTGGCGCGGTAACTTTTGTTAAGACAGCGGTATGCCGCAAAATTCAGAGAACCCGTGCGGCAGCGTACAGACTTGCGGTTCGCAGCAATACCATGCTTGCCGCCAACCGTGCGGAGAATTTCGTGGACAGCGGTATCAAGATTCTGATCGCGGTCGTTATCGGCGCGCTGCTGCTAGGCGGTTTGTATGCGCTGTTCGGCGATACGATCATGCCGACAGTGACCGAAAAGGTCGAGGATATGTTCAACTTCAAGGGCTAATGGAAAAGTTCGTGATGTGGCTTCTGGTGCTTATTGCGGTCGTGTTTCTTGCACGACCGCAAGGCACTGAAGCAACAAATAATTCGGAAATTATTGCAAGCGCGGAATGTGCCGATGAGAAATCAGATGACGGGTCAATCATTTTAACGGTCGTTATAATCGTGATCATTATCGGCGCAGCCGCAACCGCTTGCGGATCGGAGGAAATTCATGAAAATTGACGTAAGGATCAACAGTTTAACGCCCAGAGAGGGCAATGTAAAGGCAATCGCGTCAGCAAACCTTGACGACTGCTTTGCGGTAAAAAATATCCGCGTGGTCGAGGGCAAGAACGGGCTGTTCGTTTCCATGCCCTCGTACATGGGTCAGGACGGCGAGTATCACGACCTGTGCTTCCCCACCACTCCCGAACTGAGAAAGCAGCTTAACAATGCGGTTTCAGAGGCTTACAAGCAGGCGATTATTCAGCTTCAGGAGCAGTCAAACGCAAATTTTCAGCAGTCGGAGCAGATGGGTGAGTCTGCTCCGACGATGTCAATGTAAACCAAACAAAAAATATATGGAGGATTTTTTATGAGAAACTTTTTTAAGAATATAAAGGCAAAGATAATTCGTGCGGCGGTGCTGATGCAGGAAAAGCGCGGCGAAAATTTTGTTGACAGCGGTATCAAGATTCTGATCGCAGTCGTTATCGGCGCACTGCTCCTCGGCGGTCTGTATGCGCTCTTCGGGGACACAATTATGCCGACCGTGACCGAAAAGGTCGAGGATATGTTCAATTTCAAGGGCTGATGATCGGCTCTGTGGTGCAGTTTGCCGCGATTTCACTTTTGCTTGGAATAGGCTCATACATGGACATAAAAACCCGTGAGATTCCGAATTGGATAAGCGTTATTATCGCTTTGACAGCGGTAATAAATTTCCGTTTGGATAATTTGTGGGGAATAATTGTCGCCGTTATATTTTTTTCCGTGGCGCTCGCTACGGGAAAAATCGGCGGAGGTGATGTTAAATTGATCGCGGCTTTGAGCGTGGTGTGTGGACTTTGGGGCAGCTTCGCGTTGCTCCTTTTCGCGCAGATTTCCATGCTTATTTTTTATGCGGGAAAATATATTCTCTGCAAAATTAACGGTAAGACGGCAAGTAAATCCTTGCCGTTTGTGCCGTTTATTTTTATCGGTTACTTGGTTACAAAAATATTTTTCTGAAAGGAAAGATTACAATGAAATTTTTAAAAAACAGAACGGTTCTCGGCGTGGTGTGTATAGTGCTGTCGCTAATTATCTGCTTCGCGATCACTCCGCTTTTTAACGCCTCGAAAAGCAGTACAATGAAGATCGTGCGCGTGAAAAGCAACTTGAAGATCGGGCAAGAGATCACCTCAAAAGATATCGAGGTTGTCGAGGTTGGCGCGTATAATATGCCGTCCGAGGTGATGAAAAATTCCGAGGACGTTATCGGGAAATATGCGTCAGCCGAGATGATAAAAGGCGAATACGTTCTCGCGGCGAAAATAAGCGATACTCCCGCTTCGGAAAATGCTTATTTATATAATTTGACGGGCAAAAAGCGCGCTATTTCCATAACGATCCCGTCCTTTGCGGGCGGTCTTTCGGGCAAACTTATTTCGGGGGATATCGTGTCCGTGATTGCGATTGACTATAAGGAAAAGGGCGAAACCGTTGTTCCCGAGGAATTGCAGTATGTAGAGGTAATCGCTGTGACCGACAAGAAAGGCAACGACGATGAAACCGTTACCGTAAAGCCCGACGGCGAGGAGGAAACCGAGCTGCCCGAAACCGTGACGCTGCTCGTCACTCCCGAACAGGCGAACATCCTCGCGGAACTCGAGGCGGAGGGTGAAATTCATGTCGCGCTCGTATACCGCGGAACGGCTGAAAACGCGCAGAAATTCATTTCGGCACAGGAAAAACACTTGACAGAATTGGCGGCGGAAAATGAAAAAGAAAACGAAAATATCGGCAAGCCCGAAGTACCGGAGATACTCTCGCAGAGCCAGATTACCGAGGAAAACTCCGGCGAAAATAATTCCGAAATCGATAAAGTGATTATTAATCCCGAGAATAGTTCCGATACGAATTCCGAAAGTGTTTCGGAAAATACTTCGGATAATACGGAAACGGAGGTGACTTCAGATGCCGAATCTGTTTAAATCGCTTATCTCGCGCGGCGATGACGATGAAGAGCTTGACCTCGAATTTGACATAAACTCTCCCGAGAGCGCTTGTTTCGAGTTGCCGCCCGACAGACGGGATAATCAGGTGCTGGCAGTCTGGGGATCGCCGTCCTCCGGCAAGACAATCATGAGCGTTAAGCTGGCTCGGTATATTGCTTCGCAGAAAAAGAATGTCATCCTTGTGCTTGCGGATATGTCTGCGCCGCCTCTGCCCTACGTCTGCCCGCCGTCCGACCTTGAAGCGGAAACCTCGCTCGGCAATATTCTCGGCGCGGCTCATGTTGACGGAAATCTTATCCGCCAAAACGCGATTTTGCACAAGAAAAACGAGTACCTCACAATGCTCGCAATGCTGAAGGGCGAGAATGCGTTTTCCTATGCTCCGTACACCGAAACGCAGGCGCGGGAGCTGCTCTCGGAACTGCGGAAAATGTGCGAATACATCATCATCGACTGCACCTCAAACATCACAAATGACACGCTTTCGGCGGTTTCGCTGATTGAGTCTGACGCGGTTCTCCGTTTGGTGTCATGCGACTTGAAATCAATCTCTTATTTGAACTCGCAGCTCCCCTTGCTCCTCGACAATAAGTTCAACGCAAATAAGCAGTATAAGGCGGCGAGCAATGTTTCGTCATTCCAAGCAGATGATGAGATAGAACAGATCGTAGGCGGTGTGAGCTTTAAAATTCCGCACTCAGATGAGGTTTACAAGCAGTTTCTCGCGGGGAATTTATTCGCGGGACTTACCGAAAAGGGCAGTAAGGATTTCCGCAAGGCAGTGTCAAAAATAGCAAACGAGGTGTTCGAGCTATGAATTTAACATCACAAAACAGTACGCAGAATCTGTTCTTTAAATCGGATAAGAAGCGCGAGTTTACCGACGTTCTGAACGAGGTGCAGTCGTACATTTCGAGCAAATATTCCGCGCTTGTGATTGACGGAATCAACAATGTCAACTCCGGCGATGACAATATAAAACAGCAGGTCAAGCGGTACATCGGGAAGTATTTGCTCGATTATCGTATCTCAGTCGAAGGGCTTTCCCAAACGGAATTGGTCGATAAGCTGTACACGGAAATGGCGGAATTTTCGTTTCTGACGAAATATATTTTCGGTACGGGAATCGAGGAAATAAATATCAATTCATGGGACGACATCGAGGTGCAATATTCCAACGGCACCAACGTCAAAATTGATGAGCATTTTGAGTCACCAGAACATGCTATAAATGTTGTCCGCCGAATGCTTCACGTTTCGGGAATGGTGCTGGATAACACTTCGCCTGCCATTCTCGGACATCTTTCAAAAAATATCCGTATCGCCGTGCTGAAAACCCCGCTTGTGGACGAAGATGTCGGAGTGGCGGCTTCTATCAGAATTGTCAACGCGCAGAAACTGAAAAAGGAGGATTTTCTCAAGTCAGGAACGGCGACCGATGAGATGATGGAGCTGCTCTCCGCGCTCGTTCGTTACGGCGTTTCCACGACCGTTGCGGGGGCGACGTCAAGCGGAAAAACGACACTTACGGGCTGGCTGCTGACAACTATTCCCTACGACAAGCGAATTCTTACGATAGAAAGCGGCTCCCGTGAGCTGGACTTGGTGGTGCGCGATGAGAACGATAAGATTTTGAACAAGGTCGTTCATACCATAACGCGCGAATCCGAGGATGATAAAAAATCCGTTTCACAGGACGATCTGTTGGATATGGCTCTTCGTTTCCACCCCGATTATATTGTGGTCGGCGAAATGAGAAGCAGCGAGGCAGATTCAGCGCAGGAAGCAGCGCGAACGGGTCACACGGTAATCACCACAATTCACTCCAACTCTTGCGAATCAACATGGCGCAGAATGGTGACACTCTGTAAGAGAAAATATCCGAATGTCGATGACAAAGTGATCCTCAACCTTGTAACAGAAGCGTTTCCCATTGTCGTGTACGCAAAGCAGCTTGAAAATAAGCAGCGCCGCATCATGGAAATTATGGAGTGCGAAATTTGTTCCGACGGAACGAGAAAATATCACTCGCTCTACCAATACAAAATTTTCGAGAACCGCATGGAGGACGGGAAATTTATAGTCAAGGGTACGCATGAAAAAGTCGAGGATATTTCCGAATCGCTCCAAAGACGGCTGCTTGAAAACGGTATGCCAAAAGCGGAACTTGACGTGCTTATGAAAGGGGGAAAATCAGCGTGAACGCTATATTAACGGCGGCTTGTATCGGCATGGTCGTCGGATTTTTTCTGATGTTCGGGATCTCGCCGATGGAGTTTACCGAGGGGATTTTTAATAGGCTCCTCGCCAAACCGAACAGCATAAAATCTCAGATCAACGAGGCGACCAAGCGCAAGAAACCGAATATTTTCAGGCGCGAGATATCGGAAGCGCAGGAGATATTGCGGCTCACCAACAGAACGAATATGTTCGGTATCCTTTGCGCTTGCTCGTTGGGATTGTCCGCAATCGGTATCTGCATTGCGGTCGCTATCGGGAACGCTTTTCTCGCTCCCGTTATGGCTGTGGGATTGATGTTTGTGCCGTTCTGGTATGTCAAAACAACGGCTACCAACTATAAAAAGGCAATATCTTCCGAGTTGGAAACGGCGCTGTCCATAATTACAACGGCTTATTTGCGTAACGAAGATATAATCACTTCCATTGAGGAAAACGTTCACTACCTTAACGCGCCTGTCAAGGCAGTTTTCGAGAATTTTATCAGCAGAATCAAGCTGTCAAATCCCGACATTACCGCCGCAATTTTGAATATGAAAACCAAAATCGACAGCGAGGTTTTTCACGAATGGTGCGACAGCTTGATCCTCTGTCAGACAGACCGCAGCTTGAAGTCGACGCTTACCCCGATTGTGAACAAGCTGTCGGATATGCGCGTGGTGAACGCCGACCTCGAATATATGATCACCGGACCGCGCAAGGAATTTATTTCAATGGCGTTCTTGGTTATAGGCAACATTCCGTTGTTATATATGCTTAACAAGGCATGGTTCAATTCGCTGATGAATACTGTTGTCGGGCAGATCGTGTTGGCGATTTCGGCGGTTGGAATTTTCATATCTACGGCTATCGTCATTAAGTTGACCAAGCCGATTGAATATAAGCGATAAGGGGGGATCTGAATGGAATTTTTAATGATCATATTCGGAATTACACTCGCTGTCGGGCTGTTTATGCTTCTCGCTAACGCACTGAAAATTCCTTATCTCAAGACCTCTCAAGCGGTTATGAATACGGGCAGAAACGACAAAAAGCTGTCGAAATCCATTGAGGCGATACTGCTCGGCATCGCGGCGAAGCTCGGAAAAATTATTCCGATGGATAAGTACAAAAAATCTCGTCTGGAAAGCACCTTGAAGTCGGCGGGAATTAAAATGATGCCCGAAACCTTTACGGCACTTGCGTTTCTGAAAGCCTTTTGTATCGCACTTTTGGCTGTTCCGTGCGCGTTCTTTATGCCGCTTTTAATTCCGTTTTTCATAATTCTCGCCGTTGCGATCTACTTCCGCGAGAACGGAAAAGCGGACGAGAAAATGCGTGAAAAACGTGACGCTATCGAGCAGGAACTCCCCCGTTTTGTGGCTACGGTCGAACAGGAACTGAAAACGAGCCGTGATGTTCTGTCGATCATGGAGAATTTCAAAAAGCACGCGGGAGTGCATTTTGCTTACGAGCTTGACGTGACCTGCGCGGATATGCGTAGTTCAAGCTATGAAGCGGCTTTGACGAGATTTGAGGCGCGTATCGGTTCGGCACAGTTATCCGATGTTGTTCGCGGTTTGGTATCGGTCATCAGAGGTGATGACAGCGCAGTATATTTCAAAATGCTGGCGCATGATTTCAAGCTGATCGAACTCCAAAGGCTCAAGGCGAAGGCGGCAAAGATTCCGCCGAAAATCCGTATTTTCAGCTTCGGAATGTTAATGCTTTTCCTGCTCACTTACCTTGTGGTTATGGGAATGCAGCTTCTCGACTCGCTCAGTTCTATGGCATGACGGAGGTGCGAATGAAAAAATTATTGAAAAGCAAACGCGGCGAGGGCTACTTTGACATCGTGATCGTCGTTCTCGTTGTGGTCATGGTAATTGCGCTTATTATGGCGGTAGCGCCCGTGGTCTCCGCGAAAATCCAGCTTGACAATTACGCTGACGAGCTTGTGAGAGAAGCTGAAATATCCGGTCGGATCGGATCGGAAACCACAGCAAGGGCGCAGGTACTTACGGAACGCACGGGGATCAAGCCGACAATACAGTGGTCACGGTCGGGCAAGGTACAATTAAATCAGGAGTTCACGGTCACTTGCACTTATAAAATTGATATAGGCTTTGGCGAGTTCGGGAGCTTTCCAGTGATGCTGACCGCGAAAGCAAGCGGAAGGAGTGAAGTTTATTGGAAATCGTGAGGAAAATCCAAAAATTACTTCGCTCTAAAAAAGCCTATTCCTCCGCGCCTTTAGCGGTGGTTATCGCGCTTGCGGGAATGATGTTTTTTGTTGTGCTGTGGCAGATAATTCGACTGATTACTATATCGGCGGGAGTTAAGGATGCGGTACAGTCGGCGGTGATCGCGACCTCGGTCGGAAATTACAGCAACGTCTATGACGGCGTTCGCGAGGGATATTCGGGCGGGTACAGATTTTCGGGAAATTCATGGCGCGCGGCGGTGTCTACGGGCGACGTTTACGGACGGCTGGATCAACTGCTCGGATTGCACAGCAGCGGCGGAAAGCACGTCAAGACTAACTCTGACGGAACGGAATATGCAGTCTACGGACTTTCCGTGAATGTGGATAACGCGCAGTTCGCGCCGACATCGGGAGATATCCCGCAGTTCTCGGCAACATCGTATATAACGCTGGAAGTACCGCTATCGTTCTGCGGAGATATTCTTCCGCCGATGAAGATCAGGCTCTGCGTGAAATCCAAATACACCCCGAAATTCTGATGAATATACACAGGAAAAAGAAAAAGTTTTGTTGTATCTGTAGAAAACATTTTTTTGACTGGATAAAATTCTCACGATATGGTAAAATGCAGATAACAGCAAAGCGCCGACATGAAAGGACAGGTGATTTTATGACAATGAAAACAAAAAGAGGTCTGGCGGTAGGCGGCGGGACGGTACTGTGCGCGGCACTCGCGATACTTATAGCAACAAGGTTCGCACCCGAACCCGAGGCAACGGCTCCCTACACTTCTGATACAAGCTCAACACCCCCGATAAGTGTGGAGATATCCACCGCAAAACGTGAGGAATCCAGGTCTATTGAGATAGAAAAGCCTGCGGAAAGCACAATCATACCCGACAATAGCGCAGCGGACAGCGCTCCCGAAGAAATCAATGCTGAATTTATTGAAAACGGCGGTATCGAAATTGAGCAGAATTTCCCCGAACCCGAGAAAACGGAGAGCGCTCCGCAGAACGAACCGCCCGCTCCCCCGCAGATCGAGGACGAGGAAATGCTCACCAACCCCGACAAAGAGCCGACTTACGAACCCGAGCAGACCGAGGTCAAGCCGCAGCCGGAAACTCCTTCGGATACTCCCAAACACGGTGACCGAAAAGACGGTATGATTTATATCAACGGCTTCGGTTGGGTAAAGGATGAGGGCGGTGGCGGAATCGGATACACAGATACCGAAATGTATCAGAACGGCAACAAAATAGGGTACTTCGGATAAACAATAAAAGCGCTGAGTGAATAACTTGGCGCTTATTTTCTTGGAGGTGTAAATGAAAAAATTCATAAGAATAATTGCCGCAGCTATGGCGGCATTTTTCTGTTTGCAGATTGTCGCATTCGCTGAGGGAGATCCCAATATTGACAACGGCGGCGGTGGTTTAAAGGACGGAAGCTCCGAAAATTTCTGGAATCCCGGTAACGACGGAGTTCGCGTTACCATTGTTGATGCCGAAACGGGTGCCGTGAAATCCGCGTCAATAGACTACACAAATACAAATGCGTCAGATATTGCTCTTCACTTCGGAAAGGTAAGTAAGGCAGAATATGTAGGCGGAACGGCGCTTTCCGCGACTACTTCCTCCTACACTTTTATCAATCCCACAGAGCCTCTACCTACAATTATCAGTGACGGTTCAGGAGCAAGCATTGAGGAAATTCGCAGCTATTTTACAGATGAACAGGTTGTAAAGCGTATAGCCGAGCATACGAGAATTGAGTTTGACGATCTGACAAACGGCGATTATAAATTGATGGTCGAGCCGATCATGTATATCACGTTCAACGGCATAAGAACTGCGATGACGGCTACCGAGGCGGCTTTGTACAATATGCAGACGGGCGGCGAGATGATCAATAAAATGGGTCCTCTCTCGCATAAAAATCTGCCGCTTGCGATGTTCCTCGAAAAGGACGATCTCGGCTATACCGCTTGGACGGGTTCGAAAAACTCCTATATGACCGACAGCGATATTATCCAATATCTTGGAGTCGGAATCGTTTCTTTCAAAGAGCCGGAGGAAGAAGTCGAAGTCGCGGCGAGTGATTATGAATATCGTGTTGATACCGATGTTTATACAAGCATCACCGTAACAGGCGGCGAACATACTCCCGACAATCCGGTGACCGTAAGATTTTATATCAAGAACAAGGTGTACACGGTCGGGAATATCGTATATCCAAAGGGCGCTTCGCAGTTGGTATGGTGCAAGTGGCACACCCCCAATACCGAGCAGACAGTCAACATTAAGGTCACGGTGACGGGCGGCGCGTCCGCGAGCAAAACCAATATTACGGCGAATATCGTCGATCTCAATAAGAACCCGCCTCCCGATCCGACCGCCGATGACCGCAACGACAGCTTCCGCGCAGTAAGTGTTCCGAATAGGGAACAAAGAACCTCGGCGGCTTGGAGCGTTTGGAGCGCGTATTGGCAGCCGAAATGGGTTTGGCAGTCAAGGTGGAGATGGACGGGAAAGCGATGGGTTGACCGAGGAAGTTGGGTCGATAAGGGCGAGTGGAAATTCCGCAGTAATTCATATTCCGTTTCCATGAGCGCGAATATGCAAATAACCTGCGATGAAAAAAATCCGACAAATGTAGGCAGAACCATGAAATCCGGCTACGGAATTAACGAAACAGTGACCGCTTCAATTTCGGGAAATGGACAGCATACCGAGCTTCAGAACGCTGTTGCTTACTTCCCAGAATTTTATTACAAAACCTATTGGCGGCTGTTGGAGTATACAAACGGCGCACTTGAATTCCGAAAAAACAAGTACAGTACTTACAATAATCGGACACATTTTACTCCGCTCTGGTATCCCGACGGAAATTACAAGGTCTACACATGGGCGATTGATTGCTGGACTCCTGCGGGAATGCTTTCCGCAAATCTGACCGATAGTCTTACCATTAAGGGCAACGTATTCGACGATTGGCATATTGCTCCGTCACACTGAAAGGATGATTTTTTATGAAAAAGAAAATTGTTAGAGTTATAAGCGTGGCAATGATTATAATTGTTGCAATGACCGCTATGTCTGTCTTTGCTTTTGCGGACAGCGGCAACGTCGCGGGAGCGATTGAGGGTACATGGAAATCTGCTTCGGGGCAGATAAAGCAGGTTGTGAACAATGTTGTGTTCCCGATCATAGATGTGATTCTGGCGGTGTTTTTCTTTGCAAAACTCGGGCTTGCGTACTTTGACTATCGAAAGAGTGGGCATTTCGAATGGTCGGCTCCCGCGATTCTTTTCGCGTGTCTTGTTTTCACGCTAACCGCGCCGATGTATGTCTGGACAATCATAAATATCTGATTTTTATACTCCGCTGACAAGTAAACAAAGGCGGCGTTCGTTAAATCGGGCGCCGCTGTTTTGGAGGTGACGAAAATATTTTTATTGGACGTAGGCGCGGATTTTGTAACCAAAATATTTGATTACTTTTCCGACCTGATATATCAGAAAATAATCGCGCTGCTCGGCGACTTTTTCGGCGTTATGAACGCCACAGGATACGATTTATTCGGTATGCCGTGGGTACAACAGATCGTGCAGCTTTTCTCAAACCTCGGCTGGGCGCTGTTTGTAGTTGGGATCGTGGTCGCGCTTTTTGAATTCGCCATAGAATCCCAAAACAGGCGCGGCGATCCGAAAGCACTTGCGCTGAATATAATCAAGGGATTTTTTGCGGTAAATTTATTCTGCAATGTTCCCGTTCAGTTGTACGGCTTGGCGGTATCGCTGCAAAGCAGTATGTCCGCCGATATGACGGGCTTGATCAGCCCCGAGGGGAGCGGAACGCTGCTGAACGCTTGCCTTGATGTGATCAACGGATTCTTATTCGGTCCGCTGCTTGGAATTCTGATCGCCGTGATGATGGGCTACAGCGTTATAAAGGTGTTCTTTGCCAGCATCAAGCGCGGCGGAATACTTTTAATTCAGATCGCAATCGGATCGCTATATATGTTCAGCGTACCGCGCGGATTTAACGACGGTTTCGTCATGTGGGTAAAGCAAGTTATAGCGACCTGTCTGACCGCTTTTTTGCAGTCGACCATGCTCGTTTGCGGATTGATCCTGTTCAAGGATTACTGGCTGCTCGGCTTGGGTATCATGCTTGCTGCGGGAGAAATTCCGAGGATCGCTGGAATGTTCGGTCTGGAAACATCGGTACGTCCGAATATAAACGGCGTTATCAATACGGCGCAGTCGGCGGTACACCTCAAACAGATGGTTACCGCCGTATCGAAAAAGTAAGGGGGAGGCAGAAACATTATGTACATTTATCCCGACAACCTCAAAGCCGCGCCGATGCTGTTCCTGTGGCGGCTGAAAGATCTCGCCATGATTGGGATCGGCGCACTGATCGCCGTGTTCGCTATGGCACAAACGGGGTTTACAATTCCGCTGATCGCAACCATTGTTTACGGCTTTCTGGCGATACGATTTGAGGACACCAGCATTCTCGATTTTATCAAATATGCCGTAAAATATTTTTTTGTGGAGCAGCAGGAATATAGGTGGAAAATTTAGCTGGACTTCTCAAAACGGCTGTGGTATAATCGTCGTGGAGGTGATAGACGTGCGCAGAATAATAAAGAACTGCATAAAGTGCAATTTATGCGGAGATATAATCGTTTCGGAGGATCGTCACGACTTCAAAAGCTGCAAGTGCGGCACGGTATCTACAGACGGCGGGAACGAATATTTGCGGTGCAGCTATAAGAACAGCCCCGATGATTATACCGAACTTTCAGAATATGAGGAAACCGAAGATAGGAGGTAATTTTGAAGAGCAAAAATCAACAGCAAAACAACCAAAGCACCCGACAGCTCCTCGGAATCGAGGACATAACCGAATATTCACTCAAGACCGCTTCGAATGAGGCGGTCTTTTTCAGTATCAAGCCGAGCAATATTTCGGTGATGTCGGAGGCGGGATTGTCGGCGAAAATATACTCGCTGATGAGCGTTCTCAAGGGCTTGACGGAAATAGAAATTCTCTGCGTGAACTCGCGCGAGAGCTTCGAGGGCAACAAAAATCACTTGAAAGCACTCGCCAAAAAAGAGGAAACTCCTGCGGTAAGAAAGCTGCTCGAACAGGACGCGCAGCACCTCGATCACATTCAGGCGATGACCGCAACGGCGCGGGAATTTCTGCTTATCGTGCGTATCCGCGGACTTAAAGATAAGGAGATTTTTTCCTACTTGAATCGCATAGAAAAAACACTCAATGAGAACGGATTTTCCGCTAGAAAATATGCCGGCGAGGATATAAAGACGCTCCTCGCGGTCTATTTCGAACAAAATGTGACAACGGAAAAATTTGAAAACGCGGACGGAGAAAGGTGGATTTTAAATGGCTGATAAACTTGTATTAAACGCAAATATGATCTGCAAGGCGGACAGATTCATCCCCAAGAAATGCGCTGTGGAAAAGGTTATCGAGGTGTCCGATTCGGAGTTCAGAACATTTATCGAGAACCCGATGAAACGCAATTATTATCTTCCGCAGTACAAAGATTTAATGGGATATTATGATGACTCGTACCACGGAGTCCTGTTCGTCAACATGGAAAACGGTGACGGACTGCTCGTCAATTCCGAGGGTTACGATTATGCGCGTTACTCGCAGTATATCCCGAACGCTCGCGGAATTATTAGAGATTTTGAACAGACAGCAGCGCTTGAAAATTTGAAAACTCGCATGGACTGTTGCATTGACAAATGGCTTAAACAGTACGAAAGCGAGAATAAATTCGGCATACCCCTGACAGACCTTATTGTCGACAGTAATCTCGCTGAATTTTTTGTGGATTATGTTTCGGAAAGGTTGATCGGCGATCCGAGGATCGAAACCTGTGAGCTGACGCATAACTCCATTGAAGTGACTAAGCACGAGCTTGTTGAAACAAGACTGTACTGCCCACTGAAAATTATGATCGAAGATGAGGACTGCTGCGATTTGATCGAGGTCGATTCGGCAAATTATATTGGCTACGATGATGAAATAAACGATTTTATCCGCAACAATCTGAACCGCGATGAGAACGCTGTGGAACGAGGTCTGGCGGCGTACTTACACGATGGAAATCTTGATAAAAAAGTCTATTCCATTATGCCGATGGTGGAAACCCTCAACGGAAATTTGTACGGTATGGCGGTAGTGCAGTCTTACGGTGAGCTTGACAAAGCGGAAACCGCCGACCTTATCGGGTATGTCACCTCACAATACGCGGACGGCTTTGGAGAGAGCTTGGAGCAGCACCCCGTAACGCTCGGCGGGGACGAGGTATATATTTCTCTTTGGAACAGCGATGATTATTATCTCAAACCCGAGTACGAATTATTTCACGATCAAAAACTTGATCAGACAATGGGAGGTTTATCTTGAAGAAGAAAATAAGCACAGTCGATAAAGAATTTACGACCAAACCGCAAAAGAACTTCTTGGATATGATAGCGCCGTCCGTGATAAAATTTTTCACGGACTATTTTATTTGCGGAAACACATTCCGCTGCGTATGGGCATTAAGGGAATATCCGACCTCAACAAGCGAACAGGCTATATTGCGTTACCTCGGCGAAAAAGACGGCGTTACCTTGCGAATTTATACGCGCCCCGTAACCGCCGCTGAGGAAAAGCGGATCATCGCGAACGCCGCAAACAAGAACCGTATGCAGCGCAATTCCACCAACGATTTGCAGCAGACGGTCGCCGCTGAAAGCAACCTGCAGGATGTGGCGCAGCTCGCCGCAGATATGCACCGAAACCGCGAACCGCTACTGCACACAGCGGTTTTCCTTGAAATGATTTCGGATAATCTGGATAATCTCCGCATTTTGCAGACCGAGGTGCAGACGGAATTGGTACGCTCCAAACTGAATGTGGACAGGCTGATGTTGCGCCAGCAGCACGGCTTTATGAGCGTAATGCCAAGCGGACGCAATATGTTCCGTGAGCAGTTTGAGCGAGTGCTGCCCGCATCCTCAGTCGCCAATCTTTATCCCTTTTCATTTTCCGGCAAGACGGACGAAAACGGTTTTTATCTCGGGCGGGATAAGTTCGGCAGCAACATTATTGTGGATTTCGATAAGCGCAGCGATGACAAGACCAACGCGAATACGCTTATACTCGGCAATTCCGGACAGGGAAAATCCTATCTGTTAAAGCTGATTCTGACCAATCTTCGCGAGAGCGGAAAGAATATAATCTGCCTCGATCCCGAAATGGAGTACGTCGACTTGACAAAAAATCTCGGCGGCTGTTTTATCGATCTGATGTCGGGAGAGTATATTATAAATGTACTCAAGCCGAAATCATGGGGCGATGAGCGGGGTGACCCCGCTGTCGATTCCGAGCTTCGCGCGGATGATGAAAATGTCCCGAAAGCGTTCAGATTTAAGACCAAGCTGTCGCAGCATATCAGCTTTCTGCGCGATTTCTTCCGCATCTATAAGGATTTTTCCGACCGCGAGATAGACACGATAGAATTACTTCTCATAAAGTTATACGAGAAATTCGGAATATCAGACGACACGGATTGGAATAAAATGCAGCCCACAGATTATCCGATACTTTCGGATTTTTATGAGTTGGTGGAGGCTGAATATAAGGCTTTTAATCCGAAAGAAAAAAGCCTCTACACCGTCGAAAACTTGCAGAATATATGCCTCGGGCTGCACTCGATATGCAAGGGTGCGGAGAGCAAATTTTTCAATGGTTATACAAATATAACCGACAGCAGATTTATAACTTTCGGCGTAAAAGGACTGCTCCAGGCAAGCAAAAATATCCGCAACGCTCTGCTGTTCAACGTCCTCGCGTATATGTCCGAGCAGCTTCTGAGCCGCGGAAATACCGTCGCAAGCATAGATGAGTTTTATTTGTTTTTGACAAATCTCACGGCAGTCGAGTACATCAGAAATTTCATGAAACGCGTCCGAAAAAAAGAGTCCGCCGTTATTTTGGCGAGTCAGAATATCGAGGACTTCCTCGTGGAAAACGTTCGCGAGCTGACAAAGCCGCTGTTCTCGATACCGACGCATATCTTCCTGTTCTATCCCGGAACTATCGAAAAGAAAACCTATATGGATACGCTTCAGGTTGAGGATTCCGAGTACGGGCTTATACAGTTTTCACAGCGCGGGGTGTGTCTTTACAAGTGCGGCAACGAACGGTATTGCTTATGCGTGATCGCGCCCGATCATAAGGCGGAGAAGTTCGGGGCGGCGGGAGGTAGATGATATGGCGGTATCTCCGGTTGTAATAAAGGCGATCGTCACGGCGGCTACAGATAAGCGCACATGGAAGGTACTCGCTATACTGTTGGCGGCGATTTTTATGCCGTTGATCCTGCTTATTTTCATGATCGCCGCGATGTTTTCGGGAGTGGGAACGGCGAATAACGATCTGCTCGATTACAGTTTTGTTGGCACGTCTATGCCGAGCGAGTTCACCGATGAGCAACGCGGAGTGATCGAGGATATGCGGGAGTGGCTCGGCGAGCTGGACAAAATTATTTCTGAAAAAGAGAATAATGAGGACTGCAGCCTTGACAGGAACATGGTCAGGGCTGCGTTTTATTGTCTGAATTTCGGCGGGGAGCTTGCCGAAGAATTTGATTACGAAGCGTTCTGCGACTGCTTTGACGGGCTTTCTTTTGAACAGCTTAAAACGGCTCTTCAAAACGTTTCGGAGGAATTTCCACAATATATAATCACAGAAAATATTGAATATTCGATCCCCAAAGTTTACGAATATCTGAATGGGATGTAACATGACAGAGAAATTTAATTATGACAGCAGAACCTATATCGGCGCGACCGCGGAGGATTGCAAGGTGATACACCTTGCGCTCTCAGAGGGCAAAAAGCTGACGATAGACAGCAGCGGACGTGTTCGCGACGACACGGGACGGTGGATCGCGGACGGAAAGGAGCGTAACAATGCTTGAAATAACAATAGAAGAACTCGGAGCTAATGGCGGCAATGTCGCGTATGTGTTGCTTCCGGCAAATAGAAACGATGTTATTGATGCGCTGGACAGGGCGAAAATCTATGGGGAAACTTTTTTGAGGATCGAGGAATGCGACGAGGTTCCCGAGTTCGTGGGATACGAATTCTCGGAAGAACCGACGCTTGAAGAACTGAATTTCCTCGCAAAACGGCTTGATGATTTTTTCGCGGACAAAGAGGATTTTACATCAATCATCGCCTACCGCGCGCTCTTGAAAAGAGGGTTTGGCACAATAGGCGAAGCGATAAACAGCACATATAATCTCCAGACTATACCCGTTTATCCGTGCAAAAATGTATACGCATACGGCGAGATCGTTTTGGAGAATGAAATGCTCGAAGGTCTCGAGGACGTTCCCGATGAATTGTACGATCTGCTTGACCCCGATAAGGTCGGACGCGCAATGATGGAACGCGATGGCGGAGTTTTCATCGACGGTTATTACGCAATACCGGATTCCTACGAGCCTACCCTTGTATATGGTGAAGAACTTCCCGAGCGCATGGAGAACTGGATTTTCCGACTTGAAATTACGGGAAATCCCGCCGAGAATGAAGATGTTTCCGAAAAGGATTCTGAGGTTCTGACGCTCCCCGCCGATGAGGAATATATGCGGCAACTCGCGGAAAAGGTCGGTGAAAAACACATTGACGAATGCGTATATGTTGGCTTTGAATCGGCGATTCCGCAGATATCCGACGTCTGCTTTGAGAGCATGGAAAATATCTATGCGGTGAACGATATAGCGCGGAGATATTCCGAATTATCCCGCGAGGGCGCGGCAAAGTTCAAGGTGGTTCTCGAGCATGAGCTGTGGCGCGATTGGAATAAGATCAACGCCATACTTAACGATCTTGACTGCTATGAGTTTGACGGGACGGTCAATCACGTTTCCGAATTTGGCGAGAAATATCTTTCGGAAATGCTCCCGCCCGATTTTGACAGATCGCTTTTGAAAGGCGCTTGCACAGCCGAATTCGCAGAAAAAATAATTGCCGCGAACGAGTGCGCTTTTACCGAATACGGTGTTGTCTCCAAGCATGGCGGTCACTTGTTCTCGGTGGTGGTGGCTCCCGTGCAGGAGCAAACCTCGGATTTTGAGATGGGAGGAATTTCATGAAATATCAGATAAAATGTGCCGATCCGGAACAGCATTCCATGTTTTATTCGGACTGCGATCCTGCTCTGCGTAACGCCTGCGTAGGGCATTTGCGAATGGATTTCGGCAGCGATAATGAATTCTATTCGTCATGGTGGGAGAACCGCGATGACTTAAATGACAGCGCTTTCAAAGCAGAACTGAATGACGTTGTAAACGAGCTTCGCAAGGACGGCTTGCTGAAGAACAGAAGCTCCATGCAGCGTTACTGCGCCACACATCGGAACCTCAATCTAAACGAAAGCTACGGCTTTTCCGTGGAAACCGATGACCATCTTTTTCTCCTTCGATGTCGCCCCGAGCGCGGAAATTACGACTGCTATATGTACTGCTACGATAAGCGCGAGCTGCAGCTTGCACAGTCGCAGGAGCAGCTCGAATCACATTCACCGGAGATGTCATTATGAGCAGAAAAAATCATGAAACCGACTACGCCGCGGCACTTGAAAATGACTACGCTCGATGGTATGAACTGTTCACCAAAGGCGGCTTTGATCCGTCTTGGGCGGACGGTTCCAACTTGAACTTGGTGAGAAATCATATTCTTTATGACAAGGAGCAGCTCGCAAAACAGGAAAATTCGCTGTTAGGATTGCCCGAGGTTTATTACAGAGAAACGCCTCCGGAGGTCGATCCAGGCTACATGGCTCGTCCCAATGTGATTCGCGAAAACGCTCGTAAAGCGATGGAGATTATTGACGCGGACGAGAACTTGAAATTCGTTCGGGAGCAGTTCCCAAGCCTGTCCGAACAGCAAAGGAAGCGATGGTGCTTGTCTGCGATAATCAATTATGCGGAGAACTTGCGGCAAGCAATAGCGGCGGACGATTTCTTAACTATGCGGTTGTACGAACACCTTGACAGATACCTTGAGAGCTTCGAGAGCGCGGCGATCAAGATACGAAATCTGGAAAGTACACGGCGGATAAATGATAATCTGACCGTCTGCGATCCCGAAGATGACGAGGAAATCGGTGAGGGTTTCGATGATGAATGTTCCGAAACAGAACAGGTAGAGGCCGAGCCGGAGGAAGATTTTCAGCTCAGATTATTTTAATTCGAAAGGAAAAAATGTACATGAAAGTTGTTATGGTTGAGCCGAATAAGCCCGCATATATAACAGAAATCGGTGACGATTATAAGTCGATCCATGATGCGGTCGGCGGTCTGATAGAGCCGATATATTTCCTCCATGAGCGCGGCGTAGTGATGGTCGGAAACGAGGAAGCGAAACTCCTCGGCATGGAGGAAAACAGGCGGTTCAACGATGGAATCGTTGCCGGACCGTTTTTTATCTGCGGCGATAACGGCGAGGACTTCTGCTCTTTGACGGACGCGCAATGCGAGAAATATGTCCAGCAATTCGCCGAGCCGCACACGATAACTCAGCAGGAAGTTGAGGACGATATGAAGATCGAAATATCATTTTTTTAGGGGGTATGGCTATGAAAAACACGGTAACAATTACGCTTGACGATAAAAAGGTTCAGGCGCTGAAAATGTATCTGTCGGAGAAGAAAACCTCGCTTGACGAGCAGCTCTCGGCATACGCCGAGCAGCTTTACGGCAAGATCGTACCGCAGAACGTGCGCGATTTTATTGACATGACTGCAAGGGAGCAGAGCGCAATAAAACCCAAAACCACCCATGCCAAGCCAACCAATCAGCCGTGACCGATTTTGAGACGGCTGTGTCGCGCTGAGTGCGATTTTGGCACGGCGGTAGGGTACGTTTACCTCCGAGCTGTTCTCGAGCCGATTTGGGGTGGTTTTCGTGGAGTTTGCGAAACGTCTCTGCGAGCGGGGTGAGGGCGGTTCGGGGGTATGATTTTGATGCAGGAAAAAGGGCTTATGCCACCGCTGGCGGCATAAGCCCGTAAACACCGTCGGGCAAAGCCCCCCGGAGATTGAAAAAGTGATTAAAAAACGGGGATTGACTCGGATTTCTAATTAAGTCTTCGGCGGGAATGCGGCGGTTAAGCCAAATAAAGTGATACAAGGGAGCTTTGGTTGAAAAATCAAAGATTTTTCAGCCCCGTCGTTTTGTGCCTCAAACGATTATCTCGGCACAAAACTTCATCCATAGGAAAGGTTGATTGTAATTGAGCGAAAATTCAAACAAAATCCGCACAGGATTTTACCTTGAAAAGGAGCTTCTCGACGAGTGCGACTGCTTTCTGGAGCAGTCCAATTCCTGTTCGAGAAACGAGCTTGTCCGAAAAGCTATCGAGTTTTATCTTGGGCATCTGAAAGCGCAGGACAATGTGGAGTACCTTGCTCCCGCGATCAAAAAATTAGTGACGGCGGCGGTTGCGGCATCGGAAGAAAAAACATCGCGGCTGCTTTTTAAAATAGCGGTGGAGCTTGGGAAAATATCCAATATGCTGGCGGCGGCGAATGAAGTCGATGATGAAACGCTCCGTGAGCTGCACATCATGTGCATTGACGAGGTGCGGAAAATAAATGGCATCATTACCTATGACAGCGCCGCGAAATTTCAGAGGAACGACTGATCATGCCGAAAATAATTGTGGCAAGCAGATACCTCAAACCCACATCGAAAGGCACTCGCAGCAATCTCGTTAAATATATCGCAACACGAGAAACGGTTCAGAAATATTCTCCGAAACGGAAAGACACTTCTGTTACGGAAAATCAGAAACAACTGATAATGGAACTGATCCAAATAAATCCGGACGGAAAAAAACTGCCGGAATATTCGGACTATCTGAAAAATCCATCAAAGGAAAACGCTTCGGAACTGCTCTCCGAACTGCTCGAGCAGAGTGCGGATATGATCGCCGACAAAGAAATTCTGGTGAAATATGTTGCGGAACGCCCGGGCGTTGAAAAAATCGGAAAGCACGGATTGTTTTCCGACGGCGATGATGAAATAATTCTGTCGCAGGCGCAAAAAAATATTGCAGAGCATCAGGGGAATGTTTGGTCGCATGTTATATCCTTAACCCGCGAGGACGCGGAACGACTCGGGTATACCACTCCCGAGATATGGCGCAATCTGATCATGCGGCATACCGATGATATAGCCAAAGCACAGAATATCCGTTTGGAAAATTTGCGATGGTATGCGGCGTTTCATAATACAACTCATCATCCGCATATCCACTTGCTTGTGTACTCGACGGATATAAAAGAGGGATTTCTGACCGAGAACGGGATCGAGCAGATCAAGAGTGCGTTTGCAAACGATATATTTCACAACGAACTGTATCAGGTCTATGAAAAGCAGACCGCCGTGCGGGATCAGCTTCGATCCGAAGCGGAAAACGTGATGAAAAATTTGTTGTCGGAGCTGCAAAATAATAATCAATTTGATCCGCAGCTCGAACAGCTTATTTTGAAACTGCAATCGCAGTTCCGCAATTCTAAAGGCAAAAAGGTGTACGGCTACTTGCAGCCGAACGTCAAGAAAACCGTTGACCAAATTGTCGCGGAGCTTGCCAAGAATCCCGTGCTGAAAAAGATGTATGACGAGTGGTGCGCTTTGGAGCAGCAGAAATATGAAACCTACACAAGTGCCGTACAGAAATTTCCCCCATTGGAAGAAAATAAAGTTTTCAAGCCGATCAAAAATACTGTTATTCGTGCGGTGCTGGAAATAGATAATCCCGCACCGGAACTTGATTCGGAGATGTTCGCAGATAGCGATGAAAGCGACCTCGGTGAGGCTCAATCGTCAAGCGAATTTTATATTAAATGGACAGCGGAATATAAATCCGCTTGTTCCGAGTTATATAAAAATCATGATGCCTCGAAAGCGTTCGAGTTGATCCAAGCCGAAGCCGAAAAAGGAAATATTCTCGCTCTGCACGACCTCGGGAAAATGTATCGGAATGGCTTGCTCGGTGATGAAAATATCACAAAAGCTGATGAATATTTTCAAAAGGCTCTGCAGGGCTTCCTCGCACTTGAACCGACCGCAAAGCGGCTCCGTGATTATGTGCAGTACCGAATCGGAAAAATGTATGCGCTCGGATATGACACGGAACAGGACTACTCCAAAGCGTTCAGGTGGTTTGAAAAATCTGCGGCGGCGGGAAATAAGTTCGCGCAATACTCGCTCGGCAGCTTGTATTTTTATGGGAACGGCGCGGTGCAGAATTACGAGAAAGCGTTTGAATATTATAAGCTGTCCACCGATCAGGATAACGCCTACGCTTGCTATGAAACCGCGAAAATGCTTCGTGAAGGGATTGGCATTGAAAAGGATGCGGAGCAAGCGGAAGATTATTTCAGAAACGCTTACAGTGGATTTTCTAAAATTGCTAACGACAATCCTGATGACAAGATTATATATCGGCTCGGGTTAATGATATTCAGCGGAACAGGCTGTGACGCGGATCGGGATTTAGGTATCGAATATATAAAGCAGTCTGCCGAATTGGGAAATGAGCATGCTCAAGCGTTTTTGGAAAACAGCAACAGATACGCTCAGACCGCAGCGCAGAGCGCCGTGTTCTCCATGCTGTTCTCGTTCGGCAAACTTATTTCCGATGATTACAATCGCAGTCTGCATGGGCAGGAACTCCGCACCGAACATAAGCTGAAAGCCGCTATCCGCCGCAAGAAACAAGCGCTCGGCATGAAAGAAAACCCGTTGGAGAATCCACAGTTTAAGAGGTGATTTATTGCTAAATAACCGTGAAATTTATTCCACAAATTTACCGCACCGCGCTATCACGGTGTATATGTATTTGCGCGACCGCGCTGGAAAGGACGGCTCCTGCTACCCCGCTATCAGCACAATAGCGCAGGACTTGAAAATGTCCCGAAGCACCGTGAAACGTGCGCTCGGCGATCTTGAAAAAGCAAAATACATTCGGCACGAACGCAGATACAGACAATCGGGTGGGAATTCATCAAATTTGTATTATGTTGAACAAACACCCTAATTTTTAAAAAAATTCCACGCACAAAGACAAATTCTGCCCTGTCGGTGGACTAAGGGTTGGTTCATCATGGACCAACAATGTTAAGTAACCAATATAAAATTATTTTATTTTGGAGAAAGGAAGTTTTATGCCCTACATCAATTTTTCCGATGATGATCTTTACCGTGCAAATACCGCCGACTTGGTGTCTTACTTGGAACGCCGCGGTGAACGCATGAAACGTGTCGGCTCGACCTACAAGTACATTTACACGGACGGCAGCGGAACGCATGACAGCGTTACTATCAGCGGCGGCAAGTGGTACGATCACAAGAATCAGCACGGCGGCTATGCGGTTAAGTTTCTTCAGGAATTCCTCGGTTTTTCTTTTCAGGATTCCGTGCTTGAATTGCTCGGCGGGAATTGCAGCGCGCAAATTGCGAAACCATCAACAAAGCCTGTCACCAAGCCATTTGAACTGCCCGAAGCAAACTTGGATATGCGCAGAGTTTTCGCGTATTTGACGAAACAGCGCTTCATTTCTCCGCAAATAATTTCACACTTTGCCCACGAACACAAAATCTATGAGGACAGCAAATACCACAATGTCGTGTTCGTCGGAATGGACGAAAACGGAACTCCAAAGCAAGCCTCGGTGCGCTCCACACTTAGCTTCGGGAAAATATTTCGCATAACAGTCGCAGGCTCGGATACAGATTACAGCTTCTCTCATTTCGGAAATGACGGGAAGCTGTTTGTGTTTGAGGCACCGATTGATATGCTGTCGTTCATCACGCTGAACCCAAAGGATTGGAAAAATCACAGCTACATCGCGATGAACGGCATATATGAAAGTGCTGCGCTGAAAGCATTGGAAAACCACTCCGATCTTCGGAGCGTTTACCTCTGCACCGACAACGATGAGGGCGGGATTGACGCTGCCGAACGCTTGTGGGATATTCTTCATGAACACGGTTACACGGATATTTTTCGGATCGCGCCACAGCAAAAGGATTGGAACGAGTGCTTGAAACAGCGTTATGGTGTGGAATATCTTTCCGCCGTTCCTCACGAGCGCAGAGAATTGTACTTACAGAGCGCTGTCGAACTGAACGAGATGAAAATCAACCCAAATCGCATCGCCGCGGATCTCATAGCCACATACAACTCCGCCGACCGAATACGATTGGCGGAGTTTTCTGTTGCGGCAAGCGAGCATTTTCTGAAAATAGCCGGAGAGGATTTTCCGCTTGAAAAGATGAAGAACAGGCTTGTGAATGAATACAAAGCCTATCATGATAAAGGCAGCACTTCCGTTAAACTCGGCAAGCTGCAAAACGCGATGACAACGGGATTGGAGCAGCTTCGTAAGCCATCGCAGACCGCCGCCGAGTTGAAAATAACGGCAAGGAAATTATACGATATAGCGGATCACGCTCTTCGGTTGGCGGCAGAGGAAACGCTTGATATCCGCAAGGAACAAAAAGAAACGTCCGAGGAATCGCCCTCGGACGAGCCTCAATATTCGCAAGTAATGAGCTGTTAAATGGGGAGGTAGTTATGAACCAAACACAAATCCTGCTGCTCTGTATCTGCGGAGCATTTTTTCTTGTAGTCGCGCTGATCGCCGCGATTGGCGACCACTATTCCCTCAAGGGAATTCCGAACAAGCCCGTGGGCAACGGGCAGCACGGCACGGCGAGGTTCGCGACTCACGGAGATGTTACAAAGACCTACAAGCATATCCCCTATACTCCTAAGTTATGGCGAAAAGGCGAACAGCTCCCGAGCGTGGACGGTCTGATAGTCGGTTGTCACGAAACAGTGGGAGGAATGACCGCGCTCGTTGACGACGCGGATATCCACACGCTGATGATTGGCGCGTCCGGCGTCGGCAAAACCGCAAACTTCCTCTACCCCAATATCGAATACTGCTGTGCGGCGGGAATGTCGTTTGTCACCACCGACAGCAAAGGCGACCTTTACCGCAACACCGCGACCATTGCCGAGAGGTATTACGGTTACAAAATTTCGGTTATCGACCTGCGAAATCCCACCCGCAGCAGCGGGTACAATATGCTGTATCTTGTGAATAAATATATGGATTTATACAAGATAGAGGGCAAGTTAGAGTATAAGGCAAAGTCCGAAAAGTTCGCAAAAATAACCGCCAAAACTATAATTTCGGCGGACGGAAATGTGTCAAATATGGGACAGAACGCGTTTTTCTATGAAGCAGCGGAGGGCTTGCTGACGGCGGTAATTTTACTTATCGCGGAATTCTGCCCGCCCGAAAAAAGGCATATTATCAGCGTGTTCAAGCTCATTCAAGACCTGCTCGCGCCGTCCGGAACGAAAGGCGTGTCGCGGTTTCAAATGCTGATCGATAAGCTGCCCGGCGAACATAAGGCGAGGTGGTTTGCGGGCGCGGCACTCAATTCGTCAGATCAGGCAATGGCGAGTGTTATGTCTACCGCGCTGTCAAGATTGAACTCGTTTATTGATTCGGAACTCGAACAAATTCTCTGTTTCGATACGAGTATTGATGTTGAGAACTTCTGCAATCACAAATCCGCGATATATCTTGTACTACCAGAGGAGGATGCCACTAAGCACTTTTTGATCTCGTTGATTTTTCAGCAGCTCTACCGCGAGATTTTAACTGTTGCCGATGAAAAGGGCGGTCAGCTTGAAAAGCGCGTAATGTTCTACATGGACGAGATAGGAACACTTCCTAAAGTTGACGGCTTGGAGATGATATTCTCCGCATCACGTTCTCGAAAGGTTTCAATTGTGGCAATCATACAATCGCTTGCGCAGTTTGAGAAAACTTACGGCAAAGAGGGGGCAGAAATTATTGTGGACAACTGCCAATGCACTCTGTTCGGAGCGTTCGCGCCCAATTCCAAGACCGCCGAGACGATGTCTCAGAACCTCGGAAAGCAGACCGTTCTCAGCGGCTCGGTATCGCGTTCCGCAAGCAAGGACGGCTCATCGAGGTCATTGCAGATGATAGAACGTCCGCTGATGACCGTGGACGAGCTGAAGTCCATGCCGAAAGGTCACTTCATCGTGATGAAAACGGGCTGTCACCCGATGAAAACACGCTTAAAGCTGTTCTTCAAGTGGGGTATCCAATTTGAGGACGCATATTCGATTGAGGAAAAATCCGAGCGTAAGGTGCAATATGCCGACAGCAAAGAGGTTGAGGCAGCTGTGCTGGAGAGGTTTCCTCTCAAACCTGTTCCGATGGAGTTTACAGATAGCTTTGAGGAAATGAGTGAGGAAGTCGTGTCCAAAAAGCGTCCGCCCAAGACGAGAAAAAACGCAACTTAAGATTTATAATCCGCATATCGGATATTTTTTGAAATGAAAAGCAAGTACGCTGAAAAATATCCGTACTTGCTTTTTATTTCGTAAATTCTTCAATTATGTGAACGCTGTTATACTGCGGTTTTGTGGTATACGCTATAATTTAAGCGCAGACTATCTGCATTATTATATCACATTAAACACTATTTGTAAAGCCCAAATTTGTAAAAAATCTAATCTATTTTGCGGCTGAATTAATATTTCAGCCGTCAGACCAAGCGTCAGAAAGGAAGCAAAAATGAGAAACACAATGAATATTTACAAGAGAAAAGACGGTCGTTTTGAGGGGAGAATTCCACTCGGATATGATGACAAAGGCAAAATTAAGTACAGATATCTGTATGCGAAAAGCCTTGCCGAGATAAAGGAAAAAATGCTTTATGCATATACCGACTCGGGAAATCCGGAGCGTATCGTCTGTGACAAAACCTTTAAAGAGCTGTGCGAGGAATGGCTTACGTCTGCTAAGCTGCGGGTCAAGTATTCCAGTTATTGTTGCTATGAAAAGCTGATAGGCAAGCATATTATACCCTATTTCGGGAATATCGGATACGACGAACTCGGCACGCCTGTTATAAATGAGTTTTCGGAGCACAAGCTGAAATTCGGCAGGGTGAACGGTTTCGGCGGTTTGTCGGCAAAAAGTGTTCACGATATTCTTGTTGTAATGCGCTCTGTGGCGAAGTACGCGGAGCGAGAATACGGTTACCGAAACCCTATGCGGAATATTTCCATACCAAAATCTGAAAGCAAGGAAGCCGAGGTGTTTGACAAGGACGAGCGCGGCAGGTTACAGAATTATCTCCGAAGCAATCTCACCGAAAGCAATCTGGGAATACTGCTGACAATGTATTCGGGGCTTCGCATTGGGGAACTTTGCGCGCTTACATGGAATGATATTGATTTTAAAAGCGGAGTTATCCGCGTTTCTAAAGCGCTTCAGCGTGTTCCCGATAAATCCAGCAAAGGCAGAACGGCGATCATAGTTACCTCTCCCAAGAGCAAAACCTCGGTGAGAGATATTCCGCTTCCTGCATTTGTCCTGGATATTCTGAAACAAAACAGATGGTCTGGCTATATTCTTTCGGGAACTAACAAACCTGTAGAACCACGCACCATGCAGAACCGCTTTAAAGCGGTTCTGAAAGAATGCGGCGTTCGCAGCGCTAATTTTCATCTGATCCGCCACACTTATGCTACCGTCTGCATTGAGAGCGGGTTTGACGCTAAGACCGTGAGCGAGCTACTCGGTCACTCAAATGTAAACATCACGCTCAACCGTTATGTTCATTCCTCTATGGAGATGAAGAAGAAATGCGTTGCCGGACTTAACCTTGTGGCATAAGTCTGTCAGCCGTCAGTTTTGAAAATGTACGTTGTCGCAAAACGTATTATATAGCCGAATTGTTGCGTTATTACCCGTATTTGAAGATTTTGCGAAAGCAAATCCTTGCCTAAGTATCTTTATTATACCGCATTCCACGGATATATACATTGATTTTATAAGAAATATATGGTATAATGTAAGATATGGGGGTGAGGATATGATAAGAATAGCTGTTTGCGATGATTTTAAGGATACAGTCAATCAAGTGAATGGGTATTTGTCTGAATACCAACAGCTTAGGAATCGAAAGCTCGATATTAAATCTTTTTTCAACGCAGAGGATCTGTGGGAATATTTAAGGAAAAATCGCTGCGATCTGATAATCCTTGATATCGAGCTTGTTAAGATGAATGGCGTGGAACTTGGACATCTCATTAGAACGGAACTGAAAGATAATGTTATAAAAATTGTCTACATATCAGCCAAAAACTGTTATGATAGGCTACTTTTTGATGTACAACCTCTTAATTTCCTTCAAAAACCCATAGACAAAGAAAAGCTGTTTAAAATGATTGACTTGACCATACAGCTTTCAAACAATAATGAACGGTTCTTTACATTTGAAAATAAGCAGGGGGCATTTAGAATAAAATTTAGTGATATACTGTACTTTGAGAGCTTTGACCACGATATAAAAATCGCAACAGCAAGCGGAAACTATGAATTTAAATCCACTCTGTCGGAAGTAATGAAGCAGCTATCCAATTCGAGATTTTTACAAGTGCATCGTTCTTACATTATAAATTACAACAACACAAACCATATTAAATATGAAGAAATAACCATGTCGAACGGCGACAAAATACCTGTCAGCAGAGACAGGCGTAAGGAAGTACGGAAAATCATATCCGAGTGGGAAGGAGTAGGGGTAGGAATATGAATGAGTTTATGCTATACACGTTAACCTATCTGTTTTCACAGGCATTGGGAATATATTCAATCTATAAACTGGTGAGAGCATTTTTTGAAGAATGCATAGTAAAAAGATGTGTTGAAGTGGGTGCTTTTGTGGGATATTATGTGTTGACTTCTTCGTTATATCTAATTGTAAACGTTCCTATAGCAAATTTTGTAGTGAATATTATATCGGTTTTCTTGCTGACGTTTATGTATTCCTCATCGTTTAAGAAAAAACTCCTTGTAGATGTTTTGACTTACATCTTTATGGCTGGAGTAGAAATGCTGGTTGTTACCCTAACCGGATACATTAGTTTTTCAATTACACAAACAAATGATTACCATTCAATATTTGGAATCGTAGTTATAAATATTTTAAAATATGTTGTATCAATGGCGGTTAGCGGATTTAAGAATATAAAGAATGGCAACACATTGCCTGTGTCATATTGGGTGTTGCTTTTGGTTATACCGGTTTCATCTCTGTTCATGCTTGTGGTGATTTTCCAATCCGACGGACTTGTTATATATCAAATTACGCTTTCAGTCATTGCCGTGTTAATTATTAACTCCACCGTGTTTTTCTTATTTGACAGATTGGCGAAATCACTTCTGGAAAAACAAGAAAAGGAGTTTGTGGAACAACAGAACAAATATTATGAGAATCAGTTGGAGCTTATAAACGTTTCACTTGAAAATTCAAGCATTCTGCGGCACGATATGAAAAATCATTTGCAAGCCATATTTACAGATATTAAAAACGGAAACATTATCGAAGCTCAACAACATATCTCAGACATAACAGATGTCTATAATTCAGATGGCGAAATAATACACACCGGGTATCCCGCAATTGATAGCATAGTCAATTTCAAACTGCAAGCCGCAAGGAAAAACGTAGTGAAAGTCAATGTCAGCTCCACTCTTCCGCAGGGGTTGAACATTTCCTCTTTTGATTTAACCGTTATCTTTGGCAACTTGATAGACAATGCTTTACAAGCGGTTTCGCTTGTTCCAGAAAACAAATTCATAGATTTAGCCTTACACTATTCCAAAGGAATGATGCTGATAAAGGTCTCCAATCCCTTTATCAATGAGATAAAAAAATCTGGCGACAAAGTAATAACCACAAAAAAGGATAAGAAAAATCATGGATATGGATTGACAAGCGTTAAAGAAGCTGTTGAAAAATACGACGGAACGATTGACATTATCCCTGAAAACAACATTTTTACTGTTACAGTTGTTCTTTATGTCGATTGAATTGTGAACAACAGGCTCGTGGGAATAACCCCATGAGCTTGTTTTTTTACAGTTCACGTTCGATTTATATACAGTTCACGATTTACTCCTTGAAAAATCAGCCAATTTTATATAGAATAATGTTATGCAAGTTATGGAATGCTTGTCAAAACAGAAAGGACGGTTTCGTTATGAAAAACCAAAAAGCAATTACCAAAGCAATAGGCATTAAAAAGGCGATTGCAGCTGCAGCTAAGATGGCAACAGCAGCCAATGTTAATTCGACTTGTATGTTTGTTGCTTACCAGCCGAAGCTGCCTAAAGATGCAAAAAAGCTCCGCAAGTTCTGATTATGGAGCTTTTAGCAAGGCTGGCGGTCAAAATCGTAAACAACCTTGTTCATAGCGGCGTGATCAAAGAGGAAGACGCGGAGATATACATATACGGTATAAATCAAATACTGACATCTGTGCTCAACGTGTCTTCCGCTTTGATTATCGGATTGATTTTCGGTGTGTTTCCTGAGATCGCGGTATTCATGGCGGCTTATATTCCGCTGAGATCGTTTGCGGGCGGATATCATGCCAAAACGCCTTTGAGTTGTTATGTTTTTTCTGTAATAATGCTGATTGTCGTTTCAATCGGTTTGAAATATCTACATTTAGCGGATTGGGTATACTATGCCGTTTTGGTAGCAGCAACACTTGTTGTGCTTGTACTATCTCCCGTTGAGGATAGGAACAAACCGTTAGATGAAATAGAGCAAAAGGTATATAAAAGGCGAACGATACTCATAGCGGCAGTGGAACTTACTCTTGCCATGCTGCTCAAACTGCTGATGTTTGACGATTTATTTATTGCAACAGCATATTCGTTTGTCGTATTGAGCCTTATGCTTATTGCCGGAAAAGCAAAAAATCGCTTTGAATTGTCAAAGTGAACGAACTTCCGTTCTCCCTTAAAAGAGAACCCGAACAATGGGCAGATTTATATCAGTTGATAAAGATAGCTGCTATAACTGCAGAAAGCGAGGAAATAATGAACAGCAAATTTAAACAAACAGTCAAGAGACTTATATCCGGCTTAGTAGCCGCGGCAACGGCAATAACCATGTTGCCGCATATTCCCGCATTTGCTGAAACCGGAACAACTACATATTCATACGACGGTTATGATGTGGAGTATTCCGTTTTAAACGAATGGGATAACGGTCAGACTGTCGAAATTAAAGTCACCAATACGAGTGATGACTCTATTTTGAACTGGGCGGTGAAGTATAACGCTCAGGGTGAGATCAGCAACCTTTGGAATGCTGCCGTTTATGATAATCAGGGCGAGGACTACATTATCAAGAATAGCGGCTGGAACTACGAGATTGCTCCCGGTCAGACCGTCAACTTTGGGTATACGCTTGTTGATGACAAATTTGAGACGCCGGATGATTTTGAATTGTGTTCAAAGCGTGTTGATGTGGCAATCGGCTATGAAGCTGCGCTCAATATTATTGAGCAATGGAACACAGGAATCAAAGGCGAGATTGTTATCACCAACACTTCCGACGAACCGCTTGAGGCATGGACATACTCGTTTGACAGCAACTTTACGATAGACAATCTTTGGGATGCTCGTATACTTGCTAGCGCGGACAATCACTATACTATCGCGAGTGAAATGTGGACGAATCCTATTGCTGTCGGTGACTCCAAAGTAATTGGTTTTACCGCTTTCATTAATGAGGATATTACACCCGAAATTTCAAACGGCATGCTTACCGTTATTGAAATTGACATTCTTGAAATTGATTGGGAGGACACAACGGATACCGACGGGGATGGGCTGCCCGATGTTTATGAGAAATTCCTTTTAGGAACAGACGAAAAAAATCCAGACACTGATGGTGATGGACTAACTGATTATCAAGAAACTTTTATCACAGAGACCGATCCCTTAAAATATGATTCTGTAACTGAAGAGATTTCGGATTCTGATGTTGATATAGACGGTGATGGACTATCTAATATTCAAGAAATTGAACTTGGTACTGATCCAAGGAAATCTGACACGGATAACGATGGGTTATCCGATAGTGACGAATTGAACATTTACAATACCGATCCATTGAACCCCGACACGGATGAGGATGGGTTAAATGACGGAGATGAAGTAATCCTCGGACTTAACCCATTAAAATCAGACACTGACGATAATGGCGTATTAGACAGTGATGAGTATATTGAGCAAGACGTCAACAGAAATAGATTTGACAACAGTCTTTTCTCAAATAACGTTGCTATTCCTTCTGCACTTAATGTTTCTGCAAAAGGAAATGCAAACAATAACATTAATATTTCTGAATACACCGGCTATTTAAAGGGCGAAGAGCGAGCGTATGTGGGAAAAGTTATTGAAATCACAAACTCGGATATCAATAATGGAATACTTACATTCGCTTTGGACAATAAATACAATGTAAAGAAATATGAAATTGGTGGCACAATCACCAATGGACTTTTAATATGCTATAATGATGGAGAATATACAACTCCATTAGAAACTGTTTATGATGAAGAAACAAGAACATTAAGTGCAGATATATCTTCGGAGGGTATTTATTTTGTTCTTGATGTTATGGGTTGGCTTGATTTAATGGGAGTTGATCTTTCCGAGGAAGAGAATTTTAGCATAACACCCGCAGCACGAAGGAAATCAGCTAATAATGTATCAAAATCAGATATCAGCATCGCTGACTCGAAAATTAAAGCGCAGGTAGATATAGTTTTTGTAATTGATACTACAGGTTCAATGGGTTCGTATATTACTAACGTAAAAAACAATATTACTGCGTTTGTTAATGAAATTGAGGCAGCTGGTATTTCACCGTCTTTTGCTTTGGTTGATTATAGAGACATTACCTGTGATGGTCAGTATTCTACCAATATAAAGAAAAACAATGATGGTGATAATTGGTTTAAGAATGCTGAGGATTTCAAATCAGCTATTGCAAAATTAACTGTTAATGGTGGCGGAGATGGTCCGGAAACGGCAATCGACGGACTTGAAATGGCACGTAGGCTTAATCTGAGAACATCATCTCAGAAATTCTTTGTTCTTGTTACAGATGCTAACTATAAGATTGCTAACAATTATGGAATCGAGTCAATGAGTGAGATGATAGAACTACTCGTTAATGACAAAATTAACGTTTCTGTTGTTTCCAACACAAGTTATAACTCAACATATAGAGAGCTTTATGAAAACACTGGCGGTTTGTTTGCAAATGTCGGGAGCAATTTTAAAGATGAATTACTTAAAATTGCCGATATGATTAATGAAGAAACCAATAATGGTTACTGGATTGCTCTCAAAGGACTTGTTCCTCAAATAGTAAAGCTTGATGAAAAACCCTCAATTGGCAGTGCTGCTAACACGGATGAAGATACCCGTTTAGATATAGAAGAGCTCAAAAGCGTAGAGCCGATGGATACCATTGATGTTTCGTGGTTTTTGTACCTTTTAGGATTACCTAGAGATTACACTGAGGAGACTATTCCTTATTACGATTATTATAGCAATCCCACTTTGGAAGATACTGATTTTGATGGCATTGATGATGGGTTTGATCCGTTTCCAACAAATAACACCTTTAGTGGAATAATGCATTATAATCATAATGACGATAATAAAACCTGTGATGTTGAATTTAATGTGGATTATCGTACATTATTTGGCAATAACACAGAGTATTCCCAAAGTTTAGCAAATCTATCTATTTTATATGCTTCTGATGCATATGATGACAACTATATTGAAGTAACTGAAGGAACTTCTGGTGGGGCAGATGATGGCTGTGTAACGTTTGGAGGATTATTTGGTTTAGACGGTAAGTTTATAACAATTGACGGGGATGACTACCTTGAAGACAAAGACGATATCACACAGTTTTATGTTGGTCATCGTACTGTCAAATATGGTGGAGAGGAGCGTGAAATAATCATACTTTCAGTGCGTGGCACTAATTCAACCAATGCCGAATGGTCAAGCAACTTTGATGTGGGTGCTGATACGTCAGAATATTATAATTTGACTGGCTCTCATCCTGACTGGAAAAACAAAGAAAATCATAAAGGCTTTGACGTTACAATGAATCGTGTGCTGAAAGAATATAATAAATACGCTGAATCACAGGGCTTCAATAGTGATTCAATAAAGAAAACCATTTTAGTCACTGGACATTCGCGTGGAGGCGCAATAGCCAATTTGCTTGGTGCATACTTTGAAAAAAGAAGTGATTATAAATCATTTACATATACATTTGCTTCTCCATTTACTACGACAGACCCGTTAGCAGAAAGCTACTCCACCATTATGAACGTTATGAACACCGATGATCTAATTCCACATTTGCCAATTAAAGAATGGGATTTTAAAAAATACGGCAAGATGTTTAAAATAAGTGTTGAAGACAACTATGAATACAAGGGTCTTTTTATCGGTAATGCAGGTGATGGGACATTTGAAAAACTTGTTGGCTTTGACTACAACAATGATGGTGGTACACAGAGAACTTTGAGCTATTTTTCTAAAATCGCTACTGGACGTGATGATTTGTATGTTTATGATGAATCCGATGACGGGAAAGTTAACTTGAAAAACAAATATCACACTACGAAGTCTGGTGCAGAAGAAGAGATGGAGGAACTCAAAGAAGAACTTGCAAAATATAAACTTGACAAATTCTGCACATTGTATGTGGTTGGTGGCGGTTTCTTAACACCTTACCATGTTGAGGTTAATTATTGTCCAGCATACTTGATGCAAGATTTGGCTAATTTAACAACTTCTAAACAATTGGAGAACTATCCGACGTTTGGATTTGATACAAGAGGCAAGTATGCCTATGCAAAAACTTCGTTTATTGTTTCAAGTGGCTTTGGTGCGGATTTTGTAGTGGGTGGTATGGTTGATCCACATATGCAACCCACATATTACCTCATTGCTCATAACACACTTGAATCGCAATATGATTCTGAATAAGAGGTGAGAACGTGAAGTCAAACTTAAAAAAACACATTCTGATGACTGCACTAAATATTGTGGTTGTTGTTGTGTACTTTGCAATAAGCTTTTTTGCCTTACCTAATATTCCAGGCATCGGAAAATCTATCAGTACAGATTTAGATGTTATAATAATTAGTCTGCCTATTTTGCTGATTTCGATTATCATGATGATTAATGAGCAGCATTTGTGGTTATGGATTGTGCCAGATATCATCTACTGTGTTCTTATGATTACAACCTCAAATGATAATTATCATCCATACGGAATAGGTGTATTTGGGTTTGATCCATTAAACCGAACTTATGAAAGGGATATTGCGCTTATTGAGAGCATTATAGTTTTGGCTATAATGCTAATAGTGCAATCAGTCGCCAAATTGCTAACCAGACTAATAAAAAGAAAAAAGGAGGGTGGTAAAGGAAAATCATAATTGATTTATTCGTGATATAAGCGTAAGTTTTGATGAAACTATTTTACAAGGTGGTAAAACCGCAGACAAAACAATAAGCTTGTATTGATGACCTTATATCCGAGGCGGAACACCGTCTCGGATATTTTTTGTTCAAAACAGAATAATGTTTCCCAAATGATCGCATCCCATGTGAATTATTGCAAAAAAGTTGCTTTTGCAGCATATTAAATTGGTTAATTATGCCTTGTTTAGTTCTTTAACTATTAAATCATGCACTCCGGTTTGAATAAAACAGTTTATAAGTTAGAGGGATATGGTGGAAGACGAGAACATTGAAATCGACATAATCGAACAGAAAATGTCATTCTTAAATGGGAAAGCAAATTACAAAGTCTACTCATTTTTAGTGTCCGTCCGATTCCCTCTGAGATGATGAAAACAATGTGTTATTATTAGGAAAACAAGAAGCAATCAGAGAAATCAAGTTTTTTCTGCTTGATTAAAATCTTGTTGTACTGATTGTGCTGCCGATTTAGGACTTTAAGCGTTTTACGAACGTTCTTGATCGGTATGTGCTCGCCAAGTTCAGACCATTTATTAAGGGCGTTGCGATCTCAAAAGCGTACTTTTTATCAGTCTAGACATTTCAAACGCGGTTTGTATCTTAACAGCTGGAAAACATAGGGTTGATTACGAAATATACCCGCGTTGTGGAGTGAGTTGGCTATTAGTTCATAATAGTTGCTCGTTATGCGAAACCTCAAAGAGTTCTGCCACGACTACGCCAAAGGGCTGCACAGTTGCAACCATGCTTTTGCCTTTGGAACATCGATACCTACTAAATTTATAAATATTCCTATAAAATGAATTTGTAATCGAATAAGCCACACTTTGCCTATTACCTACTCTGTCAACTAAGGGATGCGATCGCAGAAAAGTCGGCAGCAAGGACGCCGCTCCCCAAGCGACAAGCTCGACTTGCAGAACGCTGTAATGAGAGTATGTATGACAGTCTTAAACACGGGCGCGATGTCCCAAGAAGGACTACATCAATCCACAACTATAGCTAAAGTAACAAGTGCGTATAACCCATGATTGGATTGCCGTGGATTTACTCGACAAATATGTTGTAGTTGACAACAACATTTTTACTGTTACGGTTATTCTTTATGTCGATTAAACTATGCAGGCTCGTGGGAATAACCCCATGAGCTTGTTTTTTTACAGTTCACGTTCGATTTATATACAGTTCACGATTTACTCCTTGAAAAATCAGCCAATTTTATATAGAATAATGTTATGCAAGTTATGGAATGCTTGTCAAAACAGAAAGGACGGTTTCGTTATGAAAAACCAAAAAGCAATTACCAAAGCAATAGGCATTAAAAAGGCGATTGCAGCTGCAGCTAAGATGGCAACAGCAGCCAATGTTAATTCGACTTGTATGTTTGTTGCTTACCAGCCGAAGCTGCCTAAAGATGCAAAAAAGCTCCGCAAGTTCTGATTATGGAGCTTTTAGCAAGGCTGGCGGTCAAAATCGTAAACAACCTTGTTCATAGCGGCGTGATCAAAGAGGAAGACGCGGAGATATACATATACGGTATAAATCAAATACTGACATCTGTGCTCAACGTGTCTTCCGCTTTGATTATCGGATTGATTTTCGGTGTGTTTCCTGAGATCGCGGTATTCATGGCGGCTTATATTCCGCTGAGATCGTTTGCGGGCGGATATCATGCCAAAACGCCTTTGAGTTGTTATGTTTTTTCTGTAATAATGCTGATTGTCGTTTCAATCGGTTTGAAATATCTACATTTAGCGGATTGGGTATACTATGCCGTTTTGGTAGCAGCAACACTTGTTGTGCTTGTACTATCTCCCGTTGAGGATAGAAACAAACCGTTAGCTGAAATAGAGCAAAAGGTATACAAAAAACGGACGATGAATATTGCGGCGGCAGAAGTTATGGTATGTCTCGCACTTAAATTTGTGGGGTATGATAATCTGTTCGTTGCCGTGGTATATTCGTTTGTTGTGTTGAGTTTTATGCTTGTTGCCGGAAAAGTTAAGAACCATTGGTCTATTGCTCCTTGAAGTAGAACTTAGCTGAAGGTAGGTAAGAATGAGAATTTAAACAAGGGTTAAAGTAAAAAAGGTTTTTGGGTTGATCATTGCCGAATATTGCAAAAGTCTTAAGCACTATGAATGAAAGAAAGGTTGTGTATTATGTTTAGCAAATTAAAAAATCGACTTGACAGGAAAAGCAAAAGGGTGGTTGCGCTGTTAGCAACGATAACATTGCTATGTAGTTTCACGGGATGTGCTGGTAGTGAAGCGAGTAATGCTGTTACCGATAGTGTTACAAGCGTATTGCAAAGCACACATGTTTCAGAATCGAAAGACTCACAAGATTCAGAAACCAACTCGGATAACACTAGTTCGTCCGACTCTCAAAACGAGCCAGGCAGCAGTCAATCGGATTTTGATTTTGATGAGGCAGTGAAAAACATTACGCTGTTTGGGAGTAAAATATCTTTACCGTGCACGATAGAGGATTTCGGGGAGGATTATTCATTACTTGAAACAAATTTAACAACGTTCGGCGATATCTCATCATGTAGTATTTTATATCAGGGAAAAAGCATCGGAACGGTTTCTCTAATCGGGTACAAAAATGATGGCAATCTTAACGATAAGAAAATCGTTTCTTTGTCATTAGGATTTATTGCAAAAGATGTAGGTGCGAGCGATTCGCTTAAAAATGCATTGTATGAGAGCCGCGGTTGGTACAATGGTTTGATTGAAGTTGATTTTGCCGGATTGTCATTTGAATCAACAAAAGTTGAAGTGGAAAGTTTATTTGGTAAACCAGATAATAGTGATGATGATTCTGCGGATTATAAGTTTTATTCCAATGACCAAAGCAACAGTGTCGAAGTAAGGTTTTATCAAGATAAGGTAAAACAAATTGTCGTATATATGAATGGAGGAAATAATTATGAGCAACAACAGTGATGTTTTAAATTTCTTGGAAGATGTTCAGAACACAGTAAATATATATAATGTGCGTAATGCCTTAGAGGCAGTTTCAAATGCGGTCTCCGATTTAACCAAAAACTTTCATTTGAAGGCATCAATTTTTACAGATGTTTCATTGAGTGTAATCAGTTTATTAAATGTATTTGATTATGTAGATGACTATAATGAGGCTAAACTTATAGGCGACGAATCAAAAAAGAATGCAGCCTTTGGACAAATTACATCTCAATTTATGGATATTTTAGGGACTGCAATAGGGTACGTTCCTGGATGCAAATACACATCATTGGTGTTGTATGTTGCTTCTGATTGTTTAGAGGCAGGAACAAATATTATATCTAAACATATTGAACAGATAAGAGAAGTGGAACGTCAAATTGATGAGGCTCTTGGTAATAAAGAGCCTGTTAACAATTGGGAAGAATTAGAGCAACAATTGAGAGATGCGGGAGCCTCTGAAAGCGATATCAAAGCACTAATTGATGCTCTTAAAAAATTAGATGACGCACTCTCTGGTTCAGGAGTTGATACAGGCACTTTGCACGATAATGTTACAGCTATGGAAAACATGTGGAATGATCCTGAAAATGGTGCGAAAGCTGCATACAAAGATGCTAATGATGCAGCACAAAAGTATCGAGATTCTTTCGATGAAGACGGCAATTATATTGATCCCGATAAAAATGCCGGTGATGGGATGGGTGGTGCTGCAGGCGATACTGGCGATGCCGAAGGCGCAAGAGTTGATCCCTTAATTCTTGATTTGAACAAGGATGGCTTTGACATTGAAACGAAGAAGTTCGGTGCGCATTTTGACCTCAACTGCGACGGCTTTGCAGAGAAGATCAACTGGACACGCAAAGACGCTATCCTTGCGCTCGACAAGAATCACAATGGTTTGATAGACAATGGCAGCGAAGTGTTCGGAGATTTCCACTTGCTCGCCGATGGTTCAAAAGCAAAGAACGGATTTGAAGCTCTTTCGCAATATGACACCAATGGCGACGGCGTAATCGATGAAAATGACGAGATATTCGATCAACTCAGATTATGGGTTGACGAAAACGGTGATGGGGTTTCGGATCAAGGCGAATTGAAGTCCCTTAAAGATATGCATATCAAAGCCATAAACTTGAACTATGAATATGTCAATCAATCAACGGGAACAGAGGCTCTTATTGGTAATGTTGCGACATTTATATATGAGGATGATACTATTGGAGATATTGGCGAAATGTGGGTGTCATCTGATCTTTACGACGCTATCGAAAAGGTGATCGTTGGCGTAACGGATATGACGGACGGTCTGCCCAATGTAAGAAGCTACGGAAAGGTAAATTCTTTACACGCCGCTATTGCATTGGACGAGACAGGCAGGTTGAAAGAATTGGTCGAAGATTTTGTTTCCGAAACCGACAACGATACCAGACTCGCAATTGTTGAAGATATACTCCATCTCATCTGCCATACAGAAGATGTTGAGGACGGCAGCAGGGGTAGTTATGTAAATGCAAAGAACCTCGCTGTAATCGAGGCATTGATGGGAAATGGGTTTATGGGCGTGAATGGCGAGAATCCTAATTCTGCAGCAGCTCCAATACTTAATAGGGTATATAACAACCTCGTTGAACTGTATTGTTTTGCAATGATTGGCAGCCAGATCACAGAACACCTTAATTATATCAGAGCAGATGTAGATGAAGATGGAAACAGAAATCCGTATATGGGTTTCTTCAATAGACATATGCTCTATGACTTGGAGTTAGGGTATATTAGCGAAAAAACATTCTCTGACGCTTGCTCATATCTTGGATATTATGGTTCAAATATTGAAAATGATTATCGCTTGTTCACTGAATTCAGAACATACATTGAGGCTAATGCGCCCCAATACCTTGGCATAGTTGACACTTCGGTTTTCGGAGCAATCAGAGATTCGGATTCCGGAAATTACATAAATGGAACTACGATAGCCGATGTTATTTATGGAAACGGCGGAAACGACACTATCAACGGCGGCGACGGGAACGATCTCCTTTTCGGCGGCGATGGTAATGATGCGATTTATGGCGGTAAAGGCAACGACACTATCTACGGTGATGACGGCGATGACCTTCTTGACGGCGGAGTTGGCGACGATATTCTCAAAGGCGGCTCTGGCAACGACACATACGTTTTCGCAAAAGGCTACGGAAGCGACACAATAATTGACGCAGACGGTCTGAACACACTGCGCTTTAAGGGGCTCAATCCCACGGATATCCTTGTAAACGGCACGGGTGACTCCGATGTGACTATCACGATCAAAGGCACAAACGACACACTTGTCATCAAGGACTTCCGCAAGGGCGAGGAATACGCAAATTACGACCTTGAGTTCGATGGCGTAAAGATGCACGTTACCGACAAGGGCAGCCCGTTCAAGCATATTTTCGGCGGAAACGGCGACGACGTTCTCAAGGCGGTTGTTGACGACTCCATTATGCACGCTTTCGGCGGCAATGATACTGTTTACGGCAGCGATGGAAATGACGTAATCTACGGTAACGAAGGCAATGACGCTATCTATGCCGGAATAGGCGACGATATTGTTTACGGCGGCGACGGCAACGATATTCTCGACGGCGGCAAGGGCAGCGACTTCCTCTACGGCGGTTCCGATAACGATACATATGTCTTTGGCAGAAATTACGGCACCGATATTATCAGCGACAGCGAGGGCGTTTCTACAATAAAAATAGCAGATGGAATTTCCCTTGATGAGCTTGATATCATTTCCGTTGGAGAGGATATTGTTATTTCTCTCAGTGACAGCGAGGACAAGCTTATTATAAATGGCTTCGCAGAAAATCCCGATAATTATATTCTTGAAGTCGGCGGCGAGAGAACTTCGCTTAAGGACAGAGTATCCGCAGTAAATGATGAGTTCCTTTCGGGCTCTGATGAAAGCGACTATATTGTCAACGAGAACAGCTCTATTGTAGCAGGCGGCAGTGGCGACGATCGAATAATCGGCAATGATGGGGACGAAATCATATTCGGTGACAGCGGAAATGATCAGATCCTCTCGGACAGCGGCAATGACGTTATTTTCGGCGGCAGCGGTGATGACTACATCAACGGCGGCGATGGAAACGATATGATTGATGGAGGTTCGGGAAACGACTTTATTGACGGCGGCACAGGTGATGATATTTATTTCTTTAACCCGGGCTACGGAAATGATTCGATTAAGGACAGCGATGGTGCGAACACCATTATGTTCGGCGATGGCTTCACGGCTTCGGGAATTAAAGCGTACCGCTCTAACTGGAACGATCTGCTCATAACTTTTGATGGTTTTGAAGATACACTGACAATCAAGGACTATTGCATTAATGAGAATGCAAGAAACTTTACTCTCGTGTTTGCAGATGGTACAGTAGTTGAAGCGGCGGCAAAGGATAGTCCGCTCAGAAAGATCTATGGAACTGACGGCAGTGAGTATATGGAATCCATCTATGACGATGGAATCATAAATGACGCCCAGGCTTCTGACGACCAGATTGTCGGAAGTGACGGCAACGATACGCTTTACGGCGGCGACGGCGATGAGCGTATCACTGGCAAGGCGGGCGACGATGTACTTGACGGAGGCAAGGGCAACGATTATCTCAGCGGCGGTGCAGGAAACGACACCTATATCTTCAATAAGGGGTACGGCGTCGATACCATCAGCGACGGCGAGGGTACTAATACCATTAATATTAACGGATATTCGGCAAATCAGATAAAAGCCTATCGTACCAATTGGAATGACATTACGATCACGTTCACAGATTTCGAAGATAAGATCATAATTGAAGGATTCTTTACCTCCGAGGCAAACAGGAACTTCTACCTTACCTTTAACGGCGGCGGAAGAATACACGCAACTGCGTCCAACAGTCCGCTCAGAACGATTTATGGTACGGACGGCGATGATTATATGTCAGCCATGGATGGAAGAGGTGTTACTCTTTATGGAGAAGACGGCTCTGATAACATCAATGGCGGCAGCGGTTCTGATAGGCTGTACGGCGGAAATGGTAATGATCAGCTGTACGGAAACAGCGGCAACGATATTCTTGATGGCGGTGAGGGCAATGATATGCTCTACGGCGGCGCAGGAAACGATACATATATCTTCAATGTCGGAAGCGGCACAGATACAATTATCGACAGCGAGGGTATCAATACGATTTTATTCGGAGCTGGTCTGACAGAGGACGCTATGACCGCTTACAGACACAATTGGAACGACCTCATGATTACATTTGAGGGCATTGAGGACAAGCTGATAATTCAGGGCTACTTCGGTTCCGAAAGCAACCGCAATTTTGATGTCAGATTTGCAAATGGAAAGCGTTATGCTTATAACAGCGCAGAAAATCCCATCAAGCAGGTTCACGCGACCGAATATGACGATTGGATGACCGCATGGAGCGATAACGGCATTATACTGCACGGCGACGGCGGTAACGATAATCTAACTGGCGGTGCGGGCGATGATATGCTGTTCGGCGGTATCGGAAACGATACGCTGAACGGGAATGATGGCGATGATATCCTTGACGGCGGCGAGGGCAGTGACTTCCTCTACGGTGGAATGGGCAATGACACCTATAGATTCGGTGTCGGTTACGGCTCGGATATAATTGAGGACAACGACGGCGATAACAAGGTAGAACTCCTAGACATCAGCTCCGACGCGGTCTCGTTTGAGATGACGGATCGCGGAGAACTGGTAATTACAATTACCGAGAGCGACGACGTTCTAACGATCCGCAATTTTGACAGCGAGCGATTTACGTTCGAGTTTGCAGATGAGGTGTCCGGAACGTTCAATGTTGAAACGAGCGAGTTTGAGAGAATTCTCTCCGAGGATGAGCTTGCGGCTATTGAGGCGGCTAAGACCGAGGACGAGCTTGCACAAGCAAACGCGGATATTCTCGACGAGCTTTACGCTGACGATAATTCCGTTTCCGAACTGCTCACAGAGAATGACAACACCGTTATTTCCGAGATCGCCGACAGCGTATCTACAGCAGACGAGAACGAAAATACGGCGGATCAGATTGATGTTCAAGTGATGATACTGACCGAAAATATGGCGGCATTCTCGAACGAAAGCAATATTTCCGACAGCATGAATATGCAAAGCAGCACAGACAACTCCGAGTTTGCAAATCAGTTGCTGGTCGGCACTCAAGCATCATAAAAGCACTTTTGCACATTTCATTCAATGCAGCAGCTTCAATGCTGCTGCATAATTTTTGAAAAAGGAGGTCGAATAATGGAGAAAACGCAGGACAGTGGGCTTACTTGCTTTATGATAGTGATGAAATTTCACGGAATTCCTATCACAAAAGAGCAAGCAGAAAACCTGTCGGTACTCGATCCCGAGCAGAAAACCGGAGAAATAGAAATAATTGAATCCGCGAAAAAGCTGAAAATGCGGGCGCGGCTCTGTCGATTGAATATAAACAAGCTGAAAAATGTCAACGCTCCCATTATAGCGAAGGACAGCAACGGCGATTTTTTTATAATCGCGAAATCCACGGAAGATAAATTCATGATCTTATTTGCGGATAAAACCCAACCCGCAATAAAATCCCGTGAGGAGCTTGCGGAAATCTGGGACGGAACGGCAGTGATTATCAGCAAAAAGGGCATTGCAGACAGAGAAGCGATTTTCAGCTTTAAATGGTTTATTCCAACAATCCTTAAATTCAAAAAAGAATTTATACAGGTGCTGATTGCTGTTTTTACGGTGCAGATTCTGGGGATATTAACACCTGTTATGACTCAGGTGGTCGTTGATAAAGTGCTTGTGCATCGCAGTATGTCCACTCTGAATGTGCTTGCCATAGGTATTGGCATAGTGTATGTTTACGAGCTGATTTTAAGTCTTGCCAAAAACTACGTTTTTACGCATACAACTAACCGTATTGACGTAATGCTGAGCTTTAAATTATTTCGGCATTTGTTCGCGCTGCCGCTAAAATATTTCGAGTCAAGGCGTGTCGGCGAAACGGTTGCCAGAGTGCGCGAGCTTGACAGTATCCGGAATTTTCTCACGGGCACGCCGCTGTCCTCAATGATTGACCTTATTTTCATAATCGTGTACATTGTGGTGATGTTTTTTTACAGTTCTTCACTTACGGTTATAGTGATATGTTCCATTCCCGTTTACGCAGTTTTATCCGCTATTGTTACACCTCTTTTTAAGAAAAGGCTTGATGAAAAATTTGAAGCGGGAGCAAATACACAGTCGTTTCTGGTGGAATCCATAACGGGAGTTCAGACCGTGAAATCTTACGCTCTCGAACCTAAATTTGAGAAAAAATGGGGCGATTTGCAATCCGATTACGTTAAGGCGAGTTATAAAACCTCGATGGTTTCAGCAACAGCGGGAACAACCGGACAGTTTATCCAAAAGGTGTTCGATTTGCTGATTTTATTTTTCGGAGCGAAAGCAGTAATGGACGGTAATTTCACAGTCGGACAACTCGTGGCGTTCCGTATGCTATCCGGCAGAGTTAGTGGACCCGTGCTTCGCCTCGTGCAATTATGGCAGGAATATCAGCAGGCGTCGCTTTCGGTAAAGCGAATCGGAGATATTTTCAATACTGCTCCCGAACCTGTTCTTAACGCCAATCAAACTTCTATGCCTGAAATCAACGGAAAAATCGTATTTGATAAAGTGCATTTCAGATACAATCCACAAGGCGGCGAGGTCATCAAGGGTATGAGCTTTGAAATCGAGCCGGACACAATCGTAGGCGTAGTTGGACGAAGCGGTTCGGGCAAAAGTACGATTTCCAAGTTAATTCAGCGCTTGTATATACCCGAGGGCGGCAAAATTTCAATTGACGGAATGGATATTTCGCTTGTGAATCCCGCAATGCTGCGAAAACAGATTGGCGTTGTGCTGCAAGAGAACTTTATGTTCAATGGAACAGTTGCAGAAAATATTGCGATACATTGTCCGACAGCCTCAATGAATCAGATCATAAACAGCGCGAAGATTGCGGGAGCGCACGATTTTATACTTGAACTCCCAGACGGTTATAACACGATAATCGGCGAAAAAGGAATGGGACTGTCCGGCGGTCAGAAGCAGCGTGTGGCGATAGCGAGGGCGATTCTCAACAACCCTCGGATTCTTATTTTTGATGAAGCAACATCTGCCTTGGACTATGAATCTGAGAGCATTATTCAAAATAATCTGAAGGAAATATGCAAGGGGAGAACTGTTCTGATAATCGCCCACAGACTTTCCACGCTGAAAGACGCAAATAAGATTATGGTTATTGACAGAGGAAATCTTGTGGAATACGATACACACGAGAATTTAATGGAGCAAAAGGGCTTATATTTTCATCTTTACAACCAACAGAAGCGAGGTGACATCGATGAACAATGCGCTGACGGAGTACGTCCTGAAGCACGGCAAAAAGCGCGACAAGGAACTGAAATATGATTTTATGCCGTCGCTGCTTGAGATAATCGAGCGACCCGCGCATAAAGCCGGAACAGTTATAATTATTGGGATATTTACACTGCTTATCGGTGCAATAATCTGGGCTTGCGTTTCTGAAATTGATGTTGTTATAACCGCAAGCGGCAGCGTTCAGCCTGTCGGAAATCTCAATGTAGTCAAAACGTATTCCGGCGGCACGGTAAAGTCAATAAACGTATCCGAAGGCGATTTTGTCGAGCAGGGAGATGTTTTGATAGAGCTTGATACGGAAGCGCTCGAAATTGACGTTAATCAGTTGGAAAAGCAAAGGAAAATACTTGAATCGCAGCGGGATATTTACACGAAAATAATCGGCGGAAGTGATCTGTCCAAAATAAAAATAAGCGACTATCCCGACGAACTTAAGCCATATATCCAAGCGATAATTGACGAAAATACGGGATACAAAAACACGCTTGCCAATCTTGAAAACGAAAAAAAGTCCGCCGAGATCAATAGAGATATCGCTCAGCTGCAGCTGGAGCAGTATCAAAGCACAGGCGGCACGGAGCGTCAGATAAAGGCACAGGAGTTGTCGGTGCAGCAATACGCTTTGGCGGTGGATAACGCGAAGCTGCAGATATCCAACACAAAGGTGCAATACAGTTCACAGGTGAATTCCAACATTTCGGAGATCGTCAGCAAGCTTGACGAGATTGAGGCAAATCTCGAAAAATACAGGCTGTCAACGGAATATCAGATTATAACTGCGCCCGTCAGCGGATATGTTAACAGCGTCGGCGTAAATACACTCGGCGAAACCGTGACTTCTGCGCAGCAGCTTGTGACGATAGTCCCCGACAACACCCCGAACGAAATGATATGCTATGTCAAAAACACGGATATAGCGGACGTTGAACTCGGAATGGAAGCCGAAATAAAGCTGGAGGCTTATCCGTACAACAAGTATGGTACTGTCAAAGGAACAGTAAAGTATATAAGCCCAAGTTCATTCGCCAACGAGCAGCTTGGCAGCGTTTATATCGTTAAGCTGGAAATCGACGACAGCAACGAAAATATTAATATTATTTCGGGACTTTCCGGTGCGGTCGAGGTCAAGACCGATAAGCGCACGGTTATGGATTATTTTCTTGAACCTATTATTAAGGGGTTTGGGGATAGTCTGAAGGAAAAGTGATAGGTGACTGTTGCTTAATTTTTTTTTTAGAAAGGTTAAGGTTTAGACTATGGAAAATTGCATGTTATATTGCTATAAGGAATGGCTTGAGAAAAGGTATGGCAACACTTTTAAACGGATATTCAAACTACCTGTTGCGGCGATTGTTCTCTTAGCTCTTCTTTTTTGCGGGCTGATAGGCTTTTTTGTTTTATTAGTGTATCCAGATGCCGGAAGAAATAATTCAACTGCAACATTGGTGTTGTCTGGCGTTTATGTTCTGCTTTGCATGATTACGTCAATCTACTCTGAAAAATATCAAGTTAAACATAGCAAACAGAGTATGAAAAACTACAAAAAATACTGTGAAGATATGATGAAAGATGTTCTAGGGCAATATGGATTTTCTGAGAATTTCATCCCAACATTGATTGAGAGGTTTAATACAATGATAAATGAGATTGACGAGAAAATCAAAACAAAGCATGAACATTTCAATAAATTCTTTGAAATGTTGCTGATCCCTATTTCCGCTATTATTTTGGGTGCTCTTCTTGACAAAAGCGATAATACAAATGAAACTTTAGGTCTTGGTTTATCCGGGATAATAGTAATTTTATTAATTTATGCGGTCGCTGTCTTCGTTTTATTTTTATATGACTTTGTTATAAGATTTCCGCAAGGTAAATATAAAGAGTTTGTGACAGATTTGCAGAGTATCCTTGATTTTAAGGAATGTGAAAACACAAATGATTTAGATGTCAATGTTAACACTTTGTGTACAACAGAAGTTACATCAGAAAACTCGGCTGTTCATACATAAGCAGTATGATATTATAGTGAATGCATGGAAATATAATAGGAGTTGATTATCATAGTCCAAGCAGCCTGTGGAATCAAAAGGCTGTTTGGCAGCATCGGCGGATCACCGACAAAACAATCGGCTCTTTTAGATAATTTCAAATCCGAGGCAACATTCTGCCTCGGATATTTTTCTGTACTAAAACGGGCATCAGCTCGGTGCAGGTCTCCACCCTGTGTAAATTGAAGACACCAAAAAAACAATTTACACAGGAGGGACAAGCAATGTCCAAGAAACATATTATCAGAATTGACGGAAAAACCGTAGAGGTTTCGGATGAGATTTACACTTTCTTAAAGCGTTCCGAATGGAACAACAATTATGCAGAACTCAGGCGCAAACGAGAACGGATAATAATCGATTCCGAAGCTTTGACAGTAAAAATAATACCTGGAAAGGAGGATTCACTTGAAAGGCTTGAGTCGGTCGGAATTGAAATACCCGATAAAACCGAGCCCTTTGAGAATGTCTTAATCAATAAAATAATACTTGAACAAGCGCTCGCGCAGCTAACTGCTGACGAGCGCTTCCTTATTTATGAGCTTTATTATTCGGATAAGACCGATCGTGAGCTTGCCGAGGAGCTGCACAAAACTCAGCAAAATATTCACAAAATGAAGCGCAGAATTTTATGCAAACTGTATGAAATTTTGAAATAATCAGGATTTTCGGTTGTCAAACCCCCTTGCTAATTTCCGAATATTATGAGAGGGTAAATTCTGCTCTCGAGTTCCTTGACAATTGAATAACAGTATTTCAGATACTTTCCCTTGTGCAGCCCGTAGGGTTGAAAGCGAAAGGAGCGCCGCGCCAAGACGTGTGCGGCGGCATTTATCGGAATTCGGGCGAATACCCGCGGCGGTTAGCCGAATGAGATTATCTCAAAATATGTTCGTGGAGAATTTCCGAATACGCCGCCAATGGCACACCGAGCGAGAAACGGCAGCTCCCGAAACTTGCGTGGCAGCAGGTGCGCGATGACCTGTGCAAGGGGATAATGATACTTCCGTCCAGCCACAGTCTAAAGCAATGGGGGCGGCTTCATGAGAACCATGTTGGGGTGAAAGACCCATGACGCTGCGAGGCTAGGCGGCGGTCTGAAATATTCCCTCGGAGCGTCTACGCTCTGGTTTAGTCGGGGGTGCTGGGCAAATACGACAGGTTTTTACAGGCAAACAGCGGAGAAATCCGCTTTAATATATAAAGTTTCGGCTCTGTGTAATCTACGCGGAGCCGAGATTTTACATAGTGAGGAAGTAAAATGAACAAGAAAAACATAAGGCGGGGACAAATCTACCTCGCAAATTTAGAGCCGATCATAGGAAGCGAACAGGGTGGAATCCGTCCCGTTCTAATCATTCAGAATAACAAGGGCAACAAGCACAGCGGCACGACGATCGCCGCGCCGATTACCACAAAGCGCATTCCAAACAGGCTTCCCGTTCACGTGTATACGTTCGCGGGCAGCTCCGATCTGCCACAGAACTCGAGCGTTATGCTCGAACAAATCCGTGTGCTGGACAAATCGCGGCTGACCGATTATGTCGGCAGGATCAACGATTTCACAATGGACGAGGTCGACCGCGCGCTGAAAATCAGTGTGGGGCTAAATTCAAAATATAATTGAGGTAGATATGAATAACGAAGCAATCACTCGATACAAATTCTATTTATGCAGAAATTTTCTGGACAAGCTGTTGAGCGAAAATCTCATAACCGAGGCGCAGCGCAGGAAAATCGAAAGTGCTGTCATAAAGCGGCTTGCGGAGGTTTGAACCCCTGTCTGGTTTTGTTGGTTTTGATACAAAAAGTTGCGGATATTTCGGTGACATTAGTAATAGATAAACCTGAATTTTTTCGGTATGATGTGTTACGAAAGGAAGTGATGAGATGACGGAAATCACAATAATACCCGCAAAAGAACGGTCGGCGGAAGTCGTCAGAACCGCCGCTTACGCGCGCGTATCAAGCAGCAGCGAGGATCAGCTAAACTCATTTGCGGCACAAATTCGCTATTACACCGAGCTGCTCCAAAACAGCACCGACGCGGTATTCGTCGATATGTACGCAGACGAAGGCATAAGTGGAACGTCAACGGCAAAGCGCACCGAATTCCAACGACTGATGAGCGACTGCCGGAAAGGGAAAATCGATCGGATACTAACAAAATCAATTTCAAGATTCGCCCGAAACACCAAGGATAGCCTCGAGGCTGTGCGCGAGCTGAAAACCCTCGGCGTGTCGGTATATTTTGAAAAGGAAAATATTGATACGGACGAAATAAGCTCGGAAATGATGCTGGCGATATACAGCCAGTTCGCCCAAGAGGAATCTATGTCGATCTCACGGAATGTACGCATGGGCTTTCAAAAGCGCATGGCGGACGGGAGCTATGTCCCGAGCGCGGTACCGTTCGGATATATCCGTGAAAACGGTAAATTTGTAATTGACAAAGAAAAGGCGGAGATTGTCCGCGGTATTTTTTCGGACTATCTGAACGGCGTGAGCGCGGAGCGGCTTGCCAAGAAATATCGGGTAAAGCTTGCTACGGTGAAATATGTTCTTACAAACGAAAAGTATACCGGCGACTCGATTTTTCATAAATGGTATACTACTGACACACTTCCGTTCGACTGCCGTGAAAACAGGGGAGAGCGTGATAAATACTATGTTTCCGAAACACATCCAGCAATTATATCAAGGGAGGTCTTTCAGAGCGTACAGCAACTCATAGAGAGAAAAGGCGCATCGCATATAGGCAAATTCACCGTATCATATCCGCTTCGAAAAAAGATTTACTGTGGAGAATGCGGAACGCTTTATAAAAGAAAGAGCCGCAGCAACAGGGTTTACTGGGTTTGTCGAAAGCATGACGAATCTGCCGATAAATGCTCAGCCAAGCAAATCGCAGAAGAAATAGTCTACATGGCATTTGTCAGAATGTTCAATAAAATTCAAGCGCATCACAAAGCACTCCTCGCGCCAATGCTCCGTCAACTTGAAGCACTCTACGAAAGAGAGAAATCGGGAAACGCACAGCTTGCGGAGCTTCGCAAGGAAATATCCGAGATCAAGCGGCGAGCCTACTTACTGACCATGCTGAACTCGCAAGGAACGCTTGACGCTGCGTATTTCATGGAGCGCACCAAAGAACTCGACCGAAAATTGATGACCGCCCAAAAGCAGCTCCACGCCAACCTTGACGATAAGGACGGCGAAAGGCTTGACAATCTGCGAAAGCTGATCGGAATATTCGATAAAGCCGAACAGATAGACGAATTCGATGAAATCAAATTCGGACAGATCGTTGAAAAGATCACGGTGCTGTCAGAATCGGAAATTCGATTTGAATTGATTGGCAGAATCGGCTTTGTGGAACAGATTATGAGGTAAGAAAATGGTGAAAAATCGAAATATACCATTTGGATATTGCATGGTGAACGGAAAATATGCGTTGAACGTTCCCGAAGCAGAAACAGTACAGGAAATATTTAAAAAATACATAGGCGGCAAGTCGCTAAAAACAATAGCGGCAGAAATGAGGATACCGTATAATACGGGCAAGGCGGTTTGGAATAAAAACATGGTCTGCCGAGTGCTTGAAAACCGAAAATATGTCGGCGAGAACAGTTATCCGCAGATTATAACTTCAGAGGACTTCCGGCTGGCGGCTCTGATAAAGGCAGAACGGAATACATACCGCAAACCCGCTCCGCAGAATGAGCCGCGGCAGCAGGAAATAGTGTTCACAGAATATGAGCCGACTGACGAGATTCAGCGCATGACTAATGAAATCAATCGGTTAATCAATTCGGAAGATACTGATAAGGAAAAGGTTGAAGCACTTATAATAAGATGCGCTCAATTGAAATATGCGACAATAAGCGAGGCGAGAAGATGATGCAAGCATTGGCACAAGGCAAAATGCGGGTAGTCGTAATTCCTGCAAAATCATGCGAGGAAAACAAGCAAGCGGCAAAATGCTTGAGAGTGGCTGCATACTGCCGCGTCAGTACCGACGATGAGGAACAGAAAACAAGTTATGAAGCGCAGATAGGCTATTATACCGAAAAGATAAACAGTAATCCGGAATGGCAGATGGCAGGAATATTCGCAGACGAGGGAATTTCTGGTACGCAAGCTCAAAAGCGTCCCGAATTTTTGAAAATGATACGACTCTGCCGACAGCGAAAAATCGATGTCATTCTCACGAAATCACTCTCACGGTTCGCACGGAATACCGTCGATAGTCTTGGTTACATACGAGAACTGAGAGCTCTTGGAATTGCTGTTATATCCGAAAAAGAAAACATCAACACTCTGACTGCGGAAAGCGAAATGCTGATAACAATTATGTCGTGCTTCGCCCAAGCGGAGTCGGAGTCTATCAGCAAAAACGTATCCTGGGGAGTGCGGCAGAGCTTCAAGAACGGAAATGTGCCGATGCAGTACGCGAGGCTGCTCGGCTACCGAAAAGGTCACGACGGAAACGCGGAAATAATTTCCGAAGAAGCCGAGGTTGTCAAAGAAATATATCGCTGCTACCTTGATGGAATGAGCATGAATCTGATTGCTGACAGGCTGGACGAAAAGGGTTTGACTACAAAAGGTGGCAGTTCGCCATACCGAAAAATGGTAGTTCAGCGGATTTTGACCAATGAGAAATATACGGGAGATGCGCTTCTGCAAAAAACGTATGTGACCGATTGCATTACGAAAAAGATGCGAAAGAACAACGGTGAGCTTCCGATGTACCTTGTGAAGAACCATCACGAGCCGATTATCTCCCGCTCCGATTTTAATCGGGTGCAGGAAGAAATGGCACGGCGCTCGGCGAAGCGGACGATTGCCGACAAACTTACCAAGACCGGACAAGGAAAATACAGTGCCAAATACGCGCTCTCGGAACTGCTCATCTGCGGCGAATGTGGGGAGCATTACCGTCGAGTTACTTGGACGGCGAAGGGCTTCAAGGAAGTCAAGTGGCGGTGTGTGAGTAGGATTCAGTACGGCAAGAAAAAATGTCACAGTTCACCGACTGTAGATGAACAGGCGCTCCACAGAGCGATTGTGAGCGCAATAAACGAGTTTTGCGAGGTCAAGGACGATGTGGCAAAAGCGCTCCGCGAAAGCATAACCGAGGTGCTTGATCCTAATCAAAACGGCAGCATTCAGGCGGCACAGCAGCGGATCGACGAGCTTGCGCGGAATATGGACGAGCTGATAATGCTTGCAACCGTACCCGAAACGGCGGAAAACGCGATGTCGGATATCGCGAAATTCAGCGAAGAGATGAAAATGCTGCGGGAGTTCATCGAAACCGAGAAAGCAAAACAGACGGAGGTGCAGCACGGTTCTAACGAACTGAGCAATGTGCTTCAAAGTCTTGAAAAGGAAGATTTCGCCTTGACCGAATATGACGACATTGTTACGCGGCAGCTTATAGAGCAAATCACGGTTGATACCAAGAACACCATAACGGTGCGGTTCAAAGGTGGGTTTGAGATGAGAGCGAACTTAAATTAGAATTACCGATTGCGTTTGGCATATTGCGATTGTTGAATTGCTGGAAGGCAAAAAACGCATTAAAATTGCATCAAGAATGAATCTTGTCCCGATTTTTATACATTTTGTCAGTTTTCTGTTGATTTTTATTGGATTTAAGGTTATTTTAGAAAAGATAGGCTGACAATGGCGACGCTGATGACTAAGGCTCTTTAGAAAAGATTTGGTGCATATTTTCCTTGGCAGGTCTGAAATGTAAAGTTGCGTATGCAATAAATTGTAAAAACGATTGCCATATAGAGTAAAATTAAACAAACATTAATGGCGGAATTTGTCTAAAAAGGAGATTTTATTGCCATTCACGCAAAAAAATGCAATATGTGCAAAAGGGACAAAAATTGTATTGAAAAAAACTCAAAAGTATATTATAATAATGGTATATAAATTTGTTTTAACGCTTTTTAATCTAATCTTAGGTACAGGAAAATACAACGAAGGGATGAAATTTATGTCGTGGGTAAATGTCAACGGGCTTGGTTTTAAGTTCAAAGCGCCTAAAGAGTTTCTTGATGCTAATGGATTTACAAGGGCAACACACTATCAAAATCAAGAAGTTATTGAAAAAATATTGAAAAGCGGTACTTTTTCTTCAAATGGTTGTGGTCATCCAAGGGAAAATGTCCCTTATCTCGACCATGCCATAATATATAAAAATCCTAATACCAAAGTATGTTGCCTAGTTTATATTCCCTATAGTGATGCAAATAAAATCAGCGACGAAGTGAATCAATGGGCTGAAAGCAAGGGCTTGAAAGCAAAGATCTATGAACATAGTTGGTACAATGGTAGTACTTGTCTAGTCATTATTTCATTGCCTTCGGTAAAAATTTTATTGAGGTAATTTAACGATAATCTTTGTCTTTCGACTTAGCAATATTATTTTGTTAAGTTATAGAGAGGTCGTTTTATCACAATAAGAATTTTACATAATTGACTTTTGAAATTTGATTTAAAAAAGCTAGGTTTCTTTATGTTCCAATATTGTTTTTGATGTCTACGGAGGATTATATGTCGTTTTCAACCTACTTAACCGAAAAAGTTACTGGTATGGCAAAAGATAAGGTAGATGAGTTTTTTGAAAAAATTAAAGAGAAAGTTGAATATGAAAAATTGGTCAAATCCATAGAAGTTACAATTGAAGAAGAATGCATAAGGATGGATGAAGTTAATTTTAATGGTTATTCGGACAGAATAAAGCAAATAATTCGAAACTATAATTATATAGACAAAATATTGCACTATTGGACGGGTATTGAATTCGATTATCGATGCAGTAAAGAGATGATTGATGCTTTAACTGCAAATATCGCAGGATTCGATAATTTAACTGTACTTAACGCTAAGTCCTTGCTTAATAAAATTAGCCGCCAAATCTGTTGCTGGATTGAGAATAAATGTGATGAACAAATCCAGATGCGTCTTTTTATCTCGAAACGTTTTGATGTGTATTTTGAACGAGACTATGAAGATGAACATAATGTAAAAAAACAAATTTCAATCGAAGAAAAAACGATAGATAGCGTTTCTAAATCACTTTATCTGACTGTTGCAAAGTCAACTCTTCTGAATGATTCAGTGTATGACTCTAACCTTTTTGGAACAATAAGTGGCGAAGGCATAGAAGAATGCTCTAACTTATGGGAAATCCGCAATTCTCTCCCCAAAATTCTTTTCCTTTCTGGGACTGGTGGTTCGGGAAAAACAACGCATCTTAGAAAATTTCAATATGATGCATTTAAAGGTCATACTGACGAGAATAACGAAGATTCACTTTTCTTTCCTATATATATTACTTTGTCATATAAGAGCAGCAATGAGACCATAAAAAGCTACATAATTAGTCACTTCCCTGTTCAAAATGAAAACATTGAAGAAAAAAATGATGAAAATAAGTTAATAGCTATTTTTTCTAAAAACGACAGCAGATTTACCTATATCTTTTTGCTAGATGGTTTAAATGAATATCGGGGAAATCTTGAAGACTTGTTTAATGAGATAAAAGCACTTGCTGAATACCCGAAGGTTAAAATTATTATTACCTCTCGATATAATTCTGCTGATGTAATTGTTTCCTTGCACAAATTGTCTGATATTTCCGATGCAGTTGTTAATCATATAAGCAAAGAAAGTGCGTGCAAATATTATGGAATAGATTCATTTCCGACAGAATATCCGGAAAAAACTTTAGAATTGCTTACAACGCCATTTTATATGAAAATTTGTAAGGAGATGAATTTTGATCTTAATGCCAGCGGTTGTATTAATGCAAGCTATTTAATGTATTGCTACCTAGAAAACAATAAGAAAAGATTTGATGAGGATCACATTCACATTATAACTGAATTGTTCCCGAGCTTATGTTATCTGTCTTATCGAAAAGATTCTATTTCTGAAAAAAAGGCTAGGGGCGATGTTTCTTTAACAAGTATATCTCTTAATGAACTTAAACAAACCATCAAATGTTACAACGAAAGGTATGGTAGTGATTTTTCTTATGAAAATGTAAAAAATGCCTTTTTGGATTGCAATTTAATTGTGAGAGATAAAAGCACTCCTTTCGTTAAATTTAGTTTTAAGCATCAAAACATAAGAGATCTTTGTGCGGCACTTCACGTAGCAAATATAGTTTGGGCAATTGTTGATTACCCTGACCATATAAATGAAGACTTCGGTTCGGAAATCGAAATGCACGCTGATTTAAGGGATTTTTCTAATGATGTTGCTGATGCGCTTTTGGTTATTAAAACAGGCTCGAAGAAAGCCTCTTTGTCAGTTGGAGATTCGATTACATTTTTACTGCATGGTAATGAGGACTATTGCCAAAAATTAAAGAACATAAATAATCTTGTTGTTTTGCAAGTGCTGAATAAAATCTCTGTTACTCGTGAGGATAATATATTATTTGCTAGCGAATTTATACGCTGTTATGAAGAGTCTAATAATGTTTGTATAAAAGAATCGCTTGCAAATATGTATATATTCTCATTATGTCAGATGGCTCAACATTATCGCATAATGGAAGACAAAAATATAATGCCGTTGGACAGCTTTGTGAAATGCATGGAATATGCCAAAAAAGCAAAACAAGTGTATGATAACAGTAATGGCGAATTTAATAGTGACGGCTATAACCATGTAGGCAAATGTTTAAACAGCTTTTTAGAGTACGTTTTGAACGATTTGAATGATTTTTCGGTAATTGAAAATGAGCGATACCTTTTGGTTGATGAGGCAATTTCAAATTTGGATTTTGCGCAAAATGTTTTACTGGAATGCAATAACAATTTTAATGATATCGGACTTGCAGTATATCAGGTACTTAATTCTGCATTTCAAGCATACAATTCTTATGCTTTTACAGAAAATCGTAATAAAATTGTTTTGAATATTTTGGGTCTTCATTATGTTTCACGGGCATATTTAGCTAAAGCTTGTCTCAATTATAGCGCAGAGAGCCTAAATCTCATGGCTATGATATTAGAAAATAATTATAATGCTAAATTGCGTCAATTGATCTTGGAAAAATTCGGCATAGAAATCACAGGCCTTGAGGGTTATAATGAGGATAGGCTAATGCTGTCTTATAGATTGTATGATGCTGCTTCTAGATGTCCACATATCGTTCGTAGCTATTCAGCACAAAAGAAAGCTATTATGTTGATTAAGCATCAAGTGGAACTGCAAGATTTTGATGATAAATCGGAAATTGAGAGGGATCTCAATATTTCTAAACGTGCGAATAAACCTTTGATTGAATATTGGTATGGCAGATACTACAGCGACATTCACAGTGACAAGGAAATGGCGCAGAGCTATTTTGAGAGTGAGCTCAACAAGCGGTGTCAAGGAAAAGTCGTAGATTTAAATACCAAACCGAATTCAGCTCTTATGCTGGTTTTGATTGAATGGCTGGTTTACGAGAATATCGATCATATTGATAAGGATATTGATTTCAATTACATTAAAACAGAATTGACTATTGAATCCCTGGATAGTGTCGATATACATAAATTGCGATGCGAAAGTAGACTTCAGCGCGAGATAGCCTATATTATTATGTGCTTGAAGGTTCAGAAAAATGCTGTTCATTCTCAAAAAATTGTGGCTGACCAATTTTGGGTTACTCTTGAAACTGTAGAGGAAAATCTGAATAGATTCTTGAGTAATATAAGAACATTAGTAGGTAATCAGGAGGAAACATTATGAATAATTGTTTATCAGCGATTGAAGCAATAACTAAACTGCTTTTTTTGCCTAAATCAGTTCCAGAAAGAGCTGATGTCTGCATTGTTCTTGGGAATGACTATCTTGATACAATGGTTGATGTTAAGTCAATTTATGAACATCACGTTTGTGATAAATTTATTTTGACCGGGCATTCGGCAAAGATGGATAAAGAACCCGAATGTGAGCGTTTTTTTAGAAGAGGTATAGAGTTAGGAATTCCATCAGATATAATGTTCCTTGAAAATAAGGCAACAAACAGCTATGAAAACCTCAATTATTCCAAACAAATTATTGAGGAGCAGTTTGGGGGATTTGAACACTGCAAAAAAATACTATTTGTTGCAAAAGCTTTTGTAACAAGGAGAATTGAAATGACAGCAAAAAATCTATATCCGGACTTTGTTGAAACTTACTATATTCCAACTGTTGATGATACTCCGACGGGTAAAAATATAGGACCGGACAATTGGTGGATTAATGAAGCTGCTCGAAAACGTGTTTTAGAAGAGGTTAAACGCATTGCAGAATACACTTTAAAAGGTGATTTAACACTTTAAAAGTGCCTACCCGAAGCTTTACGTAAACTTATATGCGAATAATTTAAGAAAAGAGTTTGAAAACCGTGTATATGTGTTTGGGCGAGTAGTATGAATGCTAGATAGGTAATAAAACGGTTTTCTGCACATTCGTGTTAATTTTTAAATAATATATGAAAAGAGATCTCAAATGTTCAATTAAAGCCAAAAGGTCAAATTAGTACCAATGTATACCTTAAACCCAAGGTCATAACAGTGAAAAGAGGATGGAGAATGATGATTGAACATAATGTACATGATGCTACAGGCCAACTGTCTGGATATCTGTATCAAGTGCTTTCTGCCCTTCTCCTTCTACTTGAGAGCAGAAACCCCGACTCTCAGCTCTGTATTGAGAAATTTGATGATGTTGCTTTTGTGGAAAAAGACAACCCACAAATAATGATTCAGATAAAACACCAACTTCATCGACAAGGAAACCTCAGCGATACTAGTACTGATTATTGGAGAACAATAAAAAGCTGGTGTGATCACATAAAAAACAATGCGAACCTTGAACGTGCAACTAATTTTGTTATTATTACAACAGCCAAAGCGCAAGACAATTCTATTGCATTTTATTTACAAAACATGTTTTCTCGTGATTGGAAAAAAGCACTTGAGATTATGCGTCAAGTAGCGTGTTCAAATGCATCGAAAACCAACAAGAATTACTATGATGCTTTTAAGTCACTAGATGACAAGCAACAAGAATATTTGGTTAAGCATATTTATGTATGTGATTCGAGTCCCAATATAGTTGCGATAAAAGAAAGCATTATGCCGTATGTGCGTGTTATAACACTTCAGCCTTTTGAAGAAAGCGTATACGAAAAAATAGTAGGTTGGTGGATTATTTCTTCAATTCAATGTTTGATTTCCGAAGAACCAGTATTTATCAGCTATCGACAATTGCAGAAAAAGATGAACGATATTGGTGGTGAATATAAGGCAGATTCCCTACCTATTGATGTTGATCCATATTACCAACCGACAGATCATGAATTAGAGCAGTTACCGCCAGAAAATAGAATATTTATTGAACAGTTAGATTTGATAGCCATTTCTAATAGTCGTTTAAAGCGTTGCATTAGGGACTATTATAATGCTTACCGTCAAAGAAGTCAGTGGGTTAGAGAACAATTGTTATTTATCAATGATTTAGAAAAATACGAAAAAAGGCTAGTTGATGAATGGAATAGATTGTTTTTAATAATGAAAGAGAATATGGAAGACTATGGCGATCAACTTACTGAAAATCAAAAGCAAATTGCAGGCAGGAAGCTATTTGGCGAAATTGAGAATTTGTCATTACCAATAAGAAGCAATGTTCCAGATCCATTTATTATGCGTGGTACATATCATGAACTTGCTAATCGACTTGTTGTTGGATGGCATGTTGATTTTATGGAGCGCTTATGTGAATTACTAAGGGGGTGATGGCATGATACCATGGAGTAAACGTACACCAGAAATAGCTAATTTATTGAATCCATCATTTTGCGCTATACTTTTATATTCAGCTATATTTGAGTATCAAAAGAAAGCAAAAAATAATATGCCATTCTCATTACTTTATTTAGTTATGCCTATCGTATTGCATAAAAACACAAGAAATAGAGTTAATTCAAGAGAAAATATGGTTGTATGGCTACAACGAAATCCGGACGTTTTAATAGGATTTGCTGATCGTGCCAAGAGCCTAATCGGCTTTACGAATGAAGCTATAGAATTTTTATTATTTCAAGGTAACTGCGAAATCATCGATGGAGGACTATCTATAATAAAAACAGTTTCAAAATCAAAGATTGTCCAATACGCCGCTAATGATCAAGAAATTGCAGAATGTATTCAAAAAGCGGAGCATGTTGGACGGTGGTTTTATAATATGCACGCCGTGGAAAATATATATACTGCTTTGGGGGTGAAACCATAATGCAAATCAGTGCGATAGTTCTATATGGTACAAATGGCAAAAGAAGAATTCTGCCATTTAAAATCGGATCAGTAAATATCATTACTGGAAAATCAAAAACGGGAAAATCCGTGATCGGTGACATTATTGATTACTGTTTCGGCGGATCTTCTTGTAATATAGCAGAAGGCTTTGTAAGGGAGCATGTTGCATGGTATGCTCTTCAACTGGTGCATAATGACGAATATCTTCTAATTGCTAGGGAAAATCCACCGCATGGACAAGCCTCTACAAATAGTTGCTGTTACTTAATGGGTGCAAAAAATATTCCCAATGACTTGACGCGTGCTACTCCTATAGATAACAGTGGTTTAGAAAAACTACTTTCATCAAAATTAGGAATATCAGAAAACCTCTTTAATCCTCCCGAAAATCAAAGTCGTCTACCACTTTCTGCAAATATACGTCATAGTCTATATTATTGCTTACAAAATCAAGACGAGATTGCATCACAAAAATTTTTATTTCATAGACAGGCGGAACCTTTTATGGCGCAAGCGATAAAAGACACATTGCCATATTTCTTAGGCATAGTAGGCGAGAATACTTTGGTTCTTGAATCTGAAAGAACGCTGCTTAAGCGAGAAGCTACCATTTTAAGAAAGGGCATTGATGAAGTTGACCAACTAAAGGGGAATGGCTTAGATAGAGCAACGGTTCTTCTTTCTGAAGCAAAAGAAGTCGGCATTCTTCCAGAAGATATCCAAATTGATCTATCAGATTATGAAAGTGTACGAAATGCAATGAGCGTTGCGTGCAATTGGAAACCAAATGACATATCTACAACTGGTATGGATAGAATATCCTTGCTTCAAAGTCAATTATCGCACACTCAAAATGAAATAGATCAAATCGGCATTGATATTCGAAATACCGAGGAATTTCTGGGGCAAGTGAAAGATTATAGTACTGAAGTTGAGCATCAAAAAAGTCGATTAGAATCTATTGGACTATTCGAGCAAATTGATTTTGATCCAAACCATTGTCCGTTATGTTCAAAGACAATAGATTCACCTTTGCCAGGGGCACAGGATATTCGAGATTCAATAACAAGTTTATCATACCGATTAGAATCTGTATCCCATAATCGTCCAGCGCTCAGAAAATATCTAGAACAGCTTAAAAATAAGCGACAAGATTTTATTAATCAATCACAATCTCTCCAAGTAGAAATAAACGCCATATATGATGAAAATAGAGAAGCGCTTCGCCTTAAGGATCTAAATGTGAGACGAGGACGAGTAGTTGGCAGAATCAGTTTATGGCTTGAAAGCGTTGTTATCTCTGATAATATGGCTGATCGTAGGGATAGACTTTCGGAGATCGAGTTTAGAATAAATGAAATCAACAGCATATTAGATATAAACGAGATTGAGGAAAGAAAACAGTCTATAATTAATCGGATTTCCACCCTAATGTATCAATGGGCAAAGAGTCTTGATCTGGAACATAGCGAATTTCCATATCGATTTGACCTAACCAAACTTACTGTAATGGTTGACCGCGATAGACCAGTTCCTCTACAACAACTTGGAAGTGGTTCCAATTGGTTAGGCTGTCACCTTATAACCTTATTTGCTTTGCACACGTTTTTTATACAAAACAAACGACCTGTGCCGGGATTCTTGTTTTTAGATCAGCCATCTCAAGTGTATTTCCCACCAGAAACTAATGATCAAAATGTAGATAGCCAGGAAGTGAGAAAAATCTACGATTTTGTTTTTGAGCGAATCAAGGAACTTGCTCCTAACATGCAGGTAATAATTGTTGATCATGCTGATATAAAAGAAAAGCGTTTTCAAGATTCTGTGGTTGAAAAATGGTGGGACGGTATGAAACTTGTACCAATTGACTGGGCATGATTTCGGTGCGATATACAAAAGTTGAGTTACTAATATACACTGGGGCATTTGATTTGCACCGACTTACACAAGAATCCTCCCTACTTTCCAGTTAGGTACATTGTATCAAATTAGGTTTCTTTTTCAGGTTAGCGTAACCAGTGGTAAATGTTGCAGGCTTGTGCTGTGAATAATCTTTCTCTATGATAAAAAAATCTATTACGTAACGATATCACATTCAAGCACTGCTCAGGCAGTGCTTTTTTGTTGTCCGAAACACTTAACACTGAATTGCGAAGTCGGTGGCAAAGGCTGAGAAGCGCCGCCGGTGGAAGCGCCGCCGGTGGCGGAAGAAGCAAACAGGGTTTGGCGCAGCGGTCGGCTTTTTGCGAGAATACGAGCAGAAAAAGACGGGAACCGCAAGTGGAAGCGTGACTGTTAATCACGATGCCGTTGGTTCAAGCGGGACAGGGGGAGCCAAGCAAATTTTAAGGCGAACTAAAATCGAGGACAGAGAGTAATGTTTGTTTCACTTCTCTTCCTTGGTGTTAGGTCGCCTTAAATCGTTATTTAGGGCTTTTTATCGCTGTTACAATTAAGAGTAGTTTATTTCACAAGGAAGCAGGGCTTCCGTATGCTTACGTTATGTAAGTGTACGGAAGCCCTTTTTTGTTGCCCGATTATTCTTGATAAGGTGTGATCTATATGCCAAAAACTGATTTTGACTATTATTACGGCGTTGAAGCCGAGCAATTTACTTTTGTCCGAGTGCCGAAAGTGCTTTTCACTGATAAGGAACACTTTGGCGGCTTATCCAATGAGGCAAAGCTGTTGTATGGTTTGCTCCTTGAACGTATGAGCCTTAGCAGGAAAAATAACTGGATCGATGCTCACAACAGGGTGTACATTATATTCCCTATTGATGAAATAGCGGAGATTATGGGAGTTTGCCACGAAAAGGCTCTCAATATCCTAAAGGAACTTGACGAACAGAACGGGATCGGGCTTGTAAAGAAAAAGCGCCGAGGTCTGGGCTTGCCTTCCATACTGTATGTAAAGAATTTCATCATAAATGGTGGTGTGGAATCTTCAACTGAAAAATCGAATAATCATTCCGAACCGCAGGAACGACTTGATGATAATGCTCCGACATCAAGAAGTCGATAAAACCGACTCTAATAATACTGATAAGAATAATACTGAAATGAGTTATACTTACGATCAATCTATCAATCCGCTACGGACTGACTTTTAGAATTTTTCGCCCGGAGCTGTTGAAAATGACGGATTGATTGGTGGAATAGACAGAAGTACAGTTGAGGAAGAAGTTAAGAAACAGATCGATTATGACTGTCTCATCTCTCACCCCGACAGTTCTGTTGCTCAAATGGCAGAAGAAATAAAAGACCTTATGTTTGATGTTCTCTGCGGAGAGCGAAGCGTGGTATCTGAGGGAAAACGTGTATCGGAAGAAACGGCGAGGGCAGCTTATAGGAAAATTACTTTCGATCACGTTCAGTATGTGATGAAAAGTCTTGTCAGCTATCCCGACAAAATCAGCAGGATAGACCGGTTTCTGACGGTTTCTTGTTCAACTCGGTTTACACGCTAACAAACTCAACGTTTGCAGGGTTTGAATATGATATGCAGATGAAGATGATTTAGGCAAAAAATCACAGCACCTGTTAAAGTGCTGTGATAGATAAGTAATAAGATTTAATCAATGTCGATCTTGAAAACGATTGGGTATCCGCTGTTTTTATAATTTGTTTTAATATGAACTCCGTCGGGCAGCCTTTCCCAATTCGGATTTTCATCTGTACCGAGAACAGTGACGCTTTTGATGATTCCGCCGAAATTGTCACGCTGATATGCAGGCTGTATTCCGAGAGAATTTATGACATAATCTCCGTTTTCGGAGGATCTCAGTACGATAGCATAAAGATAACCGTTTGCAGTTGTAAAGCGAATATCCTGCGGAGTAAAATTCTTTTTTATTCCGTCGGTGAACTGTCCTTCCGGTATTTCAGTCGGCCCTTCACCGGATTTTCTCCAGAGCTTTGTGCCGTAGATGGCTTCACCATTGATTTTGAGCCATTTTCCGATGTTAAGCAGAATATTCCTGTCCTCATCGGGGATTGTTCCGTCTGCTTTAGGACCGATATTCAGCAGCAGACAGCCATTTTTGCTGACAATATCCACTAAATCGCAAATAATATCTTCGGCAGGACGATAGGAATTGTTTTCGGTATAGCACCATGAATTGAGTGCAACGGCAGTATCTGTTTGCCAGAAGAAAGGCTTCCTTTCAGCAAATTGACCACGCTCAACATCGGGAACTGCCGAGCCGAACGAAAAGCTGTCATGCTTATAGTTAATGACAGCATCACTGCCCCATTCAGTGGCACGGTTGTAGTAATATGCCGCAAATTTTTTCAGATACTGTTTGAATGAGCTGTGCTGTATCCACCAGTCAAAATACACTATTTTCGGACGGTAATTATCCACGAGCTCACAGCAGCGAACAAGCCAGTCCTGCAAATATTCCTCGGATGGTTCTTGCTTGCTGTAAATATCGTGTAATTCCGCCGACGGCATTGATGGCCAGTATAAGTCCCCCCTTTGGAGCGGTTCTTTTATATCGCTGTCGAAGTTTTTTCCACCGTCCATAAAAAACCAATGCTCTGCACGGTGGGAAGATGCACCAAATTCAATTCCAAGCGTACGGCAGTTGTTTTTCAGTTCTCCGAGAACGTCACGGTGAGGCCCCATTTCGTAAGCGTTCCAGTGTGAGATTTCGCTCCTGTACATCTGAAATCCGTCGTGATGCTCTGCAACGGGAACAACATACTTTGCTCCCGAAGCTCTGAAAAGCTCTGACCATTCCTTTGGATCAAATTTTTCTGCTTTGAACATCGGGATAAAATCCTTGTAGCCGAAATCGGTATGCTTGCCATAGGTATCAATGTGATGTTTGTATTCGGGACTGTCCTTGACATACATATTGCGTGAGTACCATTCATTTCCGAAAGCAGGGACACTGAAAACACCCCAATGAATGAATATGCCGAATTTGGCTTTTCTGTACCATTCGGGGACTTCGTATTCCGATAAAGAGTGCCAGTTATTGCTGTAAGGTCCTTTTTCAATGACTTCATTTATCTTTTTAAGATAAGGTGACATATCGTACATAAGCATTACCTCCTTGCTTTGTCATTATTATATATGTTTTCCTTTGAAAAGGCAAGAGTATATAGTGACTTGTTTCTATCATAAATGTCACAATTTTATATTTTTGAAGTGAGATGGTGAGATGCCGTAAAACTTTTAGAATGACGAGGAGAAATACTCCTGTGAGGAGAAGCCGAGACGTTTGGATATTTCAGAAAGGCTCAATGAGTCGTCGGAAAGGAGCAGACGGGCAGCGGACATTCTTGCCTGCTCTTTCTTCTCGCTGAATGTGCTGCCGTAATTTTTTTCAATAAGCCGCTGTGTTTGTCTTGTGCTTAACCCGAGCCGATGTGAAAGTTCGTCGAGATTTGCCGAGCTGTATTCGTACAAAAAATATTCCTCAATGATAAGGCTTGAACGTTCGTATATATCGGAAGATGAGAGTGCGGTTTCGGCAGGACTGTCAAAATAATTTCTTGCCACTGAAACAACAATTTCTGACAATATGAGTTTTGCCATATTTGCATAGCCTGCACTTTTGCTTTTCAGCTCCGAGAAAAGTCTTTCAAATATCGGAAGAATATTCTGATCGTCCTTACCTATCCAAAAATTATGCGAAAGAAATTGGTCAATTAAAATGTCGGATCTTTCGCTGTTATTCTGTTCAGCACGCAGGTAAATGCACCATTCATACATAGGCGAGGTTTTATCTGTAAGCTGGGCATGGTCACAGAGCGGACCTGTGACATAGAGTGTGTTTGTGCTTATATCATATTCATTGCCATCAGCAATGAGCCTGCCACAGCCGTTTGAAATAAAATGTATCTCATAGCAGTTCACTCCGTGGGTGTGAAGAGGAATGTCTGTATCAATGGACGATGAAATTATATTAACAGCGTGAAAATTGCAGCCGCCTATACTGAACGGTATATCTATATTATTGAAGTAATGATTCATAGCACCACCTGAAAGCGTTTTGAGTTTAAATAATTATATCATATCATAAGAAAATTTACAAGCAAATACCTGAATGTTTGAAAGGAAAACACCACAATGCGAAAAAACAGCCAATACATTTCAATATCCGAATACTGCAAAGCGAACGGTTTGAAGCTAACAAAATTTTGTGAAACGTTAAGCGGGCGCCCGGAGCAGTTGAAAATGACGGATTGATTGACGGAATAGACAGAAATGCAGTAGAGGAAGAAGTAAAGGCACAGATCGACTATGGCTGCCTTATGTCTTTCAAGGACAATTCGGTTGTAAAAATGGTTGAGGAAATCAAGGACTTGATGGTGGACGTTCTATGCGGAGAACGGACTGTAATATCCGAGGGGAAACGTGTGTCCGAGGAAACGGCGAAAGCTGCTTACAGAAAGATAACCTTTGAACACGTTCAGTATGTTCTGCACAGCCTTGTGAATTACCCCGACAAGATAAGCAGGATAGACCGCTTCCTGACAACTTCGCTGTTCAACTCTGTTTATACGCTGATGAACTCCACCTTTGCAGGCTTTGAACACGATATGGGAATGAAGCTGCTGTTATGATATGGAAAATTGAAAGGAATGAGAAAAGTGGCTGAACTTTTGCTTGTTGCAGTTGTATTTGAGATTTGCCGAAGAATGACCCGTCACAGGCTTAAAACGGCTCACTTTTATATCTATTTAATAATTTTGACACCCAATGAAATCAAATCTTTTTTCATTCTATTTGCTTTTTCTTTTCCGAAGCGACACCCCGTAGCCGCTTCTGAAAGCTTTACAGCCATTCCTGTTTTAATGGCCCCCTTTGCAGTTGCTCCCACACAACCGCAAAGGTCAAGTCCGCATACTGTGATTTCCGAATATTCTTTTGTAGTCACAAAGCTTTTGAAGCTTCGCGAAGTAAAACTATTAGGCAGATTTTTTTCAAAGTAATTATCAGATACGATATCCACATCAGGATAAATTTCAGCACCAGATGTACCTTTTATAGAAAAGCCTATAAACCATTTATTTGTGATAATATTGGGGAATACTTGCCCAACATAAATCACATCATCACCCCGTTCACTGAACTCGCTAATAAGACTATTGACAGCGTTTACAAGTTCGGGTGTGTTATAGGAAAACATCTTTTTTCTTCTATTCCAAAGATAATCGTTCTGCATATCTACAACTATAAGCGCTTTCTTGTTTGACATATTAATTTCTCCTAATCTAAAAATCTGTTTATATTCTGACAAATATACAATTTAAGTGTTTCATCATCGGTGAGGTCGATATTACAGGAGCTTTTTATTGTCTCATAACGCAGAACTGAAAGTTCGTGTATACTTGTCAGCTCAAACGCAATCAATCTGCAATCTTCTATGGTTTTTCTTCCGTTAAAATGTTCTACAATAAATGGTAGGCTTTCCATACCAAAATCATCATTGCGATTGAACAATATATATTTTGTCACCGCTTGCGAATAGTTGTAATTTGCAATCATAAGCCTCATCATTTTAAAATGCAATTCAGTAAGCTTCTGTTTAGGCGACATTCCCGATGACATAATCTTTATAAATTCCGTATCGTGTTTTTGAACATCTGACAAAAGCTTTCGAAACACCTCATAAAGCAAACCCTCTCGTGAACCAAAGCAATAATTAATCATTGCAAGATTTACTCCGCTTTCTTTTGCAATAGCTCGAGATGTAACTTCCGAAGGTTCACTGCAATCCGTCATAAGTTTTGCAGTTGAATTTAAAAGAGCATTTCTTGTTGCTTCAAGGTCACGCTTTATTTTATCTGACATTGTATCACCTCACCTTATTAAACGTGTTTAATTATATTATACACGCTTTTTTTCAATTGTCAAGCACTCGCTTGAAAAGAAAGGACAACAAATCTGAGAAAGTATAAGAAATCCTGTTCCATCTCCGGCCTCGTCAAAGCCCTTGTCAGCCCTTTCAAGGGCGGTGTTGTTGAAATTCAGTTCACGCTCCATGCCGTTCAGAGCCGCCTGCGCATTGTTAAGCTGGATCTGCCGGCTTTGAGTACGGCGGTCGTTCTCACCGAAAGACTCTGCCGCATTGGCAAGAGCAGAACGATGCGTTTCGATTTTCTGCTTCTGACTGTCGATTTCCTTGTTCAGAACCTCGCTGCGAGCGGTTAGGGCTTCTGTGGATTAGTCGTTCTTGTCGAACTACGAATCCACCGATTTCATTTCAGAACCGAGAACCTTGAACGAATTGTTTATCTCAGCGAGGGATTTCTTGAACTCCTTTTCGCCCTCAAGACCTATTTTTAAGCCGAAATTCTCGGACATTCTGTTTCACCTCCTCGAAAAAAGGGCATAAAAAATGAGCCTTGCGGCTCGGGGGATATAGGAAAAGGAGCAGCCTGGGTGGGTGCTCCTTTTGTGGTAAACTGCTCGATAAACGGGAAGTTGTTATTTATTCATATTCTCAACTAAGCTTGTAGCCTTTACAGTCATCTCCACCCAACCCGGCACAAAACCGTGTTTATTATTCTAACATTCATTATAAATTCTCCAAAGTTTCTATCATTTCCCGCCAATCCCTTACGCTCAAATATTCAAAGTCGGCATTGGCATTATTATTTGTATCGCTATAATAAACAGGAAAAATTCCTGCGTTATTTGCACCGACAACATCATTTGAGTAGCTATCCCCGCAATACCACACCTTGTCAGATGTCAATCCGGATTTCATCAATGCAATTTCAAATAGACGCTTATCGGGTTTTCGTATCATATAATCACAAGAAGATATTATAAATTCAAACCGATTGTTAGGGAGTAATCTGTCAAAACGCTCCTTTATTGCTTCGCCTGACCACGCATTGTTGCTGATTACCGCAGTACGAATACCTGCTTGATTAAGATAATCTATCATTTCATCTGCATAAGGCATAATTGCTCCTTGTGAAGCAGCAGTCCAAAAAATTATTTCGTGATCCAAAGGCGTCAATGAAAATTCTATGCCCAAATGTTCGAATGCAAGGCGGTTTCCGACTCTTGCCGGAATGTCATATCCAAGAGTATTCCTTACACTTTCAATTTCTCCGAATATCTTATTTACTTCACTCCGAATGTCTTCAATCGTGCAATTGTTTGGATTTTTCACTATGTATTTCATAAGTTCGACGTTTCCTCTGTCAGAATTCCAATCAGGCTCGCAAAGCAAAGTATGTCCATAGTCAAAAATAATCATTTCGGGTTTTGTTATTTTCATTTGAAATCACCTCAGTATTATTTGATATAGTATTCCAACAGCTTCTCATCAATAGGAGCAATCGGCTCTTTATCCTTAATATCCTTGTAAAACGCCAACTTCGCCCTCATTTCAAGTTCATTTTTTATGTTCGTTTGTTATTGATAACATGTAAACCATGTGCCTGCACAAAGTGTAAACCATGTTACTCTTGACAGAAAACCGTCCCCTACAGTATTATATATAAATCAGCAAGATAAATTCCGATTTATACGGCAGATTAGCTGCCTTTATAAATCTATTATTTCACGCACTTCCACTTATTTCAACCGCTTTTCCAGTCAAATCCCCATCGGCACAGCCTCATCAATATCCGCTTCACGCTTAGGCTTTGCAACCCTATAAAAACTTGAAGTAGGATTACAACAGTTTTTCTAATTCTATCAGTAACTTTTCTTTCATATCTTCTAATTCTGTCTTTGAAGGGCGGTTATTATCATTGTACATTTTTTCCATAGGATACCACCAAACAGGTCCTTTTCCATTGTTGCCATAGTTTTCTATATCTCCGCTTTTTCTTGGGAATAGGTGCCAGTGCAGATGTGTATCGCCATTGCCTAACAATTCATAGTTCATTTTTTCTGCTCCAAAAGCGTTTGAAACCGCTTCGGCGACTATGGACATTTCCTCTAAAAACTTAATCTTTTTCGAATGGTTTAATTGAAACAGTTCTGTTTTATGTTCTTTGCAAAGAAATAATGTGTAGCCCTTAAAATGCTGATTATCACCAATAACTACATAACCTGTTTGCAATTCTTTAACGAAGTATGGATTCGTACCATTGTTGATCATTTTAATTCTGTCGCATATAAAGCACATACTCTAATCCTCTCATTTTCTGTTTGTCCGGAATAATAACTGCTTGTTCAAGACTATTATAGCATAATCATTATGTCAGTCTGCTTTATAAATGAAAAAATTATAAAATCTTTTCCATATACCCACAGGTAAAAGGGAAAAAATCATATTTTTTGGTTCCTGTATGTGTAAATCCGAATTGCTCATACCAATTTTTTAATTTTTTGTTTTCCTCGACTATTCCGATGTTGATTTTTACGCAATTTGCTTTTTTGGCAGTATTAAAGGCATGAAATAATAGCTCTTGACCGATTTTTCTGTGTCTGTATGCCGGAAGTACACATAAATTATTTAACTCACACTCATTATTACTCTGCAATAGCAATGAATAGTAGCCAACAATTTTCCCGTTATCCCAAAAGGCATACATACGTCTATGCTCACCGAATAAATGCCACTTTAATCTTTCTTCAGTAGTTGCGAATGCTGTGAATTTAGGTGCATTTTCAGCGGTAAAGCCAAACTCGTCAGCAACTGTGGCAAAGCTGACTCTGATTACATTTACACATTCGCAAATATCTTTTTCATTCACTTCCTCTATCATGGTAAGTACCTCCGAATTTCGATTTAGGAGCAGTGCGTTGGTTCTTAAATAAATTGTATCATATAAAACTTAGTAATTCAAGAAATATTTGCAAAAAGGCTTAACAATCACTTGATGATGTATGAGAAAGAATTTCGAGCGTTTACGCTCACTGCTCATCAAGCCTTTTAAAAGCTTAAAATACACGGACAAACAAGCCGTGAATATTAAGCTCTCGTATTAGGCGGATATTATATAAATTGTAATGTCTGTCTATTGCGTTTTGTAGCCGGATTGCGCAACCAACCAAAACATGATAAAATAAATTCCGACATAAAACAGGATTTAAGGATTATTTAATAATTTCTATGCTACAATGTAATCACAACGATAAAAGGAGCAAGGAAATGTACCTGAACATACTGAAAAAAGACCTTAAACGCAAAAAAACTATGAATATGATACTGCTGGTGTTTATTATACTTGCGACGATGTTTGTATCTTCAAGCGCTAACAATATTATAAGCGTTACTTCTGCACTAGATAACTATTTTGAAATGGCGGGTGCGCCCGACTTTATGTTTGCTACAATGAACAAGGCGGGTATTGCCGATATTGACAGTGTTATAAGTACTGCAACGGCGGTTGAAGATGTCAGGAACGAAAAAATCATCTATGTTTCGTCTACTGAGTTGAAATGGAACAGGGAGGATATAAAGTTTTCGGCAGGAACTAATGTACTGCAAAGCGACAGGGATATGGCGCTGAACTATTTCCTTGATGACGGGAGTATTCTCAAAAGTGTAAAACAGGGCGATGTATATATTACGGGTCACTCGGCACAGTCGGCAGGAATAAATATAGGAGATAAGGTTACAGTTACTGTAAACGGCATCAGCCGTGAGCTGAGATATGCCGGGGGTATAAAGGACGCTGTTCTCGGCTCGAACCAGATGTCATTAGCAAGATACATTATAAATGACGATGATTTTGAAGCATATTACAAGCAGGATTATGTTGTTGAAAATTATGGTGGTGAGTTCGTTTACATTGAAAGCGGTGATACGGATAAGCTCAGTGAAGAACTTAAATCGCTGTCTGATTATACGGTGATCGGTCTTGACAGGGATTTTATGAAATTTACATATATCTTTGATATGATAGGGACAGGTTTGCTTCTTGTGATAAGCCTGATTCTTATAACGATAGCTTTTGTTGTGCTGAGATTTACCATAACCTTTACGATCGACGAGGAATATCGGGAAATCGGGGTTATGAAAGCTATCGGAATAAGCAATGTAAAAATCAGGGGGCTGTATCTTGTAAAGTATACGGCACTGTCGGTAATCGGTGCAGTTATCGGGCTTATCTTAAGCTTCCCATTCGGTGAAATGCTGAAAAATGTCTGGTCCAAAACTATTATTATAAGCGGACGGAATGTAATAATTATAAATATCTTGTGCGCTGTGTTTGTTGTGGCGGTTATAATGCTGTTCTGTTACGGCTGTACAGGAAAAGTCAAGCGTCTGTCACCGATCGACGCAATACGAAATGGGCAGACAGGTGAGAGATTCAGAAAAAAGTGCCTTATCGGTATGAGTAAATCAAGGCTTGGGGCAGTGCCTTTTATGGCGGTAAACGATATTGTGAGCAGTCCTAAGAGATACGGAATAGTAACACTTACGTTTGTATTATGTCTTTCAATCATGCTGATGCTGTCGGGTACAGTTTCTACGCTGAAAAGCAAAAGCCTTATAACAACATTCGGTCTGGCGGATTGTGATGTCGTGCTGTTCGGCGAGCAAACGCTTGAATTTATGGCGGATGACGGTCGTCAAAAAGCGGATGAATATCTTGCTGATATGGAGAAAACTTTGAGCGAAAACGGTATGCCTGCAAATTGTTTCAGCGAGTTTATATTCTATCTTTCGGTCATGCACGGCGAAAACGAGAGGAAGGTAAATATATATCAAGGTATCAATACAGGCATGGATAAGTATTCGTATTTATCGGGAACTGCGCCTCAGAGAAACGGTGAGATTGCAATAACACAGATAACGGCAAATAAGCTGGAAGCCAGTATAGGCGATAATGTTACAATAAGAACTATGGAGGGGAGCAAGGAATACATTATCACGGCGTTATATCAGACAATGTACAACCAGGGTGAGGGTGTAAGGTTGTACACCGATGAGAATATAAGTTATGTTTATGCGAACGGTAAATCCGAAACGCAGATCAAATTCACGGATAATCCGGGTGATGATGAGATACAAAGAAGAATAAAAAAGATAGCGGAGCTGTACCCGGATATCGACAGAATAATAACGTGCGGAGAATTTGTAACCGAAAATGTCGGCGTGGCAGAAACACTTAACACGATAAAACAGATGGTGACGATACTTTCGGTTATTCTGACTGCTCTTATAACCGTACTTATGGAGCGTTCATTTATTGCAAAGGAGCAGGGCGAAATCGCTCTTATGAAAGCGGTGGGAATGAGAAACGGCAGTATATATGCTTACCACACTCTGCGGTTTGCAATTGTCGGAATGGTTGCGGTGATTGTTGCTGTGTTGCTTGCCGTTCCGTTCCTGCATATATTTATAGACCCCGTATTTAAAATGATGGGTATGGAAATTGGCGTGGAATATGTGTTTGATATTTTTGAAATGTATCTTTTATTCCCTCTTGTAATTCTTCTGACAACAACCGTCAGTGCATTTCTCACTTCGCTTTACACAAGAAAAATCAAGTCCTCAGACACAGCCAATATAGAATAAGAAAGGAAACCGTTATGAACATCTTAGAAGTAAAAGACCTGTGCAAAACATATATCGTAAACAAGCGCCAGAACAATGTGCTTAAAAATGTCAGCTTTACTGTAGAGGAGGGCGAGATGGTAGCCGTTATGGGACCGTCAGGCTCGGGTAAGTCAACTCTTCTCTACGCCGTTTCGGGTATGGATGGCATTACCGCAGGCGAGGTGCTGTTCTGTGGCAGAAATATCGCAAAAATGGGTGAAAGGGAGCTTGCCGATTTAAGACTTGACGAAATGGGATTTATCTTTCAGCAGATGTATATGCTGAAAAATTTAACGGTGCTTGACAATATCATACTCCCTGCGGTACAATCGAATAAGAATACCGAAACACGAAAAGAAATCGTTCGGCGTGGGCAGGATTTAATGCGTAAGCTGGGCATTATCGAAATCGCCGACAACGATATTAACGAGGTTTCGGGCGGACAGCTTCAGCGTGCCTGCATCTGCCGCAGTATGATTAATAATCCGAAAATGATTTTTGCCGACGAACCGACAGGCGCACTCAACCGTACATCGTCTGACGAAGTTATGGAAGAGCTTGCAAAGCTAAACGCCGACGGTACGACGGTTATGCTTGTAACTCACGATGTTAAGGTTGCGGCAAAATGCACAAGAGTTATGTATATAGTTGACGGCAATATCAGGGACGAATATAATCTCGGCAGATGTGAAAGCAATTCTCAGGTGAGAGAGCGTGAACGTGCGCTGAACAACCGGTTACTTGAATTAGGGTGGTAATATGACCGATATTTTAATTGTTGAAGACAATGAAGAACTTGCCGATATACTGTGTGATTTTCTCCGTGCGGAAAACTACACGGTATCTGTTGCCAAAACAGGTGAAAAAGCCTTGTCGCTGTATGAAAAATACGGCGCAAGGCTTATTGTGCTTGACATAATGCTACCCGGAATTGACGGCTTTGCGGTGTGCAGAAAAATTCGTGAAGAAAGCGACACGCCCATACTTATCGTAAGTGCAAAGGTCGACAAGGAGGATAAGCTGAACGGGCTTATTCTTGGTGCTGACGATTACATTGAAAAGCCGTATGACATTGACATAATGCTTGCAAAAATTGCAGGTATTTTCAAGCGTCGGTACGCTGTTGATGAGCTTATCGACGGGGATATTCGTGTCAATAAGGTGAGCAGAACGGTATGCAGAAACGACATACCTATTGAAATGACTGTAAAGGAATTTGAATTACTGGTATTGCTTATCGAAAATAAGGGCAGGATTCTTACAAAGGAGTATCTATTTAATCAGATCTGGGGCAGTGACAGCTTTTCGGAACAGCAGACTCTCACAGTGCATATAAAGCGGCTTCGTCAGAAAATCGAGTACGATCCGAAAAATCCGAAGCATATACAGACGGTATGGGGAGTAGGCTACAAATATGAAAGCATTTAACAAAATTTTCGCCTTAGCGGTGGCGGTTATAATTACGGTTTTTGTTACGGCAAATGCGATACTTATTAAGGATAGCACCGGCGGCAGACCATATCTTGTAGAGGTTTCAAGGCTTGTAAACGAAATCGAAAACGGGAACGCTTATGACATTTCAGATTGCAAATATGTAACGGGCGTAAGCGAGTACGCCGAGGGCTTTTACAATTCCCACAGCGACTATGTAATCAGAGAGATAAACGGCGAGTTGTACCGTTTTGATTATACCGCTGACGGAAGCGTTGATAAGGCGGAAACAATAATTGTTGTCAACGTAATCCTTAGCATAATGTCTGTGGTAATCATTGCGGTTATGATTTACATAAGGGCAAAAATTCTCGCTCCGTTTGAGAAGCTCACCGATATTCCTTATGAGCTTTCAAAGGGTAATCTTACTGCACCTGTAAAGGAAGCGAAAAACAGGTTTTTCGGGCGATTTGTCTGGGGTGTGGATATGCTCCGTGAGAATATGGAGCAGCAAAAAGAGCGTGAATTAAATCTGCAAAGGGAGAAGAAAATGCTTTTGCTGTCCCTGTCGCACGACATAAAAACTCCCTTGTCGGCTATAAAGCTGTATTCAAAAGCACTCTCAAAGGGGCTGTATACCGACAAGGAAAAACAGCTTGAAATTGCCGAAAACATCAATGCCAAAGCTGATGAAATAGAGGGATATGTTGCTGAAATCATCACTGCTTCAAGAGAGGAATTTTTAAGTCTTGATGTGAATATTGGCGAGTTTTATCTGTCGGAGCTTGTAACAAAAATCAAGCTTTACTATACCGAAAAATTGTCGCTCATAAAGACTGATTTTTTCGTCGGAGAATATGGTGATTGCCTTATAAGCGGAGACCTTGACCGAAGTGTCGAGGTGGTTCAGAATATAATGGAGAACGCCATAAAATACGGCGACGGCAAGGAAATTTCAATCAGCTTTTCCGAAGAGGAGGGCTGTATTCTTATTGCTGTGAAGAATAGCGGCTGTACGCTTCCCGATACGGATCTGCCGCACATCTTTGAAAGCTTCTGGAGAGGTGCAAACGCAGAAAACCTGAAGGGAAGCGGACTTGGGCTTTACATCTGCCGACAGCTTATGCACAAGATGAACGGCGAGGTATTCGCACAGATCAAGGGAGGAGATATGTGCGTAACGGCGGTGTTCGGGAAAACATCTTGCGATAGGTGGGTTTGAAGAAGCTGTAAAGGACAATGTTTTCGGCAACAGTAAGGGGAATGCTGGAAAGCAGAACACTATGATGTTGCAATTATGACGCTGTCGGTTTTAGAAAGCCGGCTGTTTGGTGCTGTGACGAGGGGCTTTGCTTTTCGTTACGGCACTTTTGCTATGTTTTCATTGTAATGCGGATAAATGAGCAGAACAAATCCGATGAAACGAAAGTTTGCCGTAACGGGAATATCTGCTTTTCGGAAGAGGTTACATTTAGTTGTTAAAATGTACTGTTTATGGGACAACCGCTGTGGTATGATATATTAATATATAACAAGTGGTATTCAACAAATTCGACAAAATTTTTTATCAATCAGAAAAGTTATTTGTCAATTATTTAAAAAATATGTTGAAATCTGTCATCAGTTGTGATATGATACTATATATAAATAAGCATACCGATTGATTATTTGGGTAAATAAAAAACTCACCCGAAGGTGAGTTAATATTCACAACACTTGTGATGTACTAAAAAGTACGATTTGAAATAATTTTTATTTGAACTCGTAGTGTAAATTTATAGGGTAGTAAAATCCTATGACAATATAATAACACATTTATGGAGGAATGTCAATATGTCTTTTAAAGAAAATTCAAAAATTTATTACGGTCTTGATATCGGCACAGATTCGGTAGGCTGGTCGACTACAAACGAAAAGTATGAACTCCTCAGATACAAGAACAATTTAATGTGGGGAGTAAGCCTGTTTGAAGCCGCCTCTCTTGCAGAGGAGCGCAGGGGTCACAGAACGCAAAGACGAAGATATGACCGCAGACAGCAAAGAGTGGCACTGCTCGGTGAACTGTTTGCAAAAGAGATTCTGAAAACCGATCCGGATTTCTTTTTGAGGTTAAAGGAGAGCGCTCTTTATCCGGAAGACAGAACAAGCAAAAATGTCAATACATACTTTGATGATGCGGATTTTAAAGACAGTGACTATTTTAAAATGTATCCGACCGTTCATCATCTTATAAAAGAGCTTTCGGAAAGCAATAAGCAGCATGATGTAAGGCTTGTTTATCTTGCCTGTGCTTTTATAGTGGCACACAGAGGACATTTCCTTAACGGTGCTGACGAAAACAATGTACAGGCAGTTCTTGATTTTGATTCTTCTTATTGCGAATTTACGGATTGGTTTAAATCGAACGATATAGAGGATAATCCTTTTTCTGAAAGTGTAAAGAACGAGTTTTCTGTTATTCTCCGTAAGAAGATAGGAATAACGGCAAAGGAGAAGGAAATCAAGAATCTGCTGTTCGGAACTACAAAGACACCGGATTGCTATAAAGACGAAGAATATCCGATAGATATTGACGTTCTTATAAAGTTTATATCGGGAGGAAAAACAAATCTCGCCAAGCTGTTCAGAAATCCGTCTTATGATGAACTTGATATACAGACTGTAGAGGTCGGAAAATCGGATTTTGCAGACACTATTGATTTACTGGCTTCTTCTATGGAAGATACCGATGTTCCTCTGCTTTCTGCCGTAAAAGCAATGTATGACTGGTCGTTGCTTATTGATGTATTGAAAGGTCAAAAAACAATTTCCGATGCCAAGGTGTACGAATACGAACAGCATAAATCGGATCTTAAGGCACTTAAGTACATAGTCCGTAAATATCTCGACAGGGCTCAGTACGATGAAATATTCCGCACAGCCGGTGAAAAGCCGAACTATGTCAGCTACTCATATAATGTAACAGATGTCAAGTTAAAGCAACTTCCGGATAACTTCAAAAAGAAAAAATCAGAAGATTTTTGCAAATATATCAAAAGCAAGCTCGAAAAAATCAAACCCGAATCAGACGACGAGGCGGTATATAATGAACTGATTGAAAAGTGCAACAGCAAAACACTTTGTCCAAAGCAGGTTACCGACGAAAACCGTGTTATTCCGTACCAGTTATATTATCATGAGCTGAGCATGATACTTGATAAAGCGTCGGCTTATCTTGATTTCCTCAACAAGACGGAGGAGGGTATTTCTGTAAAGCAAAAGATTCTTACGCTTATGAAATTCAGAATACCTTATTTTGTGGGACCTTTGGTAAAAAGAAATGAAACCGACAATGTGTGGATAGTACGCAAGGCTGAAGGAAGAATATATCCGTGGAATTTTGAAAACATGGTTGATTTCGATAAATCCGAAGACGGATTTATCAGAAGAATGACCTGTAAATGCACATATCTTGCCGGTGAAGATGTTCTTCCCAAATACTCGTTGCTGTATAGCAAATATACTGTTTTGAATGAGATAAATAATATCAAAGTCAACGGTGAAAAGATTTCACCGGAGTTGAAGCAGGATATATTCAATGAGCTGTTTATGAAAACGTCAAGAGTGACGGTCAAGAAAATCACGGAATTACTTATGCGAAAAGGTGCATTCAGCGAAGAAAAAGGTGATTCGTTAAGCGGAGTTGATATTAACATAAAGTCTTCGCTTAAGTCATATCTTGATTTCAGAAGGCTGCTCGAGAACGGATCTCTTTCAGAAAACGATGTTGAGAGAATAATTGAGCGTATTACCGTTACTACAGATAAGCCGAGACTTGTTTCATGGCTAAAGGCTGAGTATTCCGATTTACCCGCAGAGGATATCAGATATATAAGTCGTCTTTCGTATAAGGACTACGGCAGATTATCAGCTAAACTGCTTACAGGCTGTTATGAGCTTGATACGAATACCGGTGAGATCGGTGGCAGAAGCATTATTGATTTTATGTGGGCTGAGAACATCAACCTAATGCAGATTCTGTCAGATTCATACGGCTACAAGAGCTTTATAGAAGAAGAAAACAAAAAGTACTATATGATCAATCCTACGGGCAGCATTGCACAGACTCTTCGTGAAATGTATGTATCTCCGTCGGTATCCAGAGCTATTATCAGAACAATGGAGATAGTTAAGGAGCTTCGCAAGATAACAAAGAAGGATCCGGATAAGATTTTCGTAGAGATGGCAAGAGGCGGCAAGCCAGAAGAAAAAGGAAAGCGTACTTCATCAAGAAGAGAACAGATAGAGAAATTGTTTGCTTCGGCAAAAGAATTTGTCAGCGATGAAGATATATCTCATCTGAGATCGCAGCTTGGCAGCCTTTCCGATGAGCAGCTCAGAAGTGAGAAGTACTATCTTTATTTTATCCAGTTCGGAAAATGTATGTATTCCGGTGAGTCTATAGATTTCAGTCGTCTTGGCGACAATCATTGCTACGATATTGATCATATCTTTCCTCAGAGCAAAATAAATGATGATTCGCTTCATAACAAGGTACTTGTAAAATCACAGCTTAACGGTGAGAAGTCGGACGATTATCCGATAAAAGCTGAGATAAGAAATAAAATGCATCTGCTTTGGAAAAATCTGTTTTATCGTGATCCTAAAAATCCGACAGACAAGATAAAATATGAGAGATTGACACGTTCAACGCCGTTTACAGAAGATGAGCTTGCGGGATTTATAGAACGTCAGCTTGTTGAAACAAGACAGTCAACAAAGGCTGTTGCAACACTGCTTAAAGAAATGTTCCCGGACAGTAAGATCGTTTATGTAAAGGCAGGACAGGTTTCGAAGTTCAGACATGATTTTGATATGCTGAAATGCAGAGAGATAAACGACCTGCATCATGCCAAGGACGCTTATCTGAATATTGTTATCGGTAATGTCCATGATGTCAAGTTTACTTCCAGCCCTATGAATTTTGTTAAAAATGCCGACAAGCATTATACAATCAAGGTCAAGGAAACGCTTAAGCATAAGGTTTCAAGAAACGGTGAAACGGCATGGAATCCTGAAACGGATTTTGATACGGTTAAGCGTATGATGAGCAAAAACAGTGTGAGATATGTACGTTATTGCTATAAGAGAAAGGGAGGGTTCTTTAATCAGAATCCCGACAGAGCCGGTAATCCGGATCTTGCAAGGTTAAAGAAAGATCTCGACCCGGTGAAATACGGAGGGTATAACAGCAAGAGTATTTCATGCTTTTCTTTAATCAAATGTACAGGAGTCGGAGCGGTTATCATTCCGGTAGAATTATTATGTGAAAAGCGTTATTTCTCTGATGATAATTTTGCAAGTGAATATGCCTATTCTGTACTTAAAAACGCATTGCCGGCTAAAAATATTGCAAAAATATCAATCGATGATATATCGTTTCCGCTGAAAAGAAGACCAATAAAAATTAACACGCTGTTTGAGTTTGACGGTTATCGAGTGAATATACGTTCAAAAGATAGTTACAGTGTTTTCAAAATATCTTCTGCGATGGCTGCAATATATTCCAAGGATACATCTGATTACATTAAAGCTGTATCATCGTATGTCGATAAAAGTGATAAAGGCAGTAAATTCAAGCCCGGAGAAGCTTTTGACGTTTTATCAAATCTTAAAGTGTACGATGAGATAGCTAAAAAGTGTATTTCTGAGCCTTTCTGCAAAATAAGCAAGCTTGCGGAAGCCGGAAAAAAGATGGAAGAAGGAAGAGATAAGTTTGCAGAGCTGTCTATTATAGAACAGATGAAAACTTTGCTGTTACTCGTGGATATTTTAAAAACGGGACGAATTAACACGTGTAATCTGAAATCGGTTGGTGGTGTAGAAAGCTATCACACCGAAAGAATGTCTGCTATATTAAAGAATACTAAATATAGTGACATCAGAATCATTGACCAGTCACCGACAGGCTTGTATGAAAAGAAGTCTGACAACGTACTTGAGCTATGAGCTGGAGGACTGTAATTGTGACCGGAAGAGCCAAGCTTGATAAGAAGCTTGGCTTCATGGTCGTGAGAAGTGAAGAAAATATCAAGCGTGTATTATTGGATGAAGTATCGGTGCTTATAATTGAGAATTGTGCGGTATCGATAACCGCAAGTCTTATCAACGAGCTTGCAAATCGCAAGGTGAAATTGATATTTTGTGACGAGAAGCATAATCCCTCGTGCGAAATGCTGCCTTTATACGGCTGCCATAACTGTACGGCAAGGGTGCGTGAACAGGTGAAGTGGGACGAAGATGTCAAAGCGTATATATGGACAAGCATAGTCAGCGAAAAAATACGCAATCAGGCTCGTGTTCTTCAGGAATTCGGTCATGAAAAAGAAGCAGGGATGCTTAAGGGATATATAGATGAGATTGAACTCGGTGATGAAACCAACAGGGAGGGTCATGCCGCAAAAGTATATTTCAATGCGCTTTTCGGAAAAGAGTTTTCAAGAAACGCTGATAATGTAATTAATTCCGCACTCAACTACGGATACAGCATAATACTTTCCGCATTCAATCGTGAGATTACATCTAACGGATATATTACACAGCTTGGATTGTTCCACGATAATATGTTCAATAATTTTAATCTTGCCTCTGATCTGATGGAGCCGTTCAGAACGCTGATAGATCGTTTTGTCAGAGAAAAGAACTATCGCATTTTTACCTCAGAGCAGAAACGTGAGATTATAGGAATATTGAATGAAAGCGTAATAATCAATAATACTGAGCAGTATGTTACAAATGCCGTTAAAATTTATTGCAGAAGTGTATTTGACGCAATAGAGGAGAACGATGTTTCGCTGATAAGATTCTATCGTGTTCGGGATATAAAAACGGAGATAAAATGAGTTACAGATATATGAGATTACTTGTACTTTTTGATTTGCCGGTTACGACCACAGAGGAACGCCGGGAATACACAAAATTCAGAAAATATCTGATCAAAAGCGGTTTTATGATGTTTCAGGAATCGGTTTACTGCCGTATGGCATTGAATCGCACAGCGGCAAGACTGATATCCGACGGAATCAAACGTAACAGTCCCCCGTCGGGTATTGTGTCTTTGCTGTGTATAACGGAAAAACAATTTGCGGATATGGAATATATTACAGGCGAATTTGTATCCGATGTTATAGACAGCGACGAAAGGCTGGTGATTTTATGACGTTTGCCTATTCGCAAATTGAATTATATGTTGACTCGGAGGATAAAGTCCTGACGTTGATAATTGAACATCCGGATTTCTTTTACACGGTGCTGAATGATATAAACGATCAGATAGAAGGAGGAACAGGATTTTCTGTTATATCGTGCAACGCAAAACTAATATCATTTGCTAAACAAGCAACGATGATAACTGAATTTGTGCCGTTTGAAATGAACCGTAAGGAGCTCATTTCCAAATTGTATGCGCATTTGAAAAAATGCTCTGTTAATGAAGACATGTTTATCAGAACAAACGAAATGCTGTCTGCGACAGAGAGGTACATTTCCGAACTGGCACAGTATGCAGAAGGTGAATTTGTTACGGATGAGATATGCGATGTTACGCCTTTGTTAAAAATGTTCGGACTTAAATTTGCGGACAGCTATGATACTTTGGAGGAAAAGCTTTTGGAGTTTTTCCTTGCAATGACCGAGTATGCCGGTAAAACGGTGTTTATATGCGTGAATCTTCGCAGCTGTCTTTCTTTGCAAAAAGCAGAAAAGCTGTTTGAATCTGTTATTGAGCACGGAATACCACTCTTGTGTATCGAATCGTCCGACAAGGGAAAAACGAGATTCGAAAAAAGAGTAGTTATTGATGATGATTTGTGCGTTATATAATTGACTCATAATAGAAAATGTGATATTATAATGATAGTTTCTACCCTGTAGATACACGGCGAGTAGTGTCGCTTTTCCAAATTTGAGGTTTGAGAGTAGTGTAAATTTATAGGGTAGTAAAACACCGATGAACAGTCATGGAAGAAAGTTGAGGTTTGAGAGTAGTGTAAATTTATAGGGTAGTAAAACTTAAAAGAACTGCCGTATATGCTGTTAGGGGTTTGAGAGTAGTGTAAATTTATAGGGTAGTAAAACGGTACTCTATCGCCACCGAAATAGGAACAGGTTTGAGAGTAGTGTAAATTTATAGGGTAGTAAAACCGCAATGTTTAAACACATAAAGTCTTCATAGTTTGAGAGTAGTGTAAATTTATAGGGTAGTAAAACTCTTATCTTGTTCGGCACTTCGATGCCTACGTTTGAGAGTAGTGTAAATTTATAGGGTAGTAAAACTCGGGATATTATTTATTCCGACATTTGGAGCGTTTGAGAGTAGTGTAAATTTATAGGGTAGTAAAACCATGTATATTTTGACCTACTGTCAAGAGGAGTTTGAGAGTAGTGTAAATTTATAGGGTAGTAAAACACTTGCCGACCTTGGCAAGAATGTGTACAAGTTTGAGAGTAGTGTAAATTTATAGGGTAGTAAAACCGCTCGGCATCGCAACCGCCCCGACAGTGTGTTTGAGAGTAGTGTAAATTTATAGGGTAGTAAAACAGCCCCTCAAAGTCGCTGGCTGCGGATGCAGTTTGAGAGTAGTGTAAATTTATAGGGTAGTAAAACGCAACGGTTTTCCCGACACGTTGATAACCGGTTTGAGAGTAGTGTAAATTTATAGGGTAGTAAAACGTTATAGAATCAACGTCAGGCGTATCAATGGTTTGAGAGTAGTGTAAATTTATAGGGTAGTAAAACTGTGATAATGAAATGTTGCGTCGATATGTAGTTTGAGAGTAGTGTAAATTTATAGGGTAGTAAAACGTGCCGTGCCACACCTGACCGCACCTGACCGTTTGAGAGTAGTGTAAATTTATAGGGTAGTAAAACATATGTGATACTAATAAGTTTGCCCACGTTGTTTGAGAGTAGTGTAAATTTATAGGGTAGTAAAACGGAAAACGGCTCAAACCCGCAACACCCGCAGTTTGAGAGTAGTGTAAATTTATAGGGTAGTAAAACCGGTTTATGATTCTATTGATCCCGATGCAAGTTTGAGAGTAGTGTAAATTTATAGGGTAGTAAAACCCGTTCGCAACGCTCGGACAATGGTTACTTGTTTGAGAGTAGTGTAAATTTATAGGGTAGTAAAACAAACAAACTGCTGTGCAGGTGCGGATGTGGGTTTGAGAGTAGTGTAAATTTATAGGGTAGTAAAACAGTTACTGCACATATAGACAGGCACATACCGTTTGAGAGTAGTGTAAATTTATAGGGTAGTAAAACCAGCGAATGGGTTTGTATAGTATTTGTTGGGTTTGAGAGTAGTGTAAATTTATAGGGTAGTAAAACAGCTTGAGGTATTCGGGCATATCGCTATAGGTTTGAGAGTAGTGTAAATTTATAGGGTAGTAAAACCAAGGGCTACGTTCCAAATCGCCCAGTTCAGTTTGAGAGTAGTGTAAATTTATAGGGTAGTAAAACGTACAGGTCGGCAACGAGTATGTAGACCCTGTTTGAGAGTAGTGTAAATTTATAGGGTAGTAAAACTTGCCGCCGAGCGATTACCTGTGTTCGTCGGTTTGAGAGTAGTGTAAATTTATAGGGTAGTAAAACTATTCGCGTAACAATCGTCGGCCGTAACGGTTTGAGAGTAGTGTAAATTTATAGGGTAGTAAAACGCTGTCTTCTCTGCGTTGCTCGCCGTCTGAGTTTGAGAGTAGTGTAAATTTATAGGGTAGTAAAACAGCGTCAAAAAGTCGGAAGCCACAGCAGGAGGTTTGAGAGTAGTGTAAATTTATAGGGTAGTAAAACCGGCGGCCTTATCCTTCTTTTCTGCGGCGAGTTTGAGAGTAGTGTAAATTTATAGGGTAGTAAAACCTCAAAGTAAATATACCAGTTACCTAATCCGTTTGAGAGTAGTGTAAATTTATAGGGTAGTAAAACAGATTGATGAGAAATGCCATACTGTACTGAGTTTGAGAGTAGTGTAAATTTATAGGGTAGTAAAACACGGGTGCGGAAGTCGCATTCTTCTGTGTCGTTTGAGAGTAGTGTAAATTTATAGGGTAGTAAAACTCGGGGTGAGTCTTGCTCTCCTCGTATGTGTTTGAGAGTAGTGTAAATTTATAGGGTAGTAAAACAGCACATTATCAACGAATACAAAGCACGTAGTTTGAGAGTAGTGTAAATTTATAGGGTAGTAAAACTGCGCCGCAGCTTTATAATGCGCGCTTGCTGTTTGAGAGTAGTGTAAATTTATAGGGTAGTAAAACAATGCCCACGCCCACAATGCCAGCGGAGAAGTTTGAGAGTAGTGTAAATTTATAGGGTAGTAAAACGATATGCCATCAAAAAATACACGGTTCTTAGTTTGAGAGTAGTGTAAATTTATAGGGTAGTAAAACTCGGCTTTATTCGCAAGGCTCGAGCCGCGTGTTTGAGAGTAGTGTAAATTTATAGGGTAGTAAAACATAAGGGAGTTGACGTATACTGCCAGCAGTGTTTGAGAGTAGTGTAAATTTATAGGGTAGTAAAACGCCCCTGCAGCAATGGTGTGTACGTCCAGCGTTTGAGAGTAGTGTAAATTTATAGGGTAGTAAAACTCCATGGAACTGCAAGATGTGTCAGTACGGGTTTGAGAGTAGTGTAAATTTATAGGGTAGTAAAACTTTTGTATTAAGTCACCTGCTGTGCTGACCGTTTGAGAGTAGTGTAAATTTATAGGGTAGTAAAACTGAGGGTATAGTGCATATCGCTCTACCGCGTTTGAGAGTAGTGTAAATTTATAGGGTAGTAAAACCAGAGGGCGAGGCTACTCGTTCACTTATTCGTTTGAGAGTAGTGTAAATTTATAGGGTAGTAAAACTTATCCTTTCTCCGTTGCCCCGAAGGGCGAGTTTGAGAGTAGTGTAAATTTATAGGGTAGTAAAACTGCCGCTCTGGCCGTAAATCATAACGAGTAGTTTGAGAGTAGTGTAAATTTATAGGGTAGTAAAACATAGCGAAGTATTTGTACTATCCGGAACTCGTTTGAGAGTAGTGTAAATTTATAGGGTAGTAAAACTATGCGGAGTTGCCTGAGGTCGCAAGCGCAGTTTGAGAGTAGTGTAAATTTATAGGGTAGTAAAACCTGTTAATTGAACTTAACAAACGCAGAAAGGTTTGAGAGTAGTGTAAATTTATAGGGTAGTAAAACATGTACCCATAAGGGTAAATACATCACCTAGTTTGAGAGTAGTGTAAATTTATAGGGTAGTAAAACGCAACGTGTCGCACACTCGTTGAGTGCCTTGTTTGAGAGTAGTGTAAATTTATAGGGTAGTAAAACTCTGCCGCGTTTGCTTTGCTTCTGCTCTTTGTTTGAGAGTAGTGTAAATTTATAGGGTAGTAAAACCAAAAGGCTACGGCAGAAAAGCAAGTGGAAGTTTGAGAGTAGTGTAAATTTATAGGGTAGTAAAACCTAAGCCTGTTGATTTAACACTTCAGCAGGGTTTGAGAGTAGTGTAAATTTATAGGGTAGTAAAACAAGCCCAACCGTGCCATGCCACACCAAACCGTTTGAGAGTAGTGTAAATTTATAGGGTAGTAAAACGCCAGGGTTTGCCGAAAGCAGACCACCTACGTTTGAGAGTAGTGTAAATTTATAGGGTAGTAAAACAACAGGAGAATGACCCACCACGCACCGTTTGTTTGAGAGTAGTGTAAATTTATAGGGTAGTAAAACCGCCCCCGTCATAATCGGACGGCGTGCCGCGTTTGAGAGTAGTGTAAATTTATAGGGTAGTAAAACTCGACGCCTGTGCTGGTGAAACTGAGTGGGGTTTGAGAGTAGTGTAAATTTATAGGGTAGTAAAACTGTATTGCGACCATACCGCCGTCAGCCTTGGTTTGAGAGTAGTGTAAATTTATAGGGTAGTAAAACTGATTTATTTACTCTTGATTTATCCGGAATGTTTGAGAGTAGTGTAAATTTATAGGGTAGTAAAACGACTGCAGCTGCAGCACATCTCCCACGCGTGTTTGAGAGTAGTGTAAATTTATAGGGTAGTAAAACTTGACTATGCTTTCAACGGTTTTTGAGCCGGTTTGAGAGTAGTGTAAATTTATAGGGTAGTAAAACATGTTTTATTGCCAAGCTCCCAACCACACAGTTTGAGAGTAGTGTAAATTTATAGGGTAGTAAAACAATCTTTTAACGTTGCATACTCGCTCATACGTTTGAGAGTAGTGTAAATTTATAGGGTAGTAAAACGTTTCCGTTGAGATTAGCTCGGACGATGTAGTTTGAGAGTAGTGTAAATTTATAGGGTAGTAAAACAGTTGCCTTGTCGGTGCTGTCGCCACACATGTTTGAGAGTAGTGTAAATTTATAGGGTAGTAAAACGCTGTTGAGCATCCAACACTTGCATTGCTTGTTTGAGAGTAGTGTAAATTTATAGGGTAGTAAAACTTTTTGCTGCATGAATATGAACACAATGGGTTTGAGAGTAGTGTAAATTTATAGGGTAGTAAAACTGCTGTATTCGTTGCCAAATTAGGTCGCCCGTTTGAGAGTAGTGTAAATTTATAGGGTAGTAAAACCGGTAATGTAACCAACCGTTTTACCTGTCTGTTTGAGAGTAGTGTAAATTTATAGGGTAGTAAAACTGATGATCTCGACGGGCTTCTGTGTCGGGTGTTTGAGAGTAGTGTAAATTTATAGGGTAGTAAAACCCTTTGCGCTCAAATAGTATTTTTCGGGCGGTTTGAGAGTAGTGTAAATTTATAGGGTAGTAAAACTTATAGAGAATCCCAGAACGGCTTTCATCTGTTTGAGAGTAGTGTAAATTTATAGGGTAGTAAAACTATTATATACTGTGCATATCGCAGTCACATGTTTGAGAGTAGTGTAAATTTATAGGGTAGTAAAACTATAGTTTAATGGCAAAACGTTGGCTTCCCGTTTGAGAGTAGTGTAAATTTATAGGGTAGTAAAACTATGATTTCGAGTTTATAAAGTGTGTTAGGTAGTTTGAGAGTAGTGTAAATTTATAGGGTAGTAAAACTGTCTGTCTTTCTTCTCCATAGCAACACCGGTTTGAGAGTAGTGTAAATTTATAGGGTAGTAAAACATTGCCAGCTGTTTTCATTTGTATTGTATTGTTTGAGAGTAGTGTAAATTTATAGGGTAGTAAAACGCAGAAAGCATAAAGCAGTACGGTTTTGTAGTTTGAGAGTAGTGTAAATTTATAGGGTAGTAAAACCATTTTCTGAGCCGAGCCTACACCACGCATGTTTGAGAGTAGTGTAAATTTATAGGGTAGTAAAACTGCATTTCCAAGTAAACGTGTCAAAGGTCGTTTGAGAGTAGTGTAAATTTATAGGGTAGTAAAACAGCCCCTTTAATTTGTCGTGTGTGTAATCGGTTTGAGAGTAGTGTAAATTTATAGGGTAGTAAAACCGATTCTTCGACAGCCTCGTTAAACTTCTTGTTTGAGAGTAGTGTAAATTTATAGGGTAGTAAAACGACGAGAGAGCAAGCGGAGAGACCAATTCTGTTTGAGAGTAGTGTAAATTTATAGGGTAGTAAAACTGTTTTTGATAGGCAACAGTATAGCTACTCGTTTGAGAGTAGTGTAAATTTATAGGGTAGTAAAACTTTTGCCCATCCTTTATTTGTTATAGTATGTTTGAGAGTAGTGTAAATTTATAGGGTAGTAAAACTGCGGAAATGTTTAAGAGCGGAGATTACAGTTTGAGAGTAGTGTAAATTTATAGGGTAGTAAAACAAAGCAAGGACACTCTGGTGGCTCGTCAAAGTTTGAGAGTAGTGTAAATTTATAGGGTAGTAAAACGCCCATTATCAGACCAAGTGCAAAGCTTGCGTTTGAGAGTAGTGTAAATTTATAGGGTAGTAAAACGCAGAGGGGGCAACAATATCCGCTATACCTGTTTGAGAGTAGTGTAAATTTATAGGGTAGTAAAACATTTTAAAAGTTGTGTTGACAAGCAACGTTGTTTGAGAGTAGTGTAAATTTATAGGGTAGTAAAACACGAGTTGCAGATCAGAGATAGTGGGGGCGGTTTGAGAGTAGTGTAAATTTATAGGGTAGTAAAACAGGCTGAAGCCGCAGAACATCACCTACGCGGTTTGAGAGTAGTGTAAATTTATAGGGTAGTAAAACAACAGATCAGCAATGCAGATGAAACTACATGTTTGAGAGTAGTGTAAATTTATAGGGTAGTAAAACTCCGAATAGATAACCACATCATCAATGTTCGTTTGAGAGTAGTGTAAATTTATAGGGTAGTAAAATGTGATGTGGTAAAGGTGTTATTAAGTGGGTTTATGGAGCGGTTTATGAAACGATATATTCAAGAGTCGGTGTGTGTCAACGGCGTTTCTGAAGAATCTTCCACAGGAGTTTTCTGGGTGATAGAGGATGAGTTGTTTGCTTATCCGTTTGGAACTGTAGACACATACAACGGGCTGGCTAAATCGGGAGCGACTTATAATCATAAACGACTATGGGCGGATGTCAAGCCGAAAGGCTGCAACAAACCATATAATTATTATCCAAGAGGCAGAGTTGAGCTTTCTAACAAAGGGAAACCTATAATATATATGAATCCTAACATAGATGCCTCGTTGATTGACGATATAAAGGCTAAGTTCGGCTTGAGGAAAAATCCGGTAATCAGATATGATCATAGTGTTCATTACAGGTGCTATCTTGATGAGGGGTTTGAGCCTGAAAAATAGTATAAGAGAGTTTTGCGCTTAATGATAGCGTAAATTTGAAGGGCGGTAAAACGGTGGGGAACGATACGTTATTCAAAAAACGGAACGCATCTCTTGTGCCTGCGGCACCGTTGAAAAGGAGATGAGAAATAATGGTTGATTCATTAACGCTATACAATGCTCAGTTTCACAAAGTCAAGCTGACGGAAACAAACGGCGCAGTTCATATCGAAACTGCTGATTTGTACGAAAGCGAATACGACAGCGGATATGATGAGGCAATAATAGGACTTACTAACGGTTATTATTACAAAGAGCATGAGATAAGTTCTATTGAGATACTTGATTGAGTTTAAATGCGGTGCAAAGAATCCGGATAGTCAAATCCGTATAGTCGGAATTGATTGCAGAAACCGATTATGTGCTTCGCACTTACAAATAATTTGCTGCACCACAGCAAAGGAGGCGAATTAAATGGAATTGTTGAAAAAATGCAATTTTGTATTATTAGCTCTTTTTATATGGGGTTTGACAGTTTTATACAACGGCGTAATCGTGAATTATCTGGCGAATCTGTTTCTTTCTTTTTCCAATCCTTCTTGGCTTGGATTTATAGTTCATACATTGATACAATTATTGATTATATGCATACCGACAATAATTGTGATAAAGTACCTTGATTTAAATGTAAAACAGTTGTTGTTTTCAATTCCGGTTATGTATCTGCTGTTTGCGGTTTATTCTCCGCCTGCCTTATATATGTTTGTATTTACGGGTGAATGGAACGGCTTCTGGCAACAATCTCATCCTGCTATGTCAGCGTGGATGGCTTCGTTGCTGATTACTTTACAATACGGCATTGTGATTTCAATTACAAAATTAATTGTTTATTTAAAAGCGACATCAGAATGAATAGGCAAAACGGGAATTGTTGGATTTATAACGAGCGGAGATGCATCTTCATGATGTGGGCGATTGCTGTAAGGAGGGATTACGAATGACAGCACAAATTGGTGATATATATAAATATCAAAAGAAAGAGTTCACCGTCGTGGCTCTATCTTCTGTGATGCTGTTTGACCCAAAGAATTACGGAATGGAGCCACATGCCAGTTCGACTGCTTGTTGGCGGGGATATTGGTGCGAATATGCGATTGAAGATGATGAATTGTTGCTGAATGATTTGTACCTTTACAATTCAGATGATAAGTATCCGCCGTTAAACGGCGTAGAGGTATCACTGCCGGAGTTTAAGGAATACAAGTGTCAAGGCGGCAAAAAGATTATTATGAAAGCGCATTTCGGGCATCGTGTGTACAAGGATGTTAACATGCCAATTCCGTACACAGGGAAAATACTTCTCGGAGATGGCTTTATGCGGGAGTATTACATTCACATGGGTTTTCAAAGGGGTTGGGCATACAAGAAACTGATTGAACTTGTTTTTGAAGAAGGTATATTACTGGAATGCAATGACCTCAGCCATATAGCCAAAGCACAGCGTGAAGCTATGGCGCAAGGCAACATAAACCCACAGCGACCGGACGGCGATATTTTATCGAAATTTGTAGATGACAGCTTCTCATTGGATTATGCGGATAAAGCGTGGTGGATGGAATGAGCCGTGGCTTTGGTGGTTCTGCGAGAATTGTATGGCAGGATGAAAACATTGTGGTTTATGAGTACGCACCATTCAATCTCAATGAGCCGGAATACAGAAATAGCGAACACGTCTATGATGGACGGATTACAATCAGTAAGGATAGCATGGTGGAGCCGGAGATCCATGAAAAACTGAAAGTGATGCATAGCGGCAAGAATAAGCTGATTATCAAACGTTTACGGCGTGATGTGGATTTCGGCGCATTGCTGGACGCAGGAAAAATCACTATTGAAAACAGTCGTTGCTGCTGGCATTTGGTTGGAACAGAAAAGAGCATCGGTATGATGGCAATGAAAATTGTTTTTCGAATTTATGACCATTATCAAGATGAAGGAACTCTACCGGAAACGGTAAGTCTGCATTATTGAGCGATGAAAATATCATAGATGGCAGTGGATATATCGTACACTATAAAAATCAAAACGGTTTGCAGATGGCTGACTTGATTCAGCCGCATGCAAACCGTTGTTTTATATTTTAACCGTGAACATAAGCATATTGGTGTTTTGTTTATCTGTGGTGTCGGTGTGGGATTCTGAGACGGTTGCAGATACATTTTCAGCGGTTATCGAGCCTTTGTGGAGTTCGGCTATTGCCTGAGCCACCGATAAGCCTATACCGTAGCCGCCGTTTTTCTGCGTCCTTGCGCTGTCGCCCCGATAAAAGCGGTCGAACAGCTTTTCGGGGTGGTCTATAGGCTCGCAGGTGTTGGCGATGCTGAGTGTTATGTTCTTTTCGTTGCCGTAAAGCTCAGCCCTTATGACACCTCCGCTTTCGGTATATTTGACCGCATTGTCAAGCAGTACCGTCATAAGCTGTACTATACTGTCACGGTTGCCGCTGAGCCTGATGCCTTTTTTGATATTCTGTTCAATCATTATGCCTTTGAGGGCGGCAGGCTCTATAAATGCGCCGACGGTATCTTCTGCCGCAGTGCTTATATCAAATTCGCACATGGGGAGCTTTGTTGAGCTTTCATCCATTTTGGCAAGCATCAGCAGATTCTGCATAAGTCCGCTGAGTCTGAGCGTCTGCGCACGGATATTCTTGCTCCACTTGTTTTCGCCGTTGTGAAGCTCCATTGCATCTGTATTGGCAAGGATAATGGCAAGCGGAGTTTTTATTTCGTGACCTGCGTTTGTGACAAACTGCTTTTGCTTTTCAATGCTTCGTGCAACAGGGGCGATAGTTTTGCGGGAAAGAAGAATTACGAGCAGCAGCATCATAAGCCAGCCGAATATGCCTGCACCGACCGATATAAACAGTACGGTAAAGAAGGAGCTTATCTGCATACCGTTGTCAAGCAGGATGATAACCTTTCCTTCTGCACGCTTAGTTTCGCTTATCCTGTACTGAAAGCCGCTGTATGTGCCTGTTCCCGCAGCGGTATTTTTAAGTGCTTCGGTAATAGCGGTCGCTTCTTCCTCGGTAAGCGAGGATATATGAGTTACATCCGTCCTTATGATATTTCCGTTTTTGTCGATCGCAACTGCGGCATAGCGTGCAGAATCCACTGCGTTTTTATCGTGTCTGCCAAAGCCGTTGTTCTTTTTATCGTCGGGCGGTTTAGTTCCGTTGTCTTGCGGCGGAAAATCGGGATTATTCTGATTGCCGGATGCGTCGGTTGTATCTGCGCTCCACTTTGTTGAGGTTTCAAAGCTGTAGCAGAGCATCTCCATAAGCCTGTCGTTATCGCCACTGGTGGTGAGATAATTGAAAACGTTTATTCCGCCGATAAGAACGACAAGCAGAATTGTTACCGCCAGCATAGCGGATATGATAAACTTTTTCTGCAGCTGTTTTACCATCAGTCATCATCCCCGATCTTTGCAAGAGTATAGCCAACACTGCGCTTGGCTCGGATTTCAATATCCGCACCGATAGCGGCAAGACGTTTTCTTACATATGATATATATACCCATACTGCGCCGCTCTCTGCATCGCTCTCATAGCCCCAGACCTTTACGAGAATATCCTCAGTGGAAAGATAGATGCCCTTGTTGAGCATAAGAAGCTCCATCAGCTTGTATTCTATCTTGGGCAGGACAATGGACTGCAACGGTCCTTTAAGCTCGCAGCTGCTGAGATTGAGCGACACATTGCCGAATGTCATTATATCGGGTGTGAACCTGTCTTTTCTGCGGAGCATTGCTCTGACACGGGAAAGAAGCTCGCCCATTACAAACGGCTTCGGCAGGTAATCGTCTGCACCCATATCAAGCCCTGCTATCCTGTCCTCGACCTCAGCCTTTGCGGTAAGCAGGAGAATGGGAGTGGTGTTCCCCTCGCTCCTTAGTGTTTTAAGTACCTCTAAGCCGCTAATTTTCGGCATCATTATATCAAGAATTATCCCGTCATACTGTTCGGCTCTTGCGTAATCAAGAGCGTCGGCACCGTCATAAACCGTGTCTACCGTATAATTATGATAGGTCAGAATGTCGGTTACAGCCTCAGCCATACTGACCTCATCTTCAGCAAACAGGAGCTTCATAATATCACCGTCCTTTATGATATTGATATTATAGTGCGGTTAGCTTAGAACAGCCTTAGAGCGTATAAGATTTTGTGTGAAATCTGATGTCGGGTGATTTGCAAGGATTGATTTACTGGTTGCTGTCTTTGTCTTTTTTATAAGTTAATAAAGACAGAGCAAAAAACAAGAAACACGCTCCAAGACTACATACAGCGGCTACGATATGCCCCTTAAATAAGTTTATGACCATACAGATGAGAAGGAATGCTGAAAAAGCAAAACCGCAAATGGCAATGCACTTCTTTTTTTCATTTGATGCCCCTCCGAGTAAGTTTTGTTTAAGGCTATACCGTATAATTATTGTCGTGCGATTGCGCAGTCAGATTTTTCGTCAGATTGTATAAATTGAGTGCGGGCAGGCTGGCGCCTGTCAAGCAAAATTTGCGCAAGATGGCGGAAAATATGCAAGCAAGCGTGCGGCAAAGGCGAAAGCCGTTAATTATGCGGTGTTGCCTTTAATAATCATTGATTATATTGTATCATAACAGGGCGTTTTTTTCAACAGCTCAGCATTTACTTATATTCGGTGAACGTTGCCGGAACAATCAGGCATATACAAAAAAAGCTGCCGCAGTGCGACAGCTTTTAAAAGCATTAATTATTCTGCAGATGTTTCTGTGCTTGTTTCAGATGAGGATTCAGCTACTGAGGAATCAGCAGAAGAAGCATCTGAAGATGTTACAGAAGAATCTGTCGATGAAGCATCGGAAGATGCTGATGAAGTTGATGAATCGTCACTTGTAACGGAAGATGTTACAGATGATGTTGCGGAGCTTGTTGTCGAAGAATTATCCGACTTGCTGAAGTTACCGCTGTACATAACGACAAAGTTAACAACGAGAGCTACAACAAAGAAAATCACTGCGGCAATCTTTGTAAGTCTGTTCAGCTTAGCCTCGTTTGAACGGCCTGAATTTCTCTGATAATAGTTGTCTGCACTACCGCCTGTGATCGTCTGCGACATACCCTGCTTTGTATCCTGCATAAGTACCACGAGTACTATGAAAACACAGGCAACAATCAGAACAATAGCACTGATTATTTCTAATATTCCCATTTATATGTCCTCCTTATAGGAATACGGGTATGTCCGAGATCTGTTTATCGTACAAACCCAAAATTATTCTAACACGCAAATGCTATTATAACATAAAAGGAAATGAAATGCAAGTGTTTTCGGGAATTATTTTAAAGCGGAAAGAGCTTTTTTTCCTATATCGTGGCGGTAATGTGCCTTTTCAAAGCTAATCGTATCCACTGCCTTATAAGCTGTGTCGAGCGCTTCCTTTAATGTATCGCCGTAAGCGGTAATACCGAGAACACGTCCTCCTGCCGTAAGGAACTTTCCGTCCTCCAGCTTTGTGCCTGCGTGGTAAACGAATGCACCCTCGCACTGACCGTTTTCGTCAAGTCCGCTTATCACCTTGCCTGTTTCATACTTTTCGGGGTAGCCGCCGCTTGCCATTACAACGCAGGCGCATGATTTATCGCTCCACTTGATGTCAAGCGTATCGAGTTTTTCTTCCCAGACAGCTTCGATTATATCCATAATATCCGTTTCAAGCAAGGGGAGAACCACCTGTGTTTCGGGATCACCGAAGCGGCAGTTGTATTCAATCACCTTTGCACCGTTCGGGGTCAGCATAAGGCCGAAGTAAAGGCAACCCTTGAACGGTCTGCCCTCAGCCGCCATAGCCTTTATAGTAGGCAGGAATATCTTTTCCATACATTCCTGCTGTTTGTCGGGGGTGTAGAGGGGGTTGGGCGCTATCGTACCCATTCCGCCCGTGTTAAGACCCTCATCGTTGTCATAAGCACGCTTGTGATCCATAGAACTTATCATAGGCTTTACTGTCTTGCCGTCTGTGAACGCAAGAACGGTTACTTCGGGGCCTGTCATAAATTCTTCGACAACTATTTCACTGCCGGATTTGCCGAATTTACCGTCAAGGAGCATTGAACGTACTGCGTTTTCTGCCTCCTGCTCGTCCTTGGCGATTATAACGCCCTTACCGAGTGCAAGACCGTCACACTTGATAACGGCAGGGAAGCTGTTCTGCTTTTTGATATATGCTATAGCCTCATCTGCGTCCGTGAAGGTTTCGTAAGCCGCAGTGGGAATGTTGTACTTCTTCATCAGAGCCTTCGAGAAAACCTTACTGCCCTCAAGAATAGCGGCATTTGCTCTCGGTCCGAAGGTCTTGAAGCCCTCTGCGTTTAGCTTGTCCACCATACCCATAACCAGCGGATCGTCGGGGGCTACGAATACATAGTCGGGTCTGAGCTTCTTTGCAAGCTCAACACAGCCGTCAATATCGGTTGCCTTTACATTAAAGCACTCGGCATATTTAGAAATACCGCCGTTGCCGGGTGCGGCATACAGCTTGTCTACCTTCTTAGATTTTGCAAGGGCTGTTATTATGGCGTGTTCTCTGCCGCCTCCGCCTATTACAAGTACGTTCATGTTAAAAATACCTTTCTTTCTTTTGATTTATTCATTATTCGATGATAAGGCCAAGCAGCTTTGCGAACATTGCCGCCTGCCACACATCGACCTTTGCGCCTTTAAGCTCCGCTCCCGTATCGGAAACGGTAAGACCTTCGATATTACAGGAGGTGAAGTCAAGCCCTGCGAGCTTTGTGCCGAAAAACACAGACCTTGCCAGCGTAACGTTTTTAAGCTCCGTTTGTTTTATCTCACACGAAGAAAACAGAGCGGAGGAGAAGTCGGTATCTGTCACAGCTACCGTTTGCAGCTTTGAACGCTGAAAATCCGACAACTCAAAGCTGCCGCCGTCAAAGCTGACGTTTTTATAAAACGAGTATTTAAAAGCCGTGCCGACCGCTTTACAGGAGATGAACGAGCAGGCTTTGAAATAGCTTTCGGAAAAATCACTGTTCGAAATATCGCAGCCCTTGAAAACGCAATCTATAAAAGTGCATCCGGTAAAATCGCAGGCTGTAAAGCGGCATCCGTGGAACAGGCAGTTTCTGAAACAGATAGCCGAAAAATCGGTTTCGGCGCATATCAGCCTCGAAAAATCTGCCGCAATAAAATCCGATTCGTCATCACGCACTTTTGAAAGCTCGGCATCAATATCTGTTACCGTAAAAAGATTATCGGGCAGCTTCGGAGCGGTCAATGACGCAGATAATGACTTTAATTCTGCTGTCATGTGTTTACCGAATTGTCAAACGACATTGACCCGAGCGTGTATTCAAGCGCCTTTGTGACCGCTTCTTCGTTATTGTCAAGGTGCAGAGCAATCAATGTGTACACTTTATTGCCGTGACGGGCAAAATATATGTGCTGTGTTGCGGCAACGGAATTATCTCCGTCAGAAGATTTTACAGTTCCGTAAAATACGTCGGTGTTGCCGATTTTAACCATGCTCTTGGTCGATGAATCGACATTATCGCCGACGACATAATAACTCATGAATTCCTCGCCGATCTCGGCTACCGTTCGGCCATTTGTATCTTCGTCCTCATCGCTGCACATAGCAACTATATTAGATGTGACCTCGCCGTCATCGGAATAATGTACAAGATAAAGCTCGTTTTTATCTTCTTCATATTCGCTGATGCCGGTATTGAAGTATACTCCGTCATCGTACATCAGAGAAAATTTGTTTATTTTATACTTGGTCGGACTTCCTACGGGGGTATACTGCGCAGGGGCAGAGGACGGTTTTTTTGTTTCGGACTTGTCGGTAATTGACGTGTTCGAGGTTTCGGGCTTTGCGGTCGTTGTTTCCGCTTTGGTTGTTTGCGTTGATGTTGCCGCAGTAGTTACTGCGGTAGTCTGAGGTGTCACTGTCTGGGGAACGGGGGTAGTTGATGATGTGGTCCGGCTATTAGGATTTATGCCAAGCGGGTTTTCAATCGTTTTGGAGCAACCGCACATTCCTGCGAGAATTGATGCGGTACAAATCAATAATAGGGCTTTTTTCATCGGTCTTTCCTTTCTTCCGCTTTTATCGGCGGATGTTGAAGAATATAGAACGGTGTGGACTCTATGGTGAAAAATTCGGCATTTGACGGCATGATATAGCGAAAAATTACCTCGTTGTTTTTCGTGGTTATCTTTACAGTAAAGCCTTTTTGTTTTGTAAACAGTTTCATTGGCTTGTAGGTTACGCTCTCAACGTCCGTGTATTTGAAAATATAGGTATGACGTTTGCTTGCAATACGCATTGTGCGGCTGTCTGCCGTGTATCTGTATTGCTCCTCGCCGCCGATAATAAATAGTATATACCATATCGGCAGAATCGGAAGGATGATGCTAAGTGCGATTCTTATAATAATATAGGATATGGCAGACTTATAAATATCCGCTATTACAATGTCATCGAATGAACCCAGTACCAATAGCGCTATAAATACCTCTGCGACACAGGCAGCGATAATTTTCAGTATAATATATGGCGAAAGAACTCTGAAAGAGCCGCTCTGCCTGAATTCAAATCTGCCGTCAAGGATGTCTTTATCTGTATAAGTAAAATGCATAGTGATACCTTTATTGTAATTTAAAAATAACGGGCGGACGTGCCGCCCGTTTACTGAGCTTATCAGTGGTGGAAAAGTCTGATTCCCGTGAATGCCATTGCGATACCGTACTTGTTGCAGGTGTCTATAACATTATCGTCACGGATAGAGCCGCCGGGCTGTGCTATGTATTCAACACCGCTTCTGTGCGCTCTTTCAATGTTGTCACCGAAGGGGAAGAATGCGTCTGAGCCGAGCGAAACGCCCTTCATTGTTGCAAGCCATGCTTTCTTTTCTTCTGTCGTGAATACGGCGGGCTTTACCTTGAAGATGTTTTCCCATGCGCCGTCTGCGAGAACGTCCATGTAATCCTCACCGATGTAGAGGTCGATAGCGTTATCTCTGTCGGCACGTCTTATGTTATCAACAAACTGTAAGCCCATAACCTGAGGCGACTGTCTTAAGTACCAGTTGTCAGCCTTTGTGCCTGCAAGACGTGTGCAGTGAATTCTTGACTGCTGACCTGCGCCGATACCGATAGCCTGACCGCCGCAAGCGTAAGCTACGGAGTTTGACTGAGTGTACTTTAATGTAATCATTGCTATTGCAAGATCAATCTTTGCATTCTCGGGTATATTCTTATTCTCGGTCACAATGTTTGAGAACAGCTTATCGTCAATAACCAGCTCGTTTCTGCCCTGCTCGAAGGTAACGCCGAATACCTGCTTACGCTCGATAGGCTCGGGAACGTACTCGGGGTCGATCTTGATTATATTGTAGTTGCCCTTTTTCTTTGACTTGAGAATTTCAAGCGCTTCGGGATCGTAATCGGGAGCGATAACACCGTCGGAAACTTCACGCTGTATTATCTTTGCTGTTGAAACATCGCACTTGTCCGACAGAGCGATGAAGTCACCGTATGACGACATTCTGTCGGCACCTCTTGCTCTTGCATAAGCGCAGGCAAGGGGTGACAGCTCACCGAGATCGTCTACCCAGTATATCTTCTTGAGCGTGTCTGTGAGGGGAAGTCCTACAGCGGCACCTGCGGGTGAAACGTGCTTGAATGATGTTGCGGAGGGAAGACCCGTAGCCTTTTTAAGCTCGCTTACGAGCTGCCAGCCGTTGAAGGCATCCATAAAGTTTATATAACCGGGCTTGCCGTTAAGCACTTCGATAGGAAGTGAATTTCCGTTTGCCATGAATATTCTTGACGGCTTCTGATTGGGGTTGCAGCCGTACTTTAACTGAAGTTCGTTCATTGTAGTAAAGTTCCTTTCGCTTACTTGTTTTTATTGATTATGCGTGATTCGTACTTGCCTGTGGCAATGTCGATGTAACGTGTAAAGAGTGAAACCTTGTTGTCTGCATTGAGGTTTTCCCATACCATTGATGTGAACGTGTCTATATCCGTATCGGGAATAACCACTGTTTTAGGCTCGCCTTCGTAGCTCGGCAGGGGGTTGCCGTCACACTTGTAGGTGTGAATGAATTTGCCCTTGCCGTTTAAGGGATTGCTGTAAGCGTAGGTGTATCTCTGACATGATGAGCCGTCGCCGTCTGCGCTCTTTAAGATAGACATTGCAAAATTCATTTCGCCGTTGTCAAGGTGGACTATACCGGAAATTCTCGGTGTGTAGTTGGGTTTGTCATCTTCAAATTCTCTTGTTCTGAGAGCCTGCTCGAATGTCATCTGCTTGTCCATAAGCTCATAGATAGTGTCGGTCTGGTCGCCATTTGTAACTATCGTCTTGTTGCCGAGAACTCTTACGGGTGCATAAATGATGAGGTGGGGATCTTCCATCTTGCTTTCATCGAAAGCCTGTGTTCTGATACCCTCGCCGTCCTCTACAAAAATTCTGTTACGGCTGTTTTCGCTTCTGCCCATAATAAAGTAGGCGATTACTGCTTTTGTGCCGTCTGCGGATTTTCCTATCACGATGCCTCTGCCGTGATAAGCAAGAGAGTTAAGCTCTTTTTCAAGTGTTACAACTTCCATATAGCCTCCTGTTGCGGTTTTGCGTGGAACACGCAGTTTTCTGAATATAACTTGTTATAACGTCCTCAAAATCCCGTTTAGTCGGGATAATGCTGACATAAGGTTCAATCGTCGATAACGGTTATGCCGTCTTTTACGGTTATCTTTCCCTCGCAGAAAAGACGTGCGGCACGGGGGAGAATCTTCCACTCAGCCTGCTCCATAACACGTTTCTGAAGAATTTCGGGGGTGTCGCCGTTTCTGACCTCAACTGCCTTTTGCAGAATGATAGGTCCTGCGTCACATTCCGCTGTTACAAAATGAACGGTAGCGCCTGTTACCTTTACGCCCTTTTTAAGCGCTTCCTCGTGAACGTGAAGTCCGTAGTAGCCCTTTCCGCAGAAAGAGGGGATAAGGGCGGGGTGAACGTTTATCATCTTATACCTGAACGCATCGCATACCTGCTCGTCAAGTATTGTCATAAAGCCTGCGTAGATAACAAGGTCAGCCTGCTCTTCCTTTAAAGCGTCAGCCATAGCCTTGCTGTAAGCGGCAACATCGGCATAGTCACGTCTTGCGAGCACTCTTGTCTTTATGCCGTTATCTGCGGCTCTTGTCAGTGCGTAGGCATCGGGCTTTGACGCAATAACGCAGGTGATTTTACCTCCGCCGAGTCCCTCGGACTTTTCAGCATCAATAAGTGCCTGCAGGTTAGTTCCGCCGCCCGATACAAGTACAACGATATTTTTCATATTACTCAATTATGATGCCCTCGTCACCCTTGATTATTTCACCGATGCAGTAGCTTTCAACGCCTGCGTTTCTGAGTATCTGTACAGCTTCATCGGCATCGTCCTTGTCAACTACAACGGTCATACCGATACCCATATTGAAAGTATTGTACATATCGTGTTCGGAGATGTTTCCGACTTCCTGTAAGTGCTTGAAGATATAAGGCACTTCGTAGCTGTGCTTTGTAATCTTTGCTGTGAAGCCGTCGGGGAGTGAACGGGGAACGTTTTCGTTGAAGCCGCCGCCTGTGATATGCGAGATGGCCTTTACGTTCTTCTTTGAGATAAGCTCCAAAATGGGCTTTACATATATCTTTGTAGGTGTAAGGAGAGTTTCACCGAGAGTTTTTCCTGTGGGGAGGACTTCATCGAGAACTTCCTTGCTGTTTATGTTGAACACCTTTCTTACAAGAGAGAAGCCGTTTGAATGAACGCCTGTGGAAGCAAGGCCGATTATGATGTCGCCTTCCTTTACGGTGCTGTTGTCGATTATCTTCGACTTGTCAACGACACCTGTTGAATAGCCTGCGATGTCATATTCGTCTTCGGGCATCATTCCGGGATGCTCAGCGGTTTCGCCGCCTATAAGCGCACAGCCTGACTGTACACAGCCGTCAGCAACACCCTTTACTATAGCGGCTACCTTTTCGGGTACGTTCTTGCCTATAGCAATATAGTCAAGGAAATAAAGAGGCTTTGCACCGCAGCAGATTATGTCGTTTACGCACATAGCGACCGCATCTATACCGATTGTATCGTGCTTATCCATCAGCATTGCGAGCTTGAGCTTTGTGCCGACACCGTCTGTACCCGAAACGAGTACGGGTTCTTTCATATCTGCAATATCAAGCTGGAACAGACCGCCGAATCCGCCTATGCCTGTAAGTACACCGGGGATATTGGTGCGTTCAACGTCCTTTTTCATCAGACGAACACCTTCGTAGCCTGCGGTAACGTCAACGCCTGCTGCTTTATAGCTTTCTGAAAAACTGTTCTTCATAATAATAATTCCTTCCGTTTGGGGACTGATGTCCTTATGTGGTGGTTTTTTCTTTGCTTTCGCTGATTTTCCTGTCGAATTTATCCTTGTGCATTTCCGTGGGAATATTCGTGGGGTATTCTCCGCTGAAACAAGCGGTGCAATAACCGCATTCACAACCGTTTGCGTGTACCGCGAGCTTCTTTGCGTTTTCCACGCTCAGATAGCCGAGCGAATCTGTGCCTATTATGTCGCTGATCTCTTTTATCGAATGATGACAAGCGATAAGGTGTTCTCTCGAATCTATGTCGGTACCGTAGTAGCAGGGATTGAGGAACGGGGGAGCGGATATTCTCATATGAACCTCGGTGGCTCCCGCATCACGCAGTAATTTTACAATCCTGCCGCTTGTGGTGCCTCTTACTATAGAATCGTCTATAAGAACGACACGTTTGCCTTTTACGACACTGGCAACAGCGTTCAGCTTTATACGCACCTTGTTTTCTCTCGACGATTGACCGGGAGAGATAAAGGTTCTGCCGATGTATTTGTTCTTGATGAAGCCGATGCCGTAGGGAATACCAGACTGGTGAGAATAGCCTATGGCAGCATCTATACCGGAATCGGGAACACCGATTACTATATCAGCCTGCACGGGATGCTCAAGCGCTAAGAATGCGCCTGCACGAAGTCTTGCCTCGTGAACCGATGCACCCTCTATGACCGAGTCGGGACGTGCAAAGTAGATATATTCAAAAACGCACAAAGTATGCGGACGCTTGCCGCAATGATCTTTTATTGAGCGTACTCCGTTTTCATCGAATACAACAATCTCGCCGGGGAGCAGATCTCTTACGAACTTAGCACCGACCGAGTCAAGTGCGCAGCTTTCGGAGGCAACTATATATGTTCCCTCGTTTGTTATGCCGTAGCAGAGCGGTCTGAAGCCGTTCTCGTCACGGGCGGCGATAAGCTTTGCAGGTGACATTATAACGAGCGAATATGCGCCGTTTATCTTATTCATCGCACGGTTGAGAGCCTCCTCTATAGACGGAGCCTCCAGCCGTTCCTTCGTTACAAGGTAGCTTATAACTTCGGTGTCGCTTGTCGTATGGAAGATAGAGCCTTGCTTTTCAAGCTCGTGACGTAACTCGTAAGTGTTTACAAGGTTTCCGTTATGGGCGAGAGCCATTCTTCCTTTATAATGATTTACCAGAATAGGCTGGGCATTAAGACGTGCATTTGCTCCGGTCGTGCCGTAACGCACATGACCTACCGCCATATTGCCCTGTCCCAGTCCGTCAAGGCGCTCGGGAGTGAACACATCGTTCACAAGACCGGTGTCCTTGTAGGAGTTGAAAACGCCGTCATCGTTCACAACGATGCCGCAGCTTTCCTGTCCTCTGTGCTGTAATGCGAATAATCCGTAATATGTTGTTGCGGCAACGTTGGTCTTTTCTTTTGCGAAAACGCCGAACACGCCGCATTCTTCATGCAAACCGCTTGTCAATGGAGTCATTCCTTTCCGTCCCAGCAATAAGTGCAAAGCTCACACTGTGGCTTGCCTATTGCCCGTACAGTTCCGTCAAGCGACTGGAATTCAAGCGATGTCAGCTTTAGTCTGCGGCATATTTCGTCACGCAGTTTCTTTCCACGCTCTGTGTTGGTGTCACTGTACTCGTCGATAAATCTGATACCATCTGCACCCTCGGCCTCATCAATTATCTGTCTTGCAATCAGCTCCATCTCCGATGTACTGCGGGAGAAGTTAAGATACTTACAACCGTACATTATCGGAGGACAGGCGCTGCGCATGTGTACTTCCTTAGCGCCGTTCTCATAAAGGAACTCTACTGTTTCTCTCATCTGAGTTCCTCTTACTATGCTGTCGTCAACGAACAGCAGCTTCTTACCCTCAATAAGCTCATGGACCGGAATCAGCTTCATTTTAGCTACCTGATTTCTCATTGTCTGGTTGGTAGGCATAAAGCTTCTGGGCCATGTGGGAGTGTACTTGATAAAAGGACGTGCGAACGGGATGCCGCTCCTGTTTGCGTAGCCTATTGCGTGAGGTACGCCAGAATCCGGAATACCGCATACATAGTCAACGTCGGGCAGTTTGCCGTTCTTTATATCGTTCTCCGCCATTATCTCGCCGTTGCGTGTACGCATCGTTTCAACGGTCACACCCTCATATACCGCATTCGGATAGCCGTAATATGTCCACATGAACGAGCATATATGCATTTTGCTTTCATCGCCGTCGCTCAGCACTTCACAGCCGTCCGCAGTTATCATATCTATTTCGCCGGGACGAAGCTCTTTATATGTGCTGTAGCCGAGCTTCTGGAATGCGAATGATTCGAGGGATACGCAGTATCCGTCGCTCCTTTTTCCTACAATGATAGGAAGTCTGCCGTACTGATCCCTTGCGGCGATAATTCCGTCCTTTGTAAGAATGATAAGGGACATTGTACCGTCAATCTTGCTCTGGGCATATCTTATACCGTCGGTAAAATTGTCCTTCTGTGCAATAAGCGCACCGATGAGCGAGCCGGAGTTTATACTGCCGCTGCTCATTGTTTCAAAGTTTGCACAGCCGCTCTCGAGCAGCTCGGTTGAAAGCTGTTCGGCATTTCTGATTATGCCGATACTGCATATCGAATAAATACCAAGCTTTGAACGCACCAGCAGGGGCTGAGGGTCGGTATCGCTGATACAGCCGATACACAGCTTTCCCCTCATATCCGTAGCGTCCTGTTCAAACTTTGTTCTGAACGGTGAGTTTTCAATACTGTGGATAGCACGCTGAAAGCCTCTGTCGGGGCTGTATGCGGTCATACCGCCTCTGCGTGTTCCGAGGTGGGAGTGATAGTCTGTTCCGAAGAAAACATCGGTTATGCAGTCGTTGTTTGACGCCGCACCGAAAAATCCACCCATATATTATCCTGCCTTTTCCTGTTAGATTCTTTTCAATTGTTGTGATTATTTGCCCATAAGACGCTTCATAATTTCAGCGTAAGCGTCCTCAACACCGCCCATATCACGACGGAAACGATCCTTGTCAAGCTTCTCGTGAGTTGTGCTGTCCCAGAAACGACAGGTGTCGGGAGAGATCTCGTCAGCGAGAATTATTGTGCCGTCTGAGGTCTTACCGAATTCAATCTTGAAGTCGATAAGGTCGATGTTGAGCTTCTTGAAGAAGTCAAGCATAAATTCATTTACCTTGAAAGCGTACTTTGAGATAAGGTCGATTTCTTCCTTTGTTGCAAGACCGAGTGCAAGCGCATAGTAGTCGTTGATGAAAGGATCGCCCAGATCGTCATTCTTGTAGCTGAATTCAAGTGTGGGGCAGAGGAGCTTTGTGCCTTCCTCGATGCCGAGCTTCTTTGAGAAGCTGCCTGCGGCTACGTTTCTTACGATTACTTCGAGGGGAACGATAGAAACCTTTTTAACGAGTGTTTCTCTGTCGTTCAGCTCTTTAACAAGGTGAGTGGGAACACCTGCTTTTTCAAGCAGACCGAACATATAGTTCGTCATTTTGTTGTTGATAACGCCCTTACCTGAGATAGTGCCTTTCTTGAGGCCGTTGAATGCTGTTGCATCATCCTTGTAGGATACGATAACAAGGTTGGGATCATCGGTTGCGAATACCTTCTTTGCCTTTCCTTCGTAAAGCTGTTCTTTCTTTTCCATTTTGTTTATCCTTTCTTCAGCGGCTGTGCCGTATTTATTGATTACATTATATATAGTACACCGATCAAAGCTCGGCAAGTACCTGCTCCATTTTTTTGTCAGCCTCAAGAACCTTTGCGGTCTGTGCTGCACGGTATGCCTTCATCTTTTCCATAAGGGCATCGTCTGATACCGCAAGGATCTGTACGGCGAGGAATGCCGCATTTGCCGCACCGTCAATAGCTACTGTAGCAACGGGAACTCCGGCGGGCATCTGTACTGTAGATAGAAGCGCGTCTATGCCCTCAAGTGCGCTTGCTTTTATCGGGATGCCGATAACGGGCAGGGGAGTCTGACCTGCGATAGCTCCGGCAAGGTGAGCGGCTTTGCCTGCGGCGGCAATGATAACGCCTGTGCCGTTCTTCTCGGCGTTTCTTGCAAACTCGGAAACCTCTGCGGCGCAACGGTGAGCAGAGAGAACACGAAGCTCTGTAGGAACTCCGAAGTCCTTAAGCACCTGAGCCGCTTTTTTTACGATAGGCAGATCGGAATCGCTGCCCATTACTATGGCTACTTTTTTCATTTACGAACATCCTTTCAGAAAATAAATAAAGCTGTGTAATCCAATTGCACAGCTTAAAAAATACACTTATTCTTATAATACGGCGTAGAAAAAGACATATATGAAAATTTACCGAAGCTTATCAAAGCTGTTGTAAGCTGTATTTTATTCATAGATCTCATGCTTTCCCTCCGTACTTGTTACTATATCATTTTACCTTATTTTAATAACAAATTCAAGTGCTAAAGCAGAAAATCTCTTAAATTGTGCTTTTTCAACAATAGTGCCGCTTTGTTTTTGTGCTATATGTACATTAATTACTTTACAAACTTTTTGTGAACTAAATTAACATAAAATCGTTTACACGGTGTTACAATTGAAGAATTTCCGATTATAGAGCGGAAAACAGGGAAAATCAGTAATCAAGTTGCAACCGAATTGTTACAAAAATGTAACAGATTTTTGTGCATGATGACGAAAAAGTGCCAAAAAAACATTTTTTGTAATCGTTTACGGTAAAAAAACACAACTACGGGCTTAAAATGCTTGCAAATTTGTGAAATGTGTGATATGATTATGTCAACGAGGAAAAAGTGAACAAAACTTTTGACAAGCTACAGGTCTTTTTAGTGAATTATCCATTGTTACATATACGGCAGTATATACCGTTATGTCACAGGAGCTTCAACCGGAAGCCTGTTCTTACCGAGGGATTGTTTACGGCTCCTCTTTAATGAGGCCGCAAGGTCAGGCAGTGAAAGCGATAGCTATTCACAACAATGAATACTTCTGGAGGAATTACCAATGAAGAAAAGAATTTTAGCAGCTGTATTAGCATCTGCATCAATTCTGGGCGCAGTAGCAGGCTGCTCAGGCAACGCTACAAGTTCAGCAGGATCTTCTACAACAGATTCGAGCAAGACTGAAGACTCAAGCAAGACTGATGATTCAAGCAAGACTGATGATTCAAGCAACGCAGGAACTTCCGATAAGTTCACACTTAAGGAAGGCGAAGGCAAGACTCTTAACATCGCTGTATGGAACGAAGAGTTCGAGAACTACTTTAATAAGTACATAAAGGATAAGCTGCCTGAGGGTGTAACAGTTAATTTCAAGAAAACTGAAAACACTAACAACGCTTATCAGAACAAGCTCGATGAAGACCTTCCCAAGAACGAAGCTGCATCTGCTGACGACAAGATCGATATGTTCTTATTCGAAGCTGACTACGCTCTTAAGTATGTTAACTCAGAGTACACACTTGATGTTAAGTCACTCGGTCTTACTGACGAAGATCTTTCAGGTATGTATCAGTATACAAAGGACGTTTGCACAACTCAGGATGGCTCAAAGGTACTGAAGGGTGTTTCGTGGCAGGCAACTCCCGGTCTGTATGCTTACAGACGTTCAATTGCTAAGGACGTTCTCGGCACAGACGATCCCGAAAAGGTACAGGAAGCTCTCGCTGACTGGACAAAGTTTGACGAAGTAGCTGCTAAGGCTGCTGATAAGGGTTACAAGATGCTCTCAGGTTATGATGATGCATACAGAACCTTCTCAAACAATGTTGCTGCTCCTTGGGTAAATGACAATAAGGAAATCATCGTTGACGCCAACATCATGAAGTGGGTTGACCAGACTAAGACATACACAGACAAGGGCTACAACAACAAGACTTCTCTTTGGTCTGATGCTTGGGCTGCTGACCAGGGTCCCGAAGGTAAGGTATTCGGCTTCTTCTACTCAACATGGGGCATCAACTTCACTCTTGCAGGTAACTCACTTGCAGTTAAGGAAAAAAACGGCGGTAAGCTCGAAGTAGGCAACGGCGGTTACGGTGACTGGGCAGTTTGCTACGGTCCTCAGGCTTACTTCTGGGGCGGTACTTGGCTCGCTGCTGCAAAGGGCACAGACAACGCTGCATTAGTTGGCGATGTTATGAAGGCATTCTGCTGCAACAAGGACTTCGGCGTTCAGTTCACAAAGGATACACAGGACTACTACAACAACGAAGCTGCAATGAAGGAGCTCGCTTCTTCTGACTTCAAGTCAGCCTTCTTAGGCGGTCAGAACCACATCGCTCTGTTCGTTGAAACAGCTCCCAAGATCGACATGAGCAAGATTTCTATCTACGACCAGGGTCTTAACGAGACATTCCAGGCTAAGTTCAAGGAATACTTCGACGGTACTGTTGATAAGGATACAGCACTCAAGAACTTCTATGAGGCTGCTATTGTTAAGTATCCTGAGCTCAAGAAGCCCGCTAACGCATAATCAAGGCTTTGTGGCTTAAACAATATTGACCTTCATCTTGACTGCGGGTTCTGTGAATTCGCAGTCAAGTATGTTAATGGGGCGAATTACGGATGTTTCCGCCTTATTAACATACTTGACTGCTCAAGATGGAGAATATACCGAGATTTTTATAAGGAGTGTTTTTATGGCTCAGGCAGCTAACGCAGGAAGTGCGCCGGTAAAAGCCAGAAAAGGACAAATCGGGAAATATAAAAAATGGGGCTACATATTTATGCTCCCGTTCACATTAGTTTTCCTTGTTTTCCAGGCTTGGCCGCTTATTCAGACTTTCTATTACAGTGTGTTCAAATACTTCAAGTCGGGTCTTAGTTGGGTAGGACCGGAGTTTGTCGGATTTGATAACTTTGTGGCAATTTTTGATATGAGTAAAGGTAGCAATATACTTGTGCTCACATGGAATACGCTTATCATGTGGGTACTGGGATTTGTTCCGCAGATAATCATTTCATTACTTTTTGCTTACTGGTTTACTAATGTAAGACTTCGTTTAAGATGTCTTGGATTCTTCAAAACTGTAATGTATATGCCTAACCTTATCATGGCATCTGCATTTGCAATGCTGATATTCTCAATATTCTCCGATATTGGTCCTATCAACGAGCTTATCAAGCACACTACCGGCGGCGAGGCATTCAGATTCCTCAGCTATACGGGCAGTACAATGGGACTTGTAGCGTTCATGAACTTCATTATGTGGTTCGGTAACACGACAATTCTGCTGATGGCGGCAATGATGGGTATCAACGAATCTGTTATTGAGGCTGCTGAAATCGACGGTGCAAGCAGCTCACAGATATTCTGGAAGATAACTCTTCCTCTTATCAGACCTATACTCGTATACGTTATGATCACTTCGCTGATCGGCGGTCTTCAGATGTTCGATGTACCGCAGATCCTTACTAACGGTCAGGGAAGCCCGAATAATACTACCAAGACGCTTATCATGTATCTGAACGAACAGATCGGTACATCTAAGAACTATGGTATGGCAGGTGCGCTTTCAGTAATTATATTCATTATTTGTGCGGCACTCAGCCTGGTTGTTTACTACTTCTTCGCTGCTGACAGAAGCAACAAGAAGTCTAAAAAAGGAGGTAAGTAAGTATCATGGCAAAAAAGGAAAAGGTACTTGAACATACCTCAGCACTTCAGCAGAACAGAACAGATCCGGATATGAAGGTAAAGCCTACGCTTATTATTCACAGAATAATCTGTTATATCGTTCTTATCTTCTTCTCAATCCTGTGTTTGTTCTTCTTCTACATCCTGCTTGTTAACGCAAGCCGTTCACATTATGATATTATGTCCGGCTTTTCGTTCCTGCCGGGAAGCCAATTTATCAATAACTTCCAGAGTGCGATCTCAAATACAACGATACCTGTAATAAACGGTGTTATCAACAGCTTGATCATTGCAGCGTGTACAGCAGTATTATCAATTTATTTCTCGGCAATGACAGCGTATGCAATTCATGTATATGACTTCAAAGGTAAGAAATTTATCTTTAACTTCATATTACTTATCATGACGATTCCTACACAGGTTTCTGCGCTCGGTTTCTTCAGTATGTGTACCGACTGGGGCTTAAGAGATACATATATTCCTCTTATAGTTCCTGCTATTGCGGCACCTGCAGTGTTCTTCTTCATGATTCAGTACATGAAGAGTTCGCTTCCGATTGATATTATCGAGGCGGCAAGAATAGACGGTTCGGGCGAATTCAGAACATTCAACACGATCGTTCTTCCTATGCTGAAGCCTGCTCTTGCAGTACAGGCAATATTCAGCTTCGTTGCATCATGGAACAACTACTTCCTTCCTTCGTTGATCATTGATACATCAACAAAGAAGACAATGCCTATCATGATCGCACAGCTTCGTTCAGCAGACTTCTTAAAGTTTGATATGGGTCAGGTTTATATGTTCATTTTCATAGCAATCATACCTGTTATCATCGTTTATTTCTGCTTATCGAAATTCATCATCGCCGGTGTTTCACTCGGTGGTGTAAAGGAATAAGACAATTTTGGGTTAATATATTTTATACAGAAACGGCATCGGAAATTTTCCGGTGCCGTTTTGCTGTATATAATGCTATGGACAGCGTGTGGCATTTGCCGAGTGGCATACAAGCTAAGAGCGTATGAAGCATAAGAAAATCCCCTGTTAAGCGATTAACAGGGGATCGGAGTTTATTCGGTTATGGATTAGCCGAGTCTTGCTTCGAGATCAGCGAGTTCCTGCTTTAAGCCGTCGGGGAGCTTGTCACCGAACTGCTTGTAGAATTCCTTCATCTCTTCTACTTCCTTCTTCCAGAGGTCTCTGTCAACTGCGAGCAGCTTGTCTTCAACTTCTGATGTAACCTCATCCTCGATACCCTTGAGGTTGATGTCGCCCTTCTTAGGAAGGTAGCCGATAGGAGTCTTTTCAGCGTCGATTGTACCTTCACATCTCTTGATGATCCAGTCGAGAACTCTCATGTTGTCGCCGAAACCGGGCCAGATGAAGTTACCGTTCTCGTCCTGCTTGAACCAGTTAACGTTGAAGATCTTAGGAGCCTTGTCACCGAGCTTCTTGCCCATATCGAGCCAGTGTGCCCAGTAATCAGCCATGTGGTAGCCGCAGAAGGGCTTCATAGCCATAGGATCGTGACGGAGTACGCCTACTGCACCTGTAGCTGCTGCTGTTGTTTCAGAAGAAACTGCAGAGCCTACATATGTGCCGTGCTGCCAACTGAATGACTGGTAAACCAGAGGAGTTGTAGCTGCACGTCTGCCGCCGAAGATGATAGCTGAGATCGGAACACCCTGGGGGTTGTTGAACTCAGGTGAAATGCAGGGGCAGTTCTGAGCGGGAGCTGTGAAACGTGAGTTAGGATGAGCGAGCTTGTTGCCTGCTGCTGTGTATTCCTTACCGTTAACCTTGTTGCCCTTCCAGTCTGTTGCATTCTCGGGAGGATTCTTGTCAAGACCTTCCCACCAAGCTGTCATATCATCATTGTTGATAGCAACGTTTGTGAAGATTGTGTTCTTTCTTGTAGATGCAAGTGCGTTGTAGTTGCTCTTTGCGTTTGTACCGGGAGCAACGCCGAAGAAGCCGTTCTCGGGGTTGATAGCGTAAAGTCTGCCATCGGGACCCTGCTTCATCCATGCAATATCGTCACCTACTGTGAATACTTCATAGCCGGCCTTCTTGTATCCCTCGGGAGGAATAAGCATAGCAAGGTTTGTTTTACCGCAAGCTGAGGGGAATGCTGCTGTGATATACTTGATGTCGCCATCGGGCTTCTTAACGCCGAGGATAAGCATATGTTCAGCCATCCAGCCTTCCTTCCAGCCCTGGTAAGAAGCGATACGGAGAGCGAAGCACTTCTTGCCGAGCAGTACATTACCGCCGTAAGCTGAGTTGATAGACCAGATTGTGTTGTCTTCGGGGAACTGAACGATGTATCTCTTTTCGGGATCAACGTCAGCCTTTGAGTGAAGGCATCTTACGAAGTCGTTGGAGTCATCGGGCAGGTTCTTGAATGCCTGTGCACCCATTCTTGTCATAATGTCCATGTTGAGTACAACATAGATAGAGTCTGTCAGCTCAACACCAACCTTAGCGATAGGTGAGCCGATAGGTCCCATTGAGTAGGGGATAACGTACATTGTACGACCCTTCATAACGCCGTCATAGAGCTTTGTCAGCTTAGCGTACATTTCCTTAGGATCCATCCAGTTGTTTGTAGGACCTGCATTCTCCTTCTCTCTCGAGCAGATGAATGTTCTGTCTTCTACACGGGCAACGTCGTTTTCAGCTGTTCTGTGATATAAGCAGCCGGGGAGCTTTTCCTGGTTGAGCTCAATCATCTCGCCTGTTGCGATAGCCTCGTCACGAAGCGCCTTGAGCTGCTCCTCGCTGCCATCGATCCATACAACCTTGTCGGGCTGTGTGAGGGCTTTCATTTCTTCAACCCACTTTAAAACATTCTGATTCTTTGTCATAACCGATTGTTCTCCTTTTCTTTATTTTATCAGCTTATGCTGATGAAAGTCATTCGGTAGGGAATTACTGATACGGTTCATCGTACCTTGTTCCCCATTTACTATTATAAACTATTTTTTGCAATAGGTCAATAGCGAAATTGCAAAAACAGCAAAAAAATTGCACAAAGTAAGCGTAATGCAACCGACTTTTTAATTTACGTCGGGAAAACTTATTACACGGCTGTATAACAGGTTTTCTTAATGTCACGCTACCTTGTGCTTTTAATTTTACTATTTTAATATCTACTGATTTTAAAGGAATTAAATGTCAGCTTTAACTTCCTTGCGAAGCAGGATTATCGCAAGAAGGTTCGGTATTGCCATAAGGCCGTTGAACAGGTCGGATACGTCCCATACGACTGTCGCCTGAATCACTGCTCCCACGAAAGCGGTAACAATGAAAATTGCAAGATATACGCCTACCCACTTCTTTGTGAAAAGGTAAACGAAACAGCTTCTGCCGTATATCCACCAGCCTGTAACGGTTGTTATCGCAAAGATGAATGTTGCGATACTGAGGAATGCACCGGCAAAGTCACCGAGTCCGTCCTGGAATGCTATCAGCGCCATATCAAAACCAACGCTTGATTTCTGATCTGCACCGCTTGAAAGAATGCAGAGTGCTGTCATAGTGCAGATAATGATAGTATCAATGAAAACCGAAAGCATTGCCCACATACCTTGCGTATGGTGCTTGTCGGCGCTTGAGTTTGCATTAATCATTACTGAGGAGCCAAGACCGGCTTCGTTTGAGAATACGCCACGTTTTACGCCCCACTTCATAGCCTCGAGCATTACAACACCTACAGTTCCTCCGCCTACAGCCTTGAACGAAAAAGCTTCTGTGAAAATGCGTGCGAATACAGAAGGAACATTTTCAATGTTCATTATAATTACAGCAAAACAGCCGAGCAGATAACCGCCTGCGGCTATCGGAATTACCCATGATGTAACTTTACTGAGGCGGTGGATACCTCCGGGTGCTATTGCGGCAATTACTGCGGCACAAAGAATTCCTGATACCCATAGAGGTACTCCAAGACAGTTCTGAAGTGCCATTGAAGCCGAATTCACCTGAGCCATATTACCTATGCCGAAGCTGGCACCTATACAGCAGACAGCGAACATTCCCGCAAAGAACGCACCGAGCTTTTTGCCGCCGAATGCTTTTTTTATGTAAGCAAAAGGTACGCCGCCCGTAAGGCCGTCCGATTGCACGGTTCTGTATTTTGCACCGAGATAGTTTTCGGCAAAACTGGTAGCCATACCGAGAAGTGCGGAGATCCACATCCAGAATATTGCACCTGCACCGCCAAAAGCAATAGCGCTTCCTATTGCGATAATATTTCCTGTTCCTACTGTTGCACCGAGTGCGGCGGTAAGGGTTCTGAAAGGCGAAACCTTCTTTCCGTCAGCCTCAGGCTGTTTTGTAAGGAGTGTACGCTTTATTATAGTAGGGAAGTGCAGTACCTGCAAGCATCTGGTTCTTATTGTGAAGATAATTCCCGAGCCTGCAAACAGTATAAGCACCGGTATGCCCCACACTATATTTTCGTTTATCCACTCTAATATTTCCATACTGACTTGTTCCTTTTCATCAAGCACAGACGTGGGTGCCTGTACGTTTTATATATTGATTGTATTCCCGAATATCACCGATTATGACGGGAAAGCTCCACATCACGATATGCTCTCGGCAATTCGGTGTAATGTACGATTAAAAATAGTATATAAAAAAAGTAAAATCTGATAAAATTTTGAATAGTTACTGCTTGTTAATAATTAAAAGCAAAAGTATGCAAGTCGAAAAAATAACCCCTCCGGTTTTACCGGAGGGGCGTAAAAACCTATTCTATTCCGACTATTCAAAATTTTTGGGCTTTTAGATTATTTCGTGCGGATTATTCGCCGCAGTATTCCTTCTTGTAGTATTCAACAAGGCCTACAAGATCCTCGTAACGCTTCTTGGAGTTAGCAACAGCCTTATCGAACAGTACGTTAGCTCTTTCGGGGTTAGCACGCATAAGAGAGTTGTAACGAACTTCTCTCATCATGAATTCCTTGTAATCGCCTGTAGGAGCCTTGCTGTCGAGAGTGAACGGATTTGTTCCTGCAGGAGCAGCGGGGTTGAATCTGAACAGATGCCAGTAACCTGCCTGTACAGCTTCCTTTTCTACCTTCTGAGCGATTGTAAGGCCGCCCTTGATACCGTGGTTGATACAAGGAGCATAAGCGATAACCAGTGAAGGACCGTCATATGCTTCAGCTTCTGCGATTGCCTTTAAGCACTGGTTCATATCTGCACCCATTGAAATCTGAGCAACATATACATAACCGTACTTCATAGCGATACCGGAGAGATCCTTCTTCTTAACGTCCTTACCGCCTGCTGCGAACTGTGCAACTGCACCGATGTTTGTAGCCTTTGAAGCCTGTCCGCCTGTGTTGGAGTAAACTTCTGTGTCGAATACGAATACATTTACATTCTTGCCTGATGCGAGAACGTGGTCAACACCGCCGTAACCGATGTCGTATGCCCAGCCGTCGCCGCCGAATATCCAGTTGGACTTCTTAGCGAGGTAGTTCTTAGCCTTGAGAACTGCATTCTTTTCAGCGCAGTCGCAATCAAGAGCTTCAAGAGCAGCAACGAGATCCTTTGTAGCAGCAGCGTTTGCCTTACCGTCGTTAGCTGTTTCGAAGTATGTGTCGATCTTAGCCTTAACGTCAGCGTTTTCAGTCTTTTCAGCAATTGCCTTTAACTGACCCTGTGCTCTGTGTCTTAATGTATCCTGAGCGATGAACATACCGAGACCGTACTCAGCATTATCCTCGAACAGTGAGTTGCCCCAAGCGGGACCCTTGCCTTCCTTATTTACTGTATAAGGAGTTGAGGGAGCAGAGCCACCCCAGATTGATGAACAGCCTGTAGCGTTGGCAATGTACATTCTGTCGCCGAAGAGCTGTGTGATGAGCTTAGCGTAAGGAGTTTCACCACAGCCTGCGCAAGCGCCTGAGAATTCGAGCAGGGGCTGCTTGAACTGTGAACCCTTAACTGTTGTTTCCTTGAACTTCTCGTGAACCTCGGGCTTGTCGGCTACTTCCTTAACAGCGTAGTCGAACATGGGCTGTTCGTTCATCTGAGAATCAAGTGACTTCATAACGAGTGCCTTGTTCTTAGAGGGGCAAACCTGTGCGCAAACGCCGCAGCCTGTGCAGTCGAGAACAGAAGTTACCATAGCGAACTTCATTCCGGGAAGACCCATAGCGTCCTTCATCTTTGCACCTGCAGGAGCCTTAGCAGCTTCTTCTTCGGAAAGAATTACGGGACGGATAACTGCGTGAGGACAAACGAATGAACACTGGTTACATTCGATACAGTTCTCGGGAATCCACTCGGGAACGTCTACTGCGATACCACGCTTCTCATAAGCTGCAGAGCCCTGGGGGAATGTACCGTCAGCCATGCCTACGAATGTAGATACGGGGAGCTTGTCGCCTCTCTGAGCGTTAACGGGGATAAGGATATTGTTAACGAAATCAACGAGATCCTTTCTGTCACCTGTAGCTGTGTGAACGGGAAGTGTACCCTCAGCGTCAGCCCAAGATGCAGGAACGTCAACCTTGATAACCTCGCCTGCGCCCTTTTCGATTGCGGAGTAGTTCATTTTAACAATGTCGTCACCCTTCTTAGCGAATGACTTGTAAGCAGCCTTCTTCATATATTCGATAGCATCTTCAGCGGGGATGATGTTAGCGATTGAGAAGAATGCAGACTGTAATACAGTATTTGTCTTGTTGCCAAGACCGATCTCCTTAGCTACCTTGATAGCGTTGATGATGTAGAAGTTGATGTTGTTCTTAGCAATGTATGCCTTAACGGGAGCGGGGAGCTTCTCGTCAAGCTCGTCAACTGTCCACTGGCAGTTGAGCAGGAATGAACCGCCGGGTACAACGTCCTCAACCATATCGTACTTGTCGATGTATGAGGGGTTGTGGCAAGCTACGAAGTTAGCCTTGTTTACAAAGTAAGTTGACTTGATAGGCGACTTACCGAAACGAAGGTGAGAAATCGTAACACCGCCCGACTTCTTTGAGTCGTATGCGAAGTATGCCTGAGCATACATATCTGTGTGGTCACCGATGATCTTGATAGAGTTCTTGTTAGCACCGACAGTACCGTCTGAACCAAGACCCCAGAACTTACAGCAGGTTGTGCCTTCGGGAGTTGTGTTGGGGTTCTCACCGATGGGCAGTGAAAGGCCTGTAACGTCATCCTCGATACCGATTGTGAACCTGGGCTTTTCTGTGTTGTTGTATACCGCAATGATCTGAGCGGGGTTAGTATCCTTAGAACCAAGACCGTAACGACCTGTGAATACGGGTACATCCTGGAACTTGCCTGCCTGCTTGAGAGCTGCAACAACGTCGAGGTATAAGGGTTCGCCGAGTGCGCCGGGTTCCTTTGTTCTGTCAAGAACTGTAATCTTCTTAACAGTTTCGGGAATAGCAGATACGAAAGCGTCAACGCTGAAGGGTCTGTAAAGTCTAACCTTAACAAGACCAACCTTCTTGCCCTGAGCTAACATATAGTCGATTGTTTCTTCGATGGTATCGCAAACAGAGCCCATAGCAATGATTACCTGCTCAGCATCGGGAGCACCGTAGTAGTTGAACAGCTTGTAATCTGTACCGATCTCAGCGTTTACCTTGTCCATGTACTTCTGTACGATAGCGGGTGTAGCTTCATAGTACTTGTTGCTTGCTTCTCTTGCCTGGAAGAAGATGTCGGGGTTCTGAGCTGTACCGTGCAGAACGGGCTTCTCGGGATTGAGAGCTCTGTTTCTGAAAGCGTCTACAGCTTCGTGGTCGAGCATCTTGTCGAGTGTTTCATAGTCCCATACTTCAATCTTCTGGATTTCGTGTGATGTTCTGAAACCGTCGAAGAAGTGAAGGAAAGGAACTCTTGCTTCGTATGTTGAAAGGTGAGCTACAGCACCGAGATCCATAACTTCCTGAGGGTTAGTGGAGCAGAGCATTGCATAGCCTGTCTGACGGCAAGCGTAGATGTCGCTGTGATCACCGAAAATAGAAAGTGCGTGTGTTGCAAGAGCACGAGCGGAAACATGAATAACGCTGGGCAGTAATTCACCTGCAATTTTATACATATTGGGGATCATGAGCAGTAAGCCCTGTGATGCTGTGTAAGTTGTAGTACATGCACCTGCTGCGAGAGAGCCGTGAACTGCGCCTGCTGCGCCGGCTTCTGACTGCATTTCTACTACCTTTACTTCCTGTCCGAAAATGTTCTTTCTTCCGGCTGTTGACCAGGAATCTGTTACTTCAGCCATTACTGAAGATGGTGTAATGGGGTAAATCGCTGCAACGTCAGTAAACGCATAAGACACGTGACCTGCGGCGTTGTTACCGTCCATAGTAAGTTTTTGTCTTCCCATGGGAATCGTCCTCCTTTGTTTTTGCATACAGTCATACCAAGACGTATGCTTTCAACTTAGTATTATATCATAATCGTTCCGGAATGTAAACCTCTAAAAGTGAAAATTTTCAGAATTTTTTAGTTTCCTGTACAATTTTTTTGAGTCAGCTTAAGCTAACCCGATATAACTGTCTTTGAAAGAATGTTTTCCGCCGGCAACGCAAAATATGCTCTGTATAAGATGTGACAGGCGTATTTCCGCTATCTGTGCGGAGAAGGAGGCTGTGCCGCTGCGAGCGGATATCTGTTGTTTCGATAATCTTTGTGAAAAGTAAGAAAAAATTTCCCGCTCCTCCTTGAAATAATCGCCGTTTAATGATACAATATTATATATAAACTTACTATGAAATTCGCTGCAACAGCAGTTATAGGAACGGAGCAGAAAAATTGATCCAGTATTTAAAGGATATCTGGGAGAATATACAGAGTGTTTTTGCAACAATGGGACTTGTTGATTATCTTGATATTCTCCTTCTTGCCTATCTCATATATAAAGGCATTAAAATCATCAAGGAAACACGGGCGGAACAGCTTATCAAAGGTATAATTCTGCTTGCTATACTTTTCTTTGTCGTAAACCAGTTTCAGCTGAAGGCGATGAAGGTTATAATAGAAACCTTCCTCAATGTCGGAATTATCGCTATACTTATTGTGTTCCAGCCTGAACTTCGCCGTGTGCTTGAAAAAATGGGACGAACCACAAAGGTAAAAAAGCTGGCTCTTAATTTTGAAAGTAAGACGGATGCGGCGACCGCCGACATACATAACTGTATAGAGGCTGTCTGTACGGCTTGCGAACAGCTTTCGCAGACCGCTACGGGCGCACTTATCGTATTCGAGCGTGAAACAAAGCTCGGTGAGCAGATAGACACCGGTACGATAATCAACGCAACGCCAAGCCCTGAGCTTTTCGGCAATATATTTTTCCCGAACACGCCGCTGCACGACGGTGCGGTGATAATCCGTGACAGCAAGGTATATGCCGCAGGATGCTTCCTGCCTAAGCCTCAGAAGGAAGAACTGATTTCAAAGGCTCTCGGTTCACGTCACAGAGCGGCTATCGGTATGAGCGAGTTTTCGGATGCGGTGATAGTTGTCGTTTCGGAAGAAACCGGTACTATATCTATAGCCGAAAACGGAAGTCTTACACGTTTTTATAACAAGGATACGCTTCGCAAACTCCTTACACAGAAACTTGTTCCGGAAAAACCCGAAAGCAAGAAACTGAAAGATAAAGCATCAAAGAAAAAAAAGAAAAACGCACCCGATGCAAAAAAAGAACAGGGGGCGGATAAATAATGAAGGAATGGATAAAGAGTTTTTTTCAGAATTTTGTAAAGAATCTTAAGAATATTATATTTGCGCTGATTATTGCAATCATTGTATGGTTTGCAATCTCGATGCAGATATTCCCCGATGTCACAACTCACGTCAGCGATATTCCGGTTGAAGTCAAGGCTACGGAATATATGACGGAAAATGCGCTTTCCGTAACGAACAGTTATGTTGATAAGATAACCGTACAGGTAACAGGCAAAAGATATGAGGTAGGAAACCTTACTGCAAGCGATTTTACAGCCAGTGCGGATCTGTCGGCTATCACGGCGCCGGGTGAATATAAGGTAAAGGTTAATGTAACACCGGTAAAGGACAACAGCTGTACGGTTGACGATGAGGGTCTGAGCGTTAAACTCAAGGTCGAAAAGACGGTATCAAAAACGTTCAGTATTTCCGACGGCAGTATGAAGGCTGTAGCTGAAGGTATTACCGCTACGGCGGGTATGAAGATAGACAGCGTTACCGCTGAGCCTTCGACTATAACGCTTACGGGCGACAGCACCGCAATAGACGCAGTGAAATCGGTCGAGATACGTTCTGTATTTGCTGGCGAAACCTCGGAGTCGGTTTCTTCAAAAGGTCAGATCGTTCTGCTTGGCAGTAACGGAGATATAATCGAAAATCCCGATATAAAATACGACAACGAGAGCTACACCGTGAATATAACGCTGTATAAGCAAAAAACATTACCGCTTACCGTACAGTTTACGAATGTTCCGTCAAACTTTGATTTAAGCAGTCTTAAATACAGCATCTATCCGGAATCGCTCACTGTTTCTTCACCCGACGATTCACTTGATTCACAGGAGAAGTTCGAGATAGGAACGATAGATCTCAGTCAGCTTACGACCAAGTATTTGCAGAAGCTGACGCTTCCGATAGCTTTACCCGAAGGATATAAGAATATCAGCGGAAACACATCCGCTATGGTTTCGTTTGAGGATGCGGAGAATTACACGTTCCTCAGCTATACTGTCCAGAAGGACAATATCCGTATTATAAACGCACCGGACAATTTTGATGTTGATGTTCTTACAAACGAACTCAGCGTCAATGTTACTGGTCCGGCAGATGAAATAGCGGCGCTTGCGTCAAAGGATATTTATGCGACGGTTGACCTTATGGGAACTACGCTTACCGCAGGGCTTAAAGATGTGACCGCGGAATTCACGTTGCGGGGAACAAAGGTCAGAAGCTGGGTTACAGGAGAATACAAGGTATCTATACAGGTAACCGAGAGGGCAGAGGATACTGCGGATTAAAATCGGAACGGAGATGTTTTCTTGAATATTTCATTGCTTTCACAGGCGGTCGGTACGTCTACCGATCCGCTTGAGAATGCGCAGGAGCAGATAAAAGAAGCTGAAACGTTTTTCAATCAAATGATAAACGCTTTTGTAGGATATCTGCCTACGCTGATTGCGGCGGCGATAATACTGGTTGTCGGAATGGTTATTTCCAAGCTCGTGCTGAAAATGATGAGCAGGGGTATGAAACACGATGTTATCGACAAGACAGTTTCACGCTTTATTTATTCATTGGTCAGAATACTGCTTTATGCGCTGCTTGCTACTATTGTTCTCGCCGTTCTCGGCGTTCCGATGACTTCTATAATAGCGGTGATAGGAACGGCAGGCGTTGCCATCGGACTTGCGCTTCAGGACAGCCTTTCAAATATAGCGGGCGGATTCAGCATAATGCTCACAAAGCCGTTCAAGATTGGAGATTACATCAAAGTCGATGATGTCGAGGGTACGGTTGAAGCAATCAATATGTGGTATACCGAGCTTCATTCATATGATAATAAAGCTATCTTCTATCCCAACGGTCAGATAACATCAAAGAAGGTCACCAACTATACAACGCTTGGAATAAGGCGTGTGGATATGGTATATACGATTTCTTACAATGCCGATTTCAGAAAGGCGATGGAGGTTCTCAAAAGCATAACAGATGCTCACGAGCTTATACTTAAAGAGCCTGAGCCGAAAATAAGGATAACCGAGCTTGCCGAGAGTGCTGTAAGAATAACCTGTTATCCGTGGGTAAAGGCTGAGGACTACTGGACGGTATACTTTGACCTTAACGAAGCGGTCAAGGAGCAGTTCGATGCGAACGGTATCGAGATACCCTATAATCAGCTTGATGTGCATCTGAAAAAAGACAATCAGGATGCCGCTACTAAAAAATAAAGCAGGCAATAATGCTTTCGCAGAGCTGTCGCAGGCTCTGCGAATTGTTATATCGGACGATATACGGTAAGGAAAAATTGATTTGCGAATGAGAAAAGGAGTTTTTTGTGGATAAGATACATTTGAAATCACCGTCAAACTGGATAAACGATCCCAACGGATTTATATATTATAAAGGTAAGTACCATTTGTTCTATCAGCATTTTCCCTATGCGCCGGTATGGGGCAGAATGCACTGGGGACACGCTGTAAGTGACGATCTTGTTACATGGGAGCATAAGGGGATAGCTCTTTATCCTACCAAGAAAAATGACAGGAGCGGATGCTTCTCGGGCAGTGCGGTCGGGCATGACGGGAAAATGCACATTTTTTATACCGGAATAAATTATCGTGAGGAAGATCCCGAAAATATCAACTGCGCACTGAATTACGGCTTTATAGCGTCACAGATGAAGATTGTTTCGCAAGACGGATATACCTTTGATAATTTCAATGCGAAAACTACGATAATTCAACCTTTGCGTGACAGCACTTCAGGCTCGGAATCCGACACCAGAGATCCTAAGGTATGGCGTGGCAGTGATGCGTGGTATATGATAGTCGGAAGCACCTATGACAATAACGGAAGATTCCTGTTTTTCAAAAGCGAAAATCTCGAAAACTGGGAATATGTGAATTATTGCGAAAAAAGAGGATTCGGCTGTATCTGGGAATGCCCGGATTATTTTGAAGTCAACGGTAAAGGCGTAGTAATCTTTTCACCCATCGGAATACTTAATGATAATATGACGTATGATTCAGCGGCGATATGCTGTTTTGCGGATTTTGACGAAAAAAGCTGTAAAATGACTATGAGCGATGAATACAGTATGTTTGATTACGGCATAGACCTCTATGCGTCGCAGAGCAATACGGACGAAAACGGCAGACGTGTAGTTATTGCGTGGGTGAGAATGCCCGAAGCGGTAGGAGATAATGAGAATAAACGCATAGGTATGATGTGTATACCTCGTGTGGTTGACATAAGAAATAATCACATATATTTTTCACCTCACCCGAACATAAGAAAAGCCTTTTCGAAAAAGAGCGGCAAGCCCTCGCATAAATCGGGATATATGCTGAAAACAGCGATAAACAACGGGGAGAGCATAAATATCGGCGGTTATATCATCCGCCGTGAAGACGATATTATTATAACGGATCGTACAGCGGTTTTTATAAATGATAAAAATTACAGGCTTATTGCAAAAACACCTGTTGTGAAAGAGGGGAACAGGCTCGAAATCTATGTCGACAGCAATCTGATAGAAATATATATCAATGACGGGGAATATGTGCTGAGCAGTGTGGTTTACGGATTGTCGGATATAATTGAAGGCGGAGAATACGAGATTTTTGTAACGGAATAAATATCTGAAAGGGAATATATCATGGAAGAAAAGAACACAAATGTTTCGCAAACGGAAGAAAATCCGGAGCAGAACAGCGCTGAAATATTGACTGAGAATGAAAGCACGACCGAAGCGGCAAAAGCCGGCATTAAGACGGCTGTGCCTAAATGGCTTATTGTAATTATAGCGGCTATGGCGGCGGTGATAATAGGGCTTTCGGTAACGCTCGCAGTGATTCTCGCGGGAGGGAAAACCGTCGATGAATCGTCATCATCGCAGAGCGGCACATCCGCAGATAACAGCGAAAACTCATCATTACCACAAAGCACGCAGAGCGATACTTCGACAGATAGCTCGCAGGGTGCTGTAACGGAAGACGGCGTCATCCTGCAATATTCCGTAGATAATTCGTGGGGCGACGACGGAAATCTGAATTACGGAGTTCAGTTTGGTATCACCAACAATACAAACAGCGGAATTTCGGGCTGGGAGCTGGTCGTTGAAATAGACGGTCTTAAAGGCTGTGAGGGCTGGAACGGCACATACAGCCAAAACGGAAATACGGTAACTGTGACAAATGCCGAATATAACGGGGATATTCAGCCAGGCTCCACTGTGGTTATCGGCTGTAATCTGAATACGGACAAAGAACTGAAAATAAACAGGGCAGAGATTAACAAAACGCAGTGCGTTGTTAAAGCGGGAAATGTAAATCAGAACAATCAGAACAATCAGAACAATCAGAATGCAAACGGCAACGGCACTTCCGAAGCAGATGTTGACGCACTGCTTGAAAGGAGCAAGGACGGCGAACAGGGTGACGACTGGCTTCATACGGACGGAAACAAAATCCTTGATAAAGACGGTAAGCAGGTGTGGCTTACAGGTGTTAACTGGTTTGGATATAATACCGGCACGAATACATTCGACGGCTTATGGAACAGTGAGCTTAAGTCGTCCGTAAAGGCTATTGCCGATCACGGATTCAACCTTATCCGTGTGCCGATGTCGGCTGAGCTTATAAATTCGTGGGCGGCGGGAGAATATCCCAAGGCAAACTACAACAATGCCTACAACACAGAGCTTAACAGTATGAACAGCCTTCAGATATTCGATTATTTTCTGAAGCTGGCGGAGGAGAACGGTATTAAGGTTATGCCGGACATTCATTCCGCAGAAACAAATGCCTCAGGGCATACGGTGAATCTCTGGTATACCGACAAGGTAAGCGCAGAGGATTATTACAAGGCGCTTGAGTGGATGGCGGAACGTTATAAGGATAATGATACGATAATAGCGTACGATCTCAAGAACGAGCCGCACGGCAAGCCCTATGAAGCGGATAAAGCGGCGATATGGAACGATTCCGATTCGGCTAACAACTGGAAATATGTTGCCGAAACTGCCGCATCAAGAATACTTGCCAAGAATCCGAATGTGCTTATAATGGTAGAGGGTACCGAGATATATCCGACAGATATTAAGAGCAACAAGGATTTCAGCTCGACAAATGACGATGATTACTATTTCAACTGGTGGGGCGGTAATCTCAGGGGCGTAAAGGATTTTCCTGTCAATCTCGGAAAATATCAGAACAAGCTGGTGTATTCTCCGCACGACTACGGTCCTACGGTTTATCAGCAGCCGTGGTTTGAGGGCGACTATGATTTTGATAGCCTTATGCGTGACTGCTGGCAGGATAACTGGTTCTTCATCTACAAGAACAATACCGCACCGCTTCTTATAGGAGAATGGGGCGGATTTATGAAGGAGCCTAATCTTAAATGGATGACCTGTATGCGACGTCTGATAAGCGAGAACCATCTTAACCACACATTCTGGTGCTACAATGCCAATTCGGGCGATACGGGCGGACTTGTGCTTGATGATTTTTCAACGTGGGACGAAGAAAAGTACGCATTTGTAAAGGAAGTTCTGTGGCAGGAAAACGGCAAGTTCGTAGGTCTTGACCATAAAATCGCACTCGGTGAAAACGGTATCACGCTGAAGGATGCCAAGGGGCTTTAGAGCCTGATAAGCAATGAAATTTAAATGCCGATAACGTCATATCCATCCTTGCTAAAAGGGCAGGGATGGATATGATGTGAGGCAAATAATAAAATATGTATCTGTTTTACGGGACGTTTATTGTCACGAAATGGCGGCAATTTTAAGCTGTAAAAGAAAATCGAAAAATTTTCAAAAAAGTCTTGACATTTCATTTTTATTGTGTTATAATATACAAGCGTCAATGAGATGCGTGCTTTTAAAGCAGTTAATGAATATGCGGGTGTAGTTCAATGGCTAGAATCCCAGCCTTCCAAGCTGGTTGTGTGGGTTCGATTCCCATCACCCGCTCCATAGTTTTCACGAAAGTGAAAACTTATTTATTTTGATAAATATGAAAATGCAGACCATGCGCCACTAGCTCAGCTGGATAGAGCAACCGCCTTCTAAGCGGTAGGTCACAGGTTCGAATCCTGTGTGGCGTGCCATTTATGGTGGGTGTAGCGTAGCTGGTTAACGCGTCGGATTGTGGTCCCGAAGATCGTGGGTTCGAGTCCCATCTCCCACCCCATATTTATTAAGAACGAATGCCGCCTGCGCTGGCTTATAGTGCCGGCGGCATTCGTTTATACTGGGATATAGCCAAGCGGTAAGGCAACGGACTTTGACTCCGTCACTCGTGGGTTCAAATCCCGCTATCCCAGCCATGTGTAAATCCTCTCTGTCGCTGCGATTGAGGGGGTTTTTCTTTTGGGGATTTGGTGGGCTAGGTGGGATTATGCATTATAATTCTGTTGTTAACAAATCCTATCCGTCCTATTCAGCGGGAAACTATGCTTTTTTTGTAACGCATTATTAAAACCAACAATCATAAATCAAAATCAAAATTGAAAGCAGTTGACAAGAGGAATTTATTATGCTATAATATTTAAGCTGTATTCAGATAATTGCAGTATCGAGGTGTAGCGCAGGTGGTAGCGCGCCTGCTTTGGGCAAAAAACGTGAGCGCTGCCGGTGGCAGAAAAAGCGAGCGTTTTTAGGCGCAGCGGTCGGAATGTCGAGGCTCATTATTGAGCCGAAGAGATTACGGGAACCGCAAGAGGGCGGACAAAGCAGGGAAGAAAACAGAGATATAAGAAAAAAGTTGATATAAAAATATCGAGGTGTAGCGCAGGTGGTAGCGCGCCTGCTTTGGGAGCATAGACGGTGTTCGCACCGCACGAAAGCGAAAACCGCCGAAAACCCTTCAACCGTGCGATTTCGGGCGGTATGGAAAACAAAAAATAACGGTCAAAACCGTGCCTGACCACAGATTTGACCACCTACACGACCACAATTAAATAGTTATCGGGGTATAGCGCAGTTGGTAGCGCGCGACATTTGGGATGTTGAGGCCGGGAGTTCGAGTCTCCCTACTCCGACCAAAAGCCTCTGAAATTGACTGATTTTGGAGGCTTTTCTTTGTTAATTGAGGTGCAGAATTTTAAGGGTAGTACCAGTAAATTTTAGTATTTTCTAAATGCTATCTTTTTATTATAATGATTAATGTTCTGTTGAAAGGGTGAGAAATATAATGAATAATATTTTATCTGTTGATATTCGAAATGTAAAAGGTATTAGCCATTTGAGGATAGATATTCCTTTAACGCCAGATGTATATGCCATTACCGGAATTAACGGCATAGGAAAAAGTACTCTACTCTCCTGTATTACGCCTAGACTTAAACGACCGGTATCTTTTTCTTCGTTAACAGAGTTTGCATCTGAGGCTTCTTTCATTAAATATCAAATAAATGCTACTGAGGAGAAATGGACTGTAAAAAACGGAGTTTGGTCTTGTAGTGGAGCGCAGGAATTACCATTGCGCGGTTTTCAGGAAGGTAGTCTAACCAATGGCACAAGATTCTTTAATATCTCTTCATTTGGTTTTAGGTATTATAAACGGCTGTTAAACGTAGATCCTGAGTTGGTTGTTCCTGCAGATGATTTTGTTAAAGAAAACTTGGGAAGAATCCTCCAGAACGATAAAAACTATTACACCAATTTGTATCGTTTGGATAAATCAAAAGCCGAACACAGTTATAGGTATAAAGGAGTTGTTTATTATCTAAAAATAAAAGATAAACTGATTTCTCAATTTGAATTAAGCACAGGTGAGTTCTTACTGATAAACCTGCTACATTTATTCAATAACCTGCTTATCAGAACTAACAATGTTGAGAAACTGAACATGATCCTTATTGATGAAATCGAGTTGGCACTGCATCCTTCCGCCGTAAAGCGCCTGGTTGATTTTACAAAAGGAATCGCAAAAAAATACAATGTTGCTATTTATTTTTCAACTCATTCGTTAGAGATTATTAACAGCTTACCTACGGACAATCTTTTCTATCTCCATAAAACTACTGCAGAAGAAATTGCTTGCGAAACGCCTTGTTATCCCGCATACATTACCAGAGATATATACACCCACAGTGGTTATGATGTGTTGATCCTCGTAGAAGACGATTTAGCTCAGTTTCTTGTAAATCGCTATATTGACAATAATCGTTTGGATTTTAACAAGAGAATCCAGGTGTTACCTGTCGGGGGATATGATAACACTTTAGAGTTGCATCAGAACTTTTTACAAGAAGAAATCCTACAACCTGTGTCTCATATCATCAGTATTATTGACGGAGATGCCGAGGCTGCGGTACTAAAGAAACGGTCAGATGACGGAAAGTGGAATTCTATTCCTACAGATACTATACTTTTCTTGCCGATTGAAAGTTTGGAAAAGTATCTTAAGAAAGAGTTGTTTGATAATAAAAATTACGCGATTATGCGTTTGCTAAGAGATCGTCTCTTCAAGTTTGAAACGGATGTAAATTGGTTTGAACAAGAGTACATAGAGAATATTGAGAACAAACGAAAAGAAGACATTGGCAAAGGATGTCCTCCCAAGAAAGATGCAGAATACTTTATTAATGGGAAAAATCTCTTTTCAATCTTGTCAGCTAAATACGAAAGTTATGGGCATAGCAGGAAAGAGTTTCGTGAAAAAATTTGCAATATTGTAATAGAGTATTTGGATGCATCTGCGTTTGAAGAAAAATTGGCCACATCTTTGGAGAAAATTTTCAATCACTAACTTAGTAAAATGTCTGTACGCACTCCTGAAATTCGATTTTTATCCAAAAGTTTTCATCGTTCCAAAAAATCATATTCAAGAGAAACCATCTCTAGGTATATACAGGAGTATGTGCACTCAGGTCGAAATCTTGATTTATTTATGTTTTAACAGAGCAGTTATGGTTATTACTTTAGCCAAAAATCCTCTGGGACCGAGCATTTCAGAGATTTTGCATGCCTTTAAATCCCTTTTTCTTTGTCTACAGCACCTCAAATTTTGACAGAGTGACTTTTTCGGTCACCCTGTCATTTTCTCTTTTTCCGCCTTGATTTGCGCCTTAACCTCTGCAATCATTTCCGCGAGCTTTTCTTCGCATTCCTCGCGCGTTTTCGCGTAGATATTGTGGCTTTCCCGCTTGCCGTAGGCATTGGTTGGTGTGTACCGTCCCTCGTATAGGTGGTCGTTAATCATGGTGACACAGCCCGTCCCGGGTTTGCGTATTTTCGGCTTGTACGGCGTGAATTCGATTGGGGCGGTATCTTTCCTTGCCGACGGCTGAGCCGTCGGCATTTGGGCGTCTGTGCCGCCGATTTTGCGGTCTATATGCACCGCCGCCTGCCTTTGCATAGTATCGGTGATATGGCTGTAAATATCCAGCGTGGTTGCTGATGACACATGACCTATAGTTGCCGAAAGAGTTTTCACATCCATACCGTGCTCCAGCGCCATGGTAGCAAAGGTGTGACGCAGATCGTGAAAGCGCACCTTTTTACAGCCCGCCCGTTCCAATATCAGCTGCAATCGTGTTCTGACCGATGACGGATTTCTCGGTCTGCCGTTATCTGTCGGTGACGGAAACATCCATTCCGAATCCACCGTTTCCTTATACGCCACAAGGGTTTTCAAGAGTGACGGTGGCAGAATAACGGTGCGTATCGAGGCTTTTGTTTTCGGCGCCGATATAATCACCTCTGCCTTGATGATATATACCTGCCGTTCAATGCGAAGCTCTCCTGTTGCGAAGTTGAGGTCGCTCCATTTGAGCGCCAATATTTCACCGCGCCGCATCCCCGTGCCGAGCTCCAGCAGAAAGAGTTCATAATAGCCTTCTTCCTTTGCCTGATGCAGAAACCGCAGAATCTCATTTTGCGTCAGCACCTGCATCTCACGCGCTTTTTTCGGCGGCAGTTTACAGCCGACAGCGGGATTGGTTCGTATCAAACCGTCCTGTACCGCCCGCTGTAAAGCTGTGCGGCAGTTGGCATGTATCCCCCTTATCGTTCTGTCCGAAAGTCCCTTTCCGTAAGTTTTTGCATGCAGTTTTCTTCCGTCTGTCTTTTCCTTTGCGTAGAATTGCTGTAAATCCGACTGTGACAGCCTGTCCAGCGGAATTTTTCCGATTTCGGGAATAATATGATTGTAAATGCGGTTTTCATAGTCGGTTCTTGTGGTAATACGGAGTGTGTGTCGGCAGTAGGTCTGATACCAGAAGTCGATCCAATCCCCGAACGGCATATCCGGCTTGATTTTATCGGAAGAGCGTCCGTACTGTTCTTTCAGCGCTTCGAGCTTAGTGGAACATTCTGTTTTTGTTTTCGCCGTTACGCATTTTGTAATAGGCAGGCTTTTCTCATTGTACCCGACAACAATTCTTCCTTCCCACCGACCGTCTTTACGCAGGCGTAATGTGCCCTCACCATTTTTTCTTTTTTTAGCGATTGGTATCATCTCCTTCAAGCATAATCTCATCCATAAAGCTCCCCACGATAGCGGAAGCGTTTCTCTGCATGTCGGTGGTCACATGGGTGTAGGTGTCCAGCGTAAAGCTGGCGTTGGTATGCCCGAGGATTCCCGACAGGGTTTTCGCATCCACGCCGCCCGCCAGCGCGTGAGTGGCGAAGGTGTGGCGCAGATCGTGGAACCGAATCAGCGGAAGCTCCGCCTGTTTTAACAGAGTTTTTAATCGGTGGTAAGCATAGTCGGGGTGCATCGGTTTTTCGGGCTCATAGATATTCGGGAATATCCATTCGCTGACTGCCGTTTCTTTTCGCTTTCGCAAAAGTTCCTTCGTGCTCGGCGGCAGGACAATCGTGCGCGTTCCCGTCTCGGTTTTGGTTTCGCCGATATTCAATCCGCCGCCTTTCCTTTTAGCAACCGAGCGCCTCACTTTCAGCTTTCCGTTTTCCGCATCGAAGTCCTCCCACTTCAGTCCGCAGATTTCACCCCGCCGCAGTCCTGTGGTCAGCTCGGTGTAGAAGAAATCGTACCACCGCTCATCCTGCCTAATGCGTTTCATAAATCTGTCAAGCTGTTCGTCATTGAGTATCTGCTTCGGCGGATAATTGTTTTTGGGAATCGTTGTGCCGACCGTTGGATTTTTAACAATCAGCCGTAGGCGCACCGCCATATCGAGTGCTTCGTGCAGCATCATATGAATACCGCGCACCATACTGTCGGCAAGCTCTGTACCGTGCAGCTTGTCTGCTTTCACACGACCTTTCTTTTTGACGGTGTTATAGAATTTTTGAAGTTCCTGCGTGGTCAGCGCCGACAAAGGTCTGTCGCCGAGATACGGTTTGATTTGATTTTTAATCATCGCTTTGTAAGAATCCAGCGTGCTCTCGCGAATTGTGAAGATCATATATTCATTGATCCATCGGTCGAGCCATTCGCCGAGCGTCATATTACATTCTTCGGTGAGGTCGGCATCGCGGTACATCTCGATGCAGTCGTGGAGCTTTACGATTAACTCCTTTTGTGTTCGGGCAAGCACATAGCGGTGAATCGGATCGCCGTTCTTTTTGTGACCGACAACGATGCAGCCTTCCCATCTTCCGTCTTCGCGCTTGCGCACCATACCGTCTCCCGACGGTCTTCGTTTTGCCATAGTATCACTTCCTTTCGCAGTACAACACAATACCACATACATGGCGGAATATCCAGCTAAATTTGCGGTAAAATTCGCAACCCCTAAATCAGCGAGGTTAAAATTCGAGCAACCCCTAAATTGCGGTTTCGTAACCGGATTGCAAAAGCCGTACAAACCCTTATGCGGTCGGCGTTGCCGTCCGCTGTTCCCTGCGAGGGGAAAGCAAGGCAACCCCTCGCTTTCTCCTGCTTATTTTCGTACGGAGCGTAAAACTGCCCTTAAACCGCCGATTTCCCGTGTTTGCGGTCAAATTCGGCGAGTTTTTTCAAGGCTGCCTGACGCCGATTTCCTTCGTGCAGCCGTATCAGCTGTTGCTCGTAATACTGCTCTAATGCTTCCGCAATCGGGCGGATTGTATAGCGCAAATTTCCGTTGCGCTTTTCTCCTTTTTGGGTGATGACGGAAGTCGGCTCGGCAGTAATTAACTGCTTTTCAATCAGGCTGTCTACATATTTCTTGACGGTGTTTTTGCTCAAGCCGACAGCGTTGCCAATCGTTTTGTAGCTTGGATGGCACTGAAATGTTTTCCTGTCCTCGCAGTACATCAGATACGCATACACTGCGATCTCACCGGTGCTGAGACCCAAGCTGAAAATTTCATTCGGCAGAGGAAAATAATCCCGGATCGCATCACGCTTTGGATATCGGGTGAATTTCAAATGCTGCCTCCCGTCTTTTCTTCGACCCATGCGCGGAATTTTTCTTTCGGTACGATGAGCCGTGAGCCGATACGTAACGACGGAAATCCTTTCTCGTGCATCAGCTCGTAGCTGCTTGAGATGGAGATACCGAGGAGCTTAGCCACCGTTTCAGCATTAAGAAACAACGGCAGATCCTCATAAGCGGTGTAAACAGATTCTTTCATTGGTTTTTCCTCCTGTTAAATTCACACGGTTTTTCGCCGTGTTATGTAGAGGACTGCTGTTTTACAAAACAAAAAGACCCGCACTCAATCCCGATGCTGATCTGCATCGGTGATTATGTAAGTGCGAGTCTGAAACTCAAAATAAAATATGTGTATTCAATTGTCGGTTGCTTTCTTTACTTGCAGTATAACATACAGGGAAAATTCTGTCAAGTTTTTTGCGCCAACAGTGTATATTCCGGCGCTTTTGCGGGAATACTGTTTTCTTTGTTTTCTGCGGTGCAGATTTTAACCGTGCTGTGTCGAACTGAAAATCGCAAGGCCAAACCGCGAAATCGGCTCGGCCTTGTTTCTGCAAATTCAATCCTCTGACGGCTCGTACAACACTTCGGTCATGATTCTCGCCGCGAGCTTAAAGCCGCTGATAAACGCTTCGCGCTCATTCATACCGTGCAGTTCCGCCTCGCAGTCTTTGAGCTTTTCAAAGGTTTCTTTTTGCTGAGCCGTAAGCGTCGGTATCAAGCTGTCCTGATGCCGAATAACATAGCTCAACACTTCGCTGCAAGCACTCCCTCGCTTAAAACTGTGTTCGTGCGGAACGATATTGCCGTAGTACAGATCTTCAAGCGTTGTCATTTTCATCCCACCTCACATAAGAAGAGGACGACATGTCGTCGGTCATACCCGACACCGTGTCGCCCTCATTTTTCATTTTCTCTGCCGCAATCAGCGCGTGCTTGACAAGCAGCATTTCAAGCCAAGTACGCTCGTCGTATTCCGACGGACGACCGTTGCTCATATAATCTGCAATTGCCGCACTCATAACTCCGTACTTTTCACCGCTGTAAATTTCAGCTATGCTTATCTGTGCCATATCCGCACCTCCTTTGCAGTACACAACAGTACCACAGGTTGGCGCGGAAGTCCAGAGGTTATTCGCTCAAATAAATAAAAGATTGCGGTGCCTTAGTCACTCCATAATTTTGAAGACAAACATCACACTCAAACCTATTTACCTGTCCTAATTTAAATGCATACGCTCTTTTTCTACCCTTAAAATATTCTCTGTACTTTGCTCTTGAAATTCCAGACTCAGCCTTTGTCCTTTCCCACAACGAAGAAGGTGATCCAGAAATAACATCAATCACTTCCACTTCGCCAATTATTCGCCCAATAGGGCTGGTAGAATAAATGACAATTGAATTTATAAGTTTCGAAGGAATATGGGTTCTATATTCAAATTTTTTCTCACCAGATATAATTTTATCTGCAAATTCTGGTTTAATTGATAATAATATTTTTGACATCTGAACCGCCTAATTCTAAAATCTTTCTAATTTGGTCAATCGAATAACAAATGTTATAGGGGTGATCATTGAAGAGCCCATTATTTTTCAATTGCCAATATGTAACATTTCTGCCTTTTGCAAAAAAACCATTATATAGCATTTCAATCATTACAACATTTTTGTTATAACGATATATCGTAAGAAGTTCATTCTGTGTAAAAACCGTCTTATTCCCTGCTTGACGAAGATATTCTCCTTCACCTATCATAATCTTTCCGTTGTCTTTTACTGTTGTTATCTTTGTAATTGTACAGAATGATGTTATTGCTGATCTATTACCCTTTGATTCTTCGCCTGTATATTTACGATATATTCCCACAACATCGCCAACAGCATAATGTGTAGTTGTATATGGGCAACCAATATAGACCTTTGTAACTCCGTTTCCAGCAGTCACTTCTTCAATTTCATGAGACCTATAATACGTTTCAGAATACGGGAACAACCTATCGTGAAAAGCATCATTTATTGGAATTATACCACCTTTGTTTGTGTATGGTGAAAGAAATGGAAAAGAACTATATGCGCTAGAATAATCAATTTTTTTGCGGCTTCTTGCTAAAACAATTTCTCCATTCTCCTTTGTCCCAATGTTTTCAAATCCAAACTTTAACAACAACCCAATTAACCTTTTCTGCTTTTCAAAAGCAGTCACATAAATGGTATCACGTTTTGATTCTTGCCATTTCCATAAAGCGACACCTATAACGCCTTCTCCTAAGCGCTGTTGACTAATGCTATCGTCTAATTTTAAAGTTCCAATTTTAAGCCTAGGCTTTGCCGGTAAAGTTCTTTCAACCAATTGAATCGGTTCATCTTCCAATTTAAGGTACAAAAACGCGTATACTCTATCATTTTCAATTAAAGTTAAAGCACGTTCTCCTTTTTTTGCTTTACCCATAAACCAATTATCAAATTTTTCATTATCATAATCCAACCTCAAAGAATCAAAAAAATCATCGGTTAGATTAACTTCTGAAAACGGTTTCCAGGTCAATTTGTCAAGCAATGTATTTCACCACCTTAGTCGGTCAAGTGTCTCGGGGCTTCTGATATAGAACTTTGTAATTTGCGACGCTCTTTTTCGCGAATTCTGTCAGCAAATTCTCTTATTTTGCATGTTATCCACATGTATGCAGTCGTCCCTTCCGAATAATCGGCTTCTGCATACATATTTATACGACCATCTTCTCTCAATTGCTCAACTTGTTTAAAAGCTTTTTCATCATTATGGGGATATATTGCAAATGTTGCTCCGCCACTTTTGTTTAAGGTAGAAAATGCAGGAACATCGCTAGGCCCATCTGCAATATATATCATATTTTCAAATCTAACTCTTCGCATTTCCTCTGGAAGTTTGGTATTAACATCAACATTGTCAAGAACGCCAACACCTTTGTTGATTTCAAACAGCGCTCGCGTTTTGGTCGTATTATCAATCGTATAGCCTATTTCGCTGATAACCATTTCATCGTCTTCATTAGGGGCTTCAATTAATTCACACCCCCATATCCCGGAAACATAAGGTGCTACTGCTGACCCTTTAATCATAGCAGTAAAACCCGTGCTAACTATGTAATGTTCAACCCTAATATCATATTCTGTGTATTTAGAATCCTCAGCAATCATATTCTTAGTAACTTCCATGAGGGCTGGTAATCCGTTGTAGAATCGCAGTTCTGCACCCAACTCCGTCAACATTTTATTGTTGAGGCCAGGGAATTTGTCGTTTTTAACATAATTTATAAAATGATTTAAATAAATGGTATCTCGATTAACTCTAACTCCTTGTTCTATCCAATACTTTTCTGGCAAAGCGTTTACTTCTTTCCAAAAAGTATTTCCGTCAACTCCGTATTTTTTGAAAATTGGATCTTGCATATAATTCCCAATTAAAGTTTTATCAAAATCCCATACAACAGCTATTATGTTTGACAATTCAATTACCCCCAAAACTTCTCATACACATTATTGATTTTCAAGTTTTTTTATAAAGTTTGCAATATTCCATCGCCACTTCGCGTTGTGAACAAGTTTTTCGATGACTATATTTTCATCAAATAACTCTTTCTTTGTTTTTTGACTTAAAACTTCCCAATTCTCTTTAGGGATGATGTATGTAGCGTTTCCATACACAGCAGACTCCAAAAAACAATGATTTTTAAATACATAAGCGTAATAACCATCAAAGCCGTTAATACCTTCAGCTATCTGTTCAACTTTGTAGCGTTCAAGCATTTTCAAACGGTTTACATCATAGGTGTCAGTCGGCTCACCATAACTTCTAAGTTGATTTGTCAAATGAACGCTTGGGCGTTCACCGGGCGGCAATATCTCCCAGTTACAACGACGACGATTAGTCGATTCATTTACTTTAATTTTGCCATCAAACAAATAACACTCACCAAATATCTCCAAAAAGATATTTATAGCATCTAGCAAATGATTTTCTCTTATTTCCTCTGTTAATAATGCGACGACAAATCTATTAGATTCCTCGTTTTCAAGTAAAGTAAGTTCAATTCCCGTCGGAGATACTTCAACAATTGGATAGCAATCTTTATAAATGTCACACGCAACCGAAGACGCATATTCATTTCCAAAAGGCTGTATCCAATTTGTTGTAACATATCGCCTTTTCTTTGGTTGGGTATTATCGGTATAACTATAGCCATTTGCATTTCGATTGCATAAAACACCTAGTTTGGGACTTGGAAGAACAATATCGCCGACCTTGTTTAAGCCAACTTTTAAAGCTTCACCTTTAACATCGGGTACCCCAATTTGGACATATGCAGCATCATAACCTTTAGGAAGATGCAACTTTCTAATTCTTGTCTTACAAATGTGATAATGCATCATAACTTTTCTCCATTCATTAAGTTAAAATTCAATTGCAATAATCTGCTTCGTGCTGGATGATTTGAGCTGTCCAGTCGGTGAAGGTTCTGATGCTAGTTTGGAATTCGGCGATTTGCCACCGCACTTTAATGGTCTGATAGCGTTTGCATTTTCGTGGGGTGCCCAACAAAGAAAGACAACCTCTTCGGCATCATACGGTCCTGACTTTTTGATAATCTCATGATTGAACATAGTCATATATGTACCTTCATTATCAAACACAATAATCCGCTTACGTACGCCAATCATATTTGCTACCATACCAACACAACTGTCCTTGTTGGCAATCAACGTATCCAGCAAGTACTGTACCACCTGCGAATCTTCTTTTGTCGCCTTTTCTGACTTCACGCCAAGAAAAATCGGATCGTGTATTACCTCTTTAACCATTGTAAACCTCAAGGATCCTTTTTAATATTTCTTTATCTGCCGGGCAGAAATCATAGTTAAAAATCTCGCTTGGTGCAATCCACTTGATATCGTTATGTTCTAACTTCTGCGGCACACCTTCAGTGATGCTTGCACTGAATAAGGTTAGATGCACTATCAAATCCGGGTATTCATGAACGACATCCATAAATACATCACCAATAGAAAGCGTCACGGCAAGTTCTTCTTGGCATTCGCGGATAAGCGCCTGTTCTTTCGTCTCGCCCGGTTCCACTTTGCCACCGACGAATTCCCACAAAAGGCCTCTGGCTTTATGCGCCGGACGTTGGCAAATCATAAATTTATCTTTATCCCATATCAGGGCTGCCACTACTTCTGTCATTATCCAACCACCAATTTGTTTGTTTTCTTCAGGTATTTTGCCGGAATGGGAGCATCTAATCTCCATGTAATGTTCATCGGTCTTGAACCATTATGCGAAACATAATTTGCAGTGCCAAGATAAGTGTACGGTGCAGTATTGCCGTAAACATCATTCTTAAATTCGCGCACAAACAAGAGAACCTTGCTGCCGTTTTTGTGATGATTGATATACCGCTGACCGACTTTACCTTCTGCATTAGTCGTGCTTTGACTTTGCCAATGGAACAGTGTTTCATTGATGGAATAATCCTGATACATGGTTGTAGGCGAGTAGTTTTTATCCGACTTGTTCAATGTGATAAAGAACACATCAATTTTCTTGTCGGGCAACCATTTCACACCTTCGTGAACAGTGCTTGGCTTCATAAAATCCATTGCAACAAGCAGTTGATCGCGCGTATAGGTACAATGCAGATCCAGCGGACAATCAAATCCGAGGCTGACAGGCTCATCAATAAAATCAATGCGATTGTAGTTATATTTGAGCAATGCAATCAGCTCAGAAAGCATTATCGGGCTATTTGAAAGAATTTTGAAGTTTTCGAATACTTCGTACGCGTTCCAATCCTCAATCGTTTTTCCCCACATTGTAATATAGAACATCTGAAGCATACGCTTTTCTATATCCGAAAGTCTTGTAAGGTCAAAATGGTCGATATTTTCCAAAACACGCAGCATAAACACAATCCAACGTCTTGAATCAACCAAAGCAAAACGGCTGAGTGCTTTTGACATTACCTCTTCAATCGGTTCCTCGAAATTATCAATTATATCTGCACGTGCGCACAGACAAGAAAAAGAAGCAAATTTATAGATTGAGCGAGGATCCAAACGATAGTGGTCAAGAAAGTTTTCGAGAGTAAGTTTTAGGCCGGTATCTTCTTCAAAGGTTGCTATACGTGCAACAAGACCTGCGCTGTTTCCGTAAGATGCGCGAATGTTATCAAGAATATATCTTGCTGCCTTCTTTTCAAGCTGGATATAGCATCCCTTTGGAAGTGAAATAAACCCATCCCTGATTTCACGCGTTACACCTCGTGTGGTGTTGGAAAGTAGAGCTGCAAACTTATCTTCAAAATTATACTTTTTGTTTGCCTGTCCGATAAAATCAAGTACAGTCAGGCACTCTTTATCCTCGGATAAACGCAGTCCACGTCCAAGCTGCTGTAAAAACACCGTCAAAGATTCTGTTGGACGCAAGAATAAAACCGTGTTGACTTCAGGGATGTCCACACCTTCGTTGTAGATATCAACGACGAAGATAAACCGCACTTCACCTTTTACAAGCCTGGCCTTTGCCTCTTTTCTTTCTTCGTCCGGCGAATGTCCGGTCAGGAACATCGACGGAATTCCGCGGGCATTAAAGTAATTAGACATAAATTCTGCATGTTCAACCGTTACGCAAAATCCAAGCCCCTTTACATCATCAATATCTGTAACATATTTGAGCAATGAAGTAACCACCAAGTCGGCACGGCGATTTGCCATCACGCCACTCAGTGTGTAGATGCGCGAAAGCTCCCCTTTATCATATCCGCCGGCTGCCCATTTCAAATTATCAAGATCGACAGTATCGGTCACGCCAAAATATTGAAATGGGCAAAGTAGTTTACGGTCAATCGCTTCAGGCAAACGAATCTCGGCAGCAATGCGATTACTGAAGTAAGGCAAAATACTCTTGCCGTCCATACGCTCGGGTGTGGCTGTCAGGCCAAGCAAAATTTGGGGATTATAGTAGGACAAGAGCTTTTGATATGTAGGTGCGGCTGCGTGGTGGAATTCATCCACGATAATATAATCATAGAATTCGGGTGTGGTTTTCTCGATAAACGCCTGAGAGTTAAAAGTCTGAATAGAAATAAACAGGTTATCAATGTTTTCCGGTTTATAGCTGCCCACAAACATCTCGCCAAAGTTGGCATCCTTTAGCACAGCACGAAATGTGTACATGCTTTGTTTCAGGATTTCTTCACGGTGAGCCACAAACAGAAGACGGCAAGGCTTATCCGGATTCTGTTTACGAAAACGCTTGTAGTCCAGCGCTGAAACAACTGTTTTTCCAGTACCGGTCGCTGCCACGACAAGGTTACGATATTGTCCACGCACCTTTCGCTCCGCATCCAGCTTGTCAAGGATTTCCTGTTGATAGGAATACGGGGCGATGTCCATCGTGTACATTTCGGTATTGTTACTGTCAAAGTATTTTTCGACCTTCAACGCCCTGGCAAGACGTTCTTTTTGTTCCTCGTTATAGTATTCGAATTCGTTAGAATTCCAATAGCTTTCAAAGGTGGCCGCAATCTTATCAATTGTCTCTGAAAGGTCTTTCTTTGTAACCTTTACATTCCATTCAAGACCGCTGGAAATAGCCGCATTGGAAAGGTTTGAAGAACCAACATAAGCGGTAGTAAAGCCGGTATCACGATAGAAAACGTAAGTCTTTGCATGAAGGCGGGTACGCTTGGTGTCATAACTCACCTTGATTTTTGTGTTAGGCAATTTGCGAAGTTCCTCAATTGCTTTTACGTCGGTTGCACCCATGTACGACGTTGTAATGATGCGCAGTTCACCGCCATTTTTTGTGAATGTAGTTAGCTCATCTATGAGCAAGCGAAGACCGCTCCACTTAATGAAGGATACCAGCATATCAATGCGATCACAGGAAACAATTTCTTTCTTAAGTTCGGTATACATCTGTGGCTCATGGATGGCGCCGGTGAATAGTGAGCTTTGTGCAATAGAGGTTTCGGGGCGAACAATCGCTGCCTTTTCGTCGAGCGCAAGGATGTTGTTCTTTCTATCAAAAAGGGCGAGAAGTTGTTCAGCCCGTTTTGCAACCGTCATGTCATGAAAGGTATTTTCCTTTGTTTCGCAAATAATGGTAGAAATAATACGATTGGCAAGAGCTACTTGCGAGTTGATGTCGCCGCCGTTATCGACGATATTATCCAATCCTTTTTCAACAACCTCGGCAACATATTTTGCTAACACTTTGGACGCCTCAACACTATCAATAGGTGCAGTTGTAGAGAGCTTCTCCGTGGAATCAAGCTCTTTCTCTAAGCTATTATTGATTATTTGCTCATAAAGCCCATCGTGTAACATATACCTTAATACCCTTCCTCGCGTTTGTTAAATCCTCTTTTATGCTTGATCAATGATTTCCACTATATCATCCATAGTACAATCAAGGGCTGTACATATCTTCACCAGAACATCGCTGCTGACAACAGCACCGTCTTTGCCCATCTTAGTAATGGTGGCAATGCTGATACCGGCTTTTTCTGCAAGTTCTTTCTTTTTCATATCACGATCGATCAGAAGCTTAAACAATTTCTTATAGCTTGCGGCCATTGTATTACACCTCATAATTAGTAGATTGTATTATCAGGATTCAGTATACCATGCTTTGTCCCAAAAATCAACTGTATTCAGCAGAAATACTGAGATTTCATAACTTTTATCATGTATTAATTGCTTTTTCGCATTGCCTATGATATACTCAAGTAGGAAAAATCTAAAGCTAATACGGAGGTAAAAAATGGCAACTTATCGTTACTGGGAGGTTAGAAGAGATGTTTACGAGCAATGTTCAAACAATCCTCCTAAAAAATATCGGACATTTGCAGATATGAAGAAGCTTTTCAAAGCCAGCTATTGGTTAATGTTAATCGGAATGATATGTTGTTTGTTGGCATACTTAATTTTATTTGTTGTTTTCCCTGATAAGGTTTTCTGGATAATACCAGTTTGTTGTACATTTGTTCTGGAAATCATTAGCGAGTTTTTTGGCGGAAAAATGTATAACCCTTCTGAGCGCAAAAAAGAATTGGAAAAAACAAATGCTAATTTAGACAAGTATATAGAAAGCATTAAGAACACTCTAAAAGCACATGGCATTGTTACAAAAGAACAACGCCAAATCTTGAAAAGCGAATGTGAAAAACAACTGTCTCTGCATAGTAAAAATTATAAGTCCGTCAGCAACAAGGTCTTTGATATGCTTGTGGGTGTGCCTTTAGGTGCATTCATTTCTGCCTTAATTTACAAAAGCGAAAGTACTGATGTCATTCTTGATCAACTTCTCGCACTTATCATTATTGGTGTTATGATGATTGGAACTGCAAATATTTTCAGAAAAATCACATATTATTCTGACGGCCATTTTAAGGATCAATATCTTTTAGACATCCTGAACGAATTAGAATACCTTTCGGAATAATCTAAAACTCCACTCCCTTTCTCTTTGTCTACTGCGGTGCAAATTTTGACTTGAATCAGGGGTTATTCAGAGTTATAATAACCGTATAAAAAGCAATCGCCTCTCGAGTGATAACGAAAGGCGTGTAGTGTGTATTATTCTGCAGAAATCCCTGTTGACCACATAACAGACCACCTACCGTTTCGGAGCACTCGGAAACAGTGGAGATAAGAGCGCCGAAGAGTGCGGTTTTACGAGCAGAAAGGGGCGGAAAAAGCTATTTTTAGCGGAAATTGCCTTCATAGGTCCGTTTGGGAGCAGGATGCCGCAGGTTCGAGTCCTGTCACCTCGACCATAACAGGACACCAATTTTGATACAATGCGTATCTTGATTGGTGTCCTTTTTCTTTTTGCGAAATCCCTTATATAATGGGCTTTTCCAACACAATTTAACGAAAGAAGGCTCTGCGGCGACTGAAAAACGGTCACAGCGGAGCCCTTTCTATTTTTTACCTTTATACTATTTAACGAAAGGTCGTAAGTGTGTGCATTTTCGGCAAGGGGGTGTGCACTTTTTAATTATTCCTAAAAATAACAAAAAGCCGCAAGACTTGCCCATTAAAATTTGAGCAGTCCTGTGGCTCTGTTATTTTATTTTACTATTCTAATCTTAGTACCGTTTCCATAAACATCTACTTTTAACCCATTGCAGCAACATCTGTATATAGAAAAATTCAATCTGTGATTCAGAACTGTGAAATTTAGCCACTAAGAATATATAAAGTTGGAGTGATAAGTATCAAAGCTTTTCAGAAGTAAGTTTGATGTAGAATGTTTAAGATTTACGCCAACTGAAAAGCCACTATACCCACGATGCAGATAATACTTCCGATTAAATTGAGCCGTGAACGCTTTTCTCTGCGGATCAGACCTATCACGAAAAGCGTTACAAGGATCATCGGCTGAATGAACGAGTAATTTGCAAGGCTTATAGATATAACCGCATTTTCAAGCAGCATTCCGAGCGTATTGGGAATTCTGGCAAGCACTACCTTAACAACGCCGCTTCGATTATTCTTAATAAGCTCCCTGATATGAACTCTCGGCAGCATTATCAGCGAAATTATCACCATAGCCGGAAGAAGCTGCATAGTTGACGAAGCATACGGAGAGAAACTCCTTATAATAAGCCCATACCCATATTTTGAAACAAGATACAGCACCAATGGCAGAATTATCTGTTTATAGTTTACGCCGCCTTTGGATGACCTTGCAATAAATACAAGGCCTGCAGCTGTTGCAAATATACAAATCAGTTTGAAAACACTGAGTTCAGACCCGAAAAGAATATCAGTGAAATAAGACGCAAACAGGGTTATCCCGAGCCACGCTTTCAGTTCAAAAGCAGAAAGCTGTTTCAGCACCCGTGCGCTCATTTGGAATTCAAGCATTTTGCACACTGTAACCAGTGATATTGCTAAAAAAGATTGCCACGTCAAGCTGAAACTTAAATTCTGAAACGGCAGACTTAAAGCAAGGAAAACCGACATCGACGAGCACATCAGAAATGTAAATTCATCGCCGGATAAGTTGGCTTTGGCAGCGGCGTATTTGTCATTCAGCGAGCATATTGTATAGCAGGCTGTCACAGCGAGCATCAGAATAACAACGTTCATAATTGACCTCTATTATGATGAATAAAAACATACAGACACGTTTATTTACCTGTCCAGAATGCATAGTCGGTTCTTGATGTTCCGTCGCTGAAATATGCTTTCGCACATATCTTGTTTTTCGTGCCGGGTTTTATCTTTATATTTTTCCACACGAAAACAGTGTTCTCGTCATCGGGAAGTTCGCATCGGGATATTCTGCCGTGCGAAACGTCATTTATACAAAGCTCCACTGCGTCCGCATTTGAATAAACCTTTACAAAAGGCACATCACAAGCCCTGAATTCATGCCTGCGTTCAGTTATATAAACGGTTTTTTCGCTGCTCCATACGGACTTGTAAAAGAAATATACGTCCTTTGGAATACGCTCCCTTGTGCAAAGTCCCTTGTCGTTGAGCGACTTTGTATCTCCCTCTGTTCGCCCGTAGGACGCAAAATCGAACATACACCATATAAATTCAGCCCACAGGTACTTTCTGACCGAGAATTGTTTCCACAATATCTCGTGCAGCTGCGACTGATAGTTCTCATAATGCCGTACTCCGACAGGGTCTATGTCGCTTTCCCAATCTACATTGTCCTTGTGCTGAGAAATCGCCCCACCGCCGCCGTATTCGGAAAGGCAGACAGGGCGCTTTTCCTTTTCGTTATGGTATAGATCAAGCCATTCGCCGAAATTCTCCGCACTGCCGGCCTCCTTATACCAGCCAAAATAACGGTTATACCCGACCACATCGGCAGGAATCTCCAGAAATCTGCCGTAAAACTGATTGTCTGCAAAGGTTTTCAGCCTTGTATCATCCTCTTCGCAAGCAATTTCATAAAGCTCGCTGTAAAGCCCGAATATTTCATCGGTCATCTGGTGAAGTTCGTTGGACAATCCCCAGACAATAACTGACGGATGATTGTAATTCTGCCTGATAAGCTCACGGAGCTGCTGTTTTGCGTTATCTCCAAAGCCGTCTGAAAGGACATGAGCATCGCTTTCATCGGCAGACATTTTATTGATTATGCCTATCTCCGTCCATACGCACAGACCCAGCCTGTCGCATAATGAATATTCGTGGTCACAATGCTGGTAGTGAGCCATTCTTACAGCGGTACAGCCCATGTCACGAATGATATGATAATCCCGCTCACGCTGAGCGTCAGTCATTGCCCAGCCGGATTCGTAACTGTCCTGGTGGTAGTTCACCCCATGGAGCGGATATGGCTTGCCGTTGAGGAAAAATCCGTTATCGGTATCTATGCGGTACGAGCGTATTCCGAATTCCTGTTCAATGCTATCGACGGGTTTCCCGTTGCAGAATAAGGTTATCTCCGCACGATAAAGAGCGGGAGAGTTTACTCCGTCCCAGAGTTTCGGGTAGTTGATTTTTCCCGAAAGCGTTATCCTGTCTTTGCCTGCTCTGCCGAAAAACTCCGTTACAGGCTTTCCCTGCGTATCATATATCACAGCTTTAGCCTCTGCGGTTTCTGCTTTATCCAGCTTGACAAGTATGCCTATATCCGCTGATGTTTTAGAAATATTGCGTGGGGTTATATATACTCCGCAGGAGCCGCTGTCATTCAGAGCAATATGAACAGGCTCGACTGCAATAAGCTTTACACCCCTGTACAAGCCGCCCATTTTTGTGAAATCGCCATTGTCGGTTATCGGCGCAATATAATCGGTGGGAGCATTCGATACGATAACAGCTATCAGATTGTCTTTGTTCGGGTATATATAGTCCGTAATATCAAATCTGAATGCTGAATATCCTCCGCTGTGCTCTCCTGCAAACCTACCGTTGATATAGACTTCCGCAACAGTATTTGCACCTTCAAATTCCAGATAGAGTTCTTTTCCGCTGCATTCTTCAAAACTCAGCGCAAGGTTTCTGCGGTAGCATACAGTTCCACGGTAGTAGTTTTCTCCGTCGGCAGCTGTCATTCTGCCTGTGCTGTCTTCGGAATTGTATGTATGCGGCAGTACAACAGGCTGCCATGATGTATCTTCATATTCGGGAGAGATAGCATAATCTTTCGATATATTCATTCCTGCCGGAAGCTTTGTGAATCTCCAGAAATCGTTTAGTTCCCTGACTGTTCTCAAAAAAATCACCCCTTCGTATTTTAACAGATTATAACGCTTATTGACAAACAAGTCAATGAATGATATTATTAAGATATAACGATTTTAGCACAGGCGGTGAATTATTTTTGAAATTCTACGATTATCCGATAATCAGTAAAGAAGGCAGTCTTCCCGTCTTTTTGGTGAGCGTAGGGCTGAACGAATGGCAGTATCATGTAATCTGCGGCAATGGTGACAATTATGCCAAGGCTCTTTATTGTACAAAAGGAAGCGGCGTACTTATAATAAACGGGGAAAAACATATAATAAATCCGTACACCGCATTCTTTATCCCTGCCGGTTGTCCGCATGAGTATTATTCAACGGACGAATCCTGGGATACGCATTGGATAAAACCGTCAGGAAAATCCTGCACCGATATGCTTAAAGCACTCGGCTTCGACAAGCCGAAAATCTTTCCTCTTCCAAAGGAAGAAATTACATATCTTGATCACTGTTTCAGATGTATGCACGAGGCGCTTCTCTCTGACAAGGTTGACGGAAATTTCAGAGCGTCGGGCTATCTGTACAGCTTTTTTATTGAATTGAGCCGTCTTGCAACGAAAGGAAAAGGCAGTGTACAAATCACCCCTGCGGTAACGAAGGCAATCGCTTATATTGACGAGAATTATATGAAACAGCCAGGTCTTGAATCCATAAGTAAAGCAGCAGGCGTTTCTTCGCAGCATCTGTGCAGATTATTCAGACAGACCCTGAACTGTCGACCGATGGAATATATCACAAAACGCAAGATACAGGCGGCTAAAATGCTTCTGGCGGAAACACGGAAAACGGTCGAGCAGATAGCTGAAGAAACAGGCTTCTGTGACAGCAGTTATTTTTGCAAGATTTTTAAAAGGTTCGAGAGTATTACCCCGTCGCAGTTCAGAAATGCAGAACAGGTTCTATGAAATCCGTAAATTGACCGTCGGCATCGTATGAAAAACAAAAAGGCATCACGTTTTGATACATGGTGCCTTTTTTCTATTGTAGCTTTGCATAAACCCGCCGGATACGATCAGTTATTCCTGCGTCCGGCTCTGTTCAGTAGCAGGAGCGATACCATAAGTATCAAGGGAAATGCACAGCCCGAAAGCATACCTTTCTGCATATCATTACCTGCATTCTGGGTGATATTTCCTACAATAGCAGGACCGAGTGCTCCGCCGAGGTCGCCTGCCATAGCGAGAAGTGCAAACATTGCAGTTCCGCCGGTGGATATTTTTCCTGAGCAGATGCTTATAGATCCGGGCCACATGATACCTACCGAGAATCCGCACATTATGCAGCCGAGAAGACCGATTACAGGTATTCCCGACAGGGAGGCAGTGATATAACAGATCAGACACAGCATTGCCGAGCCTATCATGAATTTCATAAGATCGAGCTTTTCGCCGTACTTCCCGTAGAGTGTACGGCTTATGCCCATCGTCACCGCAAACATACACGGTCCTGCAATATCGCCGACTGATTTAGTCAGTCCGAGAGCGGATTCTGCAAATGCCGACGCCCACTGCGCCATTGAAAGCTCCGAGGCTCCCGCACATACCATAAGCAGTATTGCAAGCCAGAACAGCGGTACTCTGAGCAGGTCACGGATACGCATTCCCTTGCCGTTCTCGACAGGATGTTCAATGGGACATACTGAAAAATTGTATATGTTCACAAGTGGAATTATCGCCCAGATACAAGAGAGCCACTTCCAGTTTTCTATGCCGAAAACAGTAAAAAACAGTGTTGAAATGAGTATGACTCCGACCGAACCCCAGCAGTAGAATGAATGCAGCAGACTCATTGCGGCTTCTTTATGCTCAAACGGGCAGGCTTCAACTATCGGACTTACAAGCACCTCGGTAAGACCGCTTCCCATTGCATATATGATTGTGCTTACGATTATTCCTGTGAACGGGTCGGGAAGCAGTTCAGGCAAAAAGGCAAGTCCGATAAGTCCCAGTGCCGAAAATGCCTGCGAACAGATAACGCATTTCCGATAGCCGATTTTGTCGGCGAAACGTGCGCACAGCACATCTATGATAAGCTGAGTAACAAAAAATACCGATGAGATAAGGGCGATTTTTCCAAGCGGGATACCATAGCCGTTGTGAAATGTGAGAAATAGAAGCGGGGCGAAATTAGCCGCTATTGCCTGCGTGATGAATCCAAGATAGCAGGATATAAGTGTTTTTCTGTAATTCGCAGCCATATTGACAAACTCCTTGACGATTGATATAATCAGATTATATAGCAAACATCATAACATTTCAATGCACAAAATCACATTTTTATTACACAATATCGTAAATCAGGTGAGAATATGAGTGATGAAATCAAAAAGGACAGGATCATAACGGATGAAACCTTACGTGAAACTGCAAGTCACGGCAGCGAAGAATATCCGTTCTGCTACTATTATGAGGACATCTGGGATTTCGACTTTCACTGTATCGACTGGCACTGGCACCCGGAGGTCGAATTTGTTTATGTACAACAGGGCAAGGCTGATTTTCTGGTGGGCGGAAACAGGTATGTTCTCAGCTCCGGCGATGGAATCTTTATAAACTCTCAGGTGATACACAGGTTTGAAGCCACGGACAGCGCCATCATTCCTAACATTGTTTTTTCACCTGTTCTGCTTGCGCCGCAGGGCAGTCTGATATACAGCAGATACATCAGACCGATAATCGAATCAACTACTGAATGTGTGATTTTTTCTGCCGAAGAAACAGCGCACCGCAGCATTATAGAAACAATGAGGTCGGTATTTGCCGTGCAGGGTTCGGGCACAGCGTCTGAAATGAAAACAGCAGAGCTGCTGCTGAAACTATGGCGTCTTTTATATGAAAGCATACTGATAACAGATTGCGGTTCTATGTCCGTGCATTCCGCACAGACGCAGGCTAAGCTTCAGATAATGATGCAGTATATTCACGATAATTACAGCGGTCAGATAACACTGGATGATATTGCCCGAACGGTTCTTATAAGCAAAAGCAGTGTTCTCAATATTTTCAGGACATATCTGCATACATCGCCGATAAATTACGTTGTAGAATACAGACTGAAACGTGCGTCAAAGCTCCTTGTTGATACCGAAAACAGCGTTTGCACCATAGCGCATGAAACAGGATTTGAGAACATCGGCTATTTCTGCCGCAGATTCAAAAAGCTGTACGGCGTTACACCGATATATTACAGAAATCATTGCCGCAGTGCAGAGTAAAAATCAGGTTACGCTCCGATTTTCATTTTAACGATTCAGCCTCAGTGCCATCGCCTTATCTTTCTGACTGCATAGATTTTACAAGTCGTAGAAATACGACTTGTCAGACTGTCGATAAACCTATATAATTTTTGAAAATGGGGTCGCAGGGGCGTAGCCCCCGACAGGGTCTAGGGGCGGTAGCCCCAGTAAAATCCCCTTTCCCGGGGAAAGGGGGCAGGGGGATAGGGGTAGTGAGTTAGAAGTTTGTTTCAAAAACATACTTTTTCTACAAACTGACAAGTCGTAGAAATACGGCTTGTTTTTTATTCGCCATACTCCGACGCATATAATTATCATTCAACATAGCGACCGGTATACATACAAGTATATTTGATACAACCGTTGACGATATTCTAAAAATATACAATTAATATACATAGTGTTATTTTGATATGGAAACATATATGAATACAGCAACAGATTTTTATTTTATTTTCCGAATAGTGTTAGTTTAAGCTGACTTAATCATATTATAGCGGTAAGGCACTTACTATTCACCTATCTTTCGATTTTTACTTTTTGAATGTAGCTATTTGGTGAGATATTAACATTTTTTTACTTGCATCATACAGATTAAAATGATATAATACAAAATGAGGTGTATAATATGAGAATTTGCTATATAGATGATAACGAAGAATACCTGAACAGTTTCAAAGATAATTTCAAAGATGTATTTTGTGAAAATGATTTCACTTTTATGCAGTATCCGAATGAATACATCGGCTCTGATGATGTCGCTGATATTGTTATGCTTGATATAGAGTTCGGCAGTGAGGGCAACGGACTTGATTATCTGGATTGTATAACGAAGAAATCAGGTTATACCCAGATAGTGATAGTTACCGCTTATACCGAAAAATACATAGAAGATATTTTTATGCAAAAAGAGAATGTTGCAGGGTTTCTGAAAAAGCCTATCGACAGGGAAACTATGCTCAGGGTCTTTGCTAAAGCAGAGATGCTTATAAGAAACAAAAAAGCGGAAGTAACCGTCAGAACCGGCAAGTATGAATATGTGACATTGAAAGCGGATGATATTTTGTACATTGAATCTGCCGGTCACAATCTCAATTACATTACCCGCACAAAAGAGTATACGGCACAGGGAAAGCTGGATGACCTTATCGAGCAGCTTCCGTCGTTTTTTGTCAGATGTCACAAGAGCTATTTTGTTAATCTCAATAAAATCAAAGGCTTCACGGGCGATTATATTCTTATAGAAGGAAAGCCGGATATTTCCGTGTCACGTTCCAAAAAGACCGAATTCATAGAAGCATACAGAAATCATCTTCAGAAATAAAACGGACGGGAAAAATATGAAAATAATCAATGTTGACAATATATACGCATGGGCGATACTTGTATCTTCAATATCGCAGGTCATTATTACGGGATGGACATTTTCGCAGTGCTTCAAAATCAGGATTTCTAAGGTTTTGTTTACGGCATTGATTATCCTTGTTTCCTGCATTGCAATCGTACCGCCGACCTTTTTTCAGATTTATTTTCCGATAAAGGCGGCGGTTTTGTTTATTCTTGTGTTTGTTGTGTTCAAGCTGTCGTCTGAATCCGATTTTGTTAAACCGTTTATCTTTCTCTGCCTTGATATGCTTGTAAATATTACGCTTGAAATGCTGCTGATGATGACGGTTACATTAATCGGTATCAACGATTTTCAGGATGTAAACGACGTCTATACGTTCAACCGTATGATATCGTCGCTTATGTTTACAGTGATTTGTATACCGTTCAAATATCTCATAGCACTGCTGTGGAACAGTATAGTAAATAAAAGTACGTCCTCAAGGCTCAATTTAAGTCTGATATTATTTCCTGCGGCACAGACCTTTGCAATGGTCGGTATGGTCGCAGATCACGCAGGCAATGCCGATGCAAAGCAGCACCCTATGGTTCAGGCAAATTCGACACTGGTGCTGACGATTTCGTTCCTTACGTTTCTTGTCGCAGATATAGTGTATCTTTATTTTATGGCAGATCTTGAGAAAAAGGCAGCGCTTGAACGTGAGGTAAGCTCGCTGAAATATGCCCGTCAGCTTGAAGAACAGCACTTTAAGCAGATAGAGGAAAAGCGTTATGAGGTGGCGAAGATACGTCACGATATAAACAATCAGCTTATTGCGATAAGAAGTATGATGAGGGACGGACATATAGAGCAGGCGGACGAAATGCTGGGCACACTGGAAACAAGAGTTGCAAGAACAAAAGAAGCACAGCTATGCTCTATACCGGTAGTAAATGCCGTGCTGGAAGAAAAAGCCTGTGAAGCGCAAAAGTACGGTATAAGGCTCGAAACGAAAATTGATCTTTACGATACAAAAAATATTTCTCAGAATCATCTATGCAGTGCGTTTGCAAATATGATCGACAACGCTATCCGTGCGGAGCGTGGCTTCACGGAAAAAGACAGCGACAAGAAAATCATCAATGTCGATGCGGTGAGCGATTCGGTAAGCGTGTATATAACCGTCAGAAATTATGTATCGGGTGTTGAGATTTCAAGAGAGGACGATTCCTCGCTTCACGGCTACGGACAGCAGATACTCGGTGATATAGCGCAGATTTATTCGGGAAGGTTTGAAAAGTCGGAAAAGAACGGAGAGTATACCTGTACGCTTGTTATGCAGATGAAGGAACGTCAGGCAGAGGATTTTGCCTGATTATCCGTAAGTGCTTTTTGGGGGATAAAAATGGATTTGATAAACACGGAAAATATTTTTGCGTGGGGTACACTGATTGCTTATCTCACGCACGGGATTATTACAGGGTGGTCATATTCGCTGTGTTTTAAGGTCAAGGTGACGAAGCCTGTTTATATGGCGATAATGATTATGGCTACTGCGGTGATACTGGTGCCGTCTGTATTTTTCAATTTTTACGCACCTGTAAAGTCGATAGTATTGTTTTTCGTCGTGTTTCTTGTACTCAAGCTGTTGTCGGAGTCGAATTTTGTAAAATCGTTCATTTTCTGTTGCTTCGATATGCTGATAAACGTTGGACTTGAACTTTTGTTGCTGGGATTGTTGAACTTGCTCGGAATGAATGATTTTTATGATGTCAGCGAATTTTACACGTTCAGCAGAATGGTAAGTGCGATTGTATTTGCGGTTATCTGTATTCCTTTCAAATATCTTTATGCATTGCTTTGGAACAGGATAGTAAATAAAAGAATAACCTCAAAGCTAAATCTGAGCCTTATACTTTTTCCGTTTGCCGAGATGCTTGCGATAATAGGAGTTGTAGCCGATCATCTGAATCAGACGCACGGTAATTATCAGGGAGCGGCGCAAAAGTCCAATGTTATTCTGACGGTTTCGTTCATAACGTTTATCGTTGCGGACATTGTCTATATGTATTTTATATCCGATATTGAGAAAAAGGCTGTGCTTGAGCGTGAGGTAAGCTCGCTGAAATATGCCCGTCAGCTTGAAGAACAGCACTTTAAGCAGATAGAGGAAAAGCGTTATGAGGTGGCGAAGATACGTCACGATATAAACAATCAGCTTATTGCGATAAGAAGTATGATGAGGGACGGACATATAGAGCAGGCGGACGAAATGCTGGGCACACTGGAAACAAGAGTTGCAAGAACAAAAGAAGCACAGCTATGCTCTATACCGGTAGTAAATGCCGTGCTGGAAGAAAAAGCCTGTGAAGCGCAAAAGTACGGTATAAGGCTCGAAACGAAAATTGATCTTTACGATACAAAAAATATTTCTCAGAATCATCTATGCAGTGCGTTTGCAAATATGATCGACAACGCTATCCGTGCGGAGCGTGGCTTCACGGAAAAAGACAGCGACAAGAAAATCATCAATGTCGATGCGGTGAGCGATTCGGTAAGCGTGTATATAACCGTCAGAAATTATGTATCGGGTGTTGAGATTTCAAGAGAGGACGATTCCTCGCTTCACGGCTACGGACAGCAGATACTCGGTGATATAGCGCAGATTTATTCGGGAAGGTTTGAAAAGTCGGAAAAGAACGGAGAGTATACCTGTACGCTTATACTCGGTAAAAAAGCGTACAGCGAGGAAAAGATATAATTGATAGCCCAAAGAGCAGGTAAATCCACCTGCTCTTTTTTATTTTGCAATAAAAAATTATCGAAAAACGATAAAAATCTATTGACAAACGGAAATCCGTGTGATAAAATACAGATAACAAAAAACGATAAATGCGTCAGGAAAGGGCGGTATTATGAAAAAACAAAATTATTCTGTAATGACAACCTCAATACTTGTAAAGGCGGTATTCGTGCTTATAATCGTATGCTGTATATTTGCACCTTTAATTGTCCGTGTCTATGATAACGGTATCATCGCACTGACAGGAAGGTCGGTGTATATGCCTATGATAATCACTCTTTATCTTGCGGCGGCGGTAGCACTTGTGCTAGTTACGGCGCTTGACCGTCTGCTGTCAAATATCAGGCACGACAAGGTGTTCATACCCGCCAACGTGAAAATATTACGGCTTATATCGTATTGCTGTTTTGCTGTAAGCGTTATCTTTATCTATTTCAGCTTTATAAGACCGTTTGCGTGGCTTGTGGTTATAGCGGCGGCATTTTTCGGACTGATATTGCGTGTTATAAAGAACGTCTTTGAACAGGCAATCATATTAAAGGAAGAGAACGACTTTACTATATGAGCTGTGAGGTACTGATATGGCAATTGAAATAAATCTTGATGTAATGATGGCAAAGCGGAAAATCTCATCCAACGAGCTTGCCGCCGCAATAGGCATAACACCTGCGAATCTGTCGGTGCTGAAAACGGGCAAGGCAAAGGCAATAAGATTTTCAACGCTTGAAAAGATATGCGAGGTGCTGCAGTGTCAGCCCGGAGATATTCTGTACTATAAAGGCGGTGGAGAAGATGAATGAATACTATAATTATGCGGAAAACCCTGACCAGTGCGGTAACGTTCCGCCGGTGAATGTATACGGCAGAGCAGACGGGCAGTTCGTACAGTCTCAAAGGCAGCTGCAAGGTCCGCCCGAAGCGAAGAAAGTATACGGCATCCGTGACTTCATATTCGCTGTGATGACCGTTATAATCGGCTTTATAACACTGAAGCTGTTCTTTACCGAGGGAGAAATATTCCCGTTTGCAGAGGTTATAGCGTCGGGCTGGTATCACGTTATAGTGGCGACCCTTGCGGTTATGGCAGTGATATATATCGGCAAAAAGCCAACCGCTTCACAATGGGCGATTTTCGGCTGTGTGATACTGTTCTGTGCCGTTCCTGTGTTTTCATCGACAGGGCTTGTACGATTTTTGTCGTGGGTATATGCCGCAATACTGCTCTGTTACTTCGCTTACAGCTTTATAACATCAAAACCGCTGTTTTCAGACGGATTCTTAAGGGAAATATGCGAGGCTGTATTCGCATTGCCATTTGCAAACTTTTCCACAGCACCAAAGTGCATGGCTGTTCCTTTTGCAAATAAGGAAAAAGGAGAAAAAAGCAAAACAGCGTTATATATTCTGCTCGGAGTGCTTTGCTCAATTCCTGCCGTGATTATAGCGTGTACGGCACTTTCGAGCGCCGATGATAATTTCGGAAGATTATTATCAGGTATAACCGGCGGATTTTTCGACAACTTTTTCAGCAACGTAATAATTCTTGCGGTAAGCATACCGCTGTCGTTCCTGCTGTTCGGAGCAATGAGCGGTGCTAAAGGCAGAAAGCGTAAAATGACAGGCGATACAGGGAGAGCGGCAAAGGTGCCTGCTGTCGCAATATGTTCTGCGCTGACACCGCTTATACTTATCTATCTTCTGTTCTTCGCCTGCCAGCTGCCGTATTATCTGAGTGCATTCGGCGGAGTCCTTCCCGACGGCTACAGCTACAGCGGATATGCAAGACAAGGCTTTTTCGAGCTGTGCGGAGTGGCAGTGCTTGACCTTATGGTAATATTTATTGCGGGTGTTCTTGCAAAGAGAAACGAAAACGGCAGAAAGCCCGTTGCCGTACGAATATATTCGGCGGTTTTCAGCCTGATCACTATACTGCTTATCTGCAGTGCAATGTCAAAGATGATAATGTATATCGGTGAATATGGGCTTACCGGGCTTAGATTCTATACATCGTGGTTTATGATACTTCTCGGCATAGTTTTCCTTGTGCTGATATTGCACGAGATATTCCCCGGTATGAAAACAGTGGCAACGCTTTTCATATCCTTTACCGTAATGTTCAGTGCGCTGTGTTTTTGCGACCCTGACGCAAGAATAGCACAGTACAATGTCGAAAGCTATCTCAGCGGTGAAATTGCTGAAACAGATACAGGAAGCCTTGCTATGCTGTCGGAAGGAGCCGCTCCTTATGTAGAGCGTCTGAAAGATAGCGACAGTGCCTATTACAACTGCTGTAACCGTGTATTGATAACAATGAAGGAGAGCCGGACTTCAGGCGTATACTTCCCTTTGTCATTTACTTCTTTAAAAGCAAATGAAATATATGACAGGATATAATTTTTTTGCGGGTGGCGATTTTTCGCATTAAAATGCCGATTTAGCTATTGACTAATTTTCAGCGTTATGTTATACTAATGTGAGAAAGATTATCAGTTTATCCACGGAGGTGTAATATGACGATATTCTATGAGTTTGAAGGTAAGCTTTATGCTAATATAACAAACAGATGTCCGTGTTCGTGCGTTTTCTGCATAAGAAAGAACGGCGACAGCGTTGCGGATAATGACAGTCTGTGGCTTGAGCATGAGCCGAGCTATGAAGAAATTATCAAGGCGTTTGACGATTTTGATAAGACGGGACTTCACGAGCTTGTTTTCTGCGGTTACGGCGAGCCTATGGAGCGTGCCGATGTTCTGCTTGAGGTCGCAAAGTATGTAAAGCAGACTACCGATATGAAAATCCGTATCAACACAAACGGACTTGTTGATTTTATCAACCCTGCATTTGATTCATACAAGATGAGATATATAATAGATTGTATTTCCATAAGCCTTAACGCTCCCGACCCTGAGAGCTATCTTGAAGTGTCACGTCCTAAGTTCGGGCTTCCGTCATTCAATTCTATGCTTAATTTTGCCGCAACGGTAAAAACTATCGTGCCTGAGGTTATGTTTACCGTGGTTGATATAATAAAGCCTGAGCAGATTGAGCAGTGCAAGGAGCTTGCAGAGGGGCTTGGTATTCCTCTGAGAGTTCGCCATTGGGTCACGGATAACGAGAGTTATACCTGACAGGAGGGCAGTATGAATTATTCTCAACAGAGAAATTGCATAATGAATATCGTTGTTTCAAATCCTGTCCACCCTACCGCCGAGCAGGTCTACGATATAGCCAGACGCAGTTATCCTAAAATAAGCCTCGGTACAGTTTACCGTAATCTCAATCAGCTTGCGGAACACGGCATACTGAAGAAAATATGCAGTTCTTACGGAAGTGTTCGTTTTGACGGCAGGACAGATCCGCATTTTCATATGATATGCAGCTGCTGTGAAAAGGTCTTTGATGTGGAGCTTGGTGAAATGATGTGTCTTAACGATAAGATACGCACAAAGTATGACTTTTATGTTACCGAGTACGAGATAAGCATAAAGGGTATATGCAGTGAGTGCAGAGAGAAGCTGGGTAAAGGCGAATCGGCGTGAAAGTCTTATATTATGTGTAAGTTATGCAAGTGCAAAATGATAAAAACAGCTTTACAACTCATGTTGTCAATTACAGTAATTCGGTAATAATAATTAAAAATGTACCTTGCGAGGAATGTGAACAATGCGGAGAGATATTTTACACAGATGAAGTTGCCGAACAGCTCGAAAAACTTGTAGAAGCGGCAAAAAGTCTTTTACAGGATATTTCTGTTATCGACTATTCAAAAGTTGCGTAATCAATATCTGAAATATTGAAATAAAAGTGGGCAATTTTGTATTTGCTCACTTTATTTTTATCTGAAAAAACAGGGAAACGCTTTCAATCTATTGCTTTTTTATCCGAATAAGGCTATAATAAATAGGATAACTAAAAAAGGAACGTGATACAATGCTTATAAGAATAGCAGGTACGGTCAGCGAGTCTATTGTAGACGGACCGGGAATAAGATATACAATATTTACACAGGGCTGTCCGCATCACTGCGAGGGCTGTCATAACCCCGAAACGCACGATTTCAGCGGCGGCAGGCTTGCGGATACCGACAAGATATATAATCACATTGCGGAGAATCCTCTGCTGAAGGGTGTTACTTTTTCGGGCGGAGAGCCGTTCTGCCAGCCTGCACCGTTATATGACCTTGCAAAGAGGATAAAGGAAAACACAAAGCTTGATATAATGGCATATACCGGTTTTACCTTTGAACAGCTTGTTGAAAAATCAAAGACGGACGAGGATGTTAAAAATCTGCTGTCGGTAGTGGATATACTGGTCGACGGAAAATTTATACTTGCCCAGAGAAGCCTTGAACTGCATTTCAAAGGAAGCCGCAATCAGAGGATAATTGATTGTAAGAAATCACTGGAAACGGGTAATGTTGTAATTAAGGAGTTGTGATGAAGAAAAGAACGACAATTCGCATTTCTGCGTTTTTGCTGTGCTTATGCTGTGCTTTTTTCACCTCGTGTAAAGAGGATGACGGCAAGGGATATGTGTTCGGTTATGATATATCATCGAATCCCGGAAGCCTTGACCCTCAATACGCTTCGGACAGGGAATCATATCTTATAATCGGCTCGGTGTTCGAGGGCTTGTTCAGGATCGGAGCGGACGGCAATGCGGAAAAAGCAATGGCTGAAAGCTATACCGTTTCGGATGACGGGCTTACATATAACTTTAAACTTAAGCAGGACAGATACTGGACAGACGTAAACGGCTACAACAAGAAGGTCACAGCCGCCGATTTTGTTTTCGGCTTCAGAAGATTATTCCTGCCGGAAACCAGAGCGCCGAAGGCATCGGAATATTTCTGCATAAAAAATTCCGATAAGATAAACAGCGGAGAAATCACCGACCTGTCACAGCTCGGAGTTACTGCGCAGGGAGATTATTCGCTTACAATAGAACTGCAATATACCGAGCCGTCATTGGCGATGCTTCTTGCTATGCCGGCGGCTATGCCGTGCAACGAGGAATACTTCATCAAGGCACAGGGCAAATACGGTCTTGATGCAGAGCGAACTGCGTCAAACGGTCCGTTTTATGTTAAGACGTGGAATTATGACGCTTGGAGCAACAATAACAATAACCTCGTTCTTCGTTACAGCGACAAGTATAATGAGCATGACGAGGTAACTCCGCTCGGACTTAACTTCTTCATTGAAGATAATCATATTACGGATTTCACCGACGGAACATCGCAGAGCATCGTTCTTTCGGGCAGTAAGGCAAAGAGCTATCTTGACAAAAATTATATCTATGACGAATTCTCGACCGCCGTTTACGGCATTACAATGAACACATCAAATTCGATATTCAGGAGCGATAAGCTCCGCTACGCCTTACTGTATGCGACCGATACCGCAGAGCTTGAAATGCCTTTCGGATATACCGTTGCTGATGGAGCGGTACCTCCGTCCGTAAAAAATTCGCTCGGAAGCTATCGTGATGTTGTGGGCGGCAAGGCAGTGGTAAAGCCCGATGAAATAAAGGCGTATACGGCATATCAGAGTGCGTGTGCCGGTATTGACAAGGCGGATTTGTACAGCGTCAATATAATCGCTGTAGAAAACCGTGACGAAGAAATAGGCGAATCGGTAAAGGGCATTTTACAGCAGTGGCAGGCAAAGCTCGGAATGTATTGCAGTATCTCGTATATCAGCGAAAGCGAATATGACGATAAGCTGAAAAACGGCGATTATACGCTTGCACTGACACGTCTTAACGGCAGTTATAATTGCCCTGAGACGTATCTTAACAGCTTTACGGATAACGTGAACAAATACAGTGCTATGAACAGCGATTATTCGAAACTGCTTGAAAAAGCATCGCAGGCGAAGGATGAGAAGGAGGAATATGAGCTGTGCAGACAGGCGGAAAAACAGCTTATATCCGACGGCAGATTCATTCCCGTTGCATACGTTACGGAGTATTTTATCAGTACAAAAAACTGCGAAAATATAATTTATGACGCATTTACAGGACAAATTGACTATCGTAATGCGCTGTATTTCGACTGATAATATGACAGCAAAGAGAAAAAACAATAAAAATTACGGGTATTGATTGACTTTTTATTATAGGTATGATAAAATCAATGTAAGCGATTACAAAGGCAAAGGAGGCAAATTTGTATGGAAAATAGAACAGAATTACAGCCGTACAGCGTCCTTATGTCGGTATACAGCGGAGAAAATCCCGAGTTTTTCGCTCAGAGCCTTGAAAGCCTGTATATACAGACTTATCCTGCGGATGAGATAGTTGTTGTATGCGACGGCGAGCTGAATGAACAGCTTGACGTAGTGCTTGAGCAATACAGCGAAAAGTTCGGCGGTAAGCTGAAGATACACCGCCTTGAAAGTCACGGCGGCACTGCAAAATGTGCTAACACAGGACTTGCTATTTGTAAGAATGAATATATAATGAAGATGGATTCCGATGATATATGCCTTGAAAACAGGGCGGAGAAGCAGATGATATATCTTGCACAACACCCTGAGGTGTCAATACTCGGCAGTTATATTCAGGAATTCGACAGCGATACAGGTAATGATATTGCTGTCAGAAGACCGCCGACAGAAAATGAAGTGATAAGAAAATTTGCAAAACGCAGAGCGCCGTTCAATAACCAGACGCTTGTATATAAAAAATCGCTTGCACAGTCGATCGGCGGATACAGCGAGGAGCTTGAACGCTGTGAAGATTATGACTTTATGGTGCGTATGCTGATTGGCGGTGCGGTAGCTGCAAACATTCCCGAAGTGCTTGTACGCTACAGGGTAACGGCCGGAAATCTGAACCGCAGACGCAACTGGCGTAACACAAAGAGCTTTATTGCGGTCAGAAAAAAGATAAGGAAGATGGGATTCTCAGGTTTTATGGATTTCCTTATTCCTTGTGCAAGCCAGATAATTCTGTTTATCGTACCCGGCTTTGTGACCGGATTTATCTATAAAAAACTGCTCAGAAAATAAGAATGACCTCTGCTTTTGCAAAGGTCATTCTTATTTTCGGATATACAAATCCCCCGACTTTGAAAATCGGGGGATACGTTTTACTTAGCGGTAGTTACCGCCGCTCTTACATAGTTGCTGTACTTCGTTGAACTGTCTGAGGTCTTATATGCTCTGATTCTGAACGTATAAGTAGTGTTTGCCTTAAGTCCTTTTGCAGTGCAGGTAAGTGTACTGTTGCTTGTTGTCTTTGCTATCTGAGTCCACTTGCCGCCCTTGTACTGTTCGACAATGTAGCCTGTAGCGGTTGTGTTTTTGTTCCACTTCAGAGTAGCGGTCGTTTGGGTAACAGATTCCTTTGTAAAGCCTGTTACATTCGTAACGCTCGGTGCGGATGTTCTCGCAGCAAGTCTTATATAAGCGGTTTCGGTGGTTTTACCGTTTACCGTCTTGTACGTTTTGATGCGGAATGTGTAAGTTGTGCTTGCTTTCAGGTTATTCGCAGTGTACGAAGTATTGGTGTTTGACGCTGTTTTTGTAAGCTGTACCCACTTACCGCCTGTGTACTGTTCAAGCACATATCCTGTAGCGCATGAATTCCTGTTCCATTTTACAGTAATGCTTGAATCTGTAGAGGATTGCTTTGCAAAGCCCGTAACATTTGCAAGTGTGGTGGTACCTGCAACATTCGAATATAATCCGGTCAACACTGTGTCACCGTATCGGTACGCCCTGATTCTGAATGAGTAGGTCGTTCCGTTTATAAGGCCTTTCTCAGTATAGCTTGTTGTGTCAACAGGAAGCTCTGCTATATTGCACCACGATCCGTTCTTGTATCGTTCAACGAAGTAACCGACTTCACCTTCACATTTATCCCACTGTAACGTAACTGAATTTGTTGTAGCTGATTTTACCTTAAAGTTAGTAACATTTTTAACGACCAGCTTGGCAGTCCTTGCCGCAAAGCGTACATAATCGCTGTAGGCATAGATTCCCTTTTGGGTTTTATACGCCCTTATCCTTAAAGTGTAAACCGTATCCGGTTTCAGATTGTATAAATCGACCGCAGGATATTCACTGTCATTTATCTGTACCCACTTACCGCCTTTGTACTGTTCGGTAATATATCCATCGGCGTCTTCAACTTTATCCCAATTGATGAAAATTTCCGTGGTTGTTGTATGTCTTGCTGTGCAATTGGTAACACTTGCGGGAGGCGTCAGCTTTTCGGGTATCTGTTCCTTCTTGCCGTACTTGATTACAGCATCAACAAAAGCCTTATCATACCAGCCGAGCGTTGAACGGTTGAGGTGACCGTGGCATTCGCCCTTGTCACTGCCATTGAACGCATTGTTATCCCACAGCATACAAGGCACGCCGTATTCGGCGGATTTGCCCATATAATACTGTGCCCACTTTACACGTTCAGCTGCATTGTTTTTGTTGGAGGCACTGGTTTCACCGATTATTGCAGGGATACCTTCATCAATGAAATGCGATTTTATTGTGCTGTACAGATAATCCACTTCATTTTTCAGATCATTCGTAAATTCAGCTGTGCCGTTTGCGTTAAGAGCAAAATTATAAGGTGTATATGCGTGTACCGATACGATAAGACGATTGGGCGTAGAATCATCCGGTAATTTGAAAGTTGGTGTTGTACAGCCGTCTATGGATGCACCGTATCCGGGAACCATTATACATCTGTCGGTATTTTTGCCGCCTGCCGCACGGATAGCATCAACCGCTGTCTGATTGAGTGTGTTTATTACACTGATCGAATCACGAACTGCACTGTTGGGATTATTTACAGGAAACCACCACTCATCGCCTGTGCCGACAAGTCTTGGCTCGTTGAGCGTTTCAAATACAAGATGCTGGTCGTAGTCCTTGAAATACTTTGCTACCTGCGTCCATATTGATTTTACGAATTTCACCGACTGCGTTTTATATGTAGATGAAGGGTAGTAGTACTGTGTGGATGTGTCGTGGTGAATGTTCAGGATAACGTACATATCGTTATCAATGCTGTAGTCTACAACTTCTTTTACTCTTGCAAGCCACTTAGAGTCGATAGTGAAGTTGTCGCCGGTCGTGTGGTTGCCCCACGATACAGGTACTCTTACTGTGTTGAAGCCTTGTGCTTTTACGGCGTCTATCATCGCCTTTGTTGTTTTCGGATTTCCCCATGACGTTTCGCTGTAAAGGCTGTTTCCGCCGCCTGTAGCGTCAAGAGAATTTCCTAAGTTCCAGCCTGTGCCGATGAAGCTTACAAGCTCTGTTGCTGTGTTACCGTTCATCTCTGCCGCTGATGCGACCTGAGTAACACACATCGTCATCAAAGCCGCAATTGCAAAAATTGCTACGGCTGTAATGACAGAAAGGGTTTTCTTTGCTGTTGACATTTTACTCTCCTTATTCCCGGTAATTTGCCATTATAACATTCCTGTTATAATATTCTTTATATCAGAAAGCGGAGCCTGTTTTATGACTGCGCCTTCTTCAAAAGCAACACAGGGCATACCATATACAACGCAGGAATCTTTGTCCTGACCTATCGTATATGCGCCGGATTTTCTCATTTCGGCAAGACCTGAAGCACCGTCACGTCCCATGCCTGTGAGAATTATACCTATAGTTCCTTTTCCTGTAACCTTTGCTACAGAACTGAACAAAACATCAACAGAAGGGCAGTGTCCCGAAACCTTTTCACCGGGCTTTGAGGTAACATATAACCCACTTGAGTCCCTGTGTACCTCAAGCTGTTCCGATCCGTGTCCGAGTATTATAAGACCCTGTTGCAGCCTGTCGCCGTTTTCAGCTTCTTTAGCGTTCATCTTGCATATGCGGTCAAGGCGGTCGGCGTACATTTTCGTGAATCCGACAGGCATATGCTGTACTATTACGATAGGCGGAGTATCCGCAGGAAGATCCTGCACAACTTCTATTATGGCGTCTGTACCGCCCGTGCTTGCGCCTATCGCTATCATTTCAATCTTACCGCTGTTGCTGTAAGGTCTGATTATATCGCTCCGCTTGCTTTTCTGCGGTGCTGTCGTTTTTTTGAAAAGAACAGCAGGATCGCTGCCGTCCGGCGACTGCATGATTTTATCAAAGTGCGGTTTATCGGCAGATTTACGCTCGAGCGTATTATGAGTGCCGTTATTGATGATAGCTATCAGCTCTTTTTCAAAAGCAACAAGACCCGCCGCACCGCCGCTTGTGTTTTTGATTGCACCAAAAAGCCCGAATCGCTTCGGGTCGGTCAGTATTCTGTCATTATTGGTTATGAGCACCGACGGAACATCGTTCAGTGCCGACGGCAGACGATAATATACATCCGCCATCAGATCGTTTATAACGGCAAAATCATAGTCTGCTTTTTCGGCAGAAAGAGAAAGCTGTTTATAGTCAACTATTTCAGATTTACAGTTATGCAGACTGCGGTCGATGATTGTTTTTGTGACCTGACTTACAGCTGCACTGGTTCCTGTTATAAGTATGCGTAGAGGCAAAACCTCACCTCCGTCTGCGGCATTATGCCGTCATATTGTGCAAAGCCGTTATTTAAGCGGTCTGCGGTAAATAGCAGGTTTAATATATTCATAATCGGTTGAATCTCTCGGAATACTTTCTGCGTGACCGATGAACAGGTATCCGCCCGGTCTTAACACATCGTAAAACCGCTTTACTAAAGCCAGTTTCGTTTCCATTTCAAAATAAATCATTACGTTACGGCAGAAAATCAGATCAAACGGAGCTTTTTTAAAGGGTATCGGCTCCATCAGATTGAACGTGCGAAAAATCACTTCGTTGCGAAGCGCCGGCTTTACCTTACATTTTTCGCTGTCTATCCTGTCAAAATACTTCTCAAGCCAGCCGGGTGGCAGATCCGTAAGTCCGCTTTCCAGATATACGCCGTTCTGAGCGCCTGCAAGCGTTTTCAGCGAAATATCGGTAGCGAGTATCCTTGTATCCCACGAGGATTTTTCACTGCCCAGAAATTCGCTTATGTGCATAGCTGTAGTGTACGCTTCTTCTCCGCTTGAACAGCCTGCGCTCCATATACGCATTGTTTTGCTTCTTGCGTTGGTCTGCTTTATAAACGGAAGAACGGTGCTTGTAAGGTAAGTAAAATGCTCCGGTTCACGCATAAAATAAGTATGATTTGTGGTCAGCTTTATAAGCAGACCGTCAAGCTCTTTACCGCTTCTGTCATTCATACAGCAGTCAAGATACTCATCATAGTTTTTAAATCCACGCTCAAAAAGCATATTACCGAGTCTGCCCTCGATAAGCGTGCGTTTGTGAGAAAGGTTTATGCCGTAGCGCTCTCTCATGAATGATACCAGACGGTTAAATTCATTATCTGTTATTTTGAGCATTACGGCTCACCTGCCTTACTTCATTTCTTCGCTTGCGTGTTCGTCTATCAGTTTTGAAACGTCAAGGACGAGTTTTATTCCATCGTTCATTTCAAGAATGGACTTGATGAATTTATTCGAGTTTACACCTGTAAGCTCCGGTGTCTTTGATATATGCTGTTCGGTTACGGGAATAACGTCCGCAACGCTGTCAACGATAAGTCCGACCGATACATCACCTGTCGAAACGATGATTATGCAGGTGCGGTCGTTAAAAGGAATCTCTTCCTTGCCGAATCTGCTTCTTATATTCACAACAGGAACGATCTTACTGCGGACATTGATTATGCCCTTGATATAAGACGGTACACCGGGTACGGCGGTTATGGGCGGTACTTCTATGATTTCGATGACATCGGGTATTTCAATGCCGTATACCTGCTCGCCGATATAGAAGGTCAGTACCTTAGTTATTTCTGTATTCTGAGGATCTTTCTTTGCGTCCTCCATTGCCTTCTGCGTGTTCAGAAGTTCCTGTAATTTATCATTATAATTCTCTGACAAAGTAAAGCCTCCGTTTCCTTAGCCGATAAGATTATTTACATCTATTATGAGCGAAATAGTGCCGTCGCCCATTACGGTACAGCCCGACAGACCCTCCGCCTTGATATTGTACTGGCTGAGGTATTTCGGGAACGGTTTTACAACCACGGGCTGTTCGCCTATCAGCTTATCTGCAAACAGGCAGACATTCTTTCCGCCGACATCGACAAGAAGCAGGATACCGTCCTCAAGCTTTGTGACCTCGGTCGGCATATTGAACTTTTCGTGCAGACGGAGGATAGGATAGCACACGCCTCTTATCATTATCATTTCGCCCTGCTTTGTATCGTTGAGCAACTGGTTGTTTGCAACCATAAGGCTTTCCTTGATAGATGAGATCGGCACTGTAAAGATAGTAGAGCCGACTTTCAGCTTCATACCCTCAACTATCGCAAGTGTGAGCGGTATTCTGATTATAAAGCTTGAACCCTTGCCCTCTTCGCTTTCAACGGTAAGTGTACCACCGCACTGTTCGATATTACTGCGTACAACGTCCATACCTACGCCTCTGCCGCTGTATTCCGTAACCGTATCGTTGGTCGAGAAGCCGGGCAGGAGAATCATGTTCTGGATTTCCTTCGTTGTGTATTCGCTTTCGGGCTTTGTAAGAAGTCCGTTTTCCTTTGCCTTTTCAAGAACCTTTTCGCAGTTTATGCCTGCACCGTCATCTGAAACGGTGATGATAACTTCACCTGCCGAGTGCTTTGCAGATAGCTTTACAGTACCCTTTTCGGGCTTACCCTCGGCAATGCGGACATTTATATCGTCCTCTATGCCGTGATCCATACAGTTTCTTACAAGGTGCATAAGAGGATCGTTCAGGTTATCTACTATGCTCTTGTCAACCTCGGTCGTTTCACCTTCAAGAACAAGCTCTGCTTCCTTGTTCAGCTTTATCTTCATATCACGGACAATTCTGCCCATCTTCTGAAATACGCCTGCAAGCGGTACCATTCTGATAGACATTACGGTATCCTGAAGCTCGTCTGTCAGCTTTCTGAGCTGTCTTGCCGCCTTTGAGAAGCTCTCAAGCTCAAGACCCTCAAGATCCGGGTTTGCTATTACCATTGACTCGGTCGTTATGATTTCACCGACAATATCATGCAGTGTGTCAAGCTTTGACAGATTTACGCTGATAAGGCTCTGCTTCTGACCGCCGTTAGCCTTTTTAATGTCCTCCTGAGCCTTTGTGACCGCACTCTTTGCGGCAGGCTTTGCAGGAGCAGGCTGAGCCTGCGGCTTTTCCTCCGTCTTTGCGGGGGCGGCAACGGGGGCAGCCTCTTTAACCGGTGCGGGAGCAGGCTTTTCTTCGGCAGGTGCCGCAGACGGTGTGTCTATTATTTCGTAAGACTCAACGTTGACTGCACCTTCTATAGCTTTAATTACCGTATCATTATCTCCGTCAAAGCCCTTGAATGTCACAAGGAAACCGTTCTCGACAATATCCTTTGCCGTATCCGCATTGGATTCAACATCGGGAGGAGTACAGCTGATAACTTCGGCAACATCCTTTATCTTTGTCAGCAGAAGGAAAGCACGGAGGTTCTCCATCTTACAGCCGTCCTCGAAGAATACACGGACGGTCATGCTTCCCTCAACGTTGCTTCCTGCAGGAGCGGCAGATGCTTCCTTCTTTGCCGCAGGAGCGCTTTCCGAAGGAGCACTTTCCGAAGGAGCGGCACCGCTTTCCATTGCTTTTAATCTTTCCGTTGCGTCTTCGAGCTTTTTGAACGTTTCCGAGAAGTCGGTAGGCGTATAGTCGTCATCCCCCGAATTCTGTATATACTCGATCTCAGCCTTGTATAGATCGGAAACCTCAAATATAAGTTCATATACAAAATGTGCGTCCTTCGCAATTTCGGGCTTCTCCCTTATTACAAAGAACATATCCTCGCCCTTGTGCGCAAGATGCTGGAGATTTTCAAATCCCATCATCGCAGACGAGCCTTTGATAGTGTGCATTATTCTGAATATCTCGTTGATGTCCTCCTGCGAGAATACATTTGCATCCTCTGTTCTGAGAAGAATTTCATCGAGCTGTTCAAGCAACGTATTGGTTTCAAATATGTACATTTCGAGCATGGATTCCATGCCGGGTTCAACCTTTGCCATATACAAAACCGCCTTTCCCTGATTTTTTTATTTTGCAATCGTAAGATTGATATTGATAAATCCCTTGAAATGTGCTAAACTTAAAGTCAAGCAATGCGATGCACGGCTTTAAAATGTGCATCTGAAAGGAAATATATATGCCCAACATTCCACAGATTACGGCTCCTGTTTCCAACAGTAAGAGCTATTCGTTCACTAACCGGCAGTATGACGGTAATATAGAACCGTTTGATATGGTCGAGCTTGCTCAGCCTATCAAAGCATCTACGGCGCAGGATAACGATTCCGCCGCCGCTATGATGATGGGCAGAAAGAATCTCGCTCCGCTTACTGTTCAGATAAAAGATCCCACTATGGCGGTCGAAACGCTCAAGAACCTGTTAAGTTCGGATCTGCTCGAGCAGACTATGATCAACGGTTACACAGAGCTTTACGACGATATGGATGAGCTTATCAAGAGCTTTTATCTTGCTCCCGAAAAGCTGGTCCGTGAGATTCAGAACCAGGAAAAGCAGAACACGATGTTCAGCGGTGATGAGTTTTACAAGCTGCTCCACGGTATCCTGAAGACCACCACAAGCCCCGATATAAAAGAAAGTATCGGTCAGCTACTGAAAGCACTCAACTATTCGTCAAACAAGCAGGAGATACTTAATGCACTCGGTGCAAATCTCAAATTCCTGTCCGAATATTTTTCACCGAACGAGTCGCTCTCCCGCAAGCTCTCCGATTTGTCTTCACAATGGAAGAGCAGTAGTGCGGCTGATATGTTCGAGCCGCTCAAGAGTGAAACGCTCGCACTGCTGAAGGACGTTTCCGCAAGTCTTCTGAACGATGAAAGAACACAGACGTTCATTCCGCTCATAATACATAATCTTTCACGCTACAACACCAACAACGGTATGCTCAAGGAGAGCTTTGCAAATCTCCTTGCATATATTCCGTCGGATGATATGCGTAGGGAGCTGTCTGTTGCATTTGGAAATCTTCTTAAAAAGATTTTCAGCAAAAAACAGCTCAGCGAGATGTCGGATATTCCTGATAGTTATAATAATACACTAAATCAGTCTGAAAATCAAGACTATTTAAGCATTTTTGACAATAAAGCTGAAAAATTATCTCTGTCTTTGTTCATTAAGTCACATTTATCCGATGAAAGCTATCTTGCGGAGCTGGATTTGTCCAGGGATAAACTGGAGTTTCTGACATCGCCGTTTGACGAAGGAAAACAATCCGGATTGCAGACACTTAAGAATATAATAATGGCAATGCTGACAGGCACTGACAGCCGACAGATTATTCCTGCGGTGCATCGTGATTTTCAGGGGATCAAGGATATGGCGGCACTTGTCGATTATCTCAACGAGATTCTCCGTGAAATGCCGGATATACCTCAGCGTGACACGCTTTTTGAGTTTTTCACCAATATAGTAAATGAGATGGCACAGCGTAAGGAACTGCCGCCTTCGAGCAATATCCCTTCCGCACCGTCTACTCTTGATAAGCTGACCGATTTTATCGGTAAGAATATAAATCACGAGGCTATTCAGTCGCTGGACGATTTCAATGCGTCAAATCTTCTGCAGAGCCTTCTCAATGCACCGGGTGTATTCACACCTCTTGCGCACTATATCCTGCCGTTGCAGATTGAGGATACAAAGGCGTTCGGCGAGTTGTGGGTCGATAATGACGAGAACAACCCCAACAACACGCCTGTCGGACAGAAGAATTACCACTTGTTCCTGACATTTGACGTTGAATCTATAGGACGTTTTGAGGTCGATATGTACGCACTGGGCGAAAACATCAATCTGTCGCTTCTTTATCCAGAAAAGTTCGGCTTCAAGATAAAAAAGCTTAGCGATAAGATTGACCTTATAATAAGGAATATCGGCTATAAGCCCGCAAAATTTGAAACTGCGGTGCTGAGAAAGCCTCATGTGCTGACAGAGGTTTTCCCGAAAATAATTGACAGGAGGAAGGGTCTTAATGTCCAAGCGTAATTTAGGAAAGCAGGCTGCGGCGGCGCTTAAGTACAATCCCGACCTTAACTATGCTCCGGTCGTGGTAGCGTCGGGACTTGGCGAGCTTGCGAAGAAGATTATAAATATCGCAGACGAGAACGGCGTTCCCGTTTACCGTGACGACAGCACGGCGGCGCTTCTTGTAATGCTCAACAGCGGTGAAACGATACCGGTCGAGCTGTACAGAATTATTGCGGCTATCTATGCGGAGGTCGTTTACTCCGCCAATGATATGAAAAAAGGCAAATAAGCCAAATACAAAAGAAAGAAGATAAAAGAAATGGTAAAGACAAAAAATCTCACATTAATGGTTACGGCGGCTGTGCTTGCCGCACTTACCTGTGTTGCGACAATGGTGGTACAGATACCTATGCCGCTCACAAAGGGCTATGTAAATCTCGGTGATGTAATGGTACTTACATCGGTATGGCTTATCGGCTCGCCGTGGGGAGTTGCGGCGGCAGGCATAGGCTCTGCGATGGCGGATCTGCTTACAGGTTATGCTTATTATGCGCCTGCAACGCTGATAATCAAGGCACTTATGGCAGTAGCGGCATTTTACATTGCAAAGTGCTTTATGAACGGCTCTTATTTCAAGTCGCTTGTCGGCAAGGTAATCGGCGGCGCTGTGGCAGAAATAATTATGGTAGCAGGCTACTTCGTTTATGCTATTATACTTTACGGTAATGTGGCAACAGCGGCGGCAGGCATTTTCGGAAACGCAATACAGGGCGCTGTAGGGCTTATAGCAGGTGTGCTTCTGACAGTTGCGCTTGAAAAAGCAGGAACGAAGAAATTGCTCGGTTTTGATAAGTAATCATTCATTATAGTCAGGCGGCGAAGGTAATTATACCATTCGCCGCCATTTTTTGACCATTCGTGCCATATTTGTTGAAATTCTCTTTATGGAATGTTACAATTGTATGATAGATAAGTAATGCATATCATTATTTAAAATTTCTCGGATAAGGAGAGACAAATGAAAAGAAAATTTTCAACCAGAATCATAGCCGGCATAGCAACATCTGCCGTGCTTGCAGTCGGATCGCTGTCATTTACGGCGATAAACGCAATTGCCGATGAAGCGGTGAGCTATTACGGACTGTCCGCAGACGGTACGGTTATAAGCGGAACGGTAACTGATTATACAAAGATAGCTTCAACTGATACCGCATGGGGCATTGCCGACAAAGAAACGTGGTATGTGGCTGACGGTATCGTTAATATCATCACAACAACCTATGATTATGACAACAATAAAAATGTATATAATCCTGTAGAAATTAAAGGAAATGTAAATGTCATACTCAAGAACAATGCAGAGGTAAGTGTAGTGAACGGTATTGCCGGCACAGATGCAACAATAACCTTTTATAGTGAGAGTGAAAGCGCAAGCGGTGTTATTGGCTTTATCGGAGCGTACGGTGATAATGGCAGATGGGGTTCGACGGATAGCGGTTCCGATAAGGCTAACGGGGATAACGGTGAGGACGGCAAAGTTGCGGTAAATGTTTCGTCGTTCACGGTTGCAGGCGGCACAGTAACTGTTATCGGCGGCAATGGTGGTAAAGGCGGCGATGCAGGTTATAACACTGACTACGATACAAATGAAAAGTATTACGGCATTGGCGGTGACGGCGGTAACGGCAGTGCGGCTATAACCGATAATACAAAGGTGTATCTTAATGGCGGCAGACTTAACGTTACAGCCGGCAGAGGCGGAAACCCCGGTACAAATACCAATGTACCGTCTGAACAGCAGGATAATTATAAAGGCAAGCCGGGAAGTGACGGAACATCGGTAAGCGGAATATACGCCGTAAACGGTACTCTCAATGTCAATAAGCTCGATGATTCCGATACAGGCGATACTTCGGGCGATTTTAAGCTCCTGTCTGTGAACGGTTACGAAAATGCAAAGCTCGATATAATCGGTCACGGAACGGCGAAGGTAGCTGACGGCACTGTTTTTAAAACCTACGGCGACATTTCCGTAGCAGGTACTCTGTCTGTCGATAACGGTACGATACTCACAAACGGCAGTATCACAAAAGCCGACAGTGCGGCACAGATAACAAAGACGAACGGCGGCATTATCCGCAGGTTCACACCTGCTTACGGTACCGGATATACGCTGGATTATGCAGGCGGTAAGTGCATTGCGGAAACCGGCTATAAAATAAAGCTGTCGGACGGAAATACTTTAATCGATATTGCCGATGCCAACACAATAGTATCGGAATCAAACAGACTTAATATTGTCCGCAGCGGTGACGGCGAAATAATAGATGACAGCGAGCCACGCACAAATGTAATGCCCTATTGCGTAATGGCAAATAATACGGCTGAAACAACCGTAACGGACGGAAATGTCTTTGCTATGAGAGGAGATTCTTCAAGGTTTACGTTTGCTCTGAACGATCCCGATGAATACCGTTTCTCAGGCGTTAAGGTAACAGATATTGACGGTAATGCGATACCTGACAATATGTACACGTTTGACAGCACGACAGGTGAGTTCATAGCACTTTCGGTTGACCGCAACCTTATCGTGACTGCAGACGCAAGTCTTAAAGATGTTGAAATATCTGTAACAGACAGCGAAAACAATCCTGTGCCAACTGTCGACATCGGTACAGATTTTGATAACGGCAACCCGACAAAGACAGTATCGCTCAAGCTGAAAGTCACAGAGGGCGGTTCTATAGCAAAGTACAGAGTAGTAAAGGAATCCGACCTTAATAAAGCAAGCGGTGCCATAACTGATACTTCTTTGTTCACAGTATCATACACTGCCGGCAATGAATGGGGTACTGCCGATGACGGTTCTTCAAAGATTGCAAAGGGTGCAACGGCAACATTCACAGTTAAGCCCGACAGCAATTTAGCCGCAGGAACTTATACCGAAGATTTCATCGTTATAACAGACAGAACCGCTTATGCGGATGCGTCTGCGGGCACTCAGGATAAGGCTCTGGCACGTTTCACGCTGACTTATAAGGTTGAACACGAGAGTGACGGTAAACTGCATTATTCCGATCTTACCGGACACTATAGTCTTTGTAAGAACTGTCAGGCGATAATCAATAAAGAAAATCATACATTTGATGTAAAGACCGTAAACGAGGATACGCTTGCAGTGCCTGCAGATTGCGTAAATCCTGCCAAGTATTTCTATTCGTGCGAATGCGGAGCACACACAAATGACACAACGCTTGTATTTGAAAGCGGCGCTCCAAACGGTCACACATTCGGCGAGTGGGAAGAAAGTAAGTCGGCAAATTGCGAAGAAGGCGGTAAGGAAAAGCATATCTGCTCCGTCTGCCAATTTGAAGAAGAACGTGATACATCGCCGCTCGGACACGATTGGAGTGCCGAATACACAACAGATGTAAAGCCCACTTGTACACAGCCCGGTTCAAAGTCTATTCACTGCTCAAGATGTGATGCGACAAAGGATGTAACCGAGATTGAACCTCTGGGACATGACTGGGAAGATGATTTCACAATAGATGTAAAGCCCACTTGCACACAGCCCGGTTCAAAGTCGATACATTGTTCAAGATGTGATGCGACAAAGGATGTAACCGAGATCGAACCGACAGGACATTCATTCGGTGAGTGGACGGTATCAAAAGACTCTACCTGTGTTGCAGGCGGTCAGAAAACAAGAAAATGTGAGATCTGCGGATACACTGAATATGAAGATACCGATATAGATTCGGACGCTCACGAGTGGGAAGATGATTACACGATAGACAAGGAACCTACCTGCACGGCAGCAGGCTCTAAATCCATCCATTGCTCACGCTGTGACGCAACAAAGGATTCAACGGTTATCCCCGTTACAGATCACACCTACGGCGAATGGGAGGTAGTAACGCCTTCAACCTGTACTGAAAACGGCGTTAAGAAACACGCTTGTATCCATTGCGGTTTCGAACAGACCGAAATTATAGAGCCGGCGCACGAATGGGAGGATTCCCGTACTGTTGATATTGCACCGTCATGCACTGAGCAAGGCGAGGATTCTGTGCATTGCAGAAATTGCGATGAAAGAAAAGATATAAAGGAAATTTCTCCGAAGGGACACGACTGGTCCGAGTGGAAAACTCTCGTTGAGCCGACAATCACATCTGAGGGTAAAGCATGCAGAGCCTGCAACGTTTGCGGCATAAAGGAGGAGAAAGCAATTCCTAAGCTCAGCGGTAAGAAGGAATGGAAACACGATGAGAATAAGCACTGGCACGTTGATGACAATGGCAATATAATTGATGCTGACGACCACGAGTTCAAGTGGGTGGTGGATAAAGAACCTACCGCCACAGAGCCGGGCATAGGCCATTATGAGTGTATAGCTTGTGCGTTTGAAAAAGCACCCGAAGAATTCGGAAAGAGAAACCCCGAAACAGGTGCATCGTCACTTGCCGCCTGGATTGCGGTAGCGGCTGTTGCCGGCGGAGCAGTTCCCGTAACATATAAGGCAAGAAAAAGAAAGAATAAGTAAGTAAAAACATCGCAGAGCAGACGAAAGTCTGCTCTGTATTTTTGCACACAAAAATGCCCTGCAACGTTCTAAATACGTTGCAGGGCAGATTTTATGCGGTTTTAATGTTAAATTCTGAAGTAGTCAACGCCACCCTTGAACAGAAGCTGTTCCTTGTTGCCGTCAACATTAACGCAGGTATCTGAGCTTATACGCTCTGTATGACCCATCTTACCGAGTACACGGCCGTCAGGAGAAATGATACCCTCGATAGCGCACATCGAGCTGTTGGGATTGTATGCAAGATCCATTGTAGGTTCGCCGTTAAGGTCAACATACTGAGTAGCAATCTGACCGTTTTCGATGAGTTTTGCGATAACCTCGTCGCTTGCTACAAAACGTCCTTCACCGTGCGAAATCGGTATGTTGTAAACCTCGCCCACCTTGCAGTGCATAAGCCACGGTGACTTGTTGGTGCAAATCTTAGTAAGAGCAAGCTGTGACTGGTGTCTGCCTATGGTGTTATATGTAAGCGTGGGGCTTTCGCTTGACAGAGGAACTATCTTGCCGAAAGGCACAAGACCAAGCTTGATAAGAGCCTGGAAGCCGTTGCATATACCTATCATAAGACCGTCACGGGCATAGAGCATATTCTCTACGGCATCCTTGATTTTAGGATTGCGGAAGAATGCGTTGATGAACTTAGCCGAGCCTTCGGGTTCGTCACCGCCTGAGAAACCGCCGGGAACAGCTATCATCTGGCTGTTTTCGATTCTCTTTGCAAATTCGTTTACGCTGTCTTCCATATTCTTTGCAGAAAGGTTTCTGATAACGAATATTTCAGCTTCACCGCCGTATCTGTTGAATGCGGCAGCCATATCGTATTCACAGTTAGTACCGGGGAATACGGGGATAAGTACCTTAGGCTTTGCGATAGTGCCGGGAGCCTTGTTTGTGAGAAGATCACAGCCCTTGTCATAAGCAACCGATACGGGCCTCGGCATTTCGGGGAGCGAATTCTTGAAGATAGGCTCAAGAACAGCGTCATACTTCTTCTCAAGATCTGCAATGTTGAGCTTGACATCGCCTGCCGTAATCGTGTAGTCGCTCACCGTTTCACCGATAAGCTCTGCGCCCTCTATTGCGCCCTTAGCCTCGATGATGAATGCACCGTAGTGCAGACCGAACAGCTTTTCATCGTCCATAGCTTTAAGCTTTGCACCGATTCTGTTACCGAGCGACATCTTGAAGATACCTTCTGCAATACCGCCGTGAACCAAAGTCCATACTGACAGGGCAGTGCCGTCGGCAATTGCCTTTTCTACTGTAGCAAATACCTTCTTGACGCTGTCAAAGTCGGGCATACCGTTTTCATCGTATGCGGGTGCAATATAGTAAATATCACTGCAGGGGAGCTTGAATTCAGCGGAAATTATCTTGTCTGACTTTGCAGTTGAAACTGCAAATGAAACGAGCGTGGGCGGAACATCTATATGCTCAAACGTACCCGACATTGAGTCCTTGCCGCCTATAGCACCGCTTGAGAGTGCAATCTGAGCCTTATATGCGCCGAGAAGTGCGGCAAAAGGCTTGCCCCAACGCTCAGGATCGCCCTGTGTACGTTCAAAATATTCCTGGAATGTGAGCCAGCACTTTTCGCTCTTACCGCCTGCGGCAACTACCTTTGCCATACTCTCGACTACTGCAAGAGCGGCTGCGTGATAGGGTGACTGACGGCTTACGAAAGGATCGAAGCCCCATGCCATTATGGAAGCTGTCTTTGTGTTGCCCGAAAGTACGGGAAGCTTTGCCGCCATAGCCTGTACGGGTGTCTGCTGTGTCTTGCCCGAATAAGGCATAAGCACAGTACCTGCACCGATTGTTGAGTCAAAGCGCTGTACAAGACCCTTCTGTGAGCATACGTTAAGGTCTGTAACGAGCTTTTCCCATTCTTCCTTAGTGTTGTGTCTGCCTGTAGAGTAGCTGACCGTGGGAGTGGGAACATATATATCCGTGTGCTTTTCCGCACCGTTTGAATTTAAGAATTCTCTTGAAATGTCGCAGATAGTCTTGCCGTTCCAGTTCATCTTGAGTCTGGGGTTTTCGGTAACTACCGCAACTGGAGTAGCCTCAAGGTTTTCCTTGCCTGCAAGAGCGATGAACTTGTCAACATCGTTCTTGTCAACTACAACTGCCATTCTTTCCTGCGACTCAGAGATGGCAAGCTCTGTGCCGTCAAGACCGTCGTACTTCTTGGGAACTGCGTTGAGGTTGATTTCAAGACCGTCAGCAAGCTCGCCTATGGCTACGGAAACACCGCCTGCACCAAAGTCGTTGCAACGCTTTATCAGCTTTGTTGCGTTCTTGTCACGGAATAATCTCTGGAGTTTTCTTTCTTCGGGAGCGTTACCCTTCTGAACCTCAGCACCGCAGGTTTCGAGCGATTCAACGCTGTGCGACTTTGATGAGCCTGTAGCGCCGCCGCAACCGTCACGGCCTGTTCTGCCGCCGAGCAGGATGATTATGTCACCGGGGACGGGACGTTCACGGACAACGTTCTCGGCAGGAGCGGCACCGATTACAGCGCCAATCTCCATACGCTTAGCCATATATCCGGGGTCGTATATCTCAGCAACGTGACCTGTTGCAAGACCAATCTGGTTACCGTATGACGAATAGCCCTGTGCGGCTGTTGTTGTTATCTTTCTCGGAGGAAGCTTGCCGGGGATCGTCTTGTCAACAGGGAGCAGGGGATCCGAAGCACCCGTTACACGCATAGCCTGATAAACGTAAGAACGACCCGAAAGCGGATCTCTTATAGCACCGCCGAGGCAGGTTGCCGCACCACCGAAAGGTTCAATCTCAGTGGGGTGGTTATGTGTTTCGTTCTTGAACATAAGAAGCCACTGCTCGTCCTTGCCGTCAACGTCAACGGTTATTTTTACGGAGCAGGCATTTATTTCTTCACTCTCGTCAAGGTCGGGGAGAAGACCGTCTTTTTTCAGCTTTCTTACTGCGGCGGTCGCAATATCCATAAGGCAGACAGGCTTTGCACTTCTGCCAAGCTCCTCCTTGTCGAGCTTGTATTCCTTATAAGTTTCGGCAATGTAGGGAGCGTCAATCTTCGCATTGTCGATTATTGTTCCGAATGTTGTGTGACGGCAGTGATCCGACCAGTATGTATCTATCATTCTGATTTCGGTAAGGGTAGGATCTCTCTGCTCCTTCTTGAAATATTCCTGACAGAACTTTATATCGCCAAGATCCATAGCAAGTGCGTACTTCTTGATAAACTGAGCAAGCTCGTCTTCGGAAAGACCGATAAATCCGTCAAGCACAGCTACATCCTTCGGAATATCATACTTTACATCAAGCGTTTCATACTGCTCAAAGCCGCATTCTCTTGCTTCTACGGCATTTATGAGATAGTGCTTTATCTTAGTAAAATCCTCATCTGAAATATCGCCCTTAAGGATATACAGCTTTGCATATTTAACTGTGGGACGTTCGCCCTGACACAGCATCTGTATACACTGAGCGGCTGAGTCTGCTCTCTGATCGAACTGACCGGGTAAAAACTCGGTTGCGAACATCTTTTCATCAGCCTCAATCTCAGGCAGTGAATAATAAACATCGTCAACAGGCGGTTCTGAGAATACGGTGGGAGTAGCTTTTTCAAAATTCTCCTTTGTGATACCCTCTGCATCGTAACGGTTTACGATACGCACATCCTTGATACCTTTAATCTGAAGTGCGGTTTTAAGGTCTGAGAGAACAGCTTTTCCCTCAACGGCAAACTGCGGTTTCTTTTCCACATAAATGCGATAAACTGACATAAACTTCCTCCGTCGTTTTTTGTGATAGTGCCACAGGCTTTTGCAAGCGTGTAAAGACACAAAACTATCAATACCTTTTAATTATACTACAATATCTGCCCGATTACAAGCATTTTATTTCTTCTCCGACACAAAAATCACTGCCCGATGCTCCTGTAATTTGTACAGTAATTATATCCTGCCTGTTTGCGTCACTGCTGTATATGCGAACGGGAACGTACTGCGGGGTAAGGCCGTTTGCGTATTCTTCGCTTTCCCTGCGCTGAATAAGCACCTTTTCCGTTTTTCCCACGCACGAGCGGAAATATTCTTCTTTCAGCTTTTTTGCAAGGCTGCTCATAGCGTGGTATCTCTTTACGGCAATATCGTGCGCAACGTGGTCTGTGCGTCTTGCCGCCGCTGTACCCTCTCTTATCGAGTAGGTAAAAACGTGCATTGCCGCAAAACCGACTTTTTGGGCAAATTCGCAGGATTCTTTGAATTCTTCGTCGGTTTCCCCTGCAAACCCTACCATAATATCGGTGGTTATCGCACAATCCGGAAACGCTTTTCGCAGCCTCAGGACTATATCATAGTATTCATCGGGCGTATAATGCCTGTTCATACGCTTCAATGTATCACTGCTTCCGGACTGGAGCGACAGGTGAAAATGCGGACAGAGCTTCTTTTGCGCCGCCATTCTTGCTATATCCTCATCTGTCAGCAGCTCCGGCTCAAGCGATGACAAACGTACACGCTCCACACCATCCACAGAGCATACCGCCTCTATTGCGTCCGCAAGCCTCAGCCCGATTTCCTGACCGTAGCAGGAAAGGTTGATGCCGACAAGCACCATCTCCTTATGACCGCACGATACCTGAAACCTTACCTCCTCGGTTATATCCTGCAAGGAACGTGACCTTACAGAGCCTCTGGCGGTAGGTATTATGCAGTAACTGCAGAATCTGTCACAGCCGTCCTCAATCTTTATAAACGCTCTCGTCTTGCCCATATCGGCGTTTTTCTGCTTTTCATATTGCTTTTTAACGGGTCTTGGCGGTATGGCAACCTGCTTTACCTTGTTGCCGGTAAAAACGTCTATCATATCCGCAATGCTGTCTTTATGCTCGGTACCCGTTACTATATCGGCTGACAGCTTTGAAGCTGTTTCGGGAAAAGCCTGAGGAAAACAGCCCGTAAGCACGACTATCTTCATAGGGTCGCTGCTTTTTATCCTGTTTATAAGCTGTTTCGCTTTTTTGTCGCTGTTTTCCGTCACCGAACAGCTGTTTATTATAACAATATCCGCCGTGAAAATATCGTCTGTTTTCTCGTATCCGTGTTCGTCCATAGCCTTTGCTACCGAAGCGCTTTCATATTGGTTGACCTTGCACCCGAAGGTCTGTACGGTATATCTGATAATATCACTTCCATAATAAATTGTGGTGAGTTTCACCAAAACTAAACTCCCGACAGCCTAATTATACTTTATTATTACGAAATTTGCAAGCTGTGGCGATTTTTTGACAATAATACTCTTGACCGTATCGTGAAATGTGTTATTATATAGCTGTAAGGAGCGATAAGCACTTACAGTGATAAGGCGGAAACGGGAAATCAGGCTAACGGTTATCTCCGATTGAAAAAATTAAGTAAATTCAGTTAAAAGCAATTGACAACCGCCGTACATTTTGGTAAAATGAAATCAATCGGTCAGGAGCCGAAATTTGACCTGAAATATGAAAGGTAGGTTTTTTGTATGAAAACAGCTAATATCAGAATCAATACTATTGAAGACGTTAAGAATTTCGTAACAACAGTTACAAAGTGCAACTACGAAGTTGACATCGTAAGCGGCAGATATGCAATTGACGCAAAGTCAATAATGGGTATCTTCAGCCTGGATCTTTCAAAGCCCCTCGAGCTTCGTGTTCACAGCGATGATTGCGATGAGCTTATGGCTGAACTTGACAAGTATATCGTTAAGTAATCTGTGATGCTTAATAACGAGAGCCGCCGTGCTATCTGCACGGCGGCTTTCAGCTTGTAGAAAAAGTCCATTTTTATAAAAATGGAGCAAATTCTCTATCCC
>OHJZ01000011.1_pt1 | contig 160521 bp, 266 predicted proteins | sample 1568691 | NCBI WGS metagenome assembly OHJZ01 (sample SAMEA3879593, study PRJEB24766) | human gut metagenome | biome: human-associated habitat; feature: feces | place: USA | collected 1985/1987
TAGTTGTAAAGACCTTGGAGAGGGTCTATAAAAACTACTACTATATAATACGAGGAGACAATTACCATGAAGTGTAAGATAAAGGTTAGTACAAGTTTTATCATAGCAATAGTGGCATTAATTATTGTCATTAAGCTTTGTGCGTAGTTAGAAAATCTGGTGGGAATATTATATCATTTTCATATATAAGAGAGTAGAGTATTCTGCTCTCTATTTTATTATTCTCTATTTGAAACAGAAAAAGTATTTGCAAATAACAGAATATGTGCTATGATATGTTTATATCAAGCAAGATATATTCCCTACAAAATGGCATTGCTCAAAATAGAGTAGTGTCATTTTTATTTTTAATTGAAATCGAGATTTGCTTGGAATATATGTTCTCTCTACCAGAATATTCCAATTTGATATATAATACACTTACAGCTTCAAATGAAAATACAGTCACTTCCATTTTAAAAATGGTGTTCCTCAAACAAACACCAACCTATCAATAGTACGATGTTCAAAACAAAGACAACGATAGGAGGTGACTGTTATGAGTAAGATGATTAAATATGCTGTTAAGTGCAATTCTTTATATAAACTTATTGCAGTTATCTCTGTATGTGCTCTGCTTGGAACGTCTGTATACTTTGTGTGCAATACAATCCAACACATTACAGATAAAATTTGTGAATATAAAGAAGTTAGCATAAAAGCTCAATACGATGACACCTCTTTAGAGGTTGACTTGCACGAGCGAAATGAAGTAGGGACTGAGTAGAGCAGTTCCTATTTTATTATTCTCTTTTTGTTCCATCTTATCTACCAAGGAACAGTTGGTTCAAACTTAACGTAGAAGTAGGAGATAAGTTCCTAACTCATAATTTTATGGCTACGATCCATAATAGCACCGAATGTCTATTCTCATCAGTATCATTTCATATACTGAATCTCACCCATAGCATTACTGTGGCGGTTATTCCTTATAATAAGGAAGCTTCCGACCTGACCATACGAGTTCACACATTGTCACTATAGCCTAATTTGTTACCAAAATAGGAGAGTAGTGTGAGTTTGACGTAATTCCCAGTTGTATGTTTATGGCATACAAGTCTATTCAGACGTTATAGGGTGTTTATCACCGTGTATCTCACGGATAACATACTCTAAACCTTTGTATCCAAAGTAAATTATGTATGTTGTCGAGTATATTCATCGGGAAATGCATTTTATTCCCACCGACATTTTTAAATGATAGTGCTGCTGCGACTCCCATAGCTGCTGTCTTAAGTAATCCTACATTATCAATTAATCCAGTAATAACTTTTGACACGCCATTAAGACCACTTATTGCAATACCTAAATCTCCACGATCAAGTATTTGTTGAACACAGCCAACCCAAGTTTCTTTAAGAGCATTAATTTTATATGAAAGTGTCTGCTCTACAGTTGACATCTCTTTGTCTGCACTGCCTGCACTTTTATCAATTTCAGCAAGTGCCTCTTTAACTGCGTCATAGTTTTGGATAAGTGCCGCACCTGCTTGTGCCTGTGTCTTACCAAACGCTTTCTGAAGGAAGTCATTTTGCTGTTTCTGAGACATCTCATCCCAAATATCATGAATTTCTCCAAAATAATCTACAAGGCTTTTAAATTCAGTTGTAGAACCTTCTTTAAAAATTGATACACCTTGCGCATGTTGTGCTGTTTTGGTAAGATCAATTAAATCACCAGTAATATTCTTAAGTTCATCATCAGTTTGTTCAAAGCCATCCTCACTATTTTCGTCATAACCTCGAATTCGCATTGAAATTGAACGAAGAGCACGACCTGCCACCTCACTATTTTGAAGAACCTCTTGGACACCTGTAAATAAGCTATAAGCATCTTTGTAATCAGTACCAACTGCTGCAAGAGCTGCGGCTGAACGTTTCATACCTTCTACAATATCATTGTTACTCTCGGCAAATTTATTCAATCTGTTACTTTCCCATTATTAAATGGTACTAACCATAATATTAATATGGCGCATAGTCATTTCTGGCTATGTCTCACGTTTCATTATTAGATTATATCGTGAGTTCAGACTATATATTACATCCTATTATAATAATTAATATAGGATGGATAACTTCAATACACATGTTACCATATGTATCCTGTAGTCGTTACGGATTCTGTAATATTATTTTAAGGATGGGGATTATCCTACTTTCTTTTTTATTAATCGTCTGTATTCATTAACAGACATATCTTGATATGGTATAATAACATCTCTTTTAATGGATAAATTATTATTCTCTAATTGCCAATTAAAAGAATGATAGTTTCCAAGAATTTTATTATTTTGTATATATTTTTTTATTAATTCCAAACACATATCTGGAGCTTTATTTATATCTGTTTCCCATAAATATAAAATTGGAATTTTATAATGATTCATTATATAAGAGTATTTTATTTTATCTCTATGTAATTGTTTTTGTTGCATTTCATTAATTAGATATTTATCTTCATTGTATCTTAAAGGAGATGTATGCCAATAATCACCCATCACCTCTATTATTCCATCACAACATGGTAAATAATTATCGACTGAATAATAGTCAAACACTTTTTCTCGTTCAAAAGTTATATTATTTTCTAATAACATATTGTCAATTATTTTTTGAATCCCAGTTTCCAATCTATCTGATTTATTTAATGAATTTAAAACACGAAGTTTATTCCTTTCTATTTCTTCTTCAGTATATTCATGATGATACATAGACGCTTTATCTTTTATATAATATTTTGATCTATATTCTGAATAACATTCATGGGAACAAAAATTATGATTATCTCCAAAACTATTTAACATATTATATTTAGAAGGAATTATTTTTATCTTCTTGCCACAATTCGTACATGTCGTTTCAATTCTATTGTAAAATTGACTATTTTCTCCACTACCAATTTTATTAGTTTTATCTTTCCAATAGCATTCTAATGAACAATATGGGTTCTGAGTTTTTAAGTATACGCTCAAAAAATCTTCGATTTCCTTTCCGCAACATTCACAACTTGATTTTACCTTTACATGAATATTTTTTAAATTCAATTTATAAATTAAATTTATTACATCTTCGATATTTCTATTTAACATTTTTGATAATGTATTTATATAAATATCATCATCTTCTAACATGAAAGTAACCGTAGTACGAATTTCATCTTCTGTAAATCCTTCAATTATAGGTATGTTGCCATCATGATTTCTATAAAACCAATCACAAGTTTTACATCTATTTGCACTTCTTATATTGGTTTTAATATTTCTATAATTAAATGATGAAGTTGGTTTGTTTTGTTGACAACATTCGCAATATATATCTTTTGTTTTATCTAATTTTTTAAAATTTTCTTTTGTCATAATAACATCTCCTTATGTTGAATTATTTTCTATTTTTCTTTCTCATATAAAAATAAAAATCAAGTGATTCATCTAATTCACTTGATTTTGAAAATAACCAATATTCATTTTTATCGAATCCACATTCTCTATCAAATCCAAGAGAATATAAATATTTTGCTAATCTTTTATTTTTTATTTTTAATTTTTCCATTTATTCATATATCCCCATATATGAATAATAAAATAATATTACAGTCTTTCCTCGGTCTGCAATGTCTCCATCGTTTAACCGATATAGTTATCTACTATGCTATTTTTTGATAGCACCATACATTACTGTATGTTCGGGCAATAATTTTACCCAACTGATTTATAGGATCTAATATTTCTTTTTCAACATCTTCAGGATTGATTTGCCAAGCCTTCATAATACTGACCATACCTTCTTGGGCTTGATCTGTATCCATACCAGGAGATATAGAAGCAAATTTTGAACTTAATTTTGCCATTTCTGTAGCTTGTTCATTTGAACTATATCCAAGTCTTGACCAAGCAGAAGCTTGCTCAATAATAGATTTAGTAGTTACACCCATTTGCTTTGCTACATCATTTGCACTATAATAAAAATTATTTAATTCAGTGCTAGACATTGATGTGGTTTTCTTTAAGTCAAGCAAAGCATCATCAAGATCTACGATTGTTGAAATAGCTTGCCTTCCAAGATTAATAGCATCATAAAGCCCAAACATACCTGCCATCTGAGCAGCAATCTGATGGAATCCGCTATTCTTTAAAGTATCAAAGAAACTTCTGCCAGCACGACCAGCTTTGATTTCTGCATTTTCAATATTAATGATTTCAGATGTAATCTCTTTAAGATTCCTTGGATTGGCAGACTCTAATTCATCTCGCAACGCTCTTAATCCAAGTTTTGCTTCCTTAGAGTAATTTGTACACTCATCTAAATCCTTATTAATTCTCTGAACTAATTTATCAATAGCAATCTGGCTTGCACCTTTTTCAGAGGCAGAAAGTGACTTAAAAGAATCAGAAGCTTTTTCACATGCCGTAACCAATCCTTTTAATTCAGCCTCTTGTTCTACGGTAACTTCACTAACATTTTTTAATGTGTTTCTATACTCTACAAGATTTCCAATTGCTGTATTTAGTTCAGTTAAATTTTTGGTATATTGTTCACTTGGAGTAAAATCAGAAGAATAGGTTTTTCTTTGATCATAGATTTTCTGATACTTATCAATAGAACCTTGTAAAGAATCAAGAGTAGATTCTTTGAGTTTTGCTTTTAAATCTGTAACAGCCTGATTTATCTGTTGTAATTTTTCGTTAGAAGCAGTTAATTTCTCTGTTGGAAGAATATCATTTCTCTGTAATTCATGAATATGTTCAAGAAGTTTTGGTGCTTCCTCATTATCTGTACTCAAAGCATTGTTACTTGCAATTCTTTTCTGAATAGTAGCATATCTCTCAAGAGAAGTCGTAAGTTCGTTCCAAATCTGTTTTTCTCGCTCAAGTTTCTTTGCGTTATCTGCTTTTGCATCATATACTGTTTCACTTGCAGTTAAAACTTGTGGTGTACTATTCTCACCAAGATAATAAGAACTGCCATTTTTTAATGTTGCCTTATACGAAATATTTGGTGTACCATCGGCAGTTTGCTTAGTGGTCTTAACTATCTTTGTAATTTGTTCTGCCTGTTCACGAAGTATTCCAAACTTGGTAATTATATCTTCAAACCCCTCTGTATTAGGAGTAAAACTGATATTATTAAGTGCCTTGTCAGTTGCCACAGCTTCTTGCTGTACTTTTTGTTCAGATTGCGCAACCTGTTCTAAGTTTTCAGAAGTATTAGGAAATGCGTCTTTCGTTCCAGATGAAATATTCGATTCTTGTGGAGCAGTAACAGTAGTAGGAGTTTTAATTTTCGCTAATTCAGCTTCTAACTCTTTAACTCTATTAGTAAGTTTTTCGATTTCCTCTACAGAGGCATTTACATTTAAACCATTTTTAAATGTCTCAGTAAATCCTTTTGCAGATACAGAAATCTCATCAAGCTTAGAAACAATAGTATTTAACTGCTCAATAACACCTGACAAATCGGTTTTCCCAAATAATTCAGTCAACGGATTATCAGTCTTGTTCTTAGTAGTTTCATTTATTGCCTGTGTAAGTTGACCACCAGCAGATGAAGCAGAACGCCACAATTTATCATCCGTCTGAGTTCGTAATAAATCTGTACCACCATAATATTCCTTAGCTTCTTTTCTTAATCTTTCGATTATATCTTTGTAAGCTTTGACTTTTCCAATTGTTGTATCAAATTTATTTATGTCAAAATCGAAAAATTTATTGTTGACAACTTCACCACCATAACCAGACAATTTCAATCCGTTAAAAAGCTTTTCATAAGCATTGAGGGCTTTGGCAGCTTTTTCTTGGATCTTTGCATCCATCTGATTATCTGTTCCCATATCAATATTCATGTTAAAATGAAGATTATTGAGACTTGAAGATAATCCTCCAATAGCAGTTTGTATATTATTGATTTCTCTGAGTAATGGCGATAATTCTTCCCCATCACCGACATCAACTAAAATACCTTTAATAGAAGATAAACTTGATTCAATACTTGTAAGTAATTTCTCAAAAATCCTAATTGACTCCTCATTAAATAATGTATTAGAGGTAGAAGTATTAATTTTTTCAAAAGATGAATTAAAATCATTGATAAAATTATTCAATTTTGCTTGAGTATCAGTTAATTCCTCATCTAGTCCAGTCGTAAAATTATTAAGCCATTCTGTATCTATATCTATAGTATTAATTTTTTGTTTTAACTCATCAATTTCACCTTTGATCTTTTCAAAATTATCAGATAATTTTTGGAATTCTTTATTGTCAACTAAATTTACATCTTTCCCAGAAATACCACCTGAACCGATAGATGATAATTTTTTTTGAGCTTCTTCGTACTTCTTGTCCAGTTCATTTATTTTATTCTCTATCTTGCCTATATCAGCAACAGTAGAAGAGGAGTCAATAAATGATTTCCCTTTTCCAATACTGAATATCTCAGTAAGTCTTTTATCAATCTGACCAAGCATATCAAGTGTATTACCACTAATGCTAAAATCAATCGGATTCTGACCTGCCTTCTTCTGCATTTCCTTAAATTTAGCTTCTATCTGTTTATCATCGAAGTTTACATTTTTAAAATCGAGAACAACCTTGTCAGCCATTTTTTGTGCATTAGCAAACTGTTTCAATAACGATTGCTCAATAGTTGCATCATCAATTTTTATGGCAAGTTTTAATTCTTCAACCATTTAACTTCTCCTTCCTATATTTCATATTTCTTTCTAAAGTCTTTTACTGTATCTTTGTAAAAATTAACCATTTCGTTATATGCATTGAAATTAGCTGGCACACCATATCCACCATGCCAGTCACCACCATGCCAAGTTCCTAATGGATTAAAAAAGAATTTGCTTAAATAATCTTCACCAGAGATTTTTGATTTTCTACCATAGTCATTCATACTTTCACCAGATATCTCAATTCCACTAATCACACTTGAATTAGTAGACTTAAAATATGGAATATATGAATTTCTTAAATTGCCCATTCTATCATAGTGTGGAGGATTCGTCTGATATGGCTCTCCATAATACCAATCAAGAACACTTCTATAATGTTCAGTCATTTTATCTTCAAATTCTTTTGCTATCTTTTCTGCTTGTTTTTGTGCAATAGCATGTAGTTGCTTCTTTAACTCTGGGCTTATCTTTGCCATTCCAATCACCTCCCAAATTTCACTATAATTTCACTATTTTTACACTAAAATAGGAGAGCAGTATAACCACTCTCCACAAGAAAAACCCTATACGCTATGACACGTATAGAGCCTAAATATTTAATCCTTATGTATAATTCCGTATATTAACCCTACAACTCCAAACATAAAATAGTAATGTGCAGTGGTTAATACAAATGGAATAATTGGTTGCAACACTTCAATACAAATTTCATCTACATTGAATAATGTAAGAATCCATCCGCATAGAAGTCCGTATAATATTCCACCTATCATTTACCATACCACCTGAAAACGTGTATCAGATTCCATTACTGCATAACCATATTCCTTTAAAGTTTCAACAGTTTCTTTACTAATAAAGCCATCAACCATAACTGTATGTTTACCTTTATAAATAGCATCATCAATATAATAATCGATCTCATCAATAGTTTTCTGTAACTTAGAACGGCTTTCTTCTGTAATTTTTCTAGCTTCTGTTGCTGCAATCATAATATTATTTTTCCTCCTTCGAAATAATTCACTCCAATAAAATAATCCAGGAGTGGTTGTATTTATATTACGAGGTATTAACTTAACTTTGTTTTTCTTCTTTTTCTTTTTGGATATAAATAATTTCCTCATGAAATTTGAATTTACTTAGACTTCTTTGAAATTGCCATTCTTTGCAAACTCAAGAATTTTTCCTTCTAAATCTTCTTTTGGAATCTCATCAAGCTTATTACTTATAACTTTGACAAGTGGTGTGAGAGTAGCATCTGCCAAATCAGAAATTCTTTCAATCTGCTTGCTAATAAACGCCTGAGTAGTTGTCTCATTAAACTGAATATCTGATTGTTTCATTGTTAAAATGGTCTTAAACTCACTTAACTCACTCATAGGAATAAGCGGATCAGCCTTATCAGAGCCAACCATTAAAATATCAAGTAATCCAGATGATTTGAGTGCATCATATCCATTAATAAAGCCTTTATCATCCTCATCAATTTCAAGATCAGTATATAATTCAATTGCGGCACGACAAAACTGTATATACTGAGCGACAGAATTTACTCTGATTTTATCTGTTTTACGATATTTTGTTTTACCATTATCATCATAAGCTTCCTGCTCAAATGTTGTTTTATTTACGATTAACTGAGCATAGGCATCTTTTTTAATGATTGAAATGTATGGGGTGATTTTAATTGTGCTTAATAGCTGTCCCCTTAATGTATTTGCTGTGTTATTATATTTTTCTACAAACTCTAAAAGTCTCATATTTCTTTTTCTCCTTTATTTCCTAGGTGTACCATCACCCAATATCCAGTCAAAAGTGAATATATTATTGGGTGTGATAACTGTCATTGTTCCTGTTGCATCATCATAAAATTTATGTTTAATTTGATAACTTCCATTGAATAAATCCACACCATTATGGGCATGTACTCGGAAATTATGCTTTCTCAAATAATCAAGGATTTCCTCATCTGTCATAATTGTTCACCTTTTGATTATAAGTGTGATTCATTTACAAACTTCTGAATGTCATATGTATATCTAGTTCGTTTCTTTTTGCTATTTATTGGAATAGCATTATTAATTTTCAAGTCACTAATATTGAATGACTTCTTATTTATATCTTCCATCATCTTTACGAAATCACCGATTTCTATAAAGAATGTGTCATTGTTTTCATTTCTAAAATTACAAATAAATCCTGCGACAAGATTATGTTTACTTGCTTCTTGTAGGGATTTAATCTGGTTATCTCTAATCATTGATAATGGTAGACTTGTTGACTGAGTTGATTTTAGTTCGAGTAAATACAATGTTCTAGAATTATCGTCAAATAGAAGATAATCACAAATATTACTACTAGCAAATCTAGTGTTATTTCCATTCCCAAATGATGCAGCATTATCTCTAAAACGATAAATCCAACATGTATTTGGAACAGAATCTTTTATAGCTTGTTCAAAAATTTTTCCTGGATTTTGTGCTATTCCCATTCACTCCCTTACATAACAAAAGAGCAGCTTCCGAAGAAACTGCTCTTTCCTTTAATATTAAATTCTAAATGTGATAGGTCGTAATTCCCAATGTGCATTAGGATATTGACATATATTACTTATCACGAAATTATGTACTTCATTCATATTTCCAAAGTTCTTATCAATATGAATTACTTTACCTCCTAATAATTCAAATTCTTCACAGATTACGTTGTAAAATGTTTTCTCCATACCAATCAATTCTCCTTATCTTTTAATACAAAACAAATCGTACAAATCAACATGTAATGCATGAGATAAAGATATAGCATGAGAGAGTAGTATATCAGATGTATATCCATTTTCAAGATTAGATATTGCAGTTGCTGATAATCCTGTACGTCTCGCAAGTTCTGATATTGATATATTCTGTTGATATCTATATCTGCCTATTTCATTCTTCATGTATTTAGTCTGTGTATAATCTGTTTTTCTATACATAAATAATAAGGAAGAAATTCATAAGTTGAATTACTGGATTTTATGGTATAATAAAAAATATTAGGTTTCGTCTTTAATTGGTAACGACAAAACCTCTGGCTTTAATTTATCGTGATAAATATCATCACCACCTGCGGATTCATAAATAGAACCTAATTCTGTAAAAGTTTTAAGTCCTGATTTATCAATATATCCCTGTTCAACAAATTTATTATGTAAATCATATAATTGACTTCTAAGGGTAGCAACAGTTTTTGCCTTATCTTTTATTTCTTTTTTAATTAAAGAATTTTTAATATCATCTATTCCTTGAGAAATTTTGGTTATCTCTTTATACTGCCAGTTATCATGTTTTTCCAGCGTGGCTATTCTTTTATCAAGAGTCTCTCTATCAATTTCATAACCAAGTTTTACACGTAAAGCTTTCTTCGCTTTCTGAAGTAAAAATATTATCTTATCAATTCCTAAGATGATAATAAATACACCCAAGATGACGGTTGGAAAATCTAAATTTATTAATGCTTTTATCTCGTCCATTTATATTACACACTCACCCTTTTAACAAGTAATAAGTCGTAACAAGTCCAACACGACCATCCTGAGTGAGTCCACGATTCTTCTGAAATACTTTTACGCATGTTGTGAGATATGCATCCCATTTACCTGTGATTGGTAATTTTGTAAATCTGTATGTATCATGTAATGTTTTTCTGAGCCACTTGATTGCTGTCGGGCAGTTGTGTTTCTGTCCACTCCACAGATTATGGCTTGAAGCACATGACTGTGAAGCTTCTCCAAATTTACCATCTACAACAAGTTTATTATTTCCTTTGAGATCAAACCCTTTATTCATTGCAGATTGCCAACCTCTTACTCTTGCATTTGTAAGATAATATTTACTTGTAGTAGAAGATGAACTTGCAGGCGCACTAGGTTTAGCTGTTACAGTTGGAGCAGTATTTGTTGCTTGAATTGTTCCATTGGTATAAACAACATTGCCATTGGAGTCAAATACACTATATCCATTTGGACATTCTCTTTTTGCATTACTTATGTCTTTATAAGCACCAGTCTGTGATTTTACATCAGACCATGATTTTCTAACCCTATACAACTGATTAGTAGTTGTAGGAGTTGGATTAGGCGTAGATGGAGCATTGTTCCCACTAGAAAGTGTTGCACCAACGATTCCATCTGCAATAGCTTTGGCTATTCTATCTACGTTATTAATATATAAATTGTAGTCATCTTTATCATCTACAAAACAAACCTCTACAAGTAAAGCAGGTGATTTTGTTTTTCTAAGTACGTACAATCCAGTACTTGTTTTTATACCTCTGTTTTTGAATCCAACAGAAGCCAAATTATTTACAATTCTCTGAGCTGCTGTTTTTGATGAGGAACTATTTTTATAAATCCATACTTCACTACCTGTAGTAGTTCCATTTCCATTTGTGTCGTTTGCTCCTGAATTAAAGTGGATAGATACATCAAGATCTACTTTGTGAACGTTACATTTTGCAACAATCTTTTTAAGTACATCACTTTGCGATGTACCATTATCTTCAGTACAATCATATACTGTATGTCCATTTGCTCTAAGAATTGAGATAACTTTATTTTTTATGATTCGATCCTGTTCAGATTCATCAAGTAATCCAACAGCACCACAAGCAATTTTACCCTTAGGATTATGCCCACCATGTATGTTATAACTTGCCATTTGTAATTACCTCCATATTTTTCTGTAATAAAAAAGAGACTCTTTTGAGTCTCTAAATTGTTATATTTAGTTATTTAGTTTTCATGTTTTAGATCGTACAAACTCGTGTCAATCAAACTATTTAGATATTCATCGAAGTCACTATTTGCCTGTTTCAAGCACTCATATACTGATTTGTTTAATGCCTGAATAGCTTTTGCCTTTGCAATTTCACAAACTTCTTGCTTTTTCTCGTCTGTCCAATCAGATGTACCTTTTATATCCTTTACCTCAGTCTCATACACACATTTAACTGCATTCTTTACTTCTCTAATAAGGATATCAGCATACTTATCAAGTTTCTTTGTCTTCAGATATTTATAAATCTGTGTTCCAATTGGAACTAAAATTACTGTCCAAATAGCAGAGAGCAGTGTCATCCAATCTAAGCTTCCTAAAAAATCTTTCATTAATTAGTCCTCCTCTTCATCAATTTTCTTACTATTCCATTCTTTATATAACTCATTTATTTCTTTTGATCTTAACCATGCAAAAACAACACGTTTATTTCTGCCTGGAAAAATATCAACTAATTTCCCTCGTGACAAAGGTGAACTTAAATACATACAATTTTGAGTCATATTAGGAATGTAAATTACATCTTCTGAATCGTATTCCCAATTAAATACGTCACTATATTCTTTAATATCCGTTCACTCCATTCTATTTATATATTGTTTAATAAGCGTAAAAAATAGGGTTACGTAAATACTGAATAGTAAATGCGTAACCCTATACAATTAAAAAATTTAACTTACTATTCAATATAATCATTTCTTCTGTACCAACTTATTATCAGTTTTCGAAGTCTGTTCTTTATTAGGAGTAGTATTAACTGTCTTTTTATTATCTCCTAAAATTTCATTAATGACCTTTTTAATATCTTTATCAAAACTATCCAACTCGGATAAATCACATTTTAATAATTCTTCTTTTGCTTTTGCTTTATCTTTTGTTTTATTATATTCATAAATCGCAAGATAAATTGTATAGTGTGGAAGAGTATCAGTTACTGTTCTCCAAGGAGTATAAGTTTTAATATTCTGACATGTATGACAAACTCTATAAGGTTTTCCACATATTGTGCAAATTGCGTTATTTTCTAATGACATATAATAATTCCTTTCATAATAAGAGTGGTATATTTCAACCACTCTTATTTTTTAAATTAGTCCTCAGATACTAAGATATCGAAAAGCTTACCATCCTCAGCACAGTACTCCTTATTAAGAACATAAGAAGCTGGATGCTTACCATCAGACTTAAGAGAAAGCTCTACGCTTGATGGATCAATCTGTGCTCTTGGACAACGGATAACACCAGCATATACAAGGTTCTTATTACATGGATCGTGGAAGATTGCATGGATAAGAAGTGTCTTAACCTCTGGTACACCATCAGTTCTCTTAATTACCTGAACTGCTGTAGCTGTCTCCTTCTCATAGTTTACAAATACACGACCAGTTGTTCCCTCTGGAAGAGTAATTGTTCTATTAGCTGCATCAATAGTGAACTTGTCTTCACCCTTTGTAGCAGATACAGTATATGTCTTACCGAATGTGTTATTGTCATTAATAACCTTAACATACTTAACCTCTGCACCCTTTGTACCAATTGGAACATATTTAAGCTCTACAGTTGCACCAGCTCCAATTGCAATTGTCTCAGATACAGGCATCTTAATCTTATTTGTATCAGAAGCTACAGCCTTTGTTGAACCAAACTGTGAAGCAGCAAGGTCAAGAGAAAAGAGTGAGTTAGTGAAATCAAATGTACCTTTCTGTGCCTGATAGAATGTCTGAATTGGTGTACCCATAGCATCAGTAACATCTGTACCATCAGCGCTTGTCTTAAGTGATGGATCTTCGACCTGTGTATATCTACCAGTAAGCTCCATTGTAGCAGGATCATATTCCTCTACGGCTCTAATTTTCTCAAGAATTAATTCATTTGGGTTAAAGTTAGCCATTTTTATTCCTCCTTAATAATTTTGTGGCAATAAAAAAGAACTCTAGTCGAGTTCTCCAAGCCAATCTATTTGTTTTTTGTCTATATCATCAAAGCTTATTCCGAAACCAGAATAGCCAGATTGCAACAATAATTGTGCATTTTTAATTTTTCCTATACGTTTTACAGAATCCATAAACGCATTAATTTTCATATTCCAAACTTGTTCATGATTATATTTAAATCCTTCTGAGTTGATCATAGCGGATATCATATTTTTTAATTGAGAATGATATTCTTTGTTTTTTGCTCGTTCCATTTCTTCTTTCGCATCTTCTATTAACACCATTTTAGTAGAATTATTAGCTGGAATTCTAAAATCTCTTTCAATGAAATGTGTTTTGCAAAGATAATCAATTATCATATTATAGGTAAATTCATCTATTATTACTGGTTCTAAAGATACATCATCAAAGATATAATTGCCGAATCTATTATCTTCTGATAATTGATTTATTAAAGTATCTTCATCTGTATTAACGAATTTTGCAGCATCAGTTAAACTTGTAAAATGATGTAACTTTTTACCTTTTATATTGCTACCAATTAATTCATAGATATTTCCTGTAGGAATTGCTTGATACAAAAAAATTGAATCATCATCTTTTTTTTGTCGAACCTGAAATTTAGAAAAATCTAAATCTCCAAATATAATAGAAGTTTTTTTAATTGGGAATGCTTTATAGAGTAGTGTATAGAATAATTGAAATGGTTGTATTTCAGTATAATCTATTCCACCTTCCCATAATTGTACCTTTAAAGATTGTGGCGTAGCTGTAAAATTATACAACATTGAATAATAATCTTTCTCTGAAAAATCACATATTTCACCCAATGTAGGTTGATGTAAGATAATATGTTTTTGAACTATAAAATCTTCACCACGATATATCTTTAACTCATCATTCTCATAGTATTCTTCCTTGCCTATTGCCAAGATTCGTTGTTCCTTATGTACGATTGCTCACCAAACGGACTATATGTAATTCCATTAATATCATAGTAAATCTGAAATACCAATGTTCTTACTACATAGTTATTATCTGTCATAGATTCTTTAGACGAGATTAATTTTGTCTGTAATCCAAAGATATTAGACCAATTAAATTGTTCTCGTATAATAGAAGCTATTAAATCATGACGAGGCAAGCCTGTAAGTTTATCCATACGGTCATCTCCATGAACAAATATTGTAAATGTTATTTCTGTATTTTTATTTATTTGAGAATATCTTGGGATTTCATCAAAACCAACTTGATAACATATATAATGTTTTACTTCAGTTTGAGTATCTGGAATAAATAAAAAAGGACGGATATTTGAATTGCTTCCAAAATATCTATCCCATTCTCCAAGCGGTTCATATTTTTTATTTTTTTCATCCCATTCCCAATTTATATTCCCCTTATCATCAAAAAGTTCGGATTCTAAATCTTTTTCATTAAGAGCATATAACAGATAAGGATTCGACAATAATGCCTTTTTAATTTTTTGTTTGTAAACAATATTATCATCATCAGAAGTTTTTCTATATGCTCGAAGTTTATTTAGCAAATCAGTTTTAGATACTATTTTATCTTCTATCATATTACCTCCTTAATCTGTTATTTCTAATTGTAATTTATTACTTTCAATTGTAATAGTCTCATTTGTAATAGTGCAGTAAATAGTCAGAATCTTACCAACATAATCGTAATTATCAGGAAACTTTATTTTCATTTGGCAGAAAGAAATGTCGTTTCTGATAATACCTTTATATTCTTCATCATCTATTTCAAAGTGCCAATCAAAATTTGATTTACTATCAAATGTATCAGTAACATCTTCACCAGAATTATTTGAAAGTTTGATATTAAGTGTTCGATAAGAGCCACCAACTTTAATTGTTGATGCTGATGAAGTAATCGTAGCCAAGATATTTGTAACTGGTGATGGAGTTGGTTTAGTATCTGGATCTGTTGGAGTGATTTCTGAATCGAAATAGTCTGCATACATTTCGCCTGTTTCAAGATTAACATAATCAGTATGCTCGTTCCAAAATGCCGTATATATAGTAAGCTTTTGAATACCAAATGGCATTGAATTTTCAACCTTAGTCACTGTCCATACGGTAGGATGTTCTGTTAAAGCACTTACTACAACTCGCATATTTTTAGAATCTTCAGAAGTGTACCAAAACTTCTCTGTAATAGAATTCATTGGCAACCATATCTTATTCTGATTATCTGTGTGTGTAAAATATCGGTCAGTATAAGTGCCTATAGTGTAGGAATTCTGTTGTCTTAAGCAACACCACATACGTCTCTTGATACGTTTATCATTATTCTTTTCAATCCATGTAAGTTCATAATTTACTGGTAAAATCAAATACTTTGGAAACTGATTTGCAGGTTCATCACGACAGATAATCCACTTATGATAAATCCCTCTATCATCTGGAACATCCACGAAAAGTCCTATTGGAAATGTCGCTCCATAGCGTTTCCTAAAATCAGTCTCATAATAGTAAAGGGCATCACCTTCATTGAATCTTACAGGCTGACTTGGACGAAACATAAGATAGTATTCCACTTGGTCTTTATCCATTGACTGATAAGATTTGATAATAAACTTTGCGTCAATCTTTGTCTTATTGGTATTTTCATATGTCATACCTTCAGCAAGTGAACGTGTAATTCCATGTTCATCTGTGAAGAAGTCGTCATGAAAATGATCGTAGATATAACAAGTCTTTGCTGCAAGATCGTTATCCCACGTAAGTTCCATGAGGGTATCTGAATCAGATTTTAATTTTTCGCCAAGGGTAGAATAATTCTTCCCAGTAGAGTTTCCTTTAACTTTCATTTTTCGTTGGTAAAAATCATATGCAGACATTACTCATCACCAACTTTCATTCTCTGAAGCAAAGCCCCAGCATCAAACACAAGTTTCTTATATTTGTTAAAATTAAATTCTTCTGACTGTAATACAGACAATGCACATTCAAGACTGTTAATAATTTCTACAAAATCCTTTGGATAGAGTAGTAGTTTATTACAGTTAGAAATCTCAAATAATAGATTTTTATGATATTCCACAACATCTATATTTTCAAAATCAGCTTTTGTGTTTTTATCTGTATATAAAACTAACCAGAATATTTTTTTTCGTAATTTCTGCTTATAGTAATTAACTTGAGAAATTTTAAATTCTCCATATTTATGTGGAACTAATTTATCCATTAGAACCACCATACTCACCAAAGTAATAGGTATGACGAGACAATTCAAGTTCCCATTCACGCTTTAACTGTGTGAGCCTTTCCATGTTTTTTGAATAATTATCTATAAGTTTCTTCTCTTCCTTGCCACCAATCATAGTTGCTAAGTTCTTTGTATTCTCTAATTTTGATGGGAAATAACTAATGATAATTCCTTTTGCTAAAATAGTTTTAACAAATTCAGAATCATAGAAATCATCTACACTGTTTGTTAATGTGAAATTGATACTCATAATTTCATCATCAAAAGAATATACACTAAATTTTTTTCTAAGAAGTGGGAAAGAAGCAGTTGTATGCAACCATTCACAGAGAATACTATAAAAATCTTCTTCTGTATAAGTTGCAAGTTCGAGATCATTAATCATTGTTAATGCTCTTTTGTATATATCTTCGTATTTAAGAGAAGGCATATATTACCTCCTTTTATAAGAAATCTTTAATACAAGTACCCAATATTTTATCAATAAGAATAATTTTGCTAATAGATGGATAATTCTCTGCACGAATCATCGCCATTGCAGTAGTCTTGATTATTTCACCAAGCCAAGTTGGAGCTTTGTTAAGTAATTCCTCAAACTCTTCATCTGTTTTATCAAAATACTCTTCTGGATATTCAATATTATCAAAATATTTATATGTATCTCCAAGTTCACGCCCCCACTGACTACGCAGATCTGCGTCCATAATTAAAATATTAGGTTTTGTAATATATTCAGTTCGTCTCAGAGCCTGTAAATCACGATATTTTAAATACTCGATATCTCCAAAATATTCCCAATGATAAATAGTGTTTTTATCTACGCCAACCGCTGTAAGTTTCCAAGGTGTAACACTTTTACATGGAATTTCATCATCTGGATTATATGATTTATGCACTTTGTTTTCTGAGATAATTTTTTTTGTCTCGGATTTTTCATTTATTCGAGTTTCTTTTTTAGTATCCTTAGAAACAACAATTTCTTTTCGAGCTAAGTCAATCATTTCGTCTGTCGCCTTCTGCATATGACTAGATACCGAATAATCATGTTTTCTAAAAAATGCAATAAGCTCTTTAGGTGTAATACCTAATTCCTTTGCGAGTTCAAAAATTTTCATAATTCCTTTTTCTCCTTATAAAATAGGAGAGTGTATTAATAACACTCTCCTTAAAATATTTATACTATTGTGTAATTAAGAATTTTTAATCTTAATTTCTCCGAAGAGTTCATCAACAACAACACCGATACCTTCCTGATATACAAGCTCAGCATCAACCGTCATATCCTTCTTCAAACCGTCCATACCTGTCTCATAGTATGCAACATCACCTTCATTTACTCTCTTGATAGGTTTAAACTCAGGATCAATTGGAAGAATATAAATCTTCTTCTGATCATCAGCAGAGAATACATTTTCTCTTGTGCCTGCCTTATTAACACGAGCAAGTGGAAGACAATCATAACCTTCCCAGTTACCAAGAATACCATTCTTATTTCTTTCATCTTTCATAGAATCTGAGAATAAGTTATAATTTACTGTACTCTGAAGCTTCTGGATAGCTGGACGAGCACCCACGAGAATTACATCCTTTCCGCTTGTAGAAGCCACATACTCAATATGAGCAAGAATTGCATCTTTTGTTGCTTCCTCAACCTTAGTTTCAGAAATCATATCTGTTGGAAGAGACTGATCCATAGACATGAATGCTGTATAAAGAGCTGCGTATCTGTTCTGTTCAATTGACTTGTACATCTTATCTACAAGTTCAGCGAAATCAATTCTGCCTGTCTGGAATAATACAAAGTCTGTGTATACTTTCACTCCATAGAAAGAGGTATCAATAGAGAATGCTTTACCTGGTTTAACAGCCTGTCTAATAATATCATGTGTTGAACCATTGAATTTAGACACAGTAAGAAGTGAATTATCATTTACAAAGAACTCATTTGCGTCACCCTCTGCAATATTTACATCCTGAATGTACTCCATGAAACGAGCATTAGCTGTGTTCCAACCAGAATTCATCTTATCTACTACAATATTTTCAATGAGTGTTGCAATTTCTTTGTTATGCTCTCTCCATGCCTGTCTACGCTTCATAGAATTAGCTTCTCTAAAGTTAAGACCAAGAATCTTATCAAACTGATTTCTGATAATAGTCTGTGTATCCTCTTTTGAATACTTATCATACACATTATTACCTGCGTCCATCATAAGTGAATTGAATGTAACAATATTCTCATATTTGTTGTCGAACTGTGCTAAAGTATTTGCACTAAAACATGTAATATCTTTCATCTAATTTGTTCCTCCCTTCTAATTACCCTGCGATTTCCTTGTTCTGTAGAACCTGAATTCTAACGATTGTGTAATATGTACCTGCTGAAATACTGTGAATTTTTCCAATGAATCCATTAGTTGTTTTAAGAGTAGCAAGCTCACTTACTTCAGAAGCCTTCCATGCACCCTTTCCATCAACAGTTACAAGGTTTCCTACTTTAACCTTGCCTTCTGAATCATCATTGAACTGATAGTCAGCGACACCGAAAATATCTGTATGCACAGATGCGTCCTGAATCTCATATGTCTTTACTGGTTTACCTGCTGGATTTGTGTAGTTATAAGCCTGTCCCTGTTCAGTTGTAAGAGCTGTCTTAACTAATGCTGGTGCTCCTGTTACAGCGATTTTGTCGCCAACCTTTGCAATACGACCATATCTTTCCTCAAGACCATTACCTGTAAATTCAAGTACACAAATTCCTACACCGTTATCTACCGCAATTGGCTTATTGCCATTTTCTGTATCACGAACGATAACACTAAAATTTGAACCAATATCTGTTGACCATAAATTGCTGCTCTCGAAAAGCCCGTGTTTATCGACTTCTTTTGCAGCTAAATTAGTAAAAATTGCCATTTAAATTTCCTCCTTGTTTAATAAATTTTTGCAATAAAAAAGAACGTCTATTGACGCTCCGATTGATTTGTTAATATTCATTTTTAATTACTTCTTAAGTAATCCATCTAAGAATGATGATTCATGCTCGGTTCTAGCAAATGCGAAGAAAGAAGGCTTTATCTCCTTATGTGATTCCTCTGCATTCATAGAGAATGTCTTTGTAGTTTTTACTACCTTACCAAGAGCTGCATCTGCTTTCTCAACTAACTCATCCTTTGTGAATTTCTTTACATTTTCAACGTCCATGAGCTTCTTGAACTCATCCGTCTCAAGATATTTGCTATATGCCTGATCCTCGAAAACAGTCATCTTATCTGCGATTTCCTCTGCCTCTTCATATCTAGCAAGCTTTTCAGAAATAGAAGAATAATTAGCTCTCATATCTTCTAACTCGGCTTTCTCATCGGCAGTTACAAACTCAGCAAATACTTCCTGACGTTCGCCATCAAAAGCAATAGTATCATTCTCTTTTGTATAAGCCTGTTTGAAGTAATTTCCACAGCAAGACTCATAAATAAAATAATCATCATATACAGACATAATCCAGTAATACTCATTTAATGTCTCCTCGATTGGAGCTAAGAGCTGATATAATGCAGAACGTATGTCTTCATGTGATAATTCAAAAGTCTTAGAATATGTATCTTTGTCCTTATCATTATCATCCGAAGTGTCGTCTGGCTCATCTGTAGTACTATCGTCTGTGTCGTCATCAGTATCATCATCAGTATCGTCATCTGACTTATCTGATTCTGTTACAACTGTATCAGGAGTAGGCTCTGACTCATCAAAAGTAGTAGAGAATACATTCTCAAGCTCCTCATCAGATAAGCCTTCATACTCGAAAGTAATATCTTCTACAGTTTTATTGTATTTTTCCAGTAATTCTTCAAATTTTGTCATATTGGTTTCTATACTTCCTCCTTTCTCAAATTTTTCAACTGTTGGATTAGTTTTTGAATTTATATTGAGACTGGATAAAGTTTTATTAAGATTATCCAGAGTTTCAATTAATTTAGAGTGTTCATCTTCTGGAATAGAAGAGAATAAAGAATTGTTTTCTTCAGAAAAATCTTTAATGGATAACTGGCTGCCAGACATGCCTGGTAGAATATGAGATCCAAGAAGCGTTGTTCCTTGTACATAAAAATCGTCAAGATGAAGTGTTTTATCAGTGTTGTCCCAATGCATCTTACGAATACAAAGTTCAACTGAACAGTCAACTGTTTTTCGTCTACGCAATATATCACAAGCATCTGTGTATTCCTCGTACACTACAACATCTGCACATACAAAATTTCTATCATATTCCTCATCATATTCAAGATGAATACTTTCAGGATGAATAAAATGACCAATAGGAATTTCCTTATATATCATCTTGTCCAATGCTTCGTCATAATACATTGTATGACCTGAAAAATCTTTGATAGGATTTCCGTCTTCATCGGTTTCGTCCGTATCTACAATATCTGCCATAACTGGACGATCTTTAATTGACATCATTTTTTCTTCAAGAACATCTGTCTCTATATGAGACTTATTGTTGTTTGTTAAATCGTGAAATGCCCTAATTTTTCCATAAAGCAATCCTTCTGATAAGTCATCATTTAACTCAAATGTTGCCAAAGACTGAACAGCTATATTATATCCAGACTTATCAGCACTAAATGTCATTGACTTTTTTTTCTGACTATAGAAACTATAAAGATCTTCTAAAGTAAGAAGTTTTTTATTCAATTGTGTTTTTTACCTCCCTTCTGTGAAATTCTCCCAAAGAGGGAGTGATTTAAAACATCAACTTATTTGTAAATCCGATTTTATCTACTGGAATAGTGTCATCGAATTTTAAAGTTGAATCATTAATAAATATAAAAAAAGAACCCCCAGATGGAATTTCTGAGAATCCTAATTTTGTTAGATTATTTTTTGTTACCTCATCCGAGGTGAATAGAAATTGAGAATCGTTTTTCATGTGCGTCACCTCTTATTTAATTACTATATTTCCAAATATATCCTTTAGCTGTCTTTCCATGTCCTTTACACACATATGTAATTTGACTGCTTTTCTTTATACCAATCGCAATCGCAGCTTCTTTTGCTGAGGGATAAGATTTAATAAAACTGCCATCTAAAGTATACTGAGATACAGGTTTATTTGAATCACCTTTCTTTATATAGACAGGATATAATGAAAATGGATCACCAACATATCTCCACACATAGCCAAAACGAATAGGAGAAATACCATCACAGCATTTCTTTATATTACTTACTTGATTTTCTTTAACTCCAATATCTCTTAATGCATCTTGTATACTAATATGTGTTTTAATAAAAGTTCCGTCTATAGAATATTGGTCTACTTTTATATTCCGTAATCTGACATTGGTATCATCATGTGATAATGCTTCACCTTTATATCTCCAAATATAACCATAGGCTTGAGTTCTTTCTTTTCTACAACATTGAGAAATTCCAGATACAAATGAATCATCTTTGCCTATGGTAACGACTGCTTCTGAAAGTGATGGATATGTTGTAATATAATTGCCATTAATATCATACTGATCTACTTCAATTCTTTTTCTATAATTATCTAATGAAAAAATTTCATGGTCAGATTCAGACCATAGATATCCACAAGCTGTACGATTAATTCCGTTTACAGCATTTCTTATAATACATCTTGCTGATGTGTTACCAGTACAATCAATACTTGCCATACTAAAATTAGGATATTTTTTATCTAACTTTCCATCTAAAGTATATCTGTAAACATATGTGCTTCTTTTATAATGATATGGATCAAATTTATCATACGGTTCGTCTTTATATCGAAAAATATAATCACAACTTTTAGATTTTAATGTTTCACCACTACATATTGAAGATACATCTGAAATGCTAATACTGTATTTTTCCGATACCTCTGTGCAACTAGGTAATGATTCAATAAATATTCCACCCATTGAATAAACATCTACTGGTTTCTTTAATCTGTTAGAAATATTATTTCCACCGACTGAAATATTGTAACCATTTGGTTGCAATGTATTTTCCTTCTTAATATATAGTATTTCTAATTTATTTAGTTCTTCAATTAATAGCTCCTTGGAATCTTTTGTGATTTCTTCTAATTGTGTAATCTTAAATGATTCTTTTCCATATTTTCTAATTGCTTTGCATATGATCATATTACCCATATTTTTATGATTTGAACTATGTTGTCCCCATCTATGTGCAATAGTGGTAGTAGTCTGACCTATATAACATTTTCCATTTATCAAATTTTCTATTTTATATATGTACCCAGTATAAGTACCATCTTTGTTTAATGACATATAAATACCTCCATACTAATATTCTCCAAAATAAAAGAGCAAAGATTAGTGTTTTCTCAATCTCCACTCTTTAAGTAAATTATCTATTTTTTCACAACTTTCAAAAATCCAGTATTGTTTATGCGTTTTATCATGTGTTGCCTTTAACACATATCTCAAACCATTTTCTAAAAAATAATCTTTTAATGGTTTGGAATAACAATAAAAATATTTATTTTCCAAAATAAAAACTCCTTTTATTTATTTCCTTTGTCTTCATTCTTACCAGAATCTCTTGTTGCTTGTCCTTCTGGGCTTAGATCCTCTTCTGGAAGAAGTGGCTTACCATCTGCACCACTAGATGATTGGGTATATGAAGAATTAAAAGGAATAGCGTATTGATTAACATTAAGTACCAATGCTTCAAAGCGAAGCTTATTATATGCAACATAAGGATCATCGCCTAATGCACACATATAATCCATTTTTCCAATACCAAACGCACTAGCGTCTTTCATTCTATTTATATAATCATCTCTATTGTATTGAGTTTGATCAAAAATCTGTAAATAAACTCCATCAGTAATATGATTTTTAATCCAATAATTTAGCCAAGATTCAATACGTCTAAGATATACTGACATCTTACCTAAATCATTAGCATTCGAATACTTTATACCATTTGCATTGCTTGAATCGCCTGAACTTACGATAAGTCTGTTAATACCTGCATTTGCAAACAAATTATTCATTGCTTTATTTAAGTTATCTGTATCAGTAGCAGAAGTTGACTTCTCAAAATCTATGACTTGAGAAGATTCGTAAGGCGTTGTGCCCCAACCAACTAAGTCTGGTAAAATCTCTTTAATTATTGCATCAAACTGATTTACTAATTCCAAGCTGATTGCAAAATCATCTACATTATCTGAATCCATAAGTGGGATTTTATTTAAGATTAACTTATAATTCTGCAATTCCTCTTTTGCAGCAACGAGATTTTCTGTATCAAGAAGATTTAGTAAAGATTTAAACAAAGGCAAGAAGTAGGGTAGTGGCACATAGAACTCATCATCTGTACTTGCAATAAGTGTTAATGTATTTTCTGGTGGAAGTCTAAAATATTGATAATCCCTACCGCCAGATTTGTATTGATTATATCCATCAATAAACACTTGATCCCATACACCAACTCCGTCATTATTGACACCTGTGATAAAATCTTTATTATTTGATTTATCAAAAAACGAGGCATCAAAATATGTTATCCACATTCCTTCTTGTGTTTTACCATAAATACGACAATACTGAACGTCTAATGGCATAAGGAATATTCCATTTTCATCATCACCACTCATCCAACCAACATACATACCATCACGAATAGTATTAGAAACAACATTTTGTAATTCTTGTGCTATATTGAAATGATGAAATATTTTTAATACCTTTTCATAATTTTTAAGCTGTTTGTCGGGATCAAAATCTTTTGTATAATCTGCAAGAGGTGTGATATTATATGTATAGAGGGGCATAGTAGAGAAGTAAGATATCATCTGCTTATAAAGCATTGACACTCTAGTTAAGAAACGAGATACTTCACGAATATTATCTATATTATTAAGAGGTGACTGTACATACTGATCAAGTAAGTCTCGTGTATACTGAGTATAAGTTTTGGAAACTGTCTTACCTACATTCCTCTGCAACAATTCCTGAAACTTTGCAAAATTTATTTTTTGCGCTCGTTTACGTTCTACTTCATAGCCAGACTCGTCAGTTTTTGTATAGACCTTTTGTACTATAGGCTGTTTTGCGTTTTTTGTATTACTCAAATTATGTGATATACCTCCTTTCTTAAAATCTTGTTACTTTCTTTGGTGCTCTTACTGAGAAGAGCTTTGTTATGTCGGATGGGGATTGGGTGCGCTTTTTCTGTGTAATAGATTTTCTACGCTCACACATCAAAGCATAAGAAGTAAGACAGGCTGTATATGCCCTATCATCGTGCATCTTATTGGCTTTTTCAGGCGTTAATTCAAATGAATCTTTCCCTGATTCACGTTTCTTACGAACCATGTTTACTAATTCTTCCTTTAGAGCATCCATGTTTGCCAAAGCCAATTTATCCATCCAGTCTAACTTAATCGTTTTTGTATTAACAGATTGAATTTTTCCAAGTTCATCATTTAACTTAACTTCAAATTCTTTTTCATTTACTTTTTCTTTTCGTAAACGTTTAGATATTTCTTCTCTAGCACTATTTAATTTATCTTGATCAATATCAAAAACAGTTAAATAATCCTTATTATCATATGGGGCAGTAAAACTAATTTTATCCTGATTTATTAATTCTATCATTGCTTCATACATTTCAGATTTATAACCAGCAGGAGATATAAGATGTATTTTATCCACTGCGTTTGGGAATCTTTTCACATACTCGGCAGAGTATTCTTTATCTATTAAACCTCTATGAGTAATACCAGCTGCATCTGTCCAATCTGGCATAAGATAATCAGCTATGTTTACACCACCTCCACCAGAACCTGCATCTATATAAATACCAACAATGTTTCCATATGCGTCTGCACCACCATTATAATCTAGGATTACTTTTTTTAAATATTCAATCTGATCAGGTGTTTGCATTGGAGATTTAATCTTTTTTCCAACGTCAATTAAATTAATACAATTAACCAATCTAAGTCTTAAATCTTTACTTCCATCTACTTGTTCAAATTCATATAATTCACCAATAAGAATAACTGAATTATCACGACTTCTAGCAGGATCATATGAGATGATGAACTTTTTATCACCTGTATCATTATAAAGAAGTGGCTTTCTAACCTCTTCGTTTCGTGTAATAACTCCTCTTCTAATAATTGCATCGCTTCCAGCGTCAGTAGTGAATTCACAAAAATATTCTCGCCTAGCTTTTTCGGGATTAGTTCTCATATCTGAATCAATAGTAGATTTCTCAAACAGAGGTGCCATCATCTGACCATGAATAGTAGGGTGGAGTGGTACTTCACATGTTATATTTGCAACAAAGTAATCTTTATTACCCATTAACATTTGTTTTGAAAATTCACGATAAAGAGAATAATATTTTGTAGAAGTATCAGAAGCAGAAGATATGTAGAATTTTTGGTTTGGAATTTCTTTTGGTATTGCTCTTAATCGAACAGTATCAATTCGATTACCATCTCTATCTTTACCAGATTTAAAACTCTTATTTACAATTGCAAAAGCTGAATAAACAGACATCATTTCGTCAGAAAGAAAACCACACTCATCAAAAATTACGTTTCCCCTCATACCTCTTTTTCGATCCACGTTAGAATTTAAGGTCTGAGTAAATCCACCATTATAAGTTGAATATGAAAATCCATTGCTTCCGTGTGAAAATCCGTCCCCTGCTGCATTTTTTATCTCAATCTCAGCTTTAAATATATATCCAGTAGAACCCATCATTGTATCAATATTATCATTTGCAAGTCGTTCCAAAGTGGTGAAAGTTTGTTCAGCCTGACTACCGCTACCGCTTGCAATATACGTCCAATAGTTGTTAAATAACATATCTTTTGACATTATGATTATGTCGATAAGAGTGGATTTACCAAATCCACGACTACACACTAATAATACATTAGGGCATGTCCAGCTTTGCTGAACTATCCATGCTTGTGCATCCAATAATTCTATATTGAAAAAGTCATTTATAAACCTTACTGGATTACATTGATAATATTTTTGCATATAAGCAATTTTTACCAAGGATTCAATTTTCCTTGACGACATTGCGTATGTACCTGGTTTTACATAAATAATATCTTCTTGAATACATTGGTCATCGTATTTAATCATATCTAATGAATCAGTTATATCTTTAAATCTCATTGTTTTCATCCTCACTTTCTGAATCATTTTCAGAGTCATCATTTTCGGATTCTTGTTCTGAAAAACAAGAGAACAAATCATTTAAATCAACCAAATTCATTTCGAGCTTTATATCTTTATCTTTTAAATAATCTTTTATATCCAGATTTTCTCGAAGTAATATACGAGATATTTCAATATATTTATCCAAGTCTCTTTGTAAATCAACAATTTTTTGTCTTTGTTCAGCAACCATGTCTGACCATTCGGATTCATCCAAAGCAAGTGTTTTCATAATAGAAGCGTTACTTAAATCCATTACTTGTTTCATCGCTTTACAAGTTTCCAAATCAAAACCATTAACTTCACCTTCACGAAGATTTAAATCTTTTATTTTTTTAATTTTTCCTGTCCAAGTATTCTCACCTTTTTTGGCGTTTTTATTATGTTTTAAAGATATACAACTGTCTTGAGCAAGGCTTGTAATAACAGAAGTAATTTTACCCTTACTTTCTTGCAAGGATTTAATTGTTGCCGAGTTACGCTCAATATTAGAAATATCACTCATAAGTTTTGCAACAGTATCATCAATTTTTGACTGTTGTAAAAAACCACGAACAATAGAAATAGCAGAAGAAGTACGCATCATATCTTCGTTAGCATCTTCACTAGAATCAAGAATCCCTAACAATTGAGAATATAAAAATGGTTGGTCAGCAACATCCTCTTTTTCAAAAGGATCATAACTAAGTAATCGAATAACATCATTTTTATTTTTAAAAAAACTGTCATATGTATCTAATCCTGCGTGAGATTCAATAAGTTCTTCCTCAGTAGTTGGTTCTTTGTAAGTTTCATTTTCAGATGTATTATTACCAAAAATATCTGAATCTTTAAATGTTAGAGTGTTATATTGTCCCATAGCAACATTCTTTACATATGAATAATAACCATTAGAACGAACTTTACCTGAAGCTAAATTTTCCGATTCTTGAATACTAGCATCCCATAATTTTGACAAAAAAGGCTTATTGAGATACCTCATTGTTTCGATTACAGAACTCTTATCAGGCTCGTGTTCAACCTTGTCCTTCCCAATTTTAAGAGCAATCTTCTTTGCACAGTCTTTACAAATTGGAGTAAGACCACTTTTATTCATTGGATCTGTACTTACATAAAATTTATCCCTTGATTTATGTGTATCACACATATAACACCAAGCACCTTCTTTTAGAGATTTGATTTTCTCTTCCTGTGTTTCAACTTTCTTCTTTAATTGTGCAGCCGTTAATTTTGTGGGCTGTGTCTCTTTTGTCGTAGCCAAACTAACGACCACCTCCTTTTACGCAAACATAAAAAGAGCCACTTCTCATGAAATGACTTCTCATAATTTTTAATATTAAATTTCCAATGAATATGCAATTTATTTAGAACGCCGTGTTAGGGATTCGAACCCCAAAGACTTTTACATCCAGACTGTTTTCAAGACAGCACCCTCGACCAATCGGACACACGGCATGAGCGTAGTATATAGGACTTGAACCTATGCACCGAATAAACGATGACCTCTGATTAGCAATCAGGTGCAATACCAACTCTGCCAATACTACATAACAAAAGAGTCACCTCCAAAGGAAATGACTCTTTCTTAAAAAAATTATCTTTCTCTAAACTAAATGAAACTATTTTCATTACGACTTTATCAGAATAGTCTGCGTAGTTGTTGCCTACGGATAATTTGATAGGGCGGTAGCAAGTGATGAACTTACACACCTAAATTTTGTATGCATCCAAAAAATAGGTTTTGACATCAGGTTTACCGCATAGTAGGACGTGCGAGGATCGAACTCGCATCGCAGCCGTGAAAGGGCTGTAACTTCACCATTTGTCCAACGTCCCATAAACGACTCTATTGGGAATCGAACCCAAATCTTCCGATAGACAGTCGGGCATAATTACCTTTATACTATAGAGCCATAGCTGACTCGGTGGGGCTTGAACCCACAACGCCTCGATTAACAGTCGAGTGCTCTACCATTGAGCTACGAGTCATTAAAATCAGCATAAAGCACTAACTAGCTGATATTGCACTGTACACATGCAGTTATTTAGAATATAGTCGCTTATCAGCAACCTAATTCATGCTTCCACATTTTACTCATTCCTAACTCGTGTGTCTTACACGTCAAATGCATGATATGTATATGAGTAACCGTTTACTTTAATGGTTCTCATTAACGTAGAGAAGCACGATCATTTCTATGGCTGATATTGACCATTTTAGGACTTACAAATATTACATAAATAGCAAATGCCAAGATATTTATTATTACACTTATATTTTAGCAGTGACCGCATAGCTTTCTTTTATACTCTGATTCGCTTCCGAGTTTGCAACGCCAATGATCAGTAGCGAAGGTACTTTTAGAGTAGCAACTAACTCAATATTTTTATCTCGTGCTTTCATATACAGCTTTGCGAGTAGCTGTTGATCACTTATATATTCTCTGTTTGTTGCCCATTTAAGGGTTCTTTTATTTGTTTCTACATTGTCGTCACCTTTTTATATATGCCTTTCATGCCTGTTTATAAGGGCTTTATTGGGATAATACAGTGCTATTGGTCTGTTAGTCCATCTGATTTTCACAGAGCCTTGTTGAGTGCGTAACTCAGAGCATTCGGCTTATAATTATTCTCCATTTAAAAGTAAAAAAATCAGGAAATTAATGTCGGTTTACGTTGACATAGGTTTTACGCTATTGAATGCCACCATCCAATATGCCTGTAAAGGCGCAACCTAATCTTTATATTTTATTATTCTCTGAATTAGACGAAGTGCTAAACGAAAGCTTCATCGGGATTGTCTACAAATCAGAAAGTGATTTTTGTTCTACCTGTTTTATTTCTCCATCAGCAAAATATTTTGCAAATTGTTCATCTGCGTCAATATCTTTGTATACTGATACCATATCTAGCGAACTCCAACCGACTAGCATTTGAATTACATCATCAGGAAGACCGCTTCGGGAACAAGAAGTTGTAAAGAAGTGACGAAGACTGTGGAAATAAAAGTCTTCTCCTAAATGCTTGCTAAATGTATCAGCCCAGCTATCAAGAGTGCTTGAATCCATAGGTTCATCTATATATTCTCCATTTACCTTTTTTGGAAATAACCATTCTGATTCAATTCTGTGTTCTTTTCTATAATTCATCCACAAATCAAAATATGGCTTAAATGGTTTTGCAAGTGTATATGCTACTAGCATTTTTCCACGAGATCCTCTTCCTTTTGTTTGAATCTTTTCAGGTGTTTTATATAAAGAACCATATATAATATTTTCGTCATCGAAATAAGACACTTTGAATCGTGGTAATTCACTCTTACGTCTACCGCTAAATGCAGCTAATGCTAAAATACAAGCCTTGTCATACTTACCTTTTTCAACCCAATAATCAAGCATTCCCTGTACTTGTTCATCAGATAACACAGTTTTAGTAAATACTTTCTCATTTGCAGGATTTTCAATTTTGCGTATAATCGGTTTAAAGTTTTCATACTCATCATCCAATATAGCTTCTACATAATTTGAAAGCGATGAGAGAGTAGACTTTACTCTACGCATTCTAGCTGGCGACCATTTATATTCAGTAAGACAAAAACTCTGATAACGAGCAATATCCCTCTTAGATAAATCAATAAAGAATTTGTTGTCACAATGCTGAAGTAAATACACCCAAAAAATAAAAAGGTCACGCCTATACGCATTAATTGTATTCGGAGATCTATCCACTGAACGAAGATAATCCAAAAAGTCATTTCCTAACTCTATATTCTCTTTATTGCACTGAGCCAATAACTCATCAGTAACAATATTGTTATGCTGTATTTTTCTACCCATTAAATCTCACTTCCTTTCAAATACAAAAAGCAGCGAGATAGTAGTGGACTAAATCGCTTCTCTAATTTATTTACTATGTAATTGATTTTAAATGCTTGCCCATTATACAAAAGCCTTACACTTTTATGAGAGTTTTTATCACTCTTGACCACTCTTGAGGTTCACGCAAGTTATTAACGATGTCAACTCACCGCCATATGCTCCTTATATGGGTGTCCTTAATAGGAGAAAGATTTCTCTTTCTGGCAATAGTGGGTGGAGTAGGAGTCGAACCTACGGTGTTTCTCATGTGGGAGATTTACAGTCTCTTGCCCTCGCCTCTAGGCATATCCACCCATATAAAAAGAGTGTGCAGCATACACCACACACTCTAAATAATCTAAAATCCAAAAGCCTTTAACATCTTCTGAATGTCTTCATGGCTTAACTCATCGCTAGAGTAGTAAGAATAACTCATATAAGAGTCGCCATCTGACCTACTAGCAGTAAATCCGTGAGCATTTCCATCTTCGTCTTCAGAAGTATGTAAATAAGTCTCATCATGCGCAGGACAGTTTTCACAATCACTATCGCAGTCATCTTCCTGACCAAACAGAATAACTTCTTTATTCTCATTTACACAATAATCAATGACATCCTGCTCAATATCACCATCCATATCAATGTAGAAAATATCTGTTTTATCAAGAACACCAAAGTCCTCAATAGGGATAACGGTGATTACGCCATCATCATTAACAGATACTAAATATTCGTCTATATTCATATAATCAACAAGATCAATCTCTTTAATACTTGTCTCGTCAAGTCTAATAAGATTATCCAAAACATATTCAGCAATTTCTTTATTTACAATTACACCAACTGTTTTATCAGTATGATATAATCTATTGATATAAATAGAGATAATGTCATCAACTTTATCCTCAAGATCAATCATCTGAATGTCTTCATATTTATTTTTCTTCAAATATTTCACAACCTTTCAGATTATGCATTCTTAACTGCATTCTTAAAACCAGTTAATACATGGAACTTTGGACTCTTAGAAGCTGCAATCTCTAATGGCTCGCCTGTTTTTGGGTTTCTGCCCATACGTGCAGCTCTCTCAGCAACCTCAAAGTTACCAAATCCTGCAAGAGATACCTTCTCACCAGAAGCTACTGTATTAACAATTGTTTCAAGTACTGTATCTACAATAACAGCAACGTCCTTCTGTGTAGCTCCATCAATCTGTGTACTTACATTTTTTATTAAATCTGTTTTATTCATTGTTCAATTTTCTCCTTTATTTTCCTTAATTTTATTTTGTAATATAAAAGAGGGTAGCGTCTCATTTGAGTACACTCCCTCTGATAGTGGTTTCATTAACCGAAAAGACTAATATATTATCTAAAAATGCCAAAATAAGCAAAAACGAATAATATATTAGTCGTATATTAATTGTAGCTGTGAATATCTGCTTTCATAATTACTCCAAACTAAACCGAACAGTGGACTACAATTGTTATTTAATTTAATGATATAACTTTCGTCTTAGCATCTATCAAATTACCGTCTTTATCTTGACAGATAACAGCGAAACCTTCTTTCTGTGGCTTTGTTAATCTACCATCCATGTAATTCATCTTATCTACATTTGCAAAAGCTCCCTGTTCAAGAAGTCTCACATATCCACGTTTTGAATCACCAATCATATGAGTATGTGCCATCGTAACGCAATCAAATCCTTCTTTATCAGTATCCTGTAGATAATCTTTTGCCTTATCAGCAGTAGCAAGCATCCCTTGCCTATATGCTAATGGATGAACAAACCAAGTTTTACCAATCTTGCATTTCCAGTCATCAATATACTGAATATCAATATCATCAAAAATATTTACAAGTGGTTCATACCAAATCTTTGATTTACTGCGTTTGTCATAGTGTTTAAATCCATCTACAAAAATAAGTTCCAAAGATGTATCAGGCATAAGTTCTAAGATGTCAGTATCTAAATTCTTTGCAAAATAATTAGCAAATCGCTTGTCGTGATTGCCATAATTACATACTACTTTTTTAGGACGAATATACTCAATCAAATCAATAAGATATTGTCTACCTTGAATCATTTCTTCCATTGGTGAAATTCTATACTGTTTTGAAAATTTCGATAATGCTTGACAATCTACAACATCTCCATTAATTTGTAAGATATCAACTCCACGATAATCTTTCAGTAACTCATATGGTAACTGAAATGGAACATGTAAATCTGACACAGATAGGATAGTAGTGGCTACACCCTGATAGCCATGAATATAATTATCATACTCTTCATATCCAACAGCCTGTTTTCTAAGCTGATCTGGTGTAATGTTCAATCCAAGCATATCTCGAATCTCAATCCAATCCATATCTGTTTCCTTGCGCTTTTTCGCAAGACAACATCTCAATTTCCATTCAAAATCTGTTTCATTTTCTAATCTATGTAAGTCGATTATAATATTCACCGCCTTACTCTTCAGAATCTTCCTCTACAGGAAGTTCAAATGTAATCTTGAATCCAATCTGATCGAATGGAATTGCGTTAATTACCTGCTGAGATAAGTCCTCACCAGTTTCAGCATCTACAAGCTTTAAATCCTTTACGGAAATGTTATCTAATTTAATTGTCTTCTTAGGAGCAGTAATTTTCTCCTCTGACTCAGTAATTTTAATCATTTTTCAATCTCCTTTTTCTCCAATAAAATAGGAGAGCAGTGCGCCCTCCTTAAATAATTTCGCTAATATCTGTTACAATTTTATCTGCAATATGATATTTATTTACCGCTTCGTCAGCAAAAATCCACCAATCTCTACGATAATTGGCATCATATTCGGATTCACTGATAGACGTTCTTTCCAAAATATACTCTTTGATTTTTTCTTCCAACTCTTTTGTATATTCAAGATTATCAAGCATTTTACCAGTCGCATTCGTACCAGACGAATTGTACCCGTCATGAACAAACACAGTACAACTAGGTAATAATAATCTTTTATGTCCAGCCATTAATAACAAACCACCAGAAGAGTAACATTTTCCTAAACCAATTGTTATAATAGGCACTTTACTTAGTTTTATTAAATCAATAATTGCAAAAACTGCCGAAACACTTCCACCATCAGAATTTATGTAAATCCTAATTGGTTTCATTTTAGATACATCTTTTCCTACATCTTCTCTGTTCCAACGAATAATATCTTGATAAATTTCTACAAATCCATCATCAATTTCATCATTCCAAAGAATACATCTGTCGTCTCGTCTTGAGTAATAATCAAGTAAAGTTGGATCAGGAAGTTTAACATTTGCGTAATTTCCTAATCCAGTATCATCTAGTACATCAAGTGTAATATAATCTTTATTCATAGGCATTTAGCCTCCAATTTCATAATATTTCTCTATAATGAGATTTTTGTACCGCTATTAACAGCAATAACTTTTGTGGATTTAAGACAATCAGATATTGCATCTTCTAAATCATGTTTAAACTCAATTTTATTTGAATCACCATGAACTAAATAAATCTTTTCACAATTTATAGATTTGTAATAATTAATCATATCTTGTCGCTGCATATGACTAGAAAATGACTTCAAATCGTAAATCTGTGCCTTATTCTTAAAAGGTTTACCATTAATATTAATTGTTTTGTTATCTTTTCCGTGTTTTATTTTCCATGCTAATGTATCTTCGCCAGAATATCCCATAAATAAAATGCAATCAGATTCTCTTGGTAAAATACTCTGAGACCACTTAATTGATCTCCCTGCCGTCAACATTCCTGAACTACTAAGAATGATTTTTGCACCTTTATCTGCAATAGCTGCTTTACTATTTTCAGGTTGGATAATTCTCTGTACATTTTTCCACGACATCATTTCATCGAATAATTCTTTTTTATCACCTTCAAGAATAGAAGAGTAACAATCTAACAATCTATTCGCTAATGGACTATCAATTAAAATTGGTACTTTGAAATTTTCATCTTTTCCAAATAAGGAATATAAAATCCATAAGATATATGGAGTTCTGTCAAGTGAAAATGACGGAATAAGAACTCTTGCATTATTGTCAACACAATATTGTTCAATTACTGATTTGATTTTTTCTATATCTTTTTTATATGTTTCTTTAGTACATTGTCTTTCCTTGCTGCAATAAGTACATTCCATTATTGCAATATTAGCCGATGACACAGGTTTAAAATCTTCAACAAAAACTCTTGTATCTTGTGTGGCAATATTACCGAGATCACTTGAAAACAGAATTTTTCTAGTATGTGAACCTCCGTTTATATATACCTCACATTGTTTGGATAGAAGAATATGCCCTGCGTCAGTATATCTAATAGCAAGTTCATCAGATAAATTTACTATCTTATCAGAATCAACCTCTTGAACAAATTCGAGTGCTTTATATACAATATCTTCAGTATAAAATGGTTCATAATTTCTTTCATTTTTAAGATTTATGACTTCAATATCTCTGCAATTAATATATGAAGAATCAAGCCACATTTCTTTTAGAATCGAAGTTGAACCTTTAGGTACAATTATTTTTGCATTACATTTTCCACGAGCATATAATGTTGGAATCATGGCTATATGATCTGCGTGAAGATGTCCAACAATAATAAATTCGACTTCTTGTGGTCTTACTTTTTGGATATATTTCATATTGGCTCTGTAATTCTCAAGCACAGTATGATTGCCTTGAATCATTCCACACTCAAAAAGATAGCAATGTTCAGAAGTTTTTATTCGAGTACAACTACCAGTAACACCTTCTGCATTACCTCCAATGATTTCTATTTTTACTTCATGTTTTTTCTTTGCGATGGTTTCCGACCACCTTTCATTTTAGATTTCGTCTCTATCCAACGATTTTACTTTTCCTATAATCACTCAAAGCCTTTAAATTCTGGTCATCTTCAACAAGATAATATTTTGCATGACCACTATAAGTCTTTTTCACATTCTCTTTTCCAATAAGTTTCCTCATTGCAAAGGCTTCTGTTTTGTTAATTAATAAAATAATTTTCACATCCTTAAATTTATTTCCTACAAAGTAGGATAGTAATGAGCGTGGAGGGATTTGAACCCATCGACAACTCGATTAAAAGTCGAGTGCTCTGCCAAACTGAGCTACACACTCATAAATAAAAAAAATCTCATGCTTTCACATGAGACTTTATTTCTTTAGGCTGAGATATTGACCTAACACGTTACCATCTATTGTGGTTGGACACAATTTATCACACAGTCGATTAGACTGTAGGTAACAACAACACCAATTTTGCAAAAATTGGCAAACTCTTACCACAAAGCATTATAGATTTCCTTTCGATACATCGTCCTTTGCGAGGTTCAGAGAGTGCAAATCTCTTACGGTTGCGTCTACTTGTACTTTCTCATATAGTACCTTGCGAGTGCTATATGTCACCATATTGCAGATGAATAAGTTGTTTGTCTCTTTGCGGTCATACACACTTTTGCTTGTTCTTTTATTAATTTTTATTTTTGATATAAATATGCATTATATTTTCTTCCTCAAAAGTATGTTGTAATTAATATTTCGCATAATATGAACGATGAGGTGTACATTTGACCATCTGTACCTTTTGAGTACAGCCCAATCATCACCATTCTGTTCGTCTTGCTATCGACTTGCTTCATTGTTCTGTTCCTTGCTTTCGCATTAAGAAACGTTGCAACAATCAATATCAGCACTTTTTCTTGCGGAAATCGCACCAATAAGACAGTAATCATACCCATGTTTCCATGTTAATACAGAGCGTTTTTCATCGCCCCTACCAAGCCATATCATTAGCAGTAGCCCTCTGGTTTTAGGTTTGGTATAGATTATCTGTGTTTTCCGTCAAACTACTATGCGCAGTCGCAGTGTCTTATGCGAACTAAAGACATTCCTGCTTTATCCTTATTACTAAGTTTATTTTGAGTTTCAACAACTCACGATCCGAAACCGACCGTCCTACAAAAAGTAGGAGAGTTGCGGAAACAGGACTCGAACCTGCATACTCTTGGTTATGAGCCAAGTGAGCTTCCATTGCTCGTCATTCCGCTATAATATTTAAGAATTATCAGTGACCATACTACAAGAACTGTAGTACAGCCACCGATTATAGAAGGTAAGGTACAATGAATATGTACTTGATGTTTACATTTTATTATTCTCTGTTTTATCAGCCAAGAAAGCTGATTTCATTCTAAATCTGCAATGCCACTCAAAAGAGCAGCAGAGCAGACATACAAAGATTGTCGGTTTGTTTCTTCCATGACAATCGTTTTTGTATCATATTTTTGTAAATATTTCACTATATCTACATTTAAGAAAATCGAATTTTTTGTGAAAAAGTGCCAAAAGACCTTGTAAATTATGGGTTTTAACGAAACAACCTAACTAAGAAAAATCATGTTTCTATTGATTTGTAATATGATTTTTTACTCCATTCTAATTGTTTATCATGTTTACATTTTTTACAATATAGTGAAGAACCATCATTTTTACTTACAATCTTTATTTTTTTACCACATTGCTTACACTGTTTATATCCCTTTTTAAAATTTCCTATATACTGATTACCAATATTTTCAAATTGAGTTACTTTATAGGCAATATCATCATCTGTATCTCCTAAATCTATTTTGATATTAAGATTATTCACCTTTTTCCCAAAATGAATATAACCATTACTATATAATTCATGCAATAATTCATTCTTTTTATCAGATGAGAGAGTAACGTTGGCAAGTTTAAATACTTCTGAAAGACCTTTTGAGTCTTTTTTATTTATCCATCCTTCACTATTCATATATCTTGCAATAGCAAATAATGTAAACATAAATTTCTTTTGGCGATCATTTGGAAGAGATTCCACGACTTTTAATTCTTTTTCATAGATAGGAACATACTCAAGTTCCCTAAAGAGATTTTTTGATTCTGAATCATATAAATCAATACATGTTTTTTTGATTTTATTGGCATATCTATATTCTTGATATCCTTCAATATTAAATTCAAGCATCTTTGCTTTGATTGTATCAATTAGAATATTTGGATCTTTACCTCTATCAAAATAATACTTAGCAATCAATGTTATCAGATATCCATTCGAGATATTGTCTGGTTTATTACCAGACACTAATATCTCTCTAATATATTCTTTTTCATTCAGTATATACAACTTCTTCCTCCATTTCTTCTAAACGTTTAATAATTAGTTCTCCAATACAATCCCAACAAAACTGTCTATTACCTTTATATCCATAAGTCATATCAAGAATGATGTTCATACGTTCATCATCGTTTGGACATATTTCTTCGGCTTTCTTCTTAAACAGTTCAACCATACTTGCACGTTGATAATATTTGTCGAATTCATCCTGTTTATCAAAGATATCAGTTCTATTTAGCTGTATTCCTTTTTCTTTTCCCTGTTTCTTTTTATATTCTTTAATGCATTCACAATAATATTGTTCAAGTTCTCGCAGAGCTTGTCTGTGTTCTTCAGTACAACGTCTTTTAACCTTCAATGTATTATAATCAAATGAAGAATCCTTATGTAATTGAGATTTATAACCATCTAACTGACTTTCAACATATTTACAAATCTGATTCATAGAACAATTCCCTGTACCAACTGGCATTTTTCTCTCATACCAAAAAAGAAAATCTTCTTGTTCTTTTGTAAGGGTATCTTTATTATGTAAATCCTCGATAGAACATTTATAGATAGCATAGCATTTAGCATTACTTTCTTTAATGTATTGCTTGTACTGTCTTTTTGTTTCATCGTAAACATAAATCATAAAGTAGGGCTTTCTGTATGCGCAAAGCGATTGCAAATATTTATTCTCTCCGCAAGCACCTAAATTGTACCAACTGCTTTCCATTGGTTTTGCAATGATGCCCTTAATTTTGTCCAACTCATTTTGTTGATAGAGCTGACCACATTCTATTCTATATTCTAATTCTTTATATTCAGGTGAATCTTTCTCGAAATGAGATTGAACTTCCATCATAGATGTGACATAATTAGTGATTGTTCCAACTTGATTTCCCATACCTGCTTTATTTGTCTTTTTAACAGCAGCTTCAGTAACAACAATTTTTTCTGCATTTCGCTGAACACATTCGATAGCAGGTAAGTATCTATAGCGTCTTTTCATAACAGGATTATTAGTAGAAAAGTTCAGATCCGAGTCCCAGTCTTCCCCATTCTCAGCCATACAAAATGAATCCCAACCGTTTATAATCATGATAGTATTCATATATTGATACCAATACCGACATTCATCCGAATTGTTGATATTACACATTCGAATATTATTATGACTTGTCATTGGACTTCTAAAGAGTACAATTTCATCTTCATTTTTATCAATCCAAAATTTTGAATAACATTCATTTGCTTTTAATAAACCTGTAATTTTCAAACCACAAATAGATTGCATAAGAGCAAATGGATCACCACTTGCAATCTGATAGTTACCTTTTACAAATAATTTACCAATTTTCGCATCATTCATTTTTTTCTTGATATATCTATGTACAGAGTCGATTATATATGGATCTCCCAACATATATTCGCTTGTATATAAAGCACGTTGCCATGAATTTACATCAGTATTTTCGTTAATACCAAGAAATTTAACGGTAGAAGAGTAGTCGCCACACATAGCATCTTTTAAATAGTTGATTGTTGGTGCGCACAATTCCTCAACATCTTCGTCTGTAAATTCATAAGACTGAAGATATTGGTAATTCAATTCTCTCTGTTCTTCAAGAACATGTGGTGAAATTTTTGTTACAGAAAATCCGTATCCACATTCCTTATACGCATTCACATATTGCTCAATATTATCATACGCTCCCCATAATTTAAGAGAAGACTCTGTGATAATCATTTCACATTGACGAATATCTTGCATATTTCCCCAAATATCTTCAATCATATAATTACCATTATTGTATTTTTCAATAAATTCATAAATAGGGAACGGATAGAGCATTCCTTTGAGCCATGCGTTTCTCAAGCACACACCGCCAGGAACATAATCAAGACCTAAAGATTCAGCTACTCGCTGCATATATTGTATAGTACAAAGATTAAAACCGTCAGATACATTATTTTCAAGAGCTTTATCTTTAATAATTTCTCTTGTCGGTTCTTTTGAATCGCCACCATCATCGAGTGATATAACATCTGCAAAATATTGTGTAATACAATCTTTTACGACCAAAATTCCATGTGGATCACAAATCGGTTGTGATGCAGAACATGTTAATGCTTTGTAAGCTTCGTATTTTGCAGGAACTAATTTAGTATCTGGATTTCTCTTACATTCACATAATTCATTTAATTTGTCAATGTATTGTGAATTGCAGAAGAGAAGAGTATTGTTTTTTAATCCACCAGTAGTTCCGACAAAGCGTTTATAATTAACACCATTTATGGTAACACCTTTTTTACCAGTCGCTCTTACAAAATCAGATTTTTTATCAACAACTACCTGTATAAATATCTTTGAAAAATCAATACTCCAAATAGGTTTTTCTAAAATCTTATTTGCCATTATGCGGAACTCTTGGGCTTCAAACAGTGATATGAGTTCCTGATATTTAAAAGCTTCTTCTTTGGTAATCTGTAAATCCCAATTAGAATACTTTAGTTTATTTGTTCCAATTTTAAAAATCTCATATTGAGGTACGCTAATACCAGCCATAAATCCTCCTTTTGTTTATTATTAATATTTTCTAAGTTCATTTAGCATAAATTCCACATTATCTCCATGCAATTCAAGTGAAATTTCTTGATAACCGCTATACCACGGATTTGTATAACAACCAAATTCAGCACATATGTCAATGATTTTAGATTGAATTGTGTTTCGTTTAGGTTCTAAAAATCTTTTCCTTTTAGTTGTATAGCATTCATATATTTTCCCAACTTCATCAGATCTTCCAACCGTTATTTCATGTTTTTGAACTGTTGCAGTCAGAATGTAGTCGATGGCTTCTTTGTAATATTTCTTTACTGTTCCATCTTTCTTTTGAAAACAATACACTTTAAATCCTCCTTTTTTATTTTCACTTATATATTCTCCAAATGAAATTTCTATTTACTTCTTAATAATGAATTCCTCGCCCATCCACTTAATATACACAACGTCAGGCAAGTTATGTATCTTAGGCACAAGTCCATCAAGCTTATAAATAATCCATTTTATCTTTCTTTTAATCCAATTCATATGACATCTCCTTTGTGATAACTCCCATTAAATCAAGTAGCTTATTAACAGTTAAACAGTCTTTGTGATAAGCCCATCCATTAATCTCAACGTAATCATCACCTTCAAGAATATATTCATCACAATAACCACACTTAACTCTTGCCTTTTTACTTGGCTGCCAAAGAGGACATCTGTAATCATGTTCACCTATTCCTCTACAATATGGACAGCTCATGATCTATTCTCCTCATTCTCAAACTCAGCATTACCACGCTCAAAACATTTCTGTGTATATTCATAAGTCTCAATCGACTTGTCAAAATATGAGCTATTGGCAGCTTGTTCAACGATTGCACACACATCCTTCTTTATATTCTCTCTTGTGCTTGTAATGTATTGAGTATTAATTTCCTGTGAGCAAATCTGCATTCTGTCATCAACTTCAGTATTACGAAGCCACATGCTCAGTGCATACTTGTTCATATCCTTGACATATCTGTATACGCAATCAACCACATAATCTTTATGTTGATTCTTTGGTAACTCAACTGTAATCATAGTTCCTTGGTAATAGTTTCTTAACATAATGTAATCCTTCTTTCTATTTATTGTTGTTTATTGTAATTTGAAAAATGTAATTCTTAGACGAGTATTTCTCCATGAATAAGGGTAGAATTTTCTGTACAATGGTCTACATTAGAAATTCTAGCTAGAAAGGGTATCTCAGTTAGATTTATTAGCTTGATATTTTCTCATACGTTCAGCAGCTTGTTTCTTTTGCTCATCTGTAAGTTCACGTTTCTTTGCTCTGAAACTGATAAGAGTTTTATCCTTTAATAAATATTTTTTACCTCTGCCTGTATCCTCAATGAGAGAGTACATGTCAGGGCTTTCCTTACATAACTTGTCCAATTTCGTAATATATGTAGAATCGGAAGCATATATTGTTGCAAACTTTTCATCACGCATTGCATTAATACAAATTTCCTGCTCCTCAATTGATACGCTCATATTTATATCTGCCATTATTTTTGTCTCTCCTTATAATCATCTAATACAACTCTGTTTCTTTCACATGACCTATCAAATCGCCAGGCAGATTCAATACGTTCTGCAATATTTCGACTGCCTTCATAATCGGTGCAAAAATCTGATATACAAATATCTCCACCATATGTATTTGCATATTTATGGTTCTTTGATGTAATTGTTACGGTTCTGTTCATTAATTAATTCTCCTTTTGTTTTAAAATTATTATTCATTGCGATCAGCTCCTTTGAGTGCTGCGTTAATTTGTTACATATGTTTATTCTCTGTTTTAGTTACGACTTATTACCATTTTTGATTTCTCCAAATGAGTCTACATTATAGATTTCCAACATCTTAGTAATAGCCCATTCAATTTCTTGCTCATATCCTTCTTTATTAAGTACATATATATTTGGTACATTTTGTGGTGGTTTTTTGGGATCAGGCTGAACACTACCGACTTCTTTTTTGATTAGAAGTGGTTCTTTGTCGCCAATAGAAGATGTGAGATATTGAATACATTGATTAATTGTGTCTTTTGACATAGAAAGTTCTTTCGACATAGAATCTATACTTCGCCAAAAGGCTTCTGGCTTGTCTTGTGGTTTTGATAATAGCTCATTGCCATTTTTATCTCTTTGTCGTAGATAAATATAAGAATTAATATATAGAAAGGCTACTAATATATTCTCTCTATTTATAGAAGATTCATTCATCATTATAAAATCATATTGAGATGATGTGAGTTTTGAAAAATCTTTACACGGATCAAAATTTTCAGGAATGATCTTAATTTCAATGCCAGTATCATATCCTATAGAATCAAGGTCTTGCTTTACTTCGATCATCTTATTATTAACCATATATTCTAATACATCGATAATTTCGTGAAATGCTTTTGGTTTATGTTTGGTTGTTTTATAGCCATAGAATTCCATTACTTTACGAATAGTAATCCAGCTATAATCTTCATAAGATCGGTATTTATCTATAAGTATGTATGTGATATAAAATTTCCTACTAACTCCATATTTTGTTTTGATATTCCCTTGGATATAGTCATTAGGGAAACGAGTAAAGTATTCTGTTTTCTGTTGCAAGAAAAATCCTCCTTTATATGTGATATTTATTTATTCTCTGTTTTTATTTAGAGAGAACACCTTTACGAGCGTTCAGTAAACTACACTTTTATGTATGTCCAATTTTAAAATATGAGAATTTTGACTACACTTTTGTGTAGGTCAACTGAACTGAAAGAAGATATATAACTTATTTAATTAGACAGACTATTACGCTTGTATTTCGCTACGCTTCATACAAGTTCTTTTATTTTTTGTTTGATTGTTATTGATTGATTTAGGTACATAGTGTTTTGGATTGATGATTTCATTTAGGTACATGTATGATGTACCTATAGTTTTATTCTCTCTTTTAATTATTATTCTGCTCCAAATCAACATACTTCTCTTTGTAAATATCCTCTACAAAGAATACTGGCAATTTATCATGATATTTTTCATATAATTCCTCGCCAGGAATATGAGAGTAGCATTTACCTATTGGAGTATCTACTGTTCTGATATAATCTTTTACAATAGATTTGTTCTCTTTAAATCGCTCATTTATTTTTCCACAAATAGTACAGTAAGTATATAAACCTGTATTAAGATGAGTTTTTCCTATAAATGTGGATCTGTATTGAATCAGACATTCTTCATAATGATGTTTGTGCTTTGATTTGCGATTACTCTTGGAGATATTACTTTCTTTCTGCTTAAGATATTTTGGTATTTCATTTTCTTGTATCATATTTGGTTCCTCCTTTTTAATACATTATTCTCTTTCAATCACAATTCATTCCAATATTCGTCTTAATAGATTATGTTGTACGAATAATCTAATAGATCCCATATCTGCTTATAGCTTATTTCTTGTCTTGGAATAACAAATAATGAAGTGTAATTGTCACTGTAATAGATATTTCTTCTCATGCCATTATATTTACGTATGCACTTGTTCCAAAATCCTCTTGATTCTTTTAAAGTTTCACCTACGATACATTTGAACTTGTAATGAGAAAACAAATAATCTATTACTTGATATCCATAATGCTTATGTCTATATGAAGTGTAAATGTGTAGATATGAAATGATTATGATTTTATCCTTGCGAATAAATTCTATATATCCTATTTCTTCTCGTGGTATATGCATAAAATTAAGATCTTTTTTAGAAAAACAATCTTCAATTGTATCTAATATTAAATATTTATGAGAGAGATATGAGTATTTTTGTAATTTGTTCATGTTTGCCTCCTTGATATATTATTCTCTCTTTGGGTATTAGCTTGTTATCAGTTGTCTACCCTAGAGATATTCTTTTCTTGCTAATGCTGCGAAAAGACCGTCCCCATCAAGTGACTATATCTATGCTGGCGCATACACACATATTACATACATTGCTATTTTTTCCTTATTGGAATAGTAGATTTGAAAAATATATTGTTTAACTAATAAAGTGTAAGGGTAGTAGGTTAGAACTTTCTACACACTGTCAGGACAGTAGATTTTCAGCTTATAGAGGGTATTATGAGAATGGATATTATACATTTTGCATAAAATACGTTACATTATTGATGAAATATTTAGTTATATTGTATAGTTTGAGATTTGAAGTTAAAAAATATGACCTTGTATTTTAGCTTCTAAGGTATGTAAAAGAAAGTACGTGGAGAGATTGTTGACTAAGAATTAGAATAGCTTATTTGGGCTAATATGAACGTTAGAGAGTGTGGATATATATTTTGGTATAAAAATAAGACAGACTGAGTAATCAATCTGCCTTAAATAATTAATTTTTATTTAGAATATAGCCAACTAGATTCTGGTTTAGCTATGAGACGAGCATTATTATATGCCATATCAAGTGTTAAGCATGTATATCCTTGATAACAATTATCTAATTTTGTAACCGCCAATGCAAGATCTGGTTTACCTTCATCTGTATCTAAACATAATGGAAGTAATAATTGAATTTTATCTTCATAACATTGTGGAATTGCTAATTTATAGTTTGCTGAGACTCTACGTTTCATTAATTCAACTGCACCTGTTAAGATACACATTTTATTTTCTTTTTCTAAAAATCCTTTTGGTAATCTTTCTTTATTCTTTTCATCTTCTAAAATATGCTTGAAATGTATATCTATTGGGTAATGCCAATCAAACAATAGAAGAGAAGGATCTTCAAAATAGTTGGCTTTTTGTGGACGTTCAGATATTCCATGTTGATTTAATTCATGTCCAGTAAGAAATGATACATTATACTCCTGGTCAGAATATGCATATATTGATTCATAATATTTGGTAAAGAGTCCTGTATTAAATAAAGCATAATTATCTTTTCTTATAATTTGTCTTTCTGTTCTAAGACGTTTATAGGTATGAACTAGATAATTAGTTAATATACCATTATTAGGATAAGTCGGATTTGACCAAATTTCTTTATCTGCTTTTTTAGATAAAAGTTCAGTATATTCATTCCAGTTTACATTAAAATGTCCCATATGCTCAGCTCCTTTTGTATTTTTAAACGCCTCTGTAAGTATATCATATTTTTGAGATTCTGAAAATGGGAAAGTAGCAGTGTCATCTGGTTTATATAATTCAAATGGGTATGATTCATATTTTTGTAATTTTTGTGGTATGTATTCACCTTGTAATTCTGTTTGTGCTTTTCTATATGCTTCTAGTGGAGTGTTGGCATATACGAGATAGATATAATCATAAGGTTCATAGCAATAAGCTGCTGTTGTTGGTATTAGATATGTATTCATGTTTTCTCCTTTAAGTTGAATAATTATTTTTGTATTGGTTATATAGTTATTCTCTTATTGGAGTGATTTTGTGTGTAGTTTTTTGAGTACCCCCCTATGTGAGGAGGATGAGAGAAGATAAAAATGTATTTTTAATAAAAAATGACAGATGCTTCCACCTGTCATCAATTATAATTTATTTCTTATTTGGATTGATTATCTTACGATTTTTCATATTTCGTTCTTTGCTATAATTGCATAAATTGTACTGAGTTCCTTCTCTAAGTCTTCTTTGGACTGTTCCGATAGAACAATTTAATTTTTGAGAAATCTCATCTACAGAATATCCTTTATTCCATAAATTACAATATTTTTTAACTACGTTATTTGTAGCAAATTTTCCACATTCGAATGCTGATATATTCGAAAAATCTATAAAAGTTAATACTGATTTTGCTATATTATATAAATTGTTTTGATCTCTTGCATCTATGACATAATACGCTAATCCATTTTTTATAGCTGTATTGCGTTTTAATTTATCTGATTCGATACATTCTATGTATTGTTGTTCAGCAGTTTTTTGTTCTCTATTTGGATTTTTAATTGGTTCATAATGTTGTATACCATTTATTTCAACAATAGCGTTATATTTTGGTAGATAAACGTCATACCATCTATTTTGTAACCATTGAAATTCTTTTTGAACCTCAAATTCAATTTTTGCTTGTATAAATATTGAAAATATAAATCTTTCTGTCCATGAGTTGCGAATTCCACAGACAGGACATGAAGAAATTCTATCTTCACGAGTTTGATAATTATATCCACAACATAAGCATTTGAGTTTATATCCTCTTGTTGTTTCATAGTTTTTAGTTGCTTTAACAGATATTCTGGTTTGTTCTATAACCTTTGAATCCTGAAAATCTTTGACTATAATATCTCCAATTTTATATAGATATTGTCTAGTATTCTTATTTTTATTTAGGAAACTTGGGATTTTTAATTGTAAAAGATTAGAAGTAGATGTAGTTATGACATTATCTTGATATTTAATTGTCACAAGGTTGTTGCGATTGATGGATTTGTAGTCAATTATTTTGATTATTCCAGTTAGATCATCATATTGGAACGGTAAATCTTTCCCAATATTTTCTTTCCAGTTGAAGTGTCCTTTATTATTTCCTGATGTATATTTAATTAATGTAGATGTGTCTAAATGTTTTATCATTAAAATCCTCCTTAAATGAAAATAAACTTTGTTACATTTATTTATTCTCTTTTTTTGAATGGATTTTTTATTGAAAAACTATATCGTGAAAATGTTGAATTTTATGGGAATTTTTAATTTCGGATTAGATTTTTTGAAATTTAGAAAATTGAAAAAATGGGGTGATAAATTGAAATAATGCCTGATTTATAAGGGAGTTGACGATATGGTATGCGATAACGTGTTAATTTGAATAAAAATAGAATTTTGCTTGATTTTGTTGGGTTTTGAGGATATCGACAAGGTAAAATTTTGAAGAAAGTCTGTGGATTAATCAGCTATAGGGCTTGCTGCATTTCCAACCTTATTAGTTAGTTTTAACTACCCCCGGTTAGGCAAAAACAATGGTTAATAGATATATATTAGTCATTGTTTTTCAGAATGATAAAAACCGTTACACGTAGTTTTTAAAACTATGTGTTATGATTATATATATCATATAATATAGTTTGATGCTGTAAAAAATATATCGTATTTTTTAAAATTTACTATTGACAATCACACATTCGTGTGATACTATATTCAATGTCAAAAGGACATGACAACACATGAAAATAACTTTTAAAATTTTTCAAAAAAGTCCTTGACAAACACACAAACGTGTGATAACATAATCTCAACAAAACAAAGAACGACACAACAAAATGCAAGGCACAGCAAACTCATATAGTTGTTAATTCAAAAGTTTTGTTGACAATCACACGAAAATGTGATATACTTCAAACAAGTCAAGTAACAACGACTTGAAAAAATAGAGTGCAAAGTCTTGCACACTTTACACTCTTACATAGTGGATAGCATGAAATACTAACCTTTATACATTCTTTATTCTAACATATTTCATGCAAAAAATCCACAAAAATATTATCTTTTCTCATCCGTGGGAACTGATACAATCGCAAAAGTTCATCCGTGAACTTGAGCAAAAACTTGTACCTTGATAAATAAATAATTAAAATAACTAAACTATGGTAGTACATAGGCTTGTTATAGAATGGGTTATATATCCCATCTCAAAAAAGTAGTGCACGGTAACTGTGTATAGGAATATGAGTTCACAATCCGCCACAGCGGAGTATATAACAAGTTTAGAGTATGCTCGAAAAACTATCTGAACTGTGAAAGATTTTAAATATTTTATACCGTTCTTTTAAGATTAACGAAACCGTGCAAACCTTTGAAAGCAAGGGGCAGACGTTGTTTGTATGGATAATCCATCCACGGGAATAGGGGCTACTTGTGACCATGCAAGAAGTAAGGGCATGTACTGGGTTCGATTCCCACACAAGTATTAAGGCTATATGCCTTGCAATAAAAATCACACTACAACCATATTCAAATTTAAGGAGGTACATTATGAGTACAATGAAAAACACAACAAAAAAAGCTACTATTAACACAGCATCTGTAAAGGTTCAGTTTATGACTTCATCAAAGGACTTTACTGAAACTATGGCTAAATTCTGGGTTGCAATTAATCAGATGGCAGACAAGAAGCTTATTCTTCAGAATAACTTACGGATTAGCCAGGAGTGGGCAGAACTCAAGAAGGATGATGCTGAGGCTCAGGCTATGTATTTAGCAGATGTAGAGAAGTACCAGGCACAGTATGACGCATTCAAAAAGGATTATGACGAGCGTATTAAGTCATGCTATGAGCTTATTACAGACGAGCTTTATTCTGCATACACCACATCAGAGGAAGAGTTTAAGAAGGCTATAAAAGAGTGGTTCTCTACTCAAAAAATTGAGGCTACACCTACACTTATTAGCTTTATGACTGTTGCTGTAGGTTATAAAAACAGTAGCAATAAACAGTTATTCAAGACTGGTAATGCTTTGTCATATAAGGCTAAAACTACATTCAAAAATAGCTTTATGAGAGCGCTTGCACAGCTTATGAAAGATAAGAATGCACTCAAAGTAGACGCTTACAAGTATACATATGTTGAGCCAAAAAAGGACAAAAAGAATAAATAATTGCAGAGTGTGGCACAGAATATAAGTCTGCCTTTATCAATAAAAATATTTAGAAGGATAATACTAGGAGGTGTGAGTATGAACAAATTTGAAGAAGTTTATGAGATTCAGAAACAGTATAAAAGAGGTGTACGTTCATATTTTGATGCAATCCGTGGAATAAAAGAAGTATTTTCTATGATAATAACAAAACAATATGCAGAATGGTTACTTCTTGAATATTGTTTTAATTAACTTGTAAACGCACAATAAATCCGCTATACTATAATTGGAAAGGCGGTGGAAGGATGGAAGAAATGAATAATCAGGAAACAATTAAAATTTGCGTAGAAGAATTTTCACGCTTGCAGGAATGGATGGAAATGACGGAAAAGGAAACGCCTTTGTATAAGTCAATGAAGGTGCGTTATAGAGATTTAAAAGTTATTTTATCTGCTTTGGGTGTAAATGTAACGGAACTTGATACAATAAAAGAATAGTGCATAGTTAGAGGAGCAGATCAACGCAAAAGGTCTGCTCTTTTATAGTGTGTATTATCACAAATTGCTTGAGAATCACACAGTTATGTGATAGAATGGAGGTGTATCTAATGGAGGTAAAATAATATGATTGTGTACAAAAAATTAGAAAAATTATTGCAAGATAGAAATATGCAATGGAAATCATTGTGTGATGCTGGAATTTCTGTAAATATGCCAGCCAAATTTTCAAAAAACAAACCAATGAATACGGACATTATAAACAAAGTCTGCGAATATCTCCATGTCCAACCAAGCGAGATTATGGAATGGATACCAGATACAGAATATAACAAGGCAAACGAAGAAAAACAAGCCATAGAAGCCCAAATCGCTGAGCTTCAAGCGAAACTAAAAACAATGTAACTGCGTCAAATATAATAACCAATACACCAAAGCACCCAAACGTAAAACGTAAAGGGTGCTATTTTTATACCCAAAATTAAGGAGATAAACACAAAATGAAAGCAAAAATATTATATGTACTAACCACATCAGCACTCGTAATGAGTGCTTTTTTAATAGGCAAAACAATATCTACACAGCCAAAGCCAAACGCAAAACAATACTTAGCAGTCAATGACATTCAATCAATAGATTACTATGCAAGCAAAAATAAATTAACTATCAGTACATCAAACGATAGTTACGATTTTGAACCAAATGTAAACGTGATTCCCAGTGAAACGGAAACGGATAATATCTGCCAAGTCTATGACTCTTCTGAGCTTACAGAAGATATCCTTGCCAATAGACAAGGCAAATTAATTATAGAGAAATGTGTGGGAACAGTCACAGACGATGAGAAAAACGGAGCAATTCAAAACGCAGATTCAGATTATAACTATATCTCATATGCAGATGTTGATTGTACAAAGGGAGATACAGTCACGACATATTTGATTTACAACCCAAAGACAAATTACACAGATGATGTAATTAATAGAATTGACTTTGTACAGAAGGGAGAATAAATAAATGCAAAAAGCAATTATATTCCGTGCATATAACGGAGCAGAAATTATAGACACAAGACCAGAAGCAGAAATAGCGTACTCAAACATGAAGTATGCAGAGGAGCTTGCAGCAAAGAGAAAACAGAGGAACAAAACTAAACCACACAAGAGCTTTGCGGAAATTTTATCCGCATTACTGTAAAGGAGGCAAACAATGATTAAAGGATACACTGTACCCAACGGCTATATGGGATGGCTGAAAAGCGAAAGTAGATATCAGTTATTCGCAACGGAAACTGATTATCTTGAATATGTATTATTAAAGGAGGATGCAGCATGAGTTACACACTATTCAACGTTCCAATGTACAACGAGCGGAAGGCAATACGTTCATTGAAAAGAAAAGGTTACACAAAAATAACTGTAGTAGCAAGGCAAAATTTTACTTTGACTATTACAGGCAGAAGGGAGGTTGATTAATATGTTAGATTTTAGAGACTTTTACCGCATAGCAGACTATGCAAACGCTCATTGGAAAGGCGGTTTCGCACCAATCGAGATAGCTGAGAATGCGTATAGTTATTTATGCGAGTTTCAGTCAAGCAAAGAGAAAGGTGAGCCAAATGATACAACCAAGTATTTACTCACTAATCTTGATGAAGACATAGCAAATGGAGAAGAACTTGAGGATGTCCGTTATTGGACAACGGAAATCCGAAAAGAGTTAGGCTTGAATCAACCAATAATTTAGTCACTAACGGTTTGTCAAAAGGCAAGCCGTTATTTTTATACAAAAAATATTAATTAAGGAGGACACAATTATGTGTAAGAGAGTTTATTTAACAGCAAGAGAAGCAGAAATGGAAATGCAGGAAGCACGAAATGCAGAAGGATTTACCGGCAAAATGGAAACTGATTATATTTCACGGATGATTAAGGACGCAAAACGAAACAGCATGGTTGGAGATAAGCTTCAGCTTGTAGTAGATCCAATGTATATCCATATTCCTGAATGGTAGAGAAGATTAAAACTTACAAGAGCATATGCAATCGGTAATGCATATAACAAGTACAAATGGGATGTTCCGAAGGTATTATTTTACAAAGGAAGATTATGGGTTATTGATGGTCAGCACAGAATTTATGGAGCTTTCAAAGCGAAAATGGATTCTGTAGTTGTTGAAATTATGGAATGTTCTCTTGAGGAAGCGATTGATTTGTTTATTAACCAGTCACAGGATAGAGCAAAAATGCAACCTATGGATATTTACAAGGCTGCTATTGCAGGCGGTAAGGGAGATTATGTGAAATTACAGGAAATTTGTCACAAAAATAATGTTGCAGTAAAAGGAGATGATGATAATGAAAACACAGTAGGAACGCTTACATCTATTTCTGATGGAGTAAAGTTGTCAAAGACAAACCCAGAACTTCTTGATTCAATGCTTGCTCTGCTTGGAAAGCTTGGTTGGAACGGATATGCAGATTCTTACAACGGAAAGGCATATACTGCAAAAATTATTCGTGCTCTAAAAGCATTATATGCATATACAGAAGGCAGAACAGATGAGATGGAGAAAGCCTTAATTAAGCATTGCAAAGGAACTGAATACTTTGTTGAAAATATCATGGATAAAACACAGGCACAGATTTTTGATTATCTGTCAGAAATTGTACGTTACGAAATGGAAAGCCCATTTACAGCAACAAAGAAAAAAGTAACAAGAAAGAAGGCAATTTAAGAGAATAACTATATGCAAAGGAGATGCATAGTAGCTGAGATAACGGCTATACGGTCAAATATAAGAAAAGGAGAAAAGGCAAATGAGCAAAAGGTGGCATAGTGATATCCGTGTCGTCAATCCAGTAATGGAGATGAATGGATATTGTGTTAAGCGGAAATCAGGTTCTCATTACATATATGAGAACGAAAAGGGAGATGTAATAAGTCTTCCGAAATCACTTAATCGAATGCTTTGGTTAGGTGAATGTAAACGTCACTCATTAAAAGGCGGTAAAGATGTGTTAAGTAAGATTAGTAGCAGGAGGTAAGAAAAATGAAGTGGATTGAGATTTTACGGAAAGAAGACCATGCATTACTGCAAAGCGAAAGTGATACACAGTATGCAGTTGTTAGTGGTTACGATCCAACGCAGCCAGAAGGTCAGCAGTGGACACATGGAACGTATTTTACTTATTTCCAGAATAATCCTAAGAAGATGTTATATCTTCAAGCTGCTTATGATTGTTTCATGGGAAAGGTAAATGCAGATTATATTCCACGTTGTAGATTAGAAGAGTTAGCAACACTTTTCAAGGATGGCTTAATCTCTGACGACAGAGAAAGTGCAATGGAATACTTTGATGAGTGTTGTGAAATGTCAGAGGAAGAGAAATCTTTCTTTGGCATTGAAGAAGATTCACCTATTGCAAATACTAAATTTGAGAACCCTATGTACAATAAGGGTTACGATGATGGGTTCTCTGATGGCGCAAATAGTATAGAAGAGTAAATGGATATTTCATAAGGAAAGGCAGGTAAAAAATTATGATGAACGAAATTATTGCAGAGTTAAATAATAGAGGTTACAAGGCAAAAAGTATAACAGTGGTAAAAAATGGAGTTGAAAAAGTCGGAATAATTATAGGTGAAGGTACAATAAGACCTACTATTTATCCCGACTTAAATTATACAGTTGATGAGTGTGTAAGTGAAATTATTAATATTTATGAAAACATTCCAAAAATGGATATAAATACGGATAAGATCGTAAAGTGGGATTATGCAAAGAATAACTTACAACTTTGTTTACAGAGAAAGACGAATGAAAATATTTTAAAGAGGGATTATCTTGATATGGAAATGTATGTCAGGGTAAAAGTCGCAGAAGATGCTACATACAAGGTAAAGCCAGAGATGTTTAAAGAAGTAAGCGAAGATGAGATTTTTGCAAGAGCATTGTTAAATGCAAAAGAAAATATTCTTGTTGAAGATATGGCAAAGATGCTTGCCAATATGATAGGTTGTGACGAACTTCTTGATATGGATGAAGCAAAAATGATTATTGTTACAAATAAGGAAAAGGTAAATGGAGCAGTTGCAATTTGTGATAAAGAGTTGTTAAGCAATATTGCAAGGGAATATAATAGTAACCTTGTAATTCTTCCATCAAGTATTCACGAATGTATTATTCACATCGACAATAACCCAGATATGGAAATGTATTCAAATATGGTTCGTGAGGTAAATGAAACACAAGTTGAACCTGAAGAAGTATTAAGTGATCACGCTTATTTCTTTAATAAGGAAACTTGTGAGATTAGTTGGTAGTAAATGGTTTCTTCGGAAAGGTAGAGGTGATTATATGTTTTTAGTATATGAAAAGAATTACAATATGGACGGAGATGTTGATTGTGTAGAAGGATGTGATATGAAATTATTCACAAATAAAGAGAAAGCTCTTGTAGATATGAAAAAGCGAAAAGAAGAATATATTGATGATAATGATTTTCGCTATGTAAAAGATGAAAGTTATGAAGATTCATTATGTTTTAAAGAGCGAAACGGAGATGGATATTTTTATATCTGTATGGTAGAGCTGGAAGTAACTGAGTAAATGGATTTCATAGTAAAGGGAGAATGAACAATGGTAAGAATTGGTAGTATTGGAATAAATTTGCAAGATGAAACAAAAGAAATTTCAACCGAAAATAAAGTTTTGAGTTTTCATCTTTTTGGTCAGTGTCCAAAATGTGAAAGAGAAATAGAACTTGTAGAATCTATGAAAACAGATTCTTGTGAATGCGAAGATTCATATTCATTCACAGGTTGGAAATATAAATGTAAATGTGGTCATGTGATGCAAATTCATGAAGATGCTTTTGATTCTGTCATTGATTCGTTTTATGAAGTTGGATTTGTAGAAGAAAACGCAGAATAAATACTTGTTTCCCTTGGAGGTGTGGAATGACATATACAGTTGAAGCAAAAACAGAAAAACATTTGACAATGGAATTATGCCACAAGGCAGATGAAATTGTCCCATCTGGAATGATTGAAGAGGTGTTACCTTTTGTTGTGTCATTTCATGACTTAAAGGGAAATGATATACAGAAGGCAAAGAATTTTATTACGGAACATTTTGGAAATCCAAAGTGTAAGGTTGCAAAAGAACATTATAATGGATGCTTTTGCAACCTTGAATATATTTAGAAAGGTGGGTAAAAAATATGTTTAAACATTATTCAGCAGAAGAGGTTGCAAATGAACTTAGTTGTAGAAGTCCTTATGATACAGTTGCTTTTGGCTTTATAGTAGAAGCTGTTGAAAAGGCAAAAAGAGATTTAGAATACACGTTCATTTATGAGAGCGATATAGATGTTATAGATGCTCATATAAGAGAAAATTATATTTAGAAATGCGTGATTCAAGGGAAAGGAGATGGTTGCATGTTTCCAATTATAACAAGCAAAAAGCAAAAGGAGTTTGAAAAGTATTGCATCAGAAATAATATTACAAGTGATGAAAGTAAATGTAATGTGCCTTGTATATGTGGATATTATGGCAGAGCTTGCAGACAGACAAATGATGAGGCAAACAGAATGATTTGCCTGGATTGTTCATTGCGGATATTTGTATCTACAGTTGAAACAATAATAGAAATTTGCGATGAAAAAGAAAAAATTGGAATCAGTCATCTATATGATTCAGATATTTTAGATATACAGAGCAAACTTAAAAAGGAATGTGTTATAGATGTCGAATGTTCTTATATTGAAAATGTCCTGAATTACTTGATTGAAAGTGATAGTTAGAAATACGTGATTCATGTAAAAGACAGGAGGATTAAAAAATGGATTTTACAACAAAGAATATGTCACTGAAAGAAAGATATGACATTTTGAATAAGGTTGATTTAATTCCTATTGGGACAATTTGTTATGAAGCAGGAGATTTTACAGAATGGACAAAAGAAATCGTTGTCAATGAAGAAAATCAAAAACGAGTAACAATGTTTTGGAACTGCTTATTCTTTTTAGATAAAGAACAGGCAGATCATGTTACTGATAAAGCACACTCGGATTATGCAAATTGGTTATATAGCTAACTAAATTTGCATTTATTTAAAAGATTGGAGGATAGGACATGATTACAAGAGAAATGATTAGAAATGGTTTTGAATCTGGAACTGTTTCAATCGAAGAAGAATATGCAGGATGTATTGGCATCTGCTGTAGAATTGGTGATAACGCATTTTATTTTCTCGGTTCAGAAGATAATGATTTAACAAAAGAAGAATATTGGGAATCATATACATTAGATATGACAATAGATATGATTTTTAATATACTGAAAGACGTTGAATCTGCTGAAGAACATGGATTAGATGAAACTGAGTTAGATTATTATACATCTGTATTAGCGTATTAGCCAAATGAACCTAAGATTTCTTAGGAAGGAGTGAAGGGAAATGATAACGAAAAATACACGGAAACAGTTAGCAGATTACAGAAAGAATGGCAAGAAACTCACATATCTTATCAATTATCTCATGGGGTTAGTTGATGACGAAGATGACTTCGAGGAGATTATATTAAGGGAAATGAAAGCTCTTGCATTCAATGAGGATGAAATTGTTGAATGTCTGGAATATAATTTCGGATTGGATATGAGTTGGCATCCAATGAGTGTAAACTATGGAAAGGATGAGAATAATGGCTAAAGGAAAACCACGGTGGAAAGACTTACCATTTTATGAACGCTTTGCAAAACAGTTAAAACGGCATGGCGTTTCGGATGAAATGTGTGAACATATTAGAGAAAGAGGAAAGAAAAAGGAAGAACAGAATAACAAGTAACCGCAAGGCAGTTAGGAGAATAATCTACTAGCTGCCTATTTTATTACAAGGAGGAACACAAAATGTTAAAGGTAAATGACAAAGTGAAAGTGCATATGTACGACACATGCAACAGAGAGATTAAAACACGGAATTATGGAACTGTGTTTACAGTGAAAGAAGTAAATGGAAAACTTGGTATTGACTGGAATACAGAGAAATTACCAACAACTTGCAACGGTGAAGTATTTGCACCGCTTGAAACATTTGCACCTACAGTACTTTTCGAGAATATAGAAAACGAAAAGATATATTATTGGAGCAATATTAAAAAAGGAATTGCAGAATTGGAGGTTTAATATGAGCAGATGGTTATATGATCCTGAAACGGATTCACGAAATAGAAAAGAGTTTACCTATAACTTACCAATACATGAGAACGACACATTGTTCAGTGGTTTCTCATATAGAGAAATTATGGATGTTGTAATTGCAAATTATGGTCACGACATTACAGAAGAACAGTTCGACAAGGCACTTAAAGAGTTTATGGATATACGAATTGAGGATATGAAAGAGAACTTAATGATGTGTAAAGCAAATATGTTAAAAGAAATTAGAAAGGTGTGATATAGATGTTAAATATCAAATGGGATAACGGAGTTACAGGATATTTAAGCAAAAGCGAAAAAGAACTGTGTGAAAAGATTGATAGAGAAATCAGTGCAATCAATGCAGTAAGCAAAACGGAAATATCTGTAGTAATCAGTATTGAAGGTGGCAATCAATTCCATATAAAGAAAGATACTGGTTCGCTAATTGGATATATGAATGCAGAACAGTGTTGGTATGCATTGAATGGAATTATGACAAGTTTGTTATACATGGAAAGGCAGGTTGATTAATATGATGCAGTACGAAATAAAAGAACCAAAGGGGTTTGGAAGTACATGGATAAAAGTAATAGGTAAAAATGCAAAACAGGAAACAATGACAATAGAGATTGTACATTGTGAAAATCCAGGAGGTAAAAATTCATTACCTTATGCATGGTATAAAAATGGTTGGACAGATAAAGTAATGGAAACATATATTTGTTGTCATACTTATGTGCATGATTCTGAAGGAGCTTGTTTTGGTATTTATAATCCAACAACAAAATTAAGTGATGACGGAAAGAGAAGTGTAATCAACTTTGATTGGTTACTCGAAGATACAGAGGAAAATCAAAAGAAAATCATTGAAGCTTGTATCAAACTATTTGAGTCTGCTACCGGCAAGAGTGCAACAGAAAAGAAAATTGAACATGTAATGGAATTTGCAAAAGAAAAAGGTCTTGAGGTTGTATCTGAAATGCCTAAAGGTTGGAGAAAAAATCCATTTGCAACAGATCCATATGGAGCTGTGACTATTGATAATGATAAGCCAATTTTTGCTAATCATAAGAAGAACCCAGAATATAAGAGAATGTTGTTGATTTAGGAAGGAGTGTGATGATTATGTTACCACAGATTCAGTATGACAAAGCGTTACTTGGTAAAATGAAAAGTAATTATTTCAATGCAAAGGCATTATATGAAACCATTAAGGCAAATGCAGAAGAAATTCAGAGAAAAGTTCTTGCAGAGAATGAATTTTATGAAACAGAAGATATTGCGAAAAGAATGGAAAAGCGAGGTGGAGATGGTAAACCTAAACGTATCCTTGATCCTGACTTAACATATATGATGGACTTAGACAATGAATTGCCACGATTCATTGATTTATGTTATCCAGAATATGTGAAAGCTGGAATTGCAGATTCAAGAGGTAAAGATTATATTCCAGAAGCGAATGCAAAAGATTTGATGTATGAGGCAGAAAAGCAGCTTATAGAGTATGGAATTGATATTATTCCCGATGAATTTGGTGAAAAGGAAACTCTTAGAAAAGCAGTACAGATGATTAAGTACAGAGATAAAGTACTTGATTTGGTATTGAGATTAGAAAGTGGGGAGGTTGAAAATTATGCAGAAAATAATTGATAGTGCTGTTTTATCAGATGGAACGAAAATACAGCTTGAAGATTGGCATAGTGAAAACACAAAAGCATATCCAGACTTACACGGATATACAATTGGTGCTTACCCGATAGCGAAAAATACAAATAAATGGGGACTAATAAAAACAGGTAAGAAATTCAGATTAACTATTGCTAGAAATGAATATGCAAACTATACGGATGATATGGTACTTGCAGATTATGAAGCGTTGAAGAATGAAACTAAAACACTTGCTGATTTACGAGAACATTTTTGGAACAGAGAAAAAGATGCGTTTTACTTAGGCTTAATTGATAAAGAGTCTGAGTGGTAAAGGAGCGTGATTATATGGCAAAGCATATTATTGATAAAGACAACACATTAAAAGCATTAGGAAGTATCAATACATTGTTATCTCAGTCATTACAGATAATTAAAAAGGTAAACGAAGATGAACAATGGGATTTTTGTACAGATGATGTTTTGGCAAGACGAGTCAATGATGCTGAAAGATTAATAAAAGAAATATCAGACGTTGTATTTCAGAATTAAAAAGCAAAGTAAATTGTAATTTACAAAGGAGTGTAATTGAAATGGAATTTAGATTAACAAGTGAAAGTATGGAGCTGTTGATTGAATCTATTGTAGATACAGTTGAAACTACAGAAGATAGAGATATGCAATTTGAAAAGGTAAAAACAATTCTTGAGGATAATGGAATTGTGGAGATTAAAGAATAGAATGGAGGGTTTATATGTTTCAATGTTATTATAACGAAACTATTAGATGTAGAGGCAGAAGTTATATAGGTAAGCGTGTTGATACAGAGAAATTTGAAACGGAGATTGAAGCTGAACGGTATTGCAATGCAAATGTTGGGATACAAAATTATTCAGATGGAAGTTACAAAGAATGTGAAATGAATTATGATGAAGTAAAATAATAAAAAAGGAGACTAAACTATGAAAATAAACGAAATTAGAAAAACAGAGACTATCGAGAAACTTGTAAGAATAGAATACGTTTCAGATGATGGAACTATATTTAGAAGCGAAGAGGAGTGCAAAAAGTATGAGGAATCAGCACTGTTTGCACTCAGCAAAGAGTTAAAGAGAATGGGTAACAAAAACTATTTATCATATTGCGACATAAACGATGATTGTAGCTGTGATGAGAAAGTGGAAATTTTTGATATACAAACAGAAAAGGACTTGGAAAACCTTAAAAGATATTTATACCTTGTTTTAAAGAAAAATGGAGCAAGTGATGATACGGTAAATGATTGTTTTAAATCAAAAGATGGAACGAGAGATAAACATGTATTTGATGGTGTTACAGCAGGTCACGAAGTAATGATTTTCTGGAATTATGACGAGGATTGGTTCTGGGTTTACAATGACGGAAGTATTAACGGATATTGTGAATTTTTCAGAGAGAAGATTACAGAGCTTATTACTCCAAAGGAGGAAAAATAATATGAATGGATATGAATTTAAAAGAGAAATTGAAAGAATTTTTAAGGTTGCACGAAACATGTGCCCTAATGTAACAGATGATATGTTGGACGCAAACGGAGCTATCCATTACATGAACGGAAATGACACTACACCGTTTGATTGGAATTGTAATAACAGATTATGTGAGTTTCTTATTTTTCATAAAAATGAGATGGGCTTTATCAAGGCATTCGTAAACAGTGACAATACAATTAATATGTATATTTATGAAACTGATGATGCAATGCAGCCAACTTACAAATTTACAGAGGAAATGGAGAACTTAAAAGCAAGTAGTTTTGCAAAGATTATGAACTATATTGCGGATGATAATGGATTGTGGGATAAGCCGATTGATGAACTTGATTGGGATGTTGATAGTTTAGAGTGTGATGAGATTGATTAGAAATAGAGAATATATTAAGGCAGATGCAAATTATTGTGTCTGCCTTTTGTAATGGAAGGGGTGAATGAAATGGAGTATAACGAGCAGAACTGGAAAGAGTTATTAGAAGCGTTACATTTTACAGAATGTAGTAATGAAGCCTTTGGCGGAATGGTGATCTGTGATGATAACGGAATTCCAGTATGGGATTATGATAATGATGAACGTAAAAAGAATTTGTTTATGTTTCTCAGTGGTGCTTTATATATGAAACAGCATTTAGGATTTTATTAGGAGGTAAGCGAAATGATTGAATTAAAAGATTTATTGGAAGAAAATGAAACACTTGTAACATTTCATCTTTGCAATGAATATTGGTCACGGAATGCAATCACAGTAAAAGGAAGTGATGATATTTCTGGAGCATTAGAAATGACATTACATAGAATACTTGAAGCTGGTGGAACAGAAAATGATGTAAAGCGAATTATGGGTGCTGAAATTCCAACAGAAGATGAATTAAAAGAACTTGAAGAGTTTGATGAATTTAGCTGGATAGACTTAGGTTATGTATTACCTGGTTTGATTGATTTATGGGAAGAAAGTGAGGTTGATTGATATGAGTAATGAATATAAATATTACAAAAAAAATGGAAAACTTATGAGATTACATATTGAACAGGATACAACACCACTTAATCCACGAGTAGATTTTGATTGTAATATAGGCAAAATCGTATGTTGGGGAAATAATTGGGGTTATCTTGGGGATAAACAGAATAAATGGGATGACGCAGAGGATTTTTTTAAAGAACTTTGTATGGAACATTTAACGGAAGAACAGGTTGAATCACTTGTTAATAAGCGTATGGAAATTGTTTCGATTGAATCACCTGCTGTAGAAAAACCAAATAAAGCAGAGTATGAAAAGGATATTAGAAGTACAGTCTTTAAATATAATGCTATGGCTGAAAAAGCGAAGGAGCTTGAACTGTCAAATGATGCAGTCAGATACATAAACATGGCTAATGCATATAAGAGAAATCGAGAAGATGAGTTCGAGAAAAACTTACGACTTTCCAAAGAATACAAAGTAGCAAATGACATTGGATGGTTTCAATATAAGGGAACAAAAGAACAGTGTGAAGATTATATCAACGGAGAATTAAGAGAAGGATTACTTGACGGAGATATTTTCTATGCTAGTGCAGGAATGTATAAAGAAGCAATGGAGATGTTAAAAGGATCAGATGTTGTAATTCTTCCAGTATTTGTATTCGAGCATAGTGGAACTTCAATAAGCGTATCTGAATTTGGCGATAGATGGGATTCTGGTCAGGCAGGTTGGATTTATACAACAAAAGAAAATGTAAAAGAAACACTTATCAATTGGGGTGCAAGGTGTAAAGACAAAAATGGAAATCTTGTTGATGTAACGGAAGAAAATTGGAGAGAAGCTGCAATAGAAAATCTTAAAGTAGAGATTGAATTGTACAATATGTATCTTCAAGACGAAGTGTATGGAATTATCACAGAAGAATATGATACAGACAACGATGACTGGGAAGAGAAAGATTCATGTTGGGGATATTTTAGTGACAAATGGGGTGATGAACTTGTTAAGAATGTTGCACTTAATTATGGAGTAAGCGAAACATTGTATAACAGTATGGAAGAGGTGGCTTAGTATGTTATGTCCATATAAAGGTGCAGCGTTATTAACTCTGGAAAGAATAGAAGGAACTGTAACAAGTTATTATGTAAATCAGATATACAAAAATGAACAGTATAATTTGTATTGGTTTATAAACTCCAAGGGATATGTACATGTGTTGAAACCTTGTAAGGTATTACTTAATGGAAGATTTCTTCATTATGCTATTGAAGATAATTTACTAACAACAGATAATATGGTACAATCTAAGGGAACTGATGGAGAATATAGTACACTCAAAGAAGTTATTGAGGAATTAGAACGGAGGTTACATAATGAAAGATTGTAATAGCTGTAAACATTTTTGGTATGATAATTCAACAGGCACTTCTGAATGTAGTCAATATGACAATATGACAGAGGATGAAACTGATAAGTATTATACAAACGGAGAAGATAATTGTCCGTTCTATAAGGAAGATACAAATTAATTAATGAGTACAATTTAATAGAGAGAATAATTAAGCAGATAGCAGATAATGTTATCTGCTTTTTTAATTCCAAAAGAAAGAACTGTTTATTTAGAAAGTGAGGCAAGTAAAATGGTTGATTATACAAGAATAAATGTGTCAAAAGATGGCAAATATTTATTCGCAACAGAACAAGGACAGCTTACATACGATTGGGAAGCAAAACGGGTTTACAAATTATTAAAAGAAAAATTTCCAGAAAACGAAGGCTACAAAGTTTCTGTAATAGAATGGAGAGCAAGAGGAATTGAACCAGATTGGGCGAAGGAGGTAAACGATAATGAAAACAATAATTGATAAAAGTGAATGTAAACCATTAAGTGACAATATTGAAGGTAAGTTGGTTGTTATTAAACCAGGCTTTTTCAAACCAGAGTTTAAAGACGCAAAATATCAAATTGTACTTGCAACTGGTGGTTTTGGATGTGATGCAGATAAATTTGGAACTGCTGTGTTTGTAACAGAATGTTGTGAAGATCCCGAAGAATATAGGCAAGAAAGATACAATCTTATTGGTGAACCTACAAAAGAAATGATTGCTGAATGGAAAGCGAAGTACGGAGATTTCAATAAGAAAGTACAAAAAGCATTAAAAGGAGAATGATTAGTATGAGAGATTTAAAACCTGGTGATGTTGTTCATGTTCAAGGAATTGTTTGTGAGATTGCAGAAATTGCATGGCAAGAGCCTTGGGATTGGAGAGAGGCATATTACTTAGAGTTTAGAGATGCAAACGGAATGTACAGAAGTTGGAAACAAAATTTCGATGGTGGTTATGCTGAATTGAAGGGAGAGTGATTAATATGATTACACGAGAAAGATTTGTAGAAGAAACAAATTGGAAAATGAGCTACGAAGAATACAAGAAATGCTACTGTCCAGAGTGCAAAAGAGAAGAGTGTCCACACAGAGAAGCATATAGAAGAGTGCCTAGGATTGATGGTGGTCTTGGATTGTGTCCTAACTTAAAGGAGGATGATTAAATGGAAGACTTACTAAACAAATTAACAGAAGAACAGAAAACAGAGTTGGGTAATCTGTGCCAAAAAATTAATGATATTTTTGAGGAAAATGATAACTTTACTGAAGATGATGTAGATAAATATGCATGTACTTCATTACAAAATGGAATTTGCCAAGTAATGAATGAGTTAGGCTTATGGTGTACTATATAAACTGTCTGGTGAAAATAAAGGTAATTTAGACCACGAAGAAATGTTCAATACCAAAGAGCAGATGGATAAAAGATATGATGAATTGTTCAAAAAAGGATTTGTATGGCTTAAATCCGACTGCATGGGAACAGAAAAATGGTGAGTGGAAACGATTGGAGGGATATTAAAATGAGAGTAAAAACATATCAAAATAAACGAAACAAGCAGAAATACATTGAGGTACATAGTGACGGGCATCATCACAATTCTGTTCGTCAGTATATACAGCACGATCAGAAAGTTGCAGGTCGTAAGGTTGGAGTTGTTAGGAATTACACTGGCGATGGAAAACTTCATCGGTGGAGAAAAAACAACTTAAATGAACTATTGGAAGATTACAAGGAGGTGTGAGTATGAAATATCAGCATATAGAATTTGTTGATGGTAGTAATCCTTATATCAGCAAAACGGAAAAGGATTTCAAATGGATGTGTGAACATTATGTTCTCATTCCGATTGCAGAAAATTTCTGGAAGGCAACTGACAGAATTTATTATAAGGTGGTTGGCTTTGCGGATAAAAATAAGATGGCTACTTTTAACAGAAATTACAAATCAAAAGCAGGTTCAATGAGAGTGATTTGCAAGGCAATTAAAGAGAATAAATTTGAGTGTATTGTACTTAGAAAAGAGGTTGAAGATTTACGGAATGATGAACACTTTGATATTTCAGTAAGTACACCTATTAAAACATGGAATTTGGTATAGATTGGAGTGATGAAAATGAAAAACAATGATTATCCAATATATTTTAAGAGTAAAGATAATGATATATATGCAAGCTATGATGGTGTGCGATGGTTTTGGTATGGAAATATGGAATGTTGTTAGTAAGAAATAGCAATTTCAAATGGAAAGGATGGTTGATTTTATGAAAACAGATAAATTAGAAAAATATCTTGATGAATTATCAGATGGAACAGATTTTGATTTTAGAATATCAGAAATAAAGAATGGTGAAGTTGAGTTATATATGCAGGGAGATAACCCTTGTAATGAGGATTGGTGTACTGATATTACAATCAAAAATCCAAAGACAAAGAAAGAATTAATAGAGACTTTACACGAAAAAATGTGGGAACTTTATGATGATTTTGATGTCGAAGAAGAAACATATCTTATGTTAGAAGCAAAGATGAATGGATTTCAAGGTGTTCCTGATGTGGTCGATCTAGTACATAATGAGGAATATAAGAAAAATGCATTGAAAAAGTTTTCAGATAAGTTAAGAGATTTATTATAGGAAGGACGGTTGATATGCTTAACCTAACAGAAAACGGATATGTTTATACAAGCAAAAATGGGATAAAATACGACTTATTTGAGGGAACATCCATTGGAATATCACCTAGAAAGACATCAGATATTATCTTTGTGATGATGTCTGATATTGATTTAAATTTTGAAGAACATATTGTCGGTTGGTTGTTTGGTGCTTTTATATTGCCAAACAGACTCGATGAATATGATGCAAGTATAACAGAAATGGTTGATATTTACGAAAAGAAAAACGGAATAGGAGAGTGATTTTATGGTAACAGAAAACGGAATGGTTATGATGTCTCTTGGTGAATATGATAGCTTAAATGTGACAAAGAATAAAGTTAAAGAACTTGAAAAGTCAAATGAGATGTTACGAAAGGCAATGATACAGTTGACAGGCAAGGAAAATACAATTGATATTAAAGTTTCTCGTTCAGATTTTGTCAAAATGTATGATATGGCAGTAAATGAAATGTTTGAGACAAATAGTGAAGATGGAGAGAACGATATTTATGGACATAATATCACAGTACATTGGCATGGAATGTATTGTAATTGTTCGGATGGAGCAACACCAAGTAATTACATAATTCCTGCAATAGCGGATTGTGATAACGAATTAGATTTGGAGGAGGAATGATATATGAAGTTTTGGATATACACATTTGATGAAGATACTTATGGGATTGTAAAAGCTGATACAGAAGAGGAAGCCAAACAGAAAGTATTAAAAGCATATACAGAGCATGGAGGATACGAGTCAGAGATAACCGAAGATATGATTGAAATTGAAAATATTGATAATCATTGGTTTGCTGATAATCCTGATGTTCTTGAACTAGGATGTATGGGATAGAATGGAGGAATTAATATGGCAAAGATAACGGAAAAAGAAATGGAAACAATTCTACAAAATGAGATTCCATTAGACTTAGAAGTTGATAGTGGAATTTTTGAATTTCATAAACGTGGGAATGTAAGCATTGGTGTAAGCTATGAACACGTTGGTTTGGGAACTCATTGTATTGGTTATATTTTCAATCTTTTTGTTAATGGAGAATATGTCAATATCCCAGGTTCTTATAATAATATTTGTGATGCAACAAAAGTATTAACAAAAGAATGGAATAGATGGCAATGAACTGAGGATTTACTAGGAAGGTGAAATTATGAGTCAAAGCAATTACAAAAATATGCAGTGGTTAAGCAACATGAATTATTGCACAAGGAGAGAAATTTACAGCAAGCTATTAGTTGTCTTAGATACAGAATAAAATTTGCATCGTTGCAATCTATTGATAGTGCAATAGATTTTGTTGCTGATTTATATGATTTGTCTATTGATGAAGTTAAAAGAGCAATGGATGGAGAAGAATATTGGTGTGTATAACTATTAAATAATTGTATGATTGGAGATAAGTATGGATAAGATAAGCCAGATTAAAAGAGAAATCTTTATATCTATGAAAATGATGGATACAACAATCAAAGATGTCAAAGAATCAGAAGAATATAAAATAGCGCAAGCATATAATCAAGGTTTGAGGGATGCTATGGCTATTTTTGAAAGAGAAATGAAACGATGATTTACTGCGGAAAGCGAGGAAAACAAGTATGAAACATTTAGTAATATTTTATACGGAAAACGGAATATATAGTGCGGTATATAATTTTAAAAATATTCCACCAACTATAGAAGACATAAAAGAAATGCAAAAAGATATACAGAAAACAGAAAGCTTAATTCAAATGCCAGCGGTTGTAAATTGGCTACCGATTAGCGATTAGGAAGAAACGGAAATTCTTGGAGAAAGTGAGGTAAAATATGAAAGATTGTATTTTTTACAGTAAGCTATATAATGAGCTATTAAAGAGATACAGAATAAACCCAGACAAATATGAGAGAGAAGATGCTTTTCTTTCAGCAGTCTTTGATATTGAAGATGGAAAGGACGAGAAAACAGCTTTTACAGAAGTTTTCAAATCAGTACATAATATTGAGTTGTCTGATATGATTTTTAACTCGGCTTATGCAGTAGTACTTGGGTTTAGGAGGAAAGCTATATGTTATTAAAAGACGACAAAGAAAAGCAGATAGTGCTAAATCAGAATCTACTCACGAAGCAATTAAGTATCACTGTATACAATAAGATAACGAAGAAAAAGATAACATACACAAACCCTAAGAGAATGTGTATACTATTTGCACAGTGTGTGTAAAGGAGATTGATGAAATGGAAATAAGTAAATATGTGATGCCAGCAATTGCAATATTTATGGATGGTGGCATAAGAGAGCAGGTACATAGAGAACTTGCACCATGTAGTAATAATAAATTTATTAAAAGATATTGTGAGCTTGATCCAGACTTTGAGAATGTCTTGAAATCAGAGTTTGGAATTGATATAATGGATTTATAATATATCAGAAAACAGAAGTGCATATTTTTTATATGATATGATTAAAAAGAATGGAGGTATAAATATTATGAAAGAATTAAGAAATAATGTTGATACAGAGGTTGTTTTTACAAAATTAGAAGAGGCAAAGGAATGGTACTTGCCAAAAGATAATATTCCATGTACTAGGGAAGAGTATTTAGGTGATGATTATGAAGGATTTTGTAAAGAATTTACTGAATACAAAAAAGAAATTGAGCAGTCTGAAACATTAGAAGAGTTAGCTAACGTACTAAATAAATATACTGATACATATCAAGATGGGAGAGAGAATAAAGTTATAGAGTTTTAATATAAAATTGTAAATTGAATATGTGACTTGAAACAGACAATCGAAAGGTTGTCTGTTTTTTAGTGGAGAATAATATAATGGAGGTGATTGTATGTTTGAAATCAGAAATGGACAGGGTGGAAATGTCATAGATAGTTTCGATTCGTTGGAAGCTGCGATGTATGCCCTTAATGAGTATGAGGAAGCTGATAAACTGGATAATATTTATGAAGAAAATTTTTACGAGATTTTTGATACTATTAATAATGAAATAGTAGTGATATAATAAAAGTAGTAATATGGTAACGGAAATATAATGGAGGTAATCATTATGACACAGTTAATTGGATGTTTGATTGCAGGATACTTATGTATTTATCTTCCTTGGAAAGCGAACCAAAAGGAAGAATCTCGTAAGAGACAAGATATGTATAATAATCTTAATAAGAAGTCTGTAGACGAAATGGACAAATGGAGAAAATAATATAAGAAAGGTGGTTGATGAATATGTTCGGAGGACTATTAGCATTTTTAGGAATTTATGCAGGAAGTGCTGCAAAGGCAGCTTATGATAATTATGACATGAAGAAAACAACTCGTACAGTTGATAAAGATGGAAATGTTCATTATGCAGACAGATTGTGTAATGAATATATTAATGGAGAGCGGGTAAAGAGAGTTGAAACAACTGACAGAAACGGAGTTAAATTATATTCTACAGTTGGTGTGAATAGTAGCAGAGTGTATAACACTTCTTACGGAAGAGGTACGCAGCAGTTATTGGAAATGAGTGAACGTGACAAACAAAATAATATCAAGAGAGGATACAATTCATATGGACAGTATAATCCTTATTTTGGGAAAATAGTAACAACCGAAATTAGTTCAGGAAGAACAATTACTTGTTTGTTTAGCGGAAAAAATAGAAAAACTGGAAAAGAATTTTATAGAGTATGGTATTTTCGTCCAGAATGTCAGGGAAAACTTGATTACGATACGACTGTTGAAGGAGATATGGGCACTGAAATTACAGAGGAAGAATTTAACAAGTTGAATTTTGGATGTTTAAAATGTAGAACAATGCCAAGTGACTTCAATGTAACTAAGAAATTATGGGGTGAAGATTGGTAAATAAATAGCGACAGTATGCATTTTACATGCTAAAATAAAAGCGAGAAATAATAGTTTCTTTATGGAAGATTGGAGAGGAGAATATAGATATGGGTGCATGGAGTTATGAAGTGCTATCTAATGATAGAGCTTTAGATACAATGTGGGATTTAGTTGACAGTAAAAACTTAAAAGAAGATATTATAAAATTGATTGAGAACGGGGATACAGATGAAAAAGTTCTTGCTTGTGAAATAGTTGATATTTCAATAAATGGTATAGATGAAGAAATTCTTGGTGGTTTATATGAACACGAAGAATTTTTTGAAAAAATTAAGAATGATCCAATGACAGACCTGAGATTAAAGGCTTTTGAAACAATCAAATATGTTCAGAAACATGATGGTGATTGGATTGATGAAGTAAAAGAACAAAGGGTAGATTTATTGAGAAAAATTGAGAATCGGTTAATTACCGATTAGATTGGAGGCAAAAATATATGAAATACGGAGATATTGTTGTATACAAAAATCAGATTGGAACAGTAGTAAAAAGCGAAAATGATTTTAAGTTCCATCCGTGTAATTATGGAAGTTGCTATTTTAGCGAGTTAAATACAATTACAGACGAGGATGTAAGAGAAGCAACACATGAAGAAAAGTTGGAACTGATAGAAAAAGAATTTACATGGGGTAATGTGATCAAGATACATTACATTGGAGAATATCAAATTGTAGAGTATATTGATAAAAAAGATAAGAAAACATATTATCATGGATATATTAACTACAGTGATACAAACCATTCGTACTTATCTCTTGATTCTGCATTGATTGGATGTATTGGATACAAACACGAGGGTGGAAATGGTAAAGCTGCAATGTATTTTGAGAAAATGATTGGTTTGGAATAGATTTATTGGAAGATTGGAGTTGAGAAATTATGAGAATATCTAAGGATATACAAGGAAAAATGCATAAATTGGCACAACTGACCTCACAAGCAGCTGTGCTTGATAAAGAAATCAATGATTATTTTGAAAGTAAAGGATATTATATTGATGGACTTCGCAGTGGAGATGGAACAACACTCGATGAATTAAATTATGGCAATGATGTTACAGAGATTTTTGTTAATGACTTTGAAAATGGAAAGTATGAATATTGCCGGGATAAAGGGTAACAAGAAACCAAGTTTTCATGCGATAGAGGTGTTAATATGAAAATTAAAAAAATAGCGTATTATTCAGTACCAAGATCAGAATCAAGCACTTGTTCTTGTTGTGGTAAATCTATTCAGAATATATGTACCATTGAAACCGTAGAAGGAGAACGTTTTAACTTTGGAACAACATGTTTTGATAAGCTGATAAAAGATAAACTTCGGTCGTTCCAGAGAAAAGAATACAATCAAGCGATAAAATTTTTAAAGGGATATTATAAACAACAAAAAGTATGGGAAAATATGACAAAAGAAGACTATCTTGGTTCAGAAATGTATAGAACTGCTTGTATATGTGATGGTGGTGCTCCATGGGAAACAAAAACAGGTCTTGACTCATTTGAAGACTATAAAAATTGGATGTTAAATGATTTCTTCCCATACAGAATTGAACAAGAAGAAAAGGTAATTGAGAAATATAGTAGAATTGATTTTTGAATAATAATTTGAAATTTAAGTTTACTTATGTGCAGAAAGGAGAATAAATTTGTATGGAGATACCTAAATATATACAGAATAAAATCAAGCAACAAAATGAAGCTTGTAAAAAGCAAGTAAACTAGAAACAGAAATTGAAAATTGGTGTCAATTATCTGGATTTGATCCATATTCGATAGAATATAAAGAAATTAAAGGCAGATTAGTAGATGCAGTTGCACCATTAAATGCAGATAAAATAAAAGAGATTGCCAATAGAATTGAGTATTAAATGTTACTAAGAATATTAAGTTTATTATGGAAGATTGGATGTGATTATTATTTTTGAAAGTGAATTACAAGAAAATATAAATGATACAATATTGAAAAAATATAAGAATTTAATAAAAAAGTTATCAATTGATAATAGAGTTTTATGTATCTGTAAAGATAATGAGAATGGAGAATATTATCTTGAAGAATGTTGCGATAACTATTTTAAATACACATTGACAAAAGAAGATTGTTTGCAATTAGCAAAATTATTCAATGAGATTGCAAATACAATTGAATAATGAATGTTACTAAGAAGTTTAAGTTCCGAGAGGTGATATATGACGTTAGAAGAGTGTAACGGAAATTGGAATTTTATGTATGAATTTAGAATTGGAGAAAATTGGTATCCATGTAATGTAATCAAAGTAAATAATGATCAGGTGTGTATCTTTACAAGAAATGGATCTGTAACGTCAGAACAGCGTAAAGATGTAAGAAAAATGGACATAGATTTATACTTACAAATAAGATCAAAAATAATTAGAGATATTGGAAAATATGCTTATAATCATGGATACCATAATGATATAGAAGATGACGTAATATTGTTTCGTGATTCAAAAGAATTAAATGTTTTAAAAAAGGGAGAATGACCATTATGCATGTGAATATATTTGAAACAAAATCGGACTTAGAATTAATGGCTCTTTATTCTGAATTTCTTGATGCAGAAAAGAATGGTGGATTTGACGAAAATACAGAGCTTGGGAAGATTAAAACAGAATATGAAAAAGATTTTGGTGCGAATACTGTAATTATGACGCAAATAGAACTCACACATACTATAGCTGATAGATGGCTTAAATCATGTTTTGAATCAGAAAAATGATAAAATATTTAATTTTCAGTTATCTAACGAGTTTGCAAAGAAATTTATAAAAGAAAATGCAGTAGATGAAGGATTCTTGCAAGACTGGTATCAAAATTCAGTGTTAGAAACAGATACACCGGTATGGACAGACGAACATATTGCAGAAATGGTTGGAGATTTTTACCTGATTCCAAGGGAGGTTATTGATGGAAGGAAAAATTAAAAAATCGGACTTGACCAAATTTGCCAAAGATTGCGTATATGCTCATGAGAAAGCAGTGAAGTTGATGTGTATAAGCGAAGATATCATGAGGAATCAGATAGGGAAAGAGTTGATAAACGACAATCAAAGTGTTCTCTTGGAAGTATCAAAACGATTTGCAAAATATGCTAGAGAAAATATGAATATAGATTTGGATAATGGAGACGTTCAAAATCTCCAAAATATTCTTAATGCTATAATAGATTGTTGTGAAGAAAATAATTGGTTTGAATAAGGCAAAGAAATTTAACTTTCCTACGGAAATGGTGGTGATAGTAATGCATATATTTTATAATGAGACTTTTGATTTTCGTATAGTAATCAAAACAGAAGATTTTCATGTTGCGTGTGAAAGATTGAGAGAATATATTAATGATAACAAATTTGGTGTACATAAATTAACAATAAATGATTTTATTTATGAGCATATAGATGTAGTTATATAGAGAAATTAATTTTTCTTTGGAGGTGAAGTAAATGAAAGATTACAAAGAGTGGTCTTCTTTAAAAAAGGGAGATGAAGTTACAGATTCTTTTAGGAAAAAAACGGGTGTCATTATTAGTGATGTTGGTATAGGATATACTGTAGAATGGAAAGATGGAACGAAAGAACGAATTATAAATGGGATGTTATATAAAAAATAAAGCGATGAAAAATATGGTGAAGAAAATTATACAATTGAATCACCATGCTATTAAATTAACTTCCCTTTGGAGGTGAAAGATAATGAATAATAATTGTAAATTGTGTGGTGGAAAATATGATTTTAGAATGGTTAAAATTGACGAATATTTAGATATGACGGGAATTGCCTTTTCAGGAAGTAAAAGACAAGTCAATAATGATAATCGCTTTATATTTTGTCCTAAATGTGGAAGAGAATTAACTAAAGAAGATTTTGGTGGAGTTGATTTTGACGATAAGCCAGATATGAGAGAAAAGATAAAAGAATATATTGGTGAACTTGATATGGAAATTAACAGACTTGAATCTGACCTAGAAAAGCAAATGACCTATAATGTAGAAGCCTGTAAGGTTACTGCAACTGAATCAAGATTGAATGCAATAATCGAAGTAAAGAATGATTTACTTGGAAGAATGGAAGAGGTGGTATAATGAAAGAATTTAGAAGTACTGATGAGATCACAAAAGAAGACCTTGAGAAAATGTATAATGCAATTGCTAAATTTGATAATTATATTTCATCAGCAACAAGGAAGCCGACAGATGAAAATATTGGATTATATGAACATTGGATTGATTGCAGGTACGATATAGAGAATTTAATTGTAACTGAGAGATAAGAGGTGATATAAATGTCAAAAACAATGGATAAACCAAATAAGGTAAAAGCAAAACTTATTGTAGAAGTTGAAGGAGAATTCTATGATGATGAGTCATCAGAAGAAACATTGAGATATTGTGTTGAACAGGATTTGGAAGATGCAGGATTAAATGTTATTGATGTGTCTGTGATGAAATGAGGTGATATAAATGAGCCGAATTAATAAAACGCAAAATAATTTAGATACCGTGTGGAACAATTTAGATTTAGCTTATGAATATATGGAAAGAGCTATTGAAGATTTATCACAAATGACTGGATTATCTGATGAATTAAAGAGAATGGTTGAGCAGTACGATTTGTCGGAAATCAGTATAATGAAGCAGGAAGTTGAAGAATTGATGTTTAATGCTGATGGTACACAAAGAACCGCTAAAATAAATGACTATAGAAGTGGTAAAATTTCACTGTAAATGATTTTTTTAAAAAAAGAAGGAGAAAAATGATGGATGGAATTCAAGGAAGTTACGCTATAGCATACGCAGATAAAGATGGCACAAGTTTTTCTGAAAATGAGCCGTGGATCTTAGCTGAATTTGGAGATGATATTAAAAAATGTAAAATAAGAGTAACAGAATTAATTAAAATGGGGTATAAGAAAGTAATTCCATTTCAATTTGGACAAAGGCTATTGGAATCATATTCCTGGGATTATGTCAAAAGACACAAAATTTAATATTAAACTAGCAGCATAAAAGCCGAATTAATGGAGAATACAAATGGAATCAATTATAAATGAATTGGCAAGAAAAGATAACTTTACAAATGACAAGCAGTATAATTCAGGTTTAAGGCTAATAAGAGAAATGGGGTATCGCTATGTTAGTGGAGAACCTGATGTTAAGTATTATTGTATGTGTAATGGGTACTAAGAATTTGTTGGAAAATTGGAAGAGGTGATATAGTGACAAATATGACACTAAAAGAATTGATAGAGTATGAAAGAGAATTATGCAGCTTACAACAAGAATATGAGGGTAAACTGACTAAGATATACGGAGAGACTGATTCCTCAAGTGAAAAGAGGAGACTAACAATTGTTTTGAATCTTATTATTGAAGAAAGACAGAAAGTAAATCGTCAAAAATATAAACCAGTGTAAATGACGATTTCTTGGTAAATAGATTGGAGATGATTAAATGTCGAGAAAGAAAGCAAATAAAGAATTAACCATAGAAGAACAGTTACAACAAGAAAGAGAAAATGGATTAAGTTTTATTAAAGATGAAGTACCACATCTGAATGAGCCAACTTATAGATTTGAAGTAGGAGATAAGGTAAAATATGGTGCATTAAAAGACTGCACAGTAAAAGAAGTGTTGTATGATGGAAAGGTGTATGGTTTACATTGTATTTCTACTAAAACGAGTTATGGGAAAACTTATGAAGAACAGGTATATCGGATTGCCGCATGGGTTGATATTCGACCATTAACAAATGGAAATAGTAATTTTAGCAACAATCAAGAAGTTTTTATTAATTTTAATAATTCAGAAATTGGTTCTATTATCCACAAGTATTATGCTTTTGGAGTAGATATGAATCCTGAATATCAGAGAGGATATGTTTGGGAATTAGAAGATAAACAGTTACTTATAGACAGTATTTTTAACAATATTGATATAGGTAAATTTGCTTTTATCCATTTGGATGATAAGAAATGGGCTGAAACGGGTAATGGATATGAAATACTTGATGGTAAGCAGAGATTAAGCACAATTATTGATTTTTATGAGAATAGATTTCCATATAACGGAGTTTATTACAATGACTTATCGGCTAAAGATAAAAATGTTTTCTTAAATCATCGTGTTGTACAAGGAGAAGTAAGAGAAGCAGATAGAAAGGCAGTATTAAAATATTTCTTAATGCTTAATAGAACTGGAAAGTCAATGGATCAGTCACAGCTTGATAAAGTTGAGAAAATGTTAGAAGAATAACTCAAAGAAAAATTGCTTTCTTATTGAAAGCGAATTAAATATAGAAATAAGCATTAGAAGCAGAAATCATCTGCTTCTTTTTTAGTACAGAAAATGAGGTAATGAATATGAGTAAACGACACGACAATACGAGCAGAGCAAGTGAGTTTATCTGTTTAAGATGTCTTAGAAAAAATCAAGTTGGTGATAAAATACGTAGACCGAATATGAGAGAGAAGGATCATGTGAAAAACTTGTGTTGTCTATGTACAAAGTTACAAATGAGAACTAAAAATCTTGAAGTTAGGTGGTGTGATGATTTTGACGAGCGAATGGAATATGCAAAGAAAATTAAGTCAAAATATTATGATGAGAATAATGAGCTGCTACCTGAATGGAAAACAGAGAATATGTATGTAGGAAAGGTGGTTGATTAATATGGAAAATTATAAAATCGGTTATAATGGTGATGCTTATGTTGAAAATATTCACCATATAGGTGTTGAATATAATGGAAATTATTATAGTGTGATTTTCGGTGAGTATGTGAATGGGGGATTCTTTAGTATTCCGAATTGGAATTGCGGTGGTGAATTAGCTGAGTTCAGTGATGTTTCTTGGAATGCAGAATCTATTCAGAGATCATTAAAAAGTAAAAGAGCAGCTAAAGCTATTGCAAAAGCGATAGCAGATTACACAAAGGAGTGATAATTATGTGTTATAAGATAGAAGTACAAAATAAAAATGCTGAAAAACTTAATAGAAAGTTGGATGAGTTAAACGCACCACAGTTCTTAAGAGATTACTTGAATGAATTGGAAAGCAAGAACGGAGCGTTAAATTATTTAGTGGCAATTAAAGATTTTTTACAGTGGTTGATTGAAAGTAATATCATTAATAAGGAATCAATTTCTGGAATAGAAGTTTCTGACTTTAGTGACTTGCGACCACAAAATATTAGTTCATACCTTAGATATAAGGAAACAAATGGAATGTCGCCAACCACAACGGAAACAAGAAAGAATATTATAAAAAGTTTTATAAAAAATGTATATTCATATAGAGAATGTTTATTGAGAGAACTTTATAACAGTATGGAAGATTTTAGTAAACAAATAAAATATAAAGGGATATCTTCTAAAAACAACTTAACACAAAAACTTCCAACAGAAAGTCAGCTTAATGATATGGAAGAAAAAATAATGTGGAAAAAGGATGAATGTGTAAGGAATAGAAATATTGCTATTTTTCGTGTCTTAAGAGGAACTGGAATAAGAGAATCAGAACTTGCTGGCTTAGATTTATCTGATTTGCATTTAGATGAAAATAGTAAATATATTGATCTTAATGATATGTCACATATTATGGTTTTACCAAAAGGATATCAAAGAGAAACTGAAAAAAGACCTGTATATCTTACTGGATCTGCTCTGAAAGCATTAAAAGAATGGCTAGAGTACAGAAATACATTGGATAATATTGTAGATACGGAAGCTGTGTTTGTAAATAAGAATGGCACACGTACAACAGAGAGAAATATCAAACAGATATTTGAAAATTATGGCAATGGCATCACTCCACACATGATGCGACATTATTATGCCAGTGTAATGAATCAGAATGGAAATCTTGCATTTGTTCAGCAGCAGTTGGGGCATAGTAGTGTAAATACAACAGTTAATAATTATGCCAATGGAGCTGTTGGAATGAAAGAGAAATTGATGGAGATGTGATTATGGTTAAATATATTGGAAAAAAATCAGAACTGAAAAGAGAATAACAGTAAGAGGGCTTGCGAAAATGGCTGACATTGCACCAAGTACAATCAGTAAATGGGAAAATGGAAGTGCTGTTCCCGATTTGGCTGTATTGGATTTGGTTGCTAAAGCAATGGAAGTGCAACCATTTGATCTCGTTAAATTTATTTATTAGTGTCGTTGGTGAAAATATCATTTGGTGTGCAATTTAGTGCATGACATATTTTCTCAATGGTGTCAAGTCGAATACTTTTTGTGTCACCATTGCAAATATTGCTAATATTATTGTTAGAAATTCCTGTAACCTTAGATAACCAATATGGAGTTTTGCCTTGTTTTTCAAGAATTTGTTTCACATTTAATTTCATATATAATACCTCCATGTGAATTACTTATTAATATAATATCAAAAAATATTATATTTTTCAATATTATATGTTGACATATAATATGTATAGGTATATAATACGAAGTATCAAAGGTAATCCAAGGTAGTTATGAATACTCAATATAAGAAAGGAGGATGTGATATATGGAAATAAATACTTTTGATATTGTAAGAGTTGATTTCGGAGATGTGGTCTTTGCTGGAGAGCAAGGCGGTATAAGACCAGCAGTTGTAATTCAGAATGCTTATGGCAATATTTATTCTGATACAACAATTGTAATTCCATTTACAAGTAAAATAAAACATCTTCAGCAACCGACACATTCTTTCTTTCATAAGGATTTAGGCAAAGGATTAACTAAAGATTCAATGATTCTTGGTGAATGCGTTAGGCAAGTTTCAAAAAAGAGAATAATGAAGAAGTTAGGTACTATCACTAAATTACAAGAGAAAATAAAAGTCAAAGCAGTATACGATGCTAATTTCGGGCAATTAGAGGAGGCTTAATATGGAATATATTAAAATGTCGCTGGAAGAAGCGAAAAAGTTTGCAAAAAAAGATGCTATTGTATTAGTAGCGAAGCAGGATTTAGCAAAACCTGATGTGAATGTTGGATTTTGTAAAAAGAAATTTTGCGACTGCACAAATATCTTGGAAGAAGCTGCAAGCATCGCAAGGGTATGTGATGAATTTTCCAATGGGCTTAAAGTTTTTTCAGAAATCCAAGAAGAAACGCCAAGGGGATATTTACATACAATTCTTTCAAGAAAATAGTTACGAGAGCAGAATTTGGGACTCGTAACGTGATATTATATAAAAAACAGAATGAATGTTCGATAAAAGTATTGACAAAATCGAACGAACGTTCTAATATATAAAATGTGAGATACAAAAAGAGAAAGCCGAGCATCATAGTGCTGGAACACTAGCTCGACTTTCCTAAAAATATTTGGTTGAATTGTATTATGAACGTACTGGAATACGCTCATAATTATAATACATATAAATTGATGGAATGTCAATTAAATTCAAGCAATTCAGCATATTTTTCACATATTTAATCAAAATTTAATAAATTATAGGGCTATCGCCAAATGGCAAGGCACATGGTTTTGATCCATGTATTTCTGGGTTCGAATCCCAGTAGCCCCGTTATGCACTGAATCACACCCGATGTAAGTGCAGAACGCAAGGTACTTGTTTCTTTGTACATACATATTGCCTTGTAAGAGCAGAATGTGTAGCTGCTATAGTTCTACCATAGTTTAATCCACTAACGGATGAGGCATCAGCTTTACAGGAAAGCCAATCGTGTAAGGTTCAACTCCTTGATGTCTCTTTACTTATAAATAAGAAGAAAGGGTGATAGAAATTGGAATACGCAATTGTAAACAACAATGGTGTATACATAAGGCTCAATAATGGACAACCAGTTGCTTGTACAAAGAAAACAAGAGACACATTTCAAAAGCAAAAGGCAGAAAATATCTTGGAGCATCTACCAAAATCTATGAGACGTTTACATTTTAAATTGGAATGTATACCTGATATTAAGATGGAAACATCAGTTGAGAGAATTGTTAAAGCAACTAAAACATCAATTAAAGGTAATGATGGATATGAAGTTGCTGAATCAGTCAAGTCTTGGGTTGATAAGTTTGGCGAATGTGAACGAATTCTCAGTGATGCAGCAAAAAGATATAAAGAACTCGAAATTGAGTTGAAGCGAGCTGACGAAGAATTGATAGATATTTTGCATGAGGTAGAGTTGGAAAAGCCAGTTGATCTCTACAGAGGTTGGATATTCTATAAGAGAATTCGTACCAATCGAAAAAATAGACGAAATCTTAAGGATGAGATGGTCATTATACATAATGTAATAGCTGAGGTAGATACCACTAAAGTCAGCAAAGAAAGAACACAAAAAGCCATAAATGGATTATTTAGTCGTAAATACAGATATCGAATAGTCGAGGTAGAAAACGGAGAATAATTATATATCAAACATAAGGAGAGTGGTAAAAAAATGAAAGACGAAGAATGGAGAGAGTATTTTCAACTTTTCGGAGAAGAAGAATTAAAAACGCTTGATTATTACATAAACAATGAGATGTATCATTTAAAAAGAATTGTTAATCCCATGATTGGTGGATACACCAAAGGAAATTTTGAATATGGGGACATATATGATGATGCAACTAAAGTGTTATGTGAATCAATAATAGCTTATGATAGTAACTCTGCTAAATTTGAAACATTTTTTACTGGTAATGTTGCAAGAAGTATTAGAGATTGGCATAGGGACAATCATTGTAGGGCAAAGCGTAGTCCAATAATGACCGATGTTAATGGAAAAATTATTATGATACCAGATGAGAATGATCCAACAGGAAAAAAGAAAAAGCCTAAATATATGAAAGTAATATCATTTGATGCTACATATGATGATGAAAATAATAATCTGAAAGACAAAATTCCTGATAAAATAGCTGATGATTTTGAGTGGAGTCCAGAAATGGTGAAATATCTTAAAGGATTATCAAAGTTGCAGTTAGCAATAATTCATATGTTAGCAGAAGGGTATATAGAAAATGAGATAATCAATACTTTAGGAATTGATAAGAATACATATAAAGATAATATGAAGGCAATAACAGATAACAAGAAAACAAAGTACATAAGACGTTTATTTAGGAGGTATGAAGGATGAGTGAATTCAGAATGGAAGCTACTAATATTGGACAATATATTGATGATGTCCAGGATGAAACAATTAATAGTAATCAAGCTGTTCAAAGAGATTTCGTTTGGACTGCTGAAATGATTGATAATTTGATTTATTCAGCAACTTCACAAAAAGTATTTATACCTAATTTAATTCTTGCAGAGGAAAACAAAGGCGATACAACTACTACTTATATTGTAGATGGAAATCAACGAACAGAAGCTCTTAGGAGATTTAAATATGACAATTATAAAGTTTCAGTCAAGATTCGTAATCCAATTGTTACATATGATAGAAAGAAACTTGATGAAAACAATAAAATAATTAGAAACGAGAATGGTGAAGTTATATGGGAAACAGTGGAGTTTGATTTAAGAAAGAAAACCTACGATGATTTACCTGTTGAATTACAGAGAAAATTCAATAAATGTCCTTTAATGATAACTATATATCAAGACCGTACTACAGAAGGAACATCTGAATTGGTCAATCTATATAATAACCATGCTGGAATGAACGTATCTCAAAAATCTCTTACATATGTCGGTAAATATGCAAACGAAATTAAAAGAATTAAAGATAATAATAAGTTTCTTATGAATGGAACAGCTCTTACCGAGAATGAAAAACATAAGGGAAATTGGGAGAGAATTATTTCTGAATCAGTTATGGGTGTATTCCATATGAATGAATGGAAAAAAGATCCCAAAAAGATGTGTAGTTATTTAAATGACAACTCATCTACTGATGAATTCTTAAAAATGGAAGAATATTTTAATCGGATTGAACCTTATTCTGATAAACTTAATAGTCCTAAGATAGCAGAACTATTTGTTGCTAAAGATATAGTAGTTTGGATGAAGGTATTTGATAAGTTTACAAAATTAAATCGCCCCGATAAAGAATTTGGAAAATTTATAAAAGCATTTTCTGAGACTTTAAGAGAAGAAAAGGTAAATGATATTACTTGGAATGAATTAGATGCAGATAAACATACAAAAGATAAGAGCGTAATTGAGAAAAAAGTAGAGCATATTATAACTCTTATGAATGAATTTTTACATATTGATAGTACAGAAACAGAGAATAATGCAAGCGAAGAGACAACACTCTCATTTGTGCAGGAAAATGCAAATTCAGAAGCAACAGACGATGACGTAAATGCTTATTCTGAACTTGTTGATTATTGTTTTGACCACAATAACATAGAGGTTAATGCTCCAATTTATCAGCAGTGTCAGACAGCTCTAATCGCATTAATGGCATACGCTTGTGAAAACGAAAATGAGGACAAATTTGAAGAATGGATTAATAAATATAAGAATCAGAAAAAGTTTAGTCCGTCTCAGAAAGTAAATTATGACTTCATGAAGAGAAGTTTTGATAAGATGGCAAACGCATAAATATATAAAGGAGAACAAATAAATATGAAGTTAGCAGACATTATAATTCCAGATTACCTTGCAGAGTCTGTACCAAATGAGGCAAAGATGAACAGAGTAAAGAGATATTTCCTTAAGTATGGAGAGTTGGACAAGTCAATTATAATCAACCATAAAAAAGAATTGGTAGATGGATACATAAGATATTTAGTGCTTAAAGAGTTTGATGTGGAAGATGTCAAGCAGTACAGATATGAAAGAGAGAATAAAAAAGTAATTACATACATATATGGCAAGCACCCAAATCAGCAAAGTGATAAAGAGTACGTTTGGAGAGTGCCGACTTCTGAAAAATGGAACATGTTTATGGAGAATATATCGGTAGGAGATATAGTCATGTGTTACACAAAATATGGAATGAAGCCAGTTATTATATCAAGGATCGTAAGATCTGATTTCAGACCAATGGATATTCCAGAAAATATGAAGATTAAAAGAATTGCTAAAAATCAGAGGTTATAGATATGGAATGGATTTTGGAAATTACATTAGTTGCAGCCATTGTTGGATTTTCAGAATGGTTGTACGGAATGAAATGTTTGGAGGATGAATATGAATTATGAAACTTTACATGACACATTTTTCCAAAACGGAAACATGAACCATTTGGAAGAATGTAACAGCGTAAATTATCACGCAATAACACATGAAGACACAGAAATACTTGGTGCGTTTTGCGATGTAACAGGTTTTCATGGCAATGATTTAGAGAAACTGTTGATACTTGGATATATGAGTTGGCAAGGAGAGAATAAATACATATGAAAGATAAGTTCATTACAGGAATATTTATAGTAATTGTAACATTCGCTATATTAGCAGACATTGGGATATTTAGTATGGTTGTGAATGCTGATATACCTGATTGGTTAAAATATTTATTATTGAGATAAAGGAGGATTAAAAATGCCAGAGAGTGATTTAAAAATTATTGAAAACTGCTCGGATGATGAGAAGAGAGAGCATTTACATGCTATGAGCAAGGAGAGGCTTGTAGAGATGATAATTAGACTTACAAGAAAGTAAAGTTCGATTTCTTTGGAAGAGAGGTTAAGAAATGGAAAATATAAGAAGATGGTTTGAGAACGACCAAATGAATAATGGTCAGAATTACGAGATTGACGAATACGAAGGTCATTTAGAAGCAAGAACAGATACAGTTATTTTTATGGTAGTAGAGCCTCATAGTGGAACTAAAAACAGATGGATGCTTAGAGTTTCAACAAGAAGCGCTTTTGATAGATGGGCTAATTCTACAGCTATTGAAGAGTTTTTCAATACAGATATTGAACTATGTAATTATTTACATGAACATCAGTTAGATATTTATAAGGATTTAGTTGGATATCTTTCAAGAGAATATGATGATATAGCAGAGCAATATTAGGCAGAATAAATATATAACTTTGAAAGGAACATACGAATATTATGGAACAGATTCAGGAAAATGAACAGTGGAAATTGAATGGTAACTGTGAAAAATGTAGAAGAAATAATTATTGTTCAACGCCATGTACTCATCATAATAAACGAATAAGAGCAGAGTTTAAAGGTCTTGTTGCGGATACAATGAATAAAATGACTGGTGGAGCAATGAGAGAAGCTATTGATAAGACGGTAAATGGAATTTGGTAAATTAGAAGAGGTATTATATGAGTCAATGGATTAGAAATAAGTCATGTGAGATTTGTGGAAGAATAGAAGTTGGATTAGTAGAAATGAATGTAGGAAAAACTAAGCATTATCTATGTTATCCGTGTATGGCAAATTTCGCATCAGACGTTCTTGATTACGCAAGAATGAATTTGACTGAGAAAGGCAATGAATATGGAAATACATATTTTATAGATGAAAAAACAAAAGCCAAGTAAAACTTCGTTTCATGCGAAATTAAGAAAGGAGACAATATGCTAAACGTTGGAGATTATGTAGGGCAGATCAATAAAGATTCATCTGGTGTATGGAAGTTATATAAGGATAAGATAAATAAAATCACGACAACAAAGAAATATGGTAGAAGATATTTTACCAAGACAGTGTTTCGACCATTAGACGCAGATGATGTAGATAACAATACAAAAGAAATGGAAGAGTCGATTGGTAAGGGATATATACTCACAAGAGAAGTGTTTGGATTAAATAGTAAAACTGAATCTTATGCTGAAAGATGGATAAAATGGGCTAATGAGAATCCAGATAAGGCAACTGGTTTGATATAAATGGAGAATATAAAGGTAGAAACAATTAACAAAAATAAATATAAGAAAGAAGAGGTACAAAACATGGATGGATTTATGAAATTTAAGAAGGCTTTACAGAAACACTTTGATGAAATGCAGAAAGAGACTACACATTTATTTGAGGTAAATGTAGACAAAGATGAATTATGGAATACATATCTTGATAGCTTCCCTGCTGGTACAAATGAGATTTTCAGAGAGCGTAGAGAACATGATTGTAGTTGTTGTAGACAGTTTATTAAGAATATTGGTTCTGCTGTCACTATCAAAGATAACCAGATTCATACGATTTGGGAACTGAATCTTGGTGATACAACATATCAGCCAGTATGTGATGCACTTGATGCTTTTGTAAAAACTCATACAGTTACAGATATCTATACAACTAAGTTCCCTAAGATTGGTACAGATTTTAACTTTGAGGAAATCAATGGAAAGTCTCATCAGTGGGATCATTTCTTCTTAGAGCTTCCAAGCAAATTCGTAAATAGAAGTAGTCGTTCTAACGAGGAAGTTAAAGGACAGTTCAGAGATACAAGAAATGTATTTAAGCGTTCTCTCGATGAGATTACTATGGAAGCACTTGATACAATTCTTGAACTTATCAACTCAAATACACTTTACAAGGGTGAAGAGTGGAAAGGCGTACTCACAGAGTTCAAGAAGTATAAGAAGGAATACGATAAGCTGACTTCTGATACTGAAAAGGATTTATATGCTTGGGAGAAGTCGGTAACAGCAGGTATGGCTATCGGTAGAATTAGAAATCATTCTATTGGAACACTTCTTATTAATGTAAGTGAGGATATGGATCTCGATACAGCAGTTAAGAAGTATGAGCAGATTACAGCACCGAGCAACTATAAAAGACCAAAGGCTATTTTTACAAAGAAAATGCTTGAGGATGCAAAAAAGACCATTACAGAGCTTGGATATATGGATTCATTACAGAGAAGATTTGCTAATCTGAATGATATTACTGTAAATAATGTACTGTTTTCAAATAAGAGTGCTGCAAGAAGAATAGTTGGTGCAGATGATATTTTTGGGCAGATGGAAAAGGATGTCGCTGTAAGTCCTAAGAAGTTTTCTAAGGTTGAGGAGATTTCAGCACAGGATTTCATTGATAAGGTACTTCCAACTGCAAAGGAGATTGAAGCTTTTATAGAGAATAAACATGAGAAGAACTTTGTTTCTATGATTGCACCTGTTAATCCAGACGCTAAGACAATGTTCAAATGGAATAATGGATTATCTTGGGCTTATTCAGGAAACATTACTGACTCTGATATGAAGCAGAATGTAAAAGCTGCTGGCGGTAATGTTGACGGTGTACTCAGATTTTCTATTCAATGGAATGAAGATGGTCATGATAATTATGACCTTGATGCACATTGTATTGAGCCTAGTGGAAATGAGATTTATTTTAGCAATTGTAGAAAACCTAAGTCATCAAGAATGGGTGGTCAGTTAGATGTAGATATTGTAAATCCAGATGGAAAAGTTGCAGTAGAGAATATTACTTGGCAGGATTTATCAAGAATGAGATCAGGAACATATAGATTCTTTGTACATCAATATTCAGGTGCAGTAAGACATGGGTTCAGAGCAGAAGTTGAGTTTAATGGTGAGATTTACTCATTTGATTATAGCAATCCTATGAGAACTGGTGAGAATGTTCAGGTGGCAGAAGTTACACTTGACGAGAATGGCAACTTCTCAATTAAGGAAAAACTGTCTGGAAGTTCATCTATTTCAAGTCGTGAGATTTGGGGTGTAAATACAAATCAGTTTGTTCCTGTATCAGTAATTAGTTATAGTCCAAACTATTTTGATGAACAGGATGGAATTGGTCATAGACATTTATTCTTCTTCCTGAAGGATTGTGTGAACAACGAAGAGCCTAATGGCTATTACAATGAGTTCTTAAAGAGTGACCTTGAAAAGCACAAGAGAGTATTTGAGGCTTTAGGTGCTAAGTGCCATGTAGAAGATACTGATGACCAGCTTTCGGGAATTGGATTCTCTATGACTAAGAGGGCAGATTTAGTTGTTAAGGTTAAGGGTGCAACAGAGCGTGTAATGAAGATTAAGTTTTAATTAGAATTAGAAAAGGAGATTATTATTATGACAAACAACGAATTATTTATTAATGCAACAAGAGCAAACTATCAGTTCCCATTCAGAGGAATGATTAACGTAATTGATTTGTGGGATTTATCTCTCACAAATCTGGACTCAGTATTTAAGACACTTAATGCGGAAGTAAAGAAGTCTGAGGAAGAGAGCCTTCTGAATACTAAGTCAAAGGAAGACGAGGAGATTTCTAACAAGATTGAAATTGTTAAGTATATTGTTAGCGTGAAGCTGGATGAGAAAAAGAAGAGAGAAGACGCTAAGAAAAATGCTGAGATGAGACAGAGGCTACTTGAAATCAAAGCTAAGAGACAGGATGCAGCACTTGAGAACATGTCTGATGAGGATCTGGATAAGGCACTTGCAGAATTAAGTGAGTAATTGTTATGAATATGCCATATATAGTATTAGAAATGAGTAATATATACTATATATGGTATATATTTTACATTAGAATGAATCGCACATTTCATTAGAATTTTTGGAGGTTAAGACAATGACAATTGAACAGATTAAGGACAAATTAAAATCAAAAGAGTATGACTTCCTGAGAACAGATAAGAATTTGGGTAACAATATCATTATCTTAACTCTTGGTGGAAGTCATGCATATGGAATGGATAAAGAAGGATCTGATTTAGATGTGAGAGGTATTGCACTCAACAGCAAATCAGATATTTTACTTGGAACAGATTTTGAACAGGTCGTAAATACCGATACAGACACCACAGTATATTCATTTAACAAAATGATTCAGCTTCTTACATCGAATAATCCTAATACAATTGAACAACTCGGTTGTCTACCAGAACATTATTTGCATTTGTCTGATATTGGAAGAGAACTTTTAGACAATAGAAAAATGTTTTTATCAAAAGTTTGTATTCATACTTTTGGTGGTTATTCGTCTTCACAGTTAAGACGCATGGAGAACAAAGCTGCAAGGTTAGTTGGTCAGGCAGAAAATGAAGCATATATTTTGAGAAGTATTAACAATGCTCAATATGAATTTAAAAATAGATATTATCCATACAATGAAAGTGATTTGAAACTGTATATTGATAAAGCTGTTCAGGAAGGATATGACAGTGAAATTTTTATGGATGTAAATTTGAAACATTATCCATTAAGAGATTGGGCTGGAATGTGGAACGAAATGAAATCCATTGTAAGTAGTTACAGTAAATTTGGCAAACGAAATGAAAAAGCAGTTGCTCATGATAAACTTGGTAAACATATGGCACATTTGATTCGTTTATATATGATGTGTATTGATATTCTTGAAAAAGAAGAAATTATTACGTATAGAGCAGACGAACATGATTTGTTAATGAGTATTAGAAACGGAGAATATTTAGATGAGAATAGACAGCCTATTTCTGAGTTCTATGATTTATTGAATGAATATGAAAAACGTTTTGAATACGCAAAAGAAAATACATCTTTGCCTGATAAACCTGATTATAAGAAAATCAATGAATTTAAGATGTATGTAAATGAGAGAATTGTGAAAGGAGATATCTGATGGAAATATCAAATAGAGCAAAAGAAAGATTCTGTAAGGATTGCAATATACCAATTAGATTATTCCAAGAGCCATATTTTTTAGATAGAATTAAGCTTTTTGATGAGTTCTATGGAACTGTTGACAAGTGGATTAGATTTGCAAGCGAATTACAGGGGTATAATTGTGAGCAGGATTATTTTGAAGAATATAATCATGTAAAGGATGCAGCTATTACAAGTATCAAAGAGTCAGAGGCATATCAGAGATTTAATGCGGAAGATATGAACAAATTCACTGTGATTCATAAAAATTTATCTAATAAAGATATATTTAAGCCAACTAATACTGGAAGAGTTTTTATCAGTATTGATATGAGAAAGGCTAATTTTTCATCTTTACACGAATATGATAAGAATATATTTCGTGGGACTGATACATGGGAAGATTTTATTTCTCAATTCACGGATAACGAACATATTGCAAATAGTAAATATATTCGTCAGGTAATTTTGGGTAATTGCAATCCCAAAAGACACATCACCTATGAAAAGTACCTTATGGATCAGACATTATCGTTATTATATGACATCATTGGTGAAGAGAGAATTGTATTCTTTTCAAATGATGAGATTGTTTATGATATGACAACAGCAAGTAATTTGCACATGTTAAATCTTGTGAGAAATTGTGTTGAAGAAAGATTAAGTACAAAATCTAATATTCCATTCAGAGTTGAATTATTTTCGCTCCACAAAATCAATGGTACTGACGGATACTGTAAGAAAATCTATAAAGAAAATGGAAAATATAGTATTGAGTTTAAGTGTTTGGATAATTATATAATGCCATTCGTACTTAGATACTTCTTGGGAGAAGAAGTAACTGAAAGTGACAAGGTATTCTACCACGAAGGGTTGCTTGCAAAGTTTATTGATATACCAAAAATTGAGGTGAATTTGAATGAAGAAATTGAAAATTGAAATTCCATCTGGTGCAAATGAAATTATCCATAGTCTACAAAATAATGGATATGAAGCTTTCTTAGTCGGAGGATGTGTGAGAGATAGTATTCTTGGCAGACCAATTCACGATTATGACATTACAACTTCTGCCACACCAGATGAAATGATGGAAGTATTCAAGGACAAGAGAATTATTGAAACTGGTTTGCAACATGGAACTATTACCATTGTAATTGACGGTGAAGGATATGAATGTACAACTTACAGAATTGATGGTAATTACTCAGATAGTCGTAGACCTGATAGCGTAACATTTACACAAAATCTTAAAGAAGATTTAAAGCGTAGAGATTTTACAATCAATGCGATGGCATACAATGATGAAGTTGGTCTTGTAGATCCGTTTAATGGTATGGAAGATATTAAATACCACAAGATTAGATGTGTTGGCAGAGCAGAAGACAGATTTTCAGAAGATGCATTAAGAATTTTACGTGCTATTCGATTTGCCTCACAGTTGGGATTTGTCCTTGAACCTGATACAGATTGGAATATCTCTAAAATGTATAAGAATTTGGAGAATATATCTATTGAAAGGATCAATAGTGAGTTCTGTAAAATTGCTGCATCGAGTGATTTCTGTGTACAAATGGTCTTATATCACGAAGTATTCTCATTGTTCATTCCTGAAATTAAAGATATGTTTGGCTTTCAACAGAATAATCCATATCATATTTATGATGTATGGAATCATACAGTACATGCAGTACAAGCTTATGAATGTGATTGTGAACCCGACTTGAATTCAAGAGATTTGATTACATCTTTAGCTGTATTCTTTCATGATATAGGAAAGCCACATTGTTATCAAGATGGCGAGGATGGTATTAGACATTTTAAAGGTCATGGAAGAGTCAGTGCTGATATGACTGATGAAATAATGAAGCGATTAAGATTTGATAATGACACAAGAGAAAAAGTAGTGCAGCTTGTTTATTATCATGACGCAACTTTTGAGGTTGGAAAGAAATATGTCAAGAGATGGCTTAATAAAATTGGAGAAGAACAGTTTAGAAGGTTATTAAATGTTCGTAGAGCTGATATTAAAGCACAAGCAGACATTAATCAGGAAACAAGATTACAGAAGATTGATAACATTGGATATATTTTAGAAGAAGTCTTACAGGATGATGAATGTTTTTCTCTAAAGGATTTAGCAGTTAATGGTAAGGATGTAATGGATACAATGCTCATTAAAAGTGGAAAAGAAGTTGGCTACTGGCTCAATGAAATCTTAACTCGTGTAATAGATGGAAGATTAAAAAATGATAGAGAAGATCTTATTTATTGGATGACTGGTATTACAGATGGTTGGATAGAGTATTAAAGGAGTGACTATGTATAATACAGGAGACATTTACAGAATTATCCAAGATGCATTAGACGCAAATCAGATATATTGTACAGACTCTAAACTTGGTGATGGTTCAGAAGATACTTATGAGACAGATACGGAATTTGTTTCTGGCAACGATGCTCACTTGATTGCAACTGTTAAACATCAGCATTTTGATTATAATCGTCCTTATCAAGAAAACAAACATATAGAAACAACAAAATTCAGAATCAAAGTTGAGATGATAAAGTGAGGTGAAATGAATGTTTTTAAGTGACATAGATAAAATTGGATATCCAGTTGGCACATTTAAACTTGGTCAAAAAATATATCATATTGAGAACAAGGAACACAGGTTTAAATTTCATAAAAAGTGTGAATATTGTGAAAGTACAGGACGTGTATTGATAAAAGGAAAAGAATTTATATGCCCTGCTTGTAAAGGTGAGTACATATATAAGGAGATAGTTGAAAAGATTATTGATGATTATGATATAAGAATTGGCAGCATTATTAGTCTTCAAAATAAGAAAAACGCTTATGAATATTATGCTACTGGTTCAGAGAGTTGTGGTTTACAAATCCATAGATGTGATGATGGTAGTAATACATATTTTGGAACAAAAGAGGAAGCTCAAGAGGCTTGCGAAAAGTTCAATAAAGAACATAATATTGATTTATATTTGGAAGAATATAATCGTGCAAGTCTTAAAGAAAGCATAAGAGATGGGTTCTAAACGAGGTAGAAGAATGAAGTATAGAGAAGAAAATAAAGACTTATTTACAGTACCAGAAGATTATTATTTAGCACATTGTATCAGTGCAGATTTTGGAATGGGTAAAGGAATTGTAGTTGAGTTCAATAAAAGGTTTGATATGAAGAGAAGGTTGCTGACAAAATATCCATATTATTTTGACCAGTACACTCATAAAAAAAATGGTGGTGACTGTTTATTAGAAGCTAGAGTATTAAATCTTATTACAAAAGAGAGATATTTTCACAAGCCAACAATTATCACAATGAGACTTGCACTTGAAAAGATGAAACAGATTTGTTTGGAGAATAATATTAAAAAGATTGCAATGCCTGTAATTGGTTGTGGTTTAGATAGGCTGAACTGGAATGATGTCTCAGAACAAATTAAAAATGTTTTTGCAGATACGGATGTTGAGATTTTAGTATGTAAGAGGTGAGAGAGTGAAATTAACAATTGATATTCCAAAAGGATATGAAAGAGATTTTATCGCTGATAAGTTCAAAGATTTCTTTTCAAGAGTAATTGCAGATATTAACTGTGATGGAATGTGTGGTTTTTATGAAAAGGAAATCGCAGAAATGTTTTTAGAAGCGTTTGATAAGGCTATTGTTGGTGATGTTAATTTGAATGCAAATGTCGTTCCAGTAGTAAACATGTCTTTTAACGAAGAAGATATACAGAAGATGATTCAAGATGAATTAAATAAATTTCAAATAGAGAATAATCTAATATAGAAGTAATTCTATTCGTGGTTGAGCAGCCAAATTTTCCAAAAAGTAAAAGTAACATGAAATATTTTTTTCATTATTCTCTGTCAAAATACACTATTTTACAGAGGTTACGTAACCATAATTACCTAGGAGTTACTGCTTAATTCCTTTCTTCTTTATTATTTTGTTGTAAAATCCTATGGAATTAACACGTCTGCTAAAAACCATAGGAAAAAAATAATTCTCAAGGGCTACGAGTATTAAGTTTATTTGATGGAATCTCTTGTGGAAGAGTTGCATTAGATAGAATCAATATTCCAGTCAGTGAGTATAACGCATTTGAAATTGAAGAGAATGCAATCAAAATCAGTAGATATAATTATCCTGATATCAAAAGATACGGTGACGTATTTTCTACCGACTTCAAGGGTTTTAATGGAGTCGATCTATTAATGGGTGGTTCACCTTGCCAGTTCTGGTCGAAAGCCAAGTGCAGTAAAACAGCAAAATTGAAGAGAGAAATTGATACAGAAGGTGAAGGTTGGAAACTGTTTCAGAAATTTGTGGAAGCAAAGAATAACACAAGTCCAAAATATTTCCTATATGAAAACAATTATGGAATGGCTGACGAGATTCAAGACGCTATTAGTGAGGAATTGGGTGTACAACCAATTATGATTGATAGTCAGCTATTATCAGCTCAGAGAAGAAAACGTCTGTATTGGACGAACATACCAAATATCACACTTCCTGATGATAAAGGATTATTAGTGAAAGATGTTATCTGTGATGATCCAGATTTAGTCAAATACTTTGATGACAGAATCAGGAACACAATGATTAAGTGTGAGAATTACATAAAATATGATCTTGGTGGCAAAGGTCATTATTCGCAGCAGGACAGGCTGTACTTTTTAGATAAGAAAGCTCCAACAGTGCCACGTTGCAGAACAGAAACAAAATTTAATGTTTGGCTTGGTGGAGAAAAATATAAAAAGACATGTCCATTAGAGATTGAACGACTTCAGACACTTCCAGACAATTATACGGAGTTTGGAATGGATGAGAGTGGCAATGTAAAAGCAATGCCTAAGACAAGAAGGTTTGAAGCAATTGGCAACGGATGGACTGTTGATGTTATAGCACATATTTTGAGTTTTATGAAGCGTAATGGAGAATAACATAATATGAAGTTCGCAGTAAAGCGGAATGTCTTCTGAGTTTTCAGAGAATAAATACATATAAAAATAAAGAAAAGAGGTAACAAAATGAGCAAAACATTAATCGTAGTGGATATGCAAAATGATTTTATTGATGGTTCACTTGGTACGAAGGAAGCACAGGCAATTGTTCCAAATGTCAAGAAGAAAATTGAAGAATATTATAATTGTGGAGATAGAATTATTTTCACAAGAGATACACATTATGAAAACTATTTAAGTACACCAGAAGGTATCAAGCTACCAGTTGAACATTGTATTTACGATACTCATGGATGGCAGATTGCAGACGGATTAGAAGTTCCAAATTGTACATATATCAATAAGGAATCTTTTGGTTGGACACATTGGACTGACTTTAGATTTAACAATGATATAGAACTTATTGGTCTTTGCAGCGAAATTTGTGTAGTATCAAATGCTTTAATTATTAAAGCTGATTATCCATTTATTAATGTCACAGTAGATGCAAGCTGCTGTGCAGGAGTCACACCTGATAAACATAAAGCGGCTATGGAAGTTATGAAAAGTTGTCAGATTGAAGTGATTGGAGAATAAAATATGGATAAGTACATGAGTGTGATAACCAATTTTGGATGCCACTATTCATGTCCATATTGCATTGTAAAGAATAATAACCTTCAGATTCCAAAGAGTACAATTGATGGATTGAACTCTTTGGAAGAGGAGATTAAGAAAAATCAGTGTAATTGGGTGTCAATATCTGGTGGTGGAGATCCATTATGGAATTTAGAGAATAACATTGAGTGGTATAAAAAGTTTTTTGATATTACATTAGGAAAAGTTAAGACAGAATTGCATACAAGTATGCCAAATGTGAAGTCTGTACCATATCCTTACTTTGACAGAGTTGTATATCATTTACACGATTTTGAACAGTTAAAGTCTATTGAGCGTACTGGTTATGAAATCGTAAGAGTCGTATTCGTAGTCACGAAAAGTTTCACAGAGGATTTAATTAACAGAATAGCAGTGTATTGTCATAACTCAGATATTATTGATGAATTGAGTTTTAGACAGATGGTAGATGATCACTATCAAGAAACAGATTATTGTAGAGAATATCTTAGAGAAGGACATCAGAAGTTATGGTGGTACATTGAACAATGTGATTATAACTTGTACTACTGTGAAAACAAAGTATATACGGAGTATAGAAAGATTGGAGAGAATAATGAAGTGTAAGAATTATATCATTAATACTTTCAGACATTTTAAGAAAATCTGTACGCATAAACGTTGGGTGTTCTACTATTGCTGTAAAGTGGGAATTCCATTTCAAGGGTTGGTACATGATTTATCTAAATTTTCTCCAACGGAATTTTGGGAGAGTGTTAAGTATTATCAAGGTACTTCAAGTCCAATAGATGCTTGTAAGAAAGAGAATGGTTGGTCGGCAGCTTGGATGCACCATAAAGGAAGAAACAAGCACCATTACGAATATTGGCAGGACAATTTTGATAATGGTGGAAATCCTATTGAAATGCCAATGAAGTATAAAAAAGAAATGCTTTGTGATTATCTTGGAGCAGGTAGAGCATATCATGGTAAATCATTTAATTTTGAGAAGGAATTAAAATGGTGGGAATCTAAGAAAAGTAAGCCAATTGCAATGCATCCAAATGATATAGCTTTTATTGATAAGTATATTAATCTGTTTTATGAGTACGAAAACAGAGAATATGATATTAGAACAATATTTAATCAAATCAAGAAAGAAGGAAAATAATATGGAACAGATTATTACAAGTTTGTTGGAGACAGATGCCTACAAATTGTCAATGGGACAGGCTATTTATCATCAGTTTAGCGACTATAAAACCACTTGGAGTTTTAAGTGTCGTAATAAGGATGTTCATTTTACACCAGAAATGGTAGAAGAAATTCGCAGACAGATTAAATTATATTGTGGTTTGAGATTCACAGAAGATGAACTTACTTATATTGATAATATCAAATGGATGAAAGGTTCGTATGTTGATTTTCTGAGATTGTGGCAGCCAAGATATGAGGATTTTGAGATTACAACAGATTCAGATTGTGGTCTTTCTATCGAAACATTTGGTACATGGCTTAATACCTCTATGTATGAGATTCCTACACTTGCGATTGTAAACGAAGTATATTTCAGAATGGCATATAACTATGAGGAATTGCTTAATAGTTTCAAAAAGAGATTAAATAAAAAGTATGAAAATCTCAGAAGTGGTCATTGGTATGCTGGTACATTTTCTGAATTTGGTCTTAGAAGAAGACTTTCTGCTGAAGCACAGGAGTTAGCTGTTGAGAAGTTTTCACATTTGAATGATACATTGCATAGTCCATCTAAATTTGTTGGTACTTCCAATGTATATCTTGCAAAGAAATATAACCTTACACCTGTTGGAACTATGGCTCATGAATGGATTATGTGTTCTGGTCAGGGCAATCACAAGCACAATCCAGCATATTCAAACTGGTATGCCTTAGACGCATGGGTTAGAGAGTATGGCGTATTAAATGGTATTGCGCTCACAGATACAATTACAACTGATTGTTTCTTGAAAGATTTTCAGTTGACATATGCAACATTATTCAGTGGTGTAAGACATGATAGTGGCGATCCGATTGAATGGGGTGAAAAGATGATTAATCATTATGAGTCACTTGGTATCAATCCTAAGACAAAGACACTTCTGTTTAGTGACAGTCTTGATTTTGAAAGAGCTGATAAGTTATTCAGACACTTCCATGATAGAGTAAATGTTGCATTTGGAATTGGTACTTATTTGAGTAATGACACAGATGTTCCTGCTTTAAATATTGTAATGAAAACCACTAAATGTAATGGTATGGATGTTGCAAAAGTGTCTGATGTAGAAGGTAAAGGTATGTGTAAAAACCCTGATTATGTTGATTATTTAAAGAGATGTATTAATTGGAGAATGAATCATGAATAAAATTTTACTTATACCAGGAAGTTTTAATCCAATTACTAACGCCCATGTTGATATGGCATTGACTGCTAAAAAAGCGGTTAATGCCGATGCTATATTGTTTATTCCTGCACATGATACATACGTTGCGAAGAAAAAGACTTTGATACCTGGATATTGTCGAGTATCGCTGATTAATTCAATGCCAAATTGTGATGAAAATAATATGTGGGCATCCGAAGTTGAAACAACCAGCTTCTTTCCACAGAGGACATACAATACTATTTCTCAGATAAGAGATATAAATGAAAAAGATTATATCTTCAACGAATACTATATTTGTTTAGGAATGGACAATATTGAAACACTTACAACTTGGTATAATTGGAAGCCGTTTGTTGAGGAATATAATTTTGTAGCATGTGTGAGAGAAGGTCAGAATCTTGAGACTGCTTTAAGAGAAGCAAATCTTATGGAATATAAAGATCACTTCACAGAAATTCGGATACCAGAAAATCATACTTCTTCAAGTTTGGTTAGAGATTTATGTGAAAAGGGTGAATTTGAAAAGGTAAAAGAATTAGTTCCTAGAAATGTATATGAGTATTTAATTCGGTTCTATGATGTGATGAATCGAATGTAGAAAGGAGAATATATAAATGTTTGATGCTAAGAAAGTAAAGAATGAAATCGTAGAGTGGATTAGAGATTGGTTTGAACAGAATGGTAAAGATTGTATGGCAGTAGTTGGAATTTCTGGCGGTAAGGATTCAAGCGTTGTTGCTGGTTTATGTTGTGAAGCTCTTGGCAAGGATAGAGTTTTTGGTGTGATGATGCCACAGGGAAGACAAAGAGATATTGAATATAGTCGTAAACTTTGCAGTTTTTTAGACATTCCACGTACTATTATTCCAGTCGGAACAATTGTGAATGTTACTGAATATGAAATTAAAACATCATTAGATGAAGAGTTATCAATTCAGACAACAACAAATCTTCCTGCTCGTATTCGTATGGCTACACTTTATGCAGTATCACAGACAGTAAATGGTCGTGTCGCTAATACGTGTAATCTTTCAGAAAATTGGGTTGGATATTGTAGCAAGTTTGGCGATGCTGCTGGTGATTTTAGTCCACTAGAAAATCTTACAGTAACAGAGGTAAAAGCTATCGGTCGTGAGTTAGGGCTTCCGTCAGAATTAGTTGATAAGACACCTACCGATGGTCTTTGTGGAAAGACTGATGAAGATAACCTTGGATTTACTTATACTGAATTAGATGCATATATCAGAGATGGAATTGAGCCAAGTGAGGAAGTAAAAGCTAAGATTGATTCAATGCATGAGAAAAATCTGTTTAAATTACAGCCAATGCCAAGTTTTGTGTATCAGGCGTAAATGAAATACTATATATAGTGTTTATGGAAAATATAGACACTATATATAGTAATATTTTTACAAAGAAACATAGATTTCTTGAGAAATGGAGGAAGGTTATGGATTTTGAAAATTATTGCAAAATGTTAGAAAGCGATCTAAATGAAAAGTGGAAAGAAATTCATATTTTGGAAGACAAGTTATCTTCATTAGAAGAAATAATTAGATCAGCTAATAACAAACTTGAAGATTATTATAATCAACAGAAAAATAATGATTATTTTAGCGATGATGGAAAGAGATTGATTTGTAGGGTAATTGAAAATTGTCAAAAAATTGTAAATGATGCCTTTGAGTCAGAAGGAGAATAATGTGGTAGGAGGTAAACAATATGGAATATAGAGAGATTGATTTTCGTTGTGGCTGGACTATTGAACGAGCTGTAAAGGAATTGCACGAAAGAGCAAAGGATGGAAATAAATATTGCGGTGAATTCAATGAGAATAAACTAACATCTGATATGTCTTTAGATGATGCTTATATACTTTGTATAGGTAAAACTTTTGACGAATTTAATAAAGAGCAAGAAGAAAGTCGTCAAAGATTAATTCGTGAAGAGGAAGAACACAAAAGAAAAATCCCTGAATTATCAAAGTATTGGATAGAAGAAGGTCATAAGGTTTTATCTAAAGATAAATGGGATATGTGGGATAAATGTGTTCCTATTCGGCTTAATGATCTATACAGGGGAATGGAACTTGGTCAATGCTTAGATATTATCAAAACTGTTAAAGAAAAATCTATCCAAGATGGAATTGAAATTATGAAAAATCAGGGACATTCTGGTATGTCATGGGGATTAATGAAGTCTATGATTAGAGAATTTTGTGATTGTGGCAATGAGTTCTTAGAACAGTTAGGAAAATAAAAATAATAGGAAGTGCAGCCTATGAGGAATATTCAGATAAATGATAAAGTGATAATAAAAAGTTCTTGTAATAGTAGGGGACAAACTGGATTTGTTATAGATACATATAATGTAGGTACACAGAAATATGTTATGGTTCAATTAAAGAATAGAAAACAAGGATATAACGTTTTATCAGTAGAAAAAGTTGAAAATGAGGATAATAAAATGACAGGATTTAATAAAGTGGCGATTGTAAATTTGGTAGATGATTACAATAAGAAGGATTATGGATTTGCTTTATATGATGAAGATATGAATGAAATTGTTAAGTACGATACAAAACATCCGTTATATGTGATTGTAAATGCAAGAGGAAAAGATAATAGAGTTCTTGGAATTTTAAAAGAAGTAAGGTCAGTAGAAGCATATGGCAAGTGCGTAACGGCACAGGTCGTTGGAGTTGTTAATATGAATGCGTATAATGCAAGAATTGATGAAGAAAATCGTCAGAAAGAAATTGCAAAGCAGAAAGCTTCTATTGAGAAGGAGTTAAAGTCTGAGATTGAAAAGATGAATAATATTGCTTTATATGAAAAGATGGCAAAGGAGCATCCTGAAAATCCAAGACTCACTGAACTTGTTAATGCACTAAAAGAGTTAGGAGAATAATATGGCAGGATTTGTATCAAAGCAACCAAATGGATTATATTGTAGATTTTCGAGTGTCACAGATTGTCCTACAGCATGGAATATGACAAGAGAAGATTATATCAATATGAAAATGCAGGAAGCAAAAGAAGACGCTGAAGATGTGTTGGATAATTATTTGCAGACATTTGATATGGTGATAGATATGTATTATCCAAACAATATGACAAAAGAGGAATTTGATAAATTTCTTGAAGAGACTGGATATGATAGAGAACATGAAAATCTAGTAGGAGGTTCGGCATGAAATACAGAAAGAAACCAGTAGTGATCGAAGCAGTTAGATATATGATTGACAATTCTTTACCAGATTGGTTTATGGATAGAGTATCAAATAATACCATTGTAATTCACGAAGATGGTACATGTCATATTAAAACACTGGAAGGAACAATGAAATCAGAATATGGTGATTACATAATTTTAGGTGTCAATGGTGAAGTATATCCTTGTAAAACGGATATTTTTGAAAAGACTTACGAAGAAGTTTTAGAGTTAGGAGAATAAATCATATGAAGAAATGTGTAATTTTAGAAATGGAAAACAGCAAGGATTTTGAAAGAGCCATGAATGATTATTTAGACGATGGATATAAAGTAGAGTCTAGTTCATGCAATAGTAGATACTATAAAGCAATTCTTGTGTTAAAGGAGGATGAGTAAATCATATGAAGAAGAAAATTTTAGCAGTCGTATTAGGATTAACATTGTGTTTTGGAATGACTGGATGTGCGTCATGGGACAGAACAATAACAGATATGAAAAGCGATGTAAATGGAGGTATGCAGAGAACGATTACTGTATACACGGCAGATGGTAAAGAACTTGCAACATATGAAGGTAAGATTGATATTGATACAAACGATGGTGGATATGTTAAGTTTGATTTTAACGGCAAGAGATATATCTACTATAATTGCTTTGTAGAAAGCATTGCAGACATTAATTGATATTATTCATTATTGTAGGGCTGTTCAATTCAGATTGACAACGACATAAATGTGGATGCTAGTTGGTGATTTATATGTCAGTGGGGCTGTACTAGATTCGAATTCTTTATATGGTGTAAGTGGGCATAACATAATGAATATTTGGAGAATAACATGATAGACAACGAATTACGTCAGCAATATAGGCAAGCTGTTGATGATTTGAAAATAGCATTTAAGAAGACTTGTTTGTATAGATTTTGCGAAGAAGTTATAAAAAGATTAAGTAAGATTTTGAGATAGTAAGGAGATTAATATATGATATACAAACATAGCAAAATGACAATGCCACGAATGAATTTGTTTCAGAGCAATGCATTTAGGTTAAAAAATGGTGCAATTTATAAATCTATTAAATTAGCATATGTTTCAAAAGATGGTCTTGTAGAAAAAGAAATTACTAATTATGAGTATGATACAGATTCAAGAATCTTATATCTTCCAGATTATGAGAAAGAAAATGTATTTGTTAATAGGAGAATTCTTGTTAGATATGAAGTAGAAGTAGATTGCGTAAGATGTTCAGAGAGTTTTACAGATGGTGATTTTGTATCATTTCAGATTACTAAAGATAGAACACAGTAAACCGAAGTTTCATTGGACGATAAGAAAGAGAGGTAAAATATGGATATTTGTTTAACAGTATTAATTGGATTATTAGGACTTTGTATAGGAGCACTTATTGAGAATGGAATTTCTTTTAAGATCAATCATGATTATATACTTAGAATAAATGATATATCTGAAAAGTTTACAAAAAATCTATTAGACACTATGGAGAATTATTTTAATAATGTGATCAAGCATGAAGAAAATTATTTTACAAGTACGATGACAGGTTTGGCAAAAGCAGTAGACGATATTAATAAAGTATATGAGAAGCCAATTTGGAGAAAAACAGAGGAAGAATTACCACCATGTTCAGGATTATATTATGGCAAAATTAAAGGTAATCCACATGGAGAAAATGCTATGTGGAAAGTAGTATATAACGATAATGAATGGAACTTATCTGGCTATCCTGATAATAAAGTAGAAATTAGTGAATGGACAGAGATCTATTAAGAGAATAATACATTGAAAGGAGCGAGAGATTTGCTGCAGCATTAAATCTGGATTTGCTCTGAGTAAGAAATGTTAGAGATTAACAAAATATACAATGAAGATTGTCTTGAAGGTATGAAAAAGATTGATGATAAATCAGTCGATGCGATTATCACGGATCTTCCTTATGGACAAACTTCACGAAATAAATGGGATTCAGTTATTCCATTTAAACCATTATGGGAACAGTATGAAAGAATCATCAAAGACAATGGTGCAATTATTCTATTTGCGAATGGTATGTTTACTGCAGATTTAATGCAGAGTAATCGTAAGCTTTGGAAATATAATCTAATTTGGGAGAAAACACAACCAACAGGATTCCTAAATGCTAAGAAAATGCCATTACGCTCACACGAAGATATCTGTATTTTCTATAAGAAACTTCCAACTTATAATCCTCAAATGACAGATGGACATGAAAGAAAAGTATCAAAAGCGGTACATCATGTAAATGCAAAAAAAACAACTGATTATGGTAAAAGTGAATGGCAAGATTACGATTCCACCAAAAGATACCCAAAATCAGTATGGACATTCGCAAAAGATACTCAAAAAGCAGCCTTTCATAATACGCAGAAGCCAGTTGCCTTAATTGAAGAGTTAATCAAGACGTATTCTAATCCAGGAGATTTAGTTCTTGATTCGTGTGCAGGAAGTTGTACAACTGCAGTTGCAGCTTTGAATACAGGTAGAAATTACATATGTTTCGAGAAGGACAAGGATATTTTTGAGGTTGGAAGTAAGAGAGTGGCTGAGTGTAAAGGAGGAATAGGATGACATCAAGTAAAGCTAAAGAGTTTCTTTTAATACATTTTGAATATTTGAAAAACTCATGGAAACCACACCCTGATTACAATGTTTTAGAAGCAATCAGACTTGCAATATCAGCAATAGAAAAGCAGATACCGAAGAAGCCAACGCCTATTGACTATGAAAAATATATTGATGTGATAGATAACGCAAAATTTCTTAGGGGTGCATATTGGTGTCCTAACTGCAAACATGTTGTAAAGAATGGTTCTTTTTGTAGTGATTGTGGTCAGGCATTAGATTGGGAAAATTAAATGGAGAATAATTAAGTGTGAGGTGAATCAAAAATGGAATTAATATTACAAGGTTGGATAGGACGTAATAGCGAAGGTAATTTAGGATTAGCTGAAGAAATTGATGATTACTATAAACCAATAACAGAATCTATTATGAATTATTTCAATTATGCATATATAAACAGAGGACTTGGTGAAAAAATCACAATGATTTCAAATGCGAATCTATGCTGTTGGTTTTCTGATGAAAAATGTACCTTAGAAGAAGCACAGATGAACTTTGACAGTTATATGCTTACAGGAAATCTACTAACACAAGGGCATTATACTGGATATTCTGAATGGACAATCACAGGGTTTTATATTGATGTACTTGTGATTGGTGGTCACGATTTAAAAGAAGAGTTTGGCAGTCATGTAGGACAGTATATACATTTGATATTAACGGATTAGGAGAATCAATACAATGAAAGGAGTATGTAATGACTGAGAAAGAAAAATTATTAGAATATATTAAGAAACCAGTATTAACCACAGTAAGAAATAGTATGGGTTGTGATGAAAATTGGTATAATTCATATTTTGCAATCAAAGAAACATTTTCGATTGAAGAAATCAATTCTATGTCTGATAAGGAAGTAGAGAATCTTGTAAGACTTGGAGATTCAATGTCGGAAGCATTTTATTAAAAATAAAAATAATGAAAGGAGACGAGGTTCGTGTACACAAGAAGGAATTCCTTACTCCAAGTAATTAATGAAATATATGGGTTCAAAATCTCGTATAGTTGATAATATTTTACCGATTATTCAAGAAAGATTACGAGATTATAATATTAAAACATACATCGAGCCATTTTGCGGTGGTTGTAATGTAATCGACAAAGTTCAGTGTGACACAAAAATCGCTTCTGACAATCATAAATATCTTATTGAAATGTTCAAGAATCTAAATCAGATTCAAAATCTCCCAGAATTTATTACAAAAGAACACTACTCAGATGTAAGAGAGTGCTTTAACAAAAGATTATCTACATATCCTGATTGGTATATTGGAGCAGTTGGTTTTCTCTCAAGTTATAACGGCAGATTCTTTGATGGCGGTTACTCAGGTATCGTACATACAAAAGCTGGAACTGAAAGAAATTATTATGACGAAGCTAAGAGAAATTTGTTAGAGCAGATTTCAAGGTTAGAAGATATTCAATTCCAATGTGGAGATTATGAAGAGTTATATTCTGATAAAGTTGACTGCTTATTTTATTGCGATATTCCATATAAGGGTACGAAACAATATGGATCAAGTAAGAACTTTGATTATAACAGATTTTGGAATTGGGCTGAGAAGATGAGCGAGAAAAATATTGTCTTAGTCAGTGAGCATGAAGCGCCTTCTGCATGGGAATGTGTTTGGCAACAGGAAGTCAAAAGAACGATTGATAATACAAAGCGAGTTAAAGCAGTAGAAAAATTATTCGAGATAAGAGAATAAATATCTGGGAGGTGACAATTTGATAGAACCACAGTTTTGTGTTGTAGAGGAATTAATATCTATGGAATATATGGACAGAAGTGTTTTAATCCTATATCCATATGAACTTAGCAATGAACCAATATTAAAAGACAATATTCCCAAAATGACAAAAGTGATAAGAGAATATATAAAAGAGTCTGAGATGTATAAAAAGTGTGTAGATACAATTCCAAATCTTATATGGGATTCTCAAAAATTATCTATGCAGAATGAAGCTGATGAGCATCAAAGAAAAGCCGATGAACTTGCAAAAATAATGAATGAAGGTATCAGCCCTTATGCATGGTATGTCAAAGGTAGATTTAATGGAGAGATAGGTGGACTTCATTATAATGTAGATAATATAGTTTATTTGGATAGAAGCTAACAAGAAATTTTGGTTTCTTTGGTTGTCACGAAAACTATACAATATTCAGGACAAAGGTGATTGATTATGAGAATTGAAGAAAGAGAGTATATTGAACCAGAATCCATAAATGAAGAAATTATAAATGCTATAAATACAGTTAAAGAGTATTGTAGAACACATGAAGAATACGAAGATTGTAGAAGATGTGTTCTTGGAGACGGTATTCATAATTGTGGATGTAGCAGTCCTTATTTATGGGACATTAGAAAGAGGTAAAAATATGGCGAGTAATAAGATTAAGATTATAACGAATGAATCTGGTGATTGGGAGATTGTTCGATATGAAGATTTTGAAGCATCAGGTCACAGATTAGACATATGGGATTATAGAAATCTTTTAGAATTTCTTGGCTATCAAGTTGAAGTAAGTGAAATTTCTGATGAAGAAATGGAACAAATTAGCTAATCAAAAGAGAATATATAGTTATAAAATTATTTAAGAAAGGAAAATGTTCACATGTGAATAAAGCTGCGCAGCTACTATTGGTGAACAAATTTGAGTAGTACAAATAGAAGTAATGCAAGAGACGAACATATTGCAGATTATTATGTCACTCCTATTAGTGATATTGAATTATTTTTAAAATCATTTCAAAAAGTTGTTCCTTTAAACTGGAACAATTCTATTATCGTTGATCCAACTTCAGGAGGTAATCCCAAAACAGACAAAGATGCATATCACCCTATGAGCTATCCAACAGCCATTAAGAATATTTATGGGGATTGTGAAATACATACATATGATTTACGAGAAGATAGTTTTGCTGAAAATAAGTGTGATTATTTAAAGGAAAAGTTATCTTACAAACCTAATATTATTATTACAAATCCACCGTTTGCTATTGCAACAGATATTATAGAAAAAGCGTTGCAGGATGTAGACGATGATGGATATGTGATTATGTTACTTCGACTTAATTTTTTTGGTAGTCAATCAAGAGAATGGTTCTTTGAAAAATATATGCCTGAATGGGCTTTTGTACATCATATCAGAATTGGTTTTACAGATAAGAAGGATAAAGATGGATATACGATTTTTGATAAAGATGGAGTACCTAAACGTGGTAGTACAGACTCTATCGAATATATGCACGCTGTTTGGCACAAGAGTAATTTAAAACCTGAGTATACAAAGCTTGTATTGATTTAGGAGGGCGAATATGAAATACAAAATTAATATAGAAGAACTATTAAGCAGAATAGTAGAGGTAGAAGCTGACAATGAAGAAGATGCAGAGAATAAAGTAAGAGCAATGTACAACAAGGAAGAAATTGTGCTTAATGCTGATGATTTATCGAGCGTTGAACTATTTGTACAGTAAATTAAAAAAGCAAATAAAACCACGTTTCTTGTGGTTGTGGAAGTAGGTGAGAAAAATATATTGGGATTTAAATATTGAAGAATGGAATTTTAAAAATGATTATGAAGACATCTATTTTCTGCTTCATTGTTTATACAATGCAAAAACTGAGTTATACGACAGAACTCTTACTGATATGAGAAGCAGATATGATCCGACTGAAGCATTTATAGAGGGCTGGAATTGGACTAAAAGTAGATCGAATTGGTATTCCAAGAAATTATACGATAAATGTGTGAAATGCATTGAGTTAAAAACAAGAAGTCGTTTTATACACAGACATTGGAAAGAATGCGTTTGGAAGTATAAAGGTTTTTCAGCACAAGGATGGATAAATTTATATCAGCAGTTAATTAAAGAAAATAAATACGACAGTTGGATATTGGAATATATAGAAGATTGGAAACAGGAATGAAGCATTTCTTAGAGTTTGGAGGTAAGAAATTATTGATCAAAGAACAAGACTGGGTAGATTTTTATGGTAATAATACAAAAGCTCTTTATTTAGAAAAAGAAGGACAATATACGATTTCAGAATTCATTGAATTATTACAAGCTGTAAAAGAAAGATTCGGTGATAAAACAATTTTGATTCATGATATGAATTCGGATACAATAGGTGGTTTTTCTCATATTTACCTAAATAAAGATAATATTTGTATTTACGGATAGTGGAAAAGTTATATTTAAAGTTTGGAAAGGAAAACAATAAATGGAGACATTTTCAATAGTAGATAAGATAGATGTGAATAAGTTAAATACGAAAATTGCAGAATTCGTATATAGAGAAGGACATGAACCTTATATATTTGCAAACAAAGAGACGCTTGAAATATTAGTTAAGCCGATTGAACATGAATTAAAATTCGTATCACCAATAACCAGTGTTACGACCTCGTTTAAACGTTGTTTTATTGGTAAATATCAGGGTAACAAAATGTTTGAAGATAACACATTAAAATTCGGTGAAATCGAGCTGAGATAAGAGAATATATAGGTGACAGTAAATTATAAGGAGATATGTTTTATGCGAAGAAAAGATAAAAAATTTAAAATTCAATACAAAGTGGATGGTAAGGTGTTGTCTTTGAGGTTTGAGACAATACAGGATTTTTTAGAAACAGATTTCCCTAAGAATAATAATCCAATGTCACCTACAAACGATACGGAATTATTATCTGTAACTTGGCACAAGCAACCGCTATTTGAAAAAAGTTTTAAATTAGGTGAAGTAAAAACGCTTTTAAAAGATTTTAATCCTACAAAATTACTTAGGAAAGAAATCTATTCAATAGAAGAAGTCAGAGATAAAGTAAAAGATGTTTTATTTGAGAAAGATAAAAAACTTGCAAAAGTTGATTTTGATGGAGATTTGATTAAGGGCAATAGCCAAAGATACCAAACATTTTTTACTAAAGGTTGTAAATGTGTAGTTTGTGGAATTGAAGGAAAATATTTTGCAAAAGAAAGACATTTACAGGATAAAGGTTATCATCTGAATTTGTATGCAGTTGATGATAATGGTGATGAAATTTTAATGACAAAAGATCATATTATACCACGCTCAAAAGGTGGTATTGATGATATTAGTAACTATCAAACAATGTGTAAGCTTTGTAACGAAGCAAAAGGTAACAAATTAGAAGATTAAATAAGAAAGGAAAAATTAGAAAAGTTCCTTAAGGATAAAGTGCGCACTACTTACTAAGGTAAGAGGAACTTATGTATTGTGCTTATATCACAACATTAAAAGGATTAAGAAAACATAGTAACGCTGATAGATTACAGTGTGTAGAAGTATTTGGACAGAATGTAATTGTAGATTTGAGTTATCAGGAAGGACAGAAAGTAGTCTTCTTCCCATCTGACGGTCAGTTATCACTTGAATATGCAACAGATAATAACCTTGTCAGAAAGAAAGACGAGAATGGAAACAATATTGGTGGTTATATGGATGCTGAGAAGAGAAATGTAACTGCTATTAGACTTAGAGGAGAGAAATCAGAAGGTCTTGTACTACCAATTGAAACGCTTTCTAAATATACGGATATTTCAAAATTAAAAGATGGAGATCAGATTACAGTTCTTGGTGGTCATGAGATTTGTCAGAAATATATTCCAAGAGGAAAGAATCGTTCAAGAGGCAATGGAAATAGTTCAAATAAGAAGAACAAGTTTCAGAAAGAAACAGTATCGTACCCATTTTTTGAAGAGCATAAAGATACTGCACAGCTTGCATATAATATGTCAGCATTTAAGCCAGGTGACACGATTTATATTACTCGTAAGCTCCACGGAACATCAGCTCGTACTATGAAGACTGTTAAGGTTACAAAGAAGCATAGTAAGCTGAGAAAGTTTTTACATATGCAGCCAAAGGTTACAAGAGAAGTTTCTGTTGTATCTGGTAGTAGAAGAGTTGTATTAAAGGATATGACAAAGAATGATGGATATTATTCTGATAATGGATTTAGAAAGAAGTACCACGATTTATTAAAAGACAAGCTTCCTGAAGGTGCTGAAATTTTCTATGAAATTGTCGGATATGTAAATGAAACAACACCAATTATGGGTTCAGTATCTAATAAAGGAGTTAAGGAAAAAGAATTTACAAAGAAATTTGGTGACACCACAACATTCTCTTATGATTGTGAGCCAGGCGAAAATGAGATGTATGTGTATCGAATGACAATGACAACAGCAGATGGAACAGTTGTTGAAGTACCTTGGGAGACTGTAGAAGTGTGGTGTGACAAGTTAGGTGTTAAGCATGTACCTGATTTAGAGAAGTTTATTTTTACCACACCAGAAGATTTGAAAGAAAGAGTAAATAAATATCTTGATGGTATGCCAGCAGATGAGATTGGCAAGACACATGTTGCTGAAGGTGTGGTTGTTCGTATTGATAACAGAGCGACATTCACAGCTTATAAGGATAAGGTGTTTGAGTTTAAGGTAATAGAGGGGATCGCTAAGGATACATCTGATGTGCCTGATATGGAAGAAGCAGAAGAGTTATTTGAGGAGACTTTAAATGAATAAACCTACAATGTGGGTACTCGTTGGCTTGAGTGGTAGTGGTAAATCAACCATTGCCACTCAGATTGCCAATGAAAATCCAAATACAATAATCGTATCATCGGATGCAATTCGTGAAGAATTGACTGGTAATGAAAATGATCAATCAAAAAACGAAGATGTTTTTAAGATTTTTCATAAGCGGATAAGAGAATATCTAATTAAAGAAATTAATGTAATTGCAGATGCAACAAATCTTACTATGAAGTCTCGTAGAGCAATTTTAATGAATACGCTAGGATTGAAAGTTAATAAGATTTGTTGTGTAATCGTTAAGAGATTTGAACAATGCAAGATAGATAATAGCAACAGATTGCGAGTTGTGCCAGAAGGCGTTATAAAAAAGCAGCTAAGAAGCTTTCAAATTCCGTTCAGGCAGGAAGGCTGGAATAAAATAATTTTCTATAATTTCGTAAACGGTAAACAAAAGTGTATATCTGAGATGATATACGAGATGAGAGGTTTTGAGCAGAAAAATCCACATCATACAATGAATTTGTATAATCATTCAATGTTTACATATAGTCGTTTTGTTAAATATGAATATTCAAAAGAAATCAATTTAGCTGCATTACTTCATGATTACGGAAAATTGTATACTCAAACCTTTGACGAAAATGGCATTGCTCACTATTTTGAACATCCATCGGTTAGTTCGTATTATATTTTAGAAAATTTAATAGGTAACTATAAAAATGATACACTTCTCAATATGTGCTTTTTGGCAAATTACCACATGATGCCCTTCTGGTGGGATACTGAAAAAGCGAAGCAGCGTTGGAAAGAAAGATTTGGAGAATGTAAGTATAAGATGCTTTTAGATTTCAATGAATGTGATAAAGCGAGGTAGCTATGTGAGCAGTATTTCAGTTGGTGATTTAAAATCCATTCTCGAAAACTATCCAGACAATTACGAAGTTGTTATGAACATTAAGCATAAATATCCAATCTCTAAGGAAGAAGGTCTTAGAGGTTGGTATGCTTATATCAATGGTGTAAAAGCCGATGATGATTTTCGAGAAATTAGATTAATGAATTAGGAGAATATTTTATGAGTCTATTAGAAAAATATAGTTGTATTTTTTGCAAATATAGAAAACTTAACAAGAATCACGATTATGCTTGTATGGACAGTTGGAATAAAGATGAATCTGGTTATCCAATTGGTAAATGTAACTCGTTATCAAATATATACTATGGCAGAATTGCCAATTTTTTTCCATTCAAACAAATTGATTATTGGCGAACAGAGAGAGCATATAGAAAAGAAGAAAAGTACAATGAAGCGATGGATAAGAAATATGGAGATTGTTGTATGGAAACAGATGATTGGAAATTCATTTGGGGAATAACAAGTTGGGATGATTTATCTGGTCACAAAGCCAATATGTATACCATGAATGATATAGATATTACATATGATAAGCAGAAAAAAGAATATATGCTTGAAGTCGAAACGGCATATATGTTCGAAACATATGCTTCAGCGTGTAATTATCTAAGAACATGTTTGGATGCATTTTCAAAATATATGGACACTAATGGATTAGATAAGAACAAGCAGTATAGTTTATTCATGAGCAATCCCTGTACAAGTATGGTAGCTGATTCGATTGAGGATTTATATACCAATTTTAAAATTTTTGTTGATGGGTTTTGCAATCAGAATATCACTGAAAATAAAAAGAATGGAGAATAAATATGTGTAATCGTTGTGATTATGATTCACCAGACAATCGGATATATGTTGATCCGTTGACCAATGAATATTATTTGGATATTGAAACATCAGAATGGGATGAATATGATGATGGATTTGTTCATCAAAAAGAATATATTACGCATTGTCCTTGGTGTGACAGGAAGTTAGAAAAATAAAATACAAGAGGTGATTCGATGAGATGCAGAGATTGTCCTTATGGGATTGAAGATTTTACATTAAGAACAGAAATGTATAAATCGGTATATGGTGAATATCCAAATGAAGATAGAGCCAATCAATCAGAACAATTTGTTTGGTGCGATAAAGTTGGTGGCAAAGTTTATTCTTTTGGTCATTGCAGTGATTGGTACGAACAAGACGAAGAAAATTATAAAAATCATTCTAAGAAAAAGAGAATAAATAAACGTGAGAGATATTTAAAACATCAGAATCATCTCAAATATTTATATGAAACTGTTGGTGGTTATTGTCCAACGCCTGTTAGATATGTGGATGAAATATGGATTAAGGGTGTTGGTTATGTTAAAAATCCAAAGACATATTATCAAAGATTGTATCGTGGTAAGAAAAGTAAATATTTGAAACAGTTATCTAATAGGAAAATACGCAGATATAAAGGTGAGTTGCATAATGGTTATCGGCACATCCATAAAATTTTTGATTGGTGGAATGAATTTTGTTAGGAGAATAAAGAGATGAAGATAAAATTAATCAAATTAAAATTTAATGACACTCATTCATACAAGTACAAACCATTTACATATTGCTGTAATAAAATTCAGAATGATAAAGCCATTGTATTTACAGGTGAAGATATAAACGACATTGGTGGAGAATATAAAGATGAAGGTATTTTTATTCCTCATTTCTGTACTTCTCATACAGAAATTATTACATCATACGAAGATGAATGGGAACAGACTGACAATTATCCTATTCGGTTCTGCCCTCACTGTGGAGAGAAGATTGGGATTTCAGTTGTAAAAGAGATTGATGTGTCTGATAAATATAAAGAATTAACTAAACAGCGTGATGAACTATGGAAGAAGTGCCAGTCAACAGATAGTAAGAAAGAAGATTATGAGCTGAGAAAACAGGTTAGAAAATTGGACGATCAGATAGATGACTTCTATGAGTTGGATGAGTGGAAAGGAGAATATTAAAGTGGAAAACAGATTATTATTTGAGAAAGACGTAATCAAAGCAGTTGATAGGCATACAAAAGATGATGATCGGCTAGACGATGATATTAGTTGTATTCTTGAAGAGATTACTTCACCAGTCTTTGTAGGTTCAAAAGACGCATTAAATAACTTGAAGATAGAGAATGAACCAATGCAGAAACAGAGACGAGTATTATTATTCGAGAATGAGAATCTTGACTTAGAGCAGCGTGGCAACAGATATTATTTATCCCTTTATAATAAGGAAGGAAAATTTCAGAGAGAAGTAACTATTGATGTAAAGGATGACTATAAAGTTGGACTTTGCAACAGCAAGTAATTTCAGGTTTCTTTTGGTTACAAAGAGAGAATATTAGAGCGAGGTGAACGATTAATGTCTTTAACATATAAAAATGACACATACAACTATAATGGCGAATATGAAATGGGTTCATTAAATAAATTTGCACAAGCAGAAAGAAGATTGTCAGCAAAGAAACAAGCATTGGATGACATGAAAAATGAATATGACCTTATTGAACAACAGGCACTTCACATTTATAAAGAGAATATTCAGTATATGCTGCTTGATCAACCTTCTACGCTTAAAACGTGTAGAGAATGGTTAAATATGTTATCAAAGAATCAGGATACAGATGGTAACAAGCTTGATAAGAGAAAGAAGTATAAAGAAAAGGAAACATATGATTGGTATATTAATTATATAAAAGAGCTTCTTGATGTTGAGTACATGAATGATATTAAATTCATTGACTATAATTTTGGTCAAGCTACTTATATTCAGTTTGAATATAAAAAGCATAATTGGCGTTTAGAAATTCCTCATATTAAAGCTATCAAATTAGATGCATATAAGAATTATGGTAGCAGTGTATTTAAACTTGCGTTAATACACAATGATACAGAATATAGTTGTAGTTGGTCACAGTTTGGCTCTACATATGAGGAAGATGAATTAAGAGATATTATGACACAAGGTATTGAGAAATATTGTAATTAGTTATTTCATAGGAAAGCAACATATCCTTGGATTTTGAGAGAATAGTACATTGGAGGTGAAAAAACATGAGAATTATAAATCGTGGACGTAGGACTGGTAAAACAGCAATGCTTATTTCAACAGCATATGTAACAGGAAAACCAATTATTACATCTACAATGAATACTAAAAACAGTCTTTTAGATATGGCAGAAAGAATGGGCATATCAGCTAATATAGAGGTTTATACGATAAATGAATGGTTAGAATACCATAGACTGTATAAGCAAAGTAATGAAATACTTGTAGATAACGTAGAATTAATACTTGGAGATGTTTTATCAAAGTTTCTTAATGCCAATGTTATAGCAGGAACAATGACAGTTCCAATGGATAATATAAAAGATGATACAAAAGAAAATGGTAGAAAACATGGTTATTGGTACGCATTAGATGAATGCGCAAATGAAGGTGTATATTGCTCAGTTTGTAATAAAAAAGTATATAAGCTGAATTATGCGAACCAGAAGTTGAAATCAAAATATTGCCCTAATTGTGGAGCAATTATGGATGGAAAAGAGACTGCTGAGACTGGTAAAAATGATGATAGACCACAATGCTGCATAGACCATGATAAATACTTTTCGACATGTGACACTTGTGAGTTTTGAGAATAATATACTGGAGGTGAAATTATGTATCAGAATTGTTGTAAGAAATGTGGAAGCATTTCACTACATACAGAAGTAAAAGGTAATAATACAGGACTTTATTGTGATGATTGCGGTGCTTTTCAGAAATGGCTTGGAAAAGATGAATTGAGAGCCTTTGAATATGCGAATAAATCAAGAGGTTTGAGGGCGACTGCAAAACTATATGATGAAGAGTTTGTCAATAATGAAGTAAGTGAAAGACTTAACAGGTTTATAGATGGTATTGATGAAGCTATTGATAGCGTATACGACAATCCAACGACAGAACACGACAAACTTATCTATAATAACGCATATGCTTTTGCTTTAGAAAAATGTAAAACAGGTATCCAGAATATCATTAAAGGTAGAGAATTTAATGATTCAGGAAAAGAATAGGAAGGTGAAAACATAATGGGAATGTATACAGAGATTAATGTGTGTTTTGATTTGCTAAGAGATACACCAAAAGACATCGTAGATATTTTACATTATCTTATAGATAGAACAGACATTCCTTCTATACTGCCAGAACATAAATTTTTCAAGTGTTATAGATGGGACATGGTAGCTTGTTGCGATAGTTATTATTTCGATGGCTCAACTAACAGTGAAATGGTGTTTGATGATATTTCTAAGACGTGGAAAATTAATATCAGAGCTAATTTGAAAAATTATGATTCTGAAATAGAAGAGTTTTTAGATTGGTTAGAACCTTATATCGGAACAGAGGGCTTTATTGGATACATGAGATATGAAGAGTGGGAAGATCCAACACTGATTTATAATGATTTTGACAATGATAAAATTGTATTCAAAGGCGTAGAAACAGCAGAAGTTGAACAAATTTAAAGGAGAATATTAAACATGGAAATAATTTTAAGATTATTAGCAGAGAACCCAGAAAGTTTAGGAGAGGTAGCAAAGACATACATTACAAAGTACAAAGAGCCTGTATATGATGTTCTCAAGGAACTCATGATTATTGCAAAGGATTATTCTGAGAATACTGAGTATCCTGCAATTCAGGCGAGAACTAAGAAAAATATGTTTGATGCATATATAAATGTTGGATTTACAGAGGATCAGGCATTAGCACTTATGATTAATGACAACATTCAGCTTATGAAGAATATTCAGAAGTCACTTAATAATACTTTTGTAAAAAAGAGTAAGTAGTGGTTTCGCAGTAAACCAATCTTTCTTTGGGATTTTAAGACTATATATTGCGTTTTTGAAATTTAATAAGCACAATATATAGCATACACAAAATTTTATCTGTTACAATATTTTGTAGTCATGAGCAATTCGCTCAAAGTTTCATATAAAATAAGAGAATATACAAGTACGAAAGGAGATTGAGTTCCATGGATTAAAATTGCAATGCTCTGAGTAGTAAAATGAAGCAAGATAATTGGTGTTTATATAAACACACATGCCCTAATGGAAAAATATATTTTGGGATTACGAATAATTTAAAGAAAAGATGGAGTGCGATGGGTGAGCAATATCATTCTTGTAAAAGATTTTATTATGCAATAAGAAAATTTGGTTGGGTTAATATCAAACATGAAATTTTAATTGAAAATCTAACACAAGAAAAGGCGGGAGAATTAGAGAAAAAATACATAAAAGATAATCGTTCAACAAATCCAAAATATGGATACAATATGACTACTGGTGGATTTGGTTGTAACAGTATTAGCAGTTATACTGCTGTAGACCAATATGATTTAAATGGCAATTTTATTTGTACATATAAAACTTGTAGAGAAGCTGCACGTACTTTGGGATTAAAGAGTAGTTCTCAAATCTCTCATGCGTGTAGTGATGACTTAACACATAAAACCGTAAAAGGATATATATTTCGATATCATGGTGATAAGTTAGATTTGGATATACTTAATAAATCAATTTGGAAAACTATTTATAAAATTAATAATAAATATGAAATTGTAGAAGAATATAAAAGTATTGCATATGCTGCATCAAAAAATAAAGTATCTCCATCGTCAATATCAAAGGCGTGTAAAAATGGGTATCGCATAAGAGGGTTTTATTGGTGCTTAAAAGAAAATTATAACAACTTTAAACCCAATCCAATGCATAATGTTAGAAAAATTAGTCAATATACATTAGACAACAAGTATATACACACATATGAATCTATAAGTAATGCAAGTGAAAAAACGGGCGTAAATAGGACTTGTATAGGTATGTGTGCAAGAAAGAAATATAAGCAAGCAGGTGGTTACATATGGCGTTATACCGATGAAGTAGAGAATAATACATTAGAAATAGTATAAAGCACATAAAATTTTTTCTTTTGAAAATTTTTAATCATATCTAAGTCATTCGGCTATGGGAATCCCAATAAATAAGAGAATATTACAGTGTAACTAATAAAAATATTACATATAAAGGAGATTTTAAATGAAGAACACAAATTGGAAAGTGCCATTAATTATTGGCGTAGGAGTATTAGCAGTTATTTTGATGATTGTATTTGGCGTACAGAGTTCGCAGAATAAAGCTATTGCACTTGAGGAGCAGGTAAATACAGCGTCATCAGATATCAAGGTACAGGAAAAGAGAAGAGTTGACCTTGTATATAACCTTGCTGATTGCGTAAAACAGTATGATAAACATGAAGCTGATACATTGACAGCAGTTGCAGATGGTCGTGGATCAACAGGAGATATTGAGAATGTAACAACAGCTATTACAGCAGTTGCAGAAGCATATCCTGAGCTGAAGTCCAATGAGAACTATAAGACTCTTATGAATGAGTTATCTATGACAGAGAATATGATTGCAGAGTATCGCAGCAATTACAATAAACAGATTAAGGAATATAAGCGATATGTGAGAAAGTTCCCTACAAGACAGTTTCTTGGATTGCTTGGATATGAAGTGCAGGAATATGAGTATTTGGATTACAACGCACCCGTTGATGCTCCACAGGATTTATTTAAAGAGGATTAGTCTATGAGATATGGTAGAAAAGGTTTTGATTTTGGCGATTTTGAAATAACAAAACGTGAAATCTTGGCTAGTATTTCTATCATTGCAGTTATGATTCTGTTTGGTATTCTGATTTCTTCCAAGATTTCAGAACACCAAATGGATAAAAATGAAATTTATAACAAGGCTGTTAAGATAGAAAGTCAAGAAATGTTCCAATATGGAATGGATACAAATGTTGGTAATGCGTTTGTATATGGTGATTTGAAAGCAGTTGATACAGTTACATATCCTGAAATTGGTGGAGAATATATGTATGTAGAAAAAATCAAAGAGAGATATACAATGCATACAAGAACTGTTACTCATACCGATGGCAAAGGACATTCGTATACTACAACAGAAACATATTGGACTTGGGATAAAGTCGGAAGTGAAGATATTAAGTGCAAAGAAATATCGTTTTGTGGAGTGAATTTCGCAAGTAATAAGATTGATTTGCCAGGTACTGATTATATTGACACTATCAAGGAATCAAGTCATGTAAGGTATAAGTATTATGGTGTTGGTACTGAATATAAAGGAACAATTTTTACAGATTTGAGAGATAAAACCATCTCTGATAACACATCATTTTATAATAATTCAACTATTGATGAGACGATAGAAAGGTTAGAATCTGATTTTCCAATTATTATTTTCTGGATCTTTTGGGTTATTTTAATCGGTGGAATGGTATTTGGGTTCTTCTATTTGGATAATAGATGGTTAGATTAGAAGGAAATTTTCCTTTCCTTTGAACAGATTGGAGGTGTAAGTGATGTGTAATTTTTGTGAAGAGGGACAAAAGATTAGCTGGGAAAGTAATAGAGATATTTGTCAAATAGGAAATTTTTCTATTGATAGACATTATTATAATAACACATTATTTGCTGATAGTTCAGGTGGTGAATATGCATCGGCAATGTTAAAAATAAAATTTTGTCCGTTATGTGGTAAAAATTTAGAGGAATAGCGATATGAAGGGAAATATAGAGGTTGCGACATAGAGTAGAACGAGGTGATTGATATTTCAGAGTTACATGATACTTTTGAAAAAATAAGTGATGCTACAAAAGTCTTAATAGTTGGTAAACAGATAGATGCCATAGGAAAAATGATAAGTGCAATAGCAGAAGCTCAAATACAAAATGAACTTGAACAAAAATATAAAGACTTAGGCATACAGGTACAAGAAGATCCAGTTGCAAAGCTTCTTGAAACAATTAATGAAATGCATTTTGGTGATAATTTTCCTATTGAATGCCTTGAACCTCCAAAACAAGATATATCTACTCTTAAGAAGAGAATAAAGTATTGTAAGAATCCTATGGAGAAAAAGAAATTAGAGCAGGAATTAAATGCTTTATATAAGGAGCATAAAAGAAATAGGAGAACTGTATCATGAAGCTGATTAACAAATATGCAAATTCAAGATATCCAAAAATGAATGAATATTATTGTGAAATCACAGCAGAGCTAGATAAACTTGCTGGACTTGATCCTAATGGACATTGGAAACATTATATGCTTTGTGATTATGAGGATGGTTGTTTGCCTATCAGAATTCCAGGTGGAACACTTGGAAGTATTAAATATGATGAGAATAAAGTGATTACAAAAATTCATGTTTGCACTGATTATGTCGTGAAAACTTATCCTGATGATGTAAATGAACAGCTTCAGAAGTTTATTGGTCAGAAGATAGAAATTGGAGAATAAATACATGACGCAATTACCAAAAACAAATTGTAGTATTCCAATGCCAAAAGTTGTAGCTTATCGTAATCCAAGAGTTATTGCAAGGATTAAGTTATGTGGTGGTGCTGTAACGATTAATATTAATGAAGCAATGGCATGGAAGAAACCAACTGATGATCAGATTAAAAATTTACATGATTTATTCTGTATTGATGTTGAAGTATTAGATGGAGAATAACAGTATGAAAGGTAAATATAAAGGCTGTGACATAGAAGTAGGACTAGATAGCTTAGGTTTCTTAACCTTTGCAGTGTTCGATAATGGATACGAAGTGACAAGTGGATTTTCTGATAGTAGTGATTCTGTAAGAGATTATTTTAATTATATGAAAAGTGTAGTAGATGACTATAAAGAGCATCCAGAAGATTATGAATAGGAAAATAACCATATGGTAGATAGACAGACTAAAACTATACAATGGACAATAAATCTTCCAATGGACTTTCCTTCGGATTGGGATAACGACATGATTGAATTTTATCTTAATGAATCAAGCTGGTGTTGTAGTAATCTCATTAGTGAACTTGAAAAGTATGATGAGAAAAATGACTGTATTTGTGGAATATGTGAAGCAAAAGTAGCCGAGAAGATAGGAGGTGTAAAATGAAAAAGTATTATAGACAAGCAATCGCATTTCTTTTGGTATGGTTCTGTAGTGGTGTAACGATGTATTCATATCAAGCAGAAAATAAAATACTTGGAATCATTTTTACACTTTTAAGTTTTTTATATTGGTTCATTATAGACAAAGATGAATAGGAGAATAAGTACATGAGAACTGAAAATATAGAAGTAACATTTAAAATTCCAATTCCAGTTGATAAACCTGATTTGAATGGTGTCATATATTCCAAAGAAGCAATTAGAAATGCCTATAAAAATGTAAAGAATATTCCAATTGAAATACCATGTAGTGATGGTCAGTTTCTTCCTATTGGAGCAACGCAAGAAGTTGAATTGATTGAAGATGAAAATGGTATGTATATTACAGGCGTTGGTCTTGTTTGGCATGGTGGTACAGAAGAAAGTGTTGAGATGGTTGATAATAAAGTTACAAGTTTTCATGTAAGTGGAATTGGGATTTCTAAAGATTAGGAGAATAACTATATGCCAATAGGTGATGGAAGAAAAACATATTCAGACAGTACATTAAAGTCTATGACGAAAGATGAACTGGTTGATATTATTCGTTGCTTAGAAAGTAATCTTAGAAATGCTCATGAGACAAATGATATTCAGTATGAGAATTGTAAGAGGTTGCTAAGTGAAAATGGGATAATTCAAGGTGGATATAAGAAGAAAATTGATGAACAGACAGAGGCTTGGATTAAAGCAGGATTGACGTTATCAGAAGCAGACAAAGAAGAATTGATGAGAATGTCGCAGTTAAGAGAATAAGTAATTGTAAACAATAATTTTATATTATAGGAGGAAATAAATATGATGAACAATTTTTTAAACGGTATGTTTGGCAAGGTAGGAAGTGGAATGTGTAGACTTTCTATGAATGGTGGAATTGCAGTTAAGACAAATGGTGGTTATAAGACATATAACATCAAGACTGGCAAGCTCACAAACTGTAGTAACTTTGTATTTGATATTGGAGAGGAATTCTTCTTTATTATTCCAACTAATAAGGTAGAGAAGGGTGACATCATTCTTGTAAATGGCAAGCCAAGATGTGTTATTGAAGCTGATAAAACAAAGATCACAGTAATCAATTATGAGGACTCAACAATCGAAACTGTACTTCCTGAAAGGCATGTATTTATGGGTAATACATATTTTTATGGCAAGATTGTTTCAATGTTTGGTAGTGACATTATCAAGGGTAAGAAAGGCACAAACAATATCTTAAAGTATATGATGCTTTCTCAGATGATGAAAGGTGACAATGGCTCTACTGGTATGATGAATGGAAATGGTGGAATGAGTTCTATGTTACCATTTATGATGATGGGTGGAAATATGGGTGACATGTTTGACGGAATGTTCGACTTTGATATGAGTGGCAATGATGACGATGATACAGAAGTAGATGAAGAGGAGGAAGCATAATATGGGATGTGGTTCATGGACAAGAGATAGTTATGTAAGTTATTCAACAACAAAAGGTATGAGTGTTTCAACGGATGGTATGATTAGAGGTTCTTATTCTAATCAGGATATGTTTAAGGCAAAAAATATTGATTCTGCACTTGATCCTAAGAATGTTATTAGAGAGTGCTGTGATACAGAGGAGCATCCAAACACAATTCCTGTCATTCTTGCTTTAGACGTTACTGGGAGCATGGGAGAGGCTGCTGTTGAGGTAGCAAAGAAGTTGAATGTAATTATGACTAAGTTATATGAAAAGGTTACAGATGTTGAGTTCCTTATCATGGGTATTGGTGATTTAGCTTGTGATAGCTGTCCAATCCAGGCATCACAGTTTGAGTCTGATATTCGTATTGCTGAACAGCTTGACAAGATTTATTTCGAGTTTGGCGGTGGTGGAAACAGTTACGAATCCTACACAGCAGCATGGTATTTCGGCTCTCGTCACACAAAGCTTGATTGCTTAAACCGTGGAAGAAAAGGAATTATTATTACAATGGGTGATGAGCAGTTAAATCCATATCTTCCATTAAAAGGTTATAGAAGTGGCTTAATTGAAGCAACAGGTGATAATCTTCAGGCAGATGTGGAGACAAAAGATTTATATAATGAAGCTTCTCAGAAGTTTAACATCTATCATTTAGATGTTGTTCATCGTCATAGATGGGATGAGGATGAGATTGAAAAGTCTTATAAGAAGTATCTTGATGATACTCATTTTAGAAGAGTAAATATGGACAGTATTACAAATGAGATTGTAGATATTATTGTTAATGAAGCAGAGAATAATGTAACAGATACAGTTGCTACACCTTCTAACTCGGAAGGAATTACTTGGTAGGATAGGAGATTTAAAAGATGAAAGACATTAAGATTGTATGTGGATCGAATTGGGGAGACGAAGGAAAAGGTTTAATGACAGATTATTTCTCACAGAAACCTAATAGTATTGTTGTTTGTTCAAATGGTGGTGCTCAGAGAGGACATACCGTAACAACGCCTGATGGAATCAGACATGTCTTTCATCATTTTGGATCTGGAACATTCAATTATGCAAGTACATATTTATCTGAGGATTTTATTGTTAATCCAATTATTTTTAAGCAGGAATATGATGAATTGATGAAATTAGGATATGTCCCGAATGTTTATATTAATCAAGATTGTATGTTGACTACACCTTTTGATATGATGGCAAATCAGATTATAGAGGAGAATCGTGGGAAAAATAAACATGGTAGTTGTGGATTAGGAATTTTTGAAACTATCAAAAGATACAAAGCTGGTGTAACTAATGTAGATAATCATATCAGGGAATATTACTTAGAACAATTTGAAAGAGAGAATATTATATTAACAGATGAATGGTCAAGAATATTCTTTGATAATGGTATATTTGAACACTTTTTAGATGATTGGGATTTTATAAATAATCACTCATTGGCTATATCAGATAATTATTTCTTAAATCAGTTTGACAATATTGTATTTGAAGCTGCACAAGGTTTATTGCTTGATCAAAATAATACCGAATATTTTCCACATCTAACACCGTCTAATACAGGTATAGAAAATCCCAAGAGAATAATTGAAAACGTTGAATGGAATGATGAGATAAATATTGAAACTTGTTATGTATCTCGTACTTATTTAACAAGACATGGTGCTGGTAAATTCCCATCTGAATGTAATAAGAGATTTATCAATGAGTATATGTTTGATAAAACAAATGTACCAAATCCATTCCAGGATACATTGAGATATGGAACACTTGATTTGAGAGAATTGTATAGTAGATGTTCCGATGATGTAGGAAATTTTGGAGACGAAAAATCAATCGCCATTACACATTGTAATGAATATGATTGGGATAATGATAAGTTAATTGAGTTATTCAAGGATTGGAACATTTATTACTCAGATGGCGAAACACATAATGATGTGAACTAAGAACAAGAAAGATTCGTTTCTTGTGAAATTTGAAAAGAGAATATAGAGTAGGAGGTAAAATTAAATGCATTATTGCGTTCATTTACTCACAAAAGAATTACCAAGTGAGAATAAAATTGCAGCAATTATGAACCCATATAATTCAGAACTTGTATATGGCTCAGATGAAGAAGATAAACAGATTGATTATCCAGTTTTTACATGGGATTACTATCGAATCGGTGGAAGGTATAAGGCTGAATTAAAACTAAAAGTAGATGAAGAAGGATCTGCAAATAGTGAATATTATAATTGGGGTTATTATGACAGACAAGATAGAAACGGCAGATTGTTTTGGTCAAGCCTTTTATCAACATTGAAAGAGAATATTACACCTGAATGGATGTATCATGAGGAAGATTGGTTTATGAATATGGGGTTTGGCGATGGCTATATTCTTGTTGATGGAGCAAAACAAAGCGATGTTTTAAATATTAATAAGCTTGGATGTTACATATGTATTCTTCCTGATGGTTCAGCTATTGCAAGAGATTCATGGAATGGTAAAGATATTATCAAAGATGAAAAATTCGATGAAAAATATAAGCAGGCTATAACAGATAATATGGATGGATTTATTACAGTGCTTGATATCCATGATTGAGGATTAATATATTTTATTTTGGAAGATAGGAGTGATATAAACGAGAGTATATAAAGACAAACAGTATCTTATTTTCGATTACGAAGATGGGCGTACTGTGAAATATGATTTTGCAACAAAGACTGCAATTGGAATCAAAGGTAAGCCTGTAAAAAATCTATGCAGTCAGTTGAGTGGTTTTACATTAAATGAATTGTTTGATTGTTGTGATGATGAAAAAAATGCAAAGTTTTTACGATTTATTAGAAATTCAGAAACATACTCATATTCAATAAGCAACATAGGAACAATTCTTGATAGAGTTCCAAGATATGATAGATTTGAACAAATTTTCTCAGCAGGATTTGATGACATTATCAAAGATGGTTATCGGTTCAAGTATTCTATAAATGAGATTCCAAAATCTCTAATCAAATTATGTCGTAAATATCCCATTAAATTATCCAATAATACTGTTAAGTATTATAAAGAAAATCAAGATGCACATTACATAGCTTATAACTTGGATTATCTAAGTTTAGATTCTGATGATATTTATATCGTTTGGAATACAGAAACATGGGATAGAGTTGATGGTGCTTGTATTTATTATTCATTTTTCAATAAATTAGTGAATGAATTTGGATATAATGCAAAGGATTTATGGCTGTATCTGGATAGAATTAAGACATTTGAAGCAGTTGAAGATATGGGTTTCTTAATTCGTGAATTGTACGACTATGCTGATATGATGAATCAGCTTAGTCCAAAGTATGACAAGTATCCAAGACATTTTCTTACTACACATAGAATTGCTTGTAGAAATTACAATCGAATGAAGAAAGAGTTCTCAGAAGAGTTATTTAAAAAGAGAATAAATAAACAGTACGAATGCTCTTTTGGTGATTACATATTCATTTATCCAGATTCTACACAGGACATAAAGGATGAGGCTGCCTCACAAAACAACTGCGTAGCTTCATACATAGATAAGGTTATTGACGGTAAGTGCCACATTCTTTTCTTGAGAAAGAAGAATAAACCAGATGAGAGTTTGGTAACGATTGAAGTAAGAAATAATCATATCGTACAGGCTAGACGAAGATTTAATGATGACGTAACAGCAGAGGATCAGAAAGCTATTGATGCATTTAACAAAAAATTTGCGAATAAGGAGGATAAAGCAGCATGATTAAAGGTGATCGAATTAAATTAATTAAGAAAATGGGAGTGTTTGATAACATCGGTGAGATTTGTGAAGTAACTGATATTCAGGAAGGTGGAGTAATCTGCTTTAAGTTTGGTGGTTGCCATCTTGGTTGTATGTCATATGACGAGTATGAAAAGTATTTTGAAAAGGTTGAAGAACCTGTAAAGAGAACTTGGAGTGAGTGGAGCGATTATCACATTTTGCATTTAACAGACTTACTTGGTATCCCTAAAAACTTGAATTGGCAGTACAGATATAATGGAAAGAAAATTCAGGTTAGAAGTGGTACATTTAAAGTGGAAACCACATGTTATAAGGATGATACTTTTGACCTTAATAAAGGATTGAACTTAGCCAAGAAAAGATTAATTGTAAAATACCTTGATAATCAGGTTAAGTCGATTGCAAAGGCGATGTAAGAGGAGAATAAATATATGAACACAAAAATTATTAGTGCATTTCCTGCTTGTGGTAAAACATATGCTTTTAAAAAACTAAATGAGAAAGGTTACAAGATTCTCGACAGCGATAGTAGTCAGTTTAGTTGGTGTTATGATTATAATCCAGTTAATTCAGATAAAATTGAAAGGTATCGCAATCCTGAATTTACAAAGAATTATATCCAGCACATTAAAGACAATATTGGGAAAGTTGATTATATCTTTGTAAGCAGCCATAAAGAAGTTAGAGACGCTTTGATTGAGAATGGAATTTATTTTACATTAGTTTATCCTGGCAGAAAGATGAAAGCTGAATGGGTTGGTAGATGCTTCTTGTGTGGAAGTGGCGAAGAGTTCTGTCAGCTCATTGCAGACAATTGGGATAAATGGATTGATGAAATGGAAGAAGTAGAAGATTGTGATAGATATATTCTTGGTGAAGACGACTCGATTGATCCAGATGACTTAGATAGATATTACTACTTAGGAGAATTAATTGAAAAAGGATTGATTTAAAGAACGAATAACAATATATAGGAAGTATTCTGAAAGAGTAATCAATCAGGAAAAGAAAGGAGAGAATAACGGAATGAACAGTAGCATTTTTGTTCCTAAAACGATAAATGTTGGATATCAAAATCGTTCAGGAACTTACACAGGAAAACTTGCCTATGTCATTTACTATGACGAAAAAGGCAAACTGCGAAAAGAAGCATCATGGAATAGTTGGCGTGATGATAAAATTCCAAATGATGAATTTGAGAATGTTCCAACAGAAGGATTTGTACTAAATAAGAAAGCTGGCGATTACTCTACAGGATGGGATCACAGACATGCTTATTGTAGAGTATATGATCCAAGGGGATTTGAGTTTGAAATTACCATTGAAAATTTATTATACATTCTCGAAAATGCGAATTGTATCAAAGGTAAGGGACTTGAAGGAGAATTTATATATGGATGGGACGGTAAGGATTTAGTTCTTATGCCAGTTGAGTCGCCTGATTATAAACAGATTGCAGCTTATAATAAGATTGTACATAACAATGAATCTATTAAGACAAGAGACTTGATTCTTGGTGCAACATATCTTACAAAAGAAAATACCGAATGGATTTATATGGGACGTTTTGAAACATACGGTTATGGTTATGAATTTATACAGGATGGTAAAATTGTAAGAACCAAGTCCTACAAAGACATCCCAAATGAACCAACTCGTTTTGGATATTATAGCAAGATTTCTTATAAAGGAATTAATAACCTTCCATATGGTAAAATGCATTGGTTTGCAAGATTAAGCGATGGAAAGTATGAATTTGAGCAATTCAAAAGTGTTTCCAAAAACAAACTTATTAGTTGTCTCGATGATAAATGCACTTCTAAATATTCTGAAATTTATGATTCAATGGAATCATCTTATCAATTCTCCCTATAGATGATAGCAAGGATAAAATTGTAAATATCTCATTTGAAGATTTTTATGAAAAAGCAATTAATACATATGCTGATGATGATATAACAAGAAAATATATCAATGTTCGCTTTATGGTAAACAACGATGGAGAATATATTAAATATGAAATGACAACGCCATATAGGTCAGAAGATAACGGCAAATATACTGTTTATAAATATAGTGCCAAGAATATCTATCATGGAGATAAGGAAGCAATTGATATTTTCCCGACAGAAGAAAGAGAAGTGGAAGTACGTTATGGTCAAAAAGAAATTCAGACGCATATGCTCCCAGTTTCTATTGAAACAGTTTTTGAAAAGTTAAAACCAGTATGTAAGCAGAAATATTTAGCAAATGGTAGAGAATATAAAAAGGAGTACGAGTTTAATGAGTAAAAACGATGACAGAATTTTAGAATTAAAGAAACAGATTGAGACGAAGAAGAAATCAATTTCTGAGAAGAAAATCAGATTTATTCCTGAAACAAATTGTGTTCTTAATATGGATGGAATGACAATTAATCTCAATGTGTGTTCAGACGATGCATTATTATTACTTTTGATTAGATTGAATTCATATTTAATGTCTGCAAAGGATCTTAATATGGTTGATTTTGAAATTTCAGGATACAGTGTGACAGCATGGATTAAGGATATTAAGAGTAAGTTAGAGGTATCTGGTCTGAAGAAAGAAGAGTCTGATTTGAAGAAAATGGAGAGTAAGTTGGACAAGTTGCTTTCTGATGATAAGAAAACAGAGCTGGAAATTGATGAGATTGCTGCTTTATTGAAGTAAAGAATTGGAGAAAATGTTGGAGAAAGAAATAATATATATTGCAGATTTAGATCAAGATGTTGATGATGTTGTTGCAGCACATTATCTTCATAACGAAGGTGTATTGAAATGTGTTGTATGTGATCCATATCCAAAATCAGAAGATGGATTGAAAAGGAAAGATATTCTTGAAAGTTTGGGCGTTCAAGTATTAAAGAAAATGCCACCAATTGCAAAAAAGGTAACAGCATCCAATCTAATTGTAAAATTGCAAATCTGAAATATGATGAAATGCATTTGTCTTGTAATATCACAAAATTAAAAGATAATGGAGAAGAAATCTTTACAGATAAAAGATTAGCATATCGAATAGTTGATCCGACTTAATCAAGTCAAAAATTCCAAAAATCAAAACTGAACAGAGAATATTTAAATGGGTGGAAGAACAGCATACCCTTGGGCTTGTGCGCTCAAAAATCACTGATTATACATAGATGCTTATATAAATTAACTTCTGTGTTCCGTCCTTTTGGGCGTTTAGATAGATTGTTTTATTAACAATATTTACATAAATTTTTTAATTTTAAGGAGGACATTTTTAAATGGCAGAGACAACAACAAAGGAAACAAATTTAAGACAGGCAAATGCAAAGGCAACAGCAGTAGGTGTGGTTAGTGAGAAGGATCTGAAGATTGTAACAGAGGATGGAAAGAATAAGGTAACAGGTCATATTACAGTTAAGACTTCTGATGTTAATTTCGTTAAGTACAACGTCAATGTAAATGAGAAGACTAAGACTGGTACTGACAATAAGACTTATGCAGGTATTCAGACAGTAATGAATGAGTACAAATCTATTGCAGAAGTTGGTGAGGAAGAGGCTACAAAGGTTAGAGTCACTGGTGATATTAGCCCATTTACAGGCAAGAACGGTGAGAAGATTGTATCTTACAAGAGCAATTTCTTTAATAGATTAAAGGCTGATGAAGAGTTTGAGCCACATGCAGAGTTCGCAGTAGAGGTATTTATTTCGGATATTAGTCCTGAACTTGATAACGAGGGAGTAGAAACAGGAAGACTTGCGGTGAGTGGCTGGATGCCTACATATAACGGAATTGAGCCAATTGATCTTGTAGCAGAGGGTGAAGTAGCACAGGCAGTTGATTCTGGTTTTGAAGTAGGACAGACAGTAGAGTTCTATGGAGACATTATTAATAACAGAATTGAGACTGTTACAGAGATTCCAGTTAAGATTGGTAAGCCAAGAAGAAAGGTAAAAGTAGATTACAAGAGCGATCTTATTATTACTGGTGCTTCTGAGCCTTATGAAGAGGGTATCACACCAGAAGTTCCATATGTTGCTGATACAATTAAAGCTGCAATTCAGGAAAGAGCAAATCGTCTTGAAGAAGCAAAAGCTAAAGCTCAGAGTGGTGCAAAGGCATCTACTGCAAAGCCAAGTGGCGCAGCACACGGTAGAAGTTTAGGTTTCTAATCTAACTTTGTTGTAGGTACGAATGAAATAGTTTGAAACATGTACCATTTTTATTAAGAAAATATTTTTAAAAATAAAGGAGAATTACATGAACGAATTAGATATTTTTAATCCACAGGTCAGCACAGTAGCAAAAGGTTTAGAGGGCAAGGTTATTCTTGTCTATGGTGGAAATAACTTAGGAAAGACTAAACAGGCAACTCGTATGAAGAAGCCATTCTATCTTCCATTCGAGGCAGGTCTTAATGCCATTCCTGGTGTTCCATATTGTCCTATTACGAAGTGGTCTGACTTTATTAAGATTAACAAGCAGCTTACAGATCCTGCAACAGTAGAGAAGGCAAGAGAAATGTATTCAACAATTATCTTTGATGAGATTGAAGCGGCTGCAAATTACTGTCAGGAATTTATTTGCCAGAAGTATAAAGCTCCTTCAATCGGAGAAGGAAACGGTGGATATGGACTTTGGAAAGAGTATGAGACTGAGTTCTGGAAGCAGATTAACAAATTACTTGGTGCTGGATATTGCTGTTACTTTATTGCACATGCACAGGAGAAGGATGGATACATTTCACCAAAGGCTGATAAGAGAGCGTTAGCACCTATCATCAATAATACAGACTTATGTGTTTATGTTCGTTCTAACGGTGTTGATAAAGACGGTAAGGTTGTTAAGTCTTCTGGTTTCTTAGCACAGACAGATGAGTTTTTTGCTCGTTCTCGTTTCGATTATCTTCCTACTACTTATATTGAGGAGTTCACTGCTGAAGCTCTTGAAGATGTAATTATTAAGGCTATTGAGATTCAGGAGAGAGAAGAAGGAATCACAGCAGTTACATATGAGGAGCAGAAAGCACAGAGAACAGTTGATGTTAAATCATATGATGACCTCATGGACGAGCTACAGAAACTTGGAGAAAAGCTTGCTGATAATGGATATCTTGAGGATTTACAGACAATCGTTGCAAATCAGTTAGGCGAAGGCAAGAAGGCTAGTGATCTGAAGAAAGGTCAGGAACAGCTTATTGAAGCAATCATTTATGATATTGAGAGTTTCATTGAGGAGAATAACTTATAAGAGGTTGATACATGGCAGCTCGAAGAAAATGCGTAATATGCAATGAGCCAATTGTAGATGAGGATGGCGTTCCATACAAGGGACGCTATGCTCATAAAAAATGTTTTAATATTGCAATCAAGACATTACAGAAAGACAAAACTGAACAGATAGATAAGGTTGCTACAAAGAAAAAAGTTGGTAGAAAGGCTAGACCTCAAGCCGAATTAAAAGAAGCATTATCCGAAGAGGAATATACAAAAAAGCAACAATATTATAAGTATTTAAGAAGGCTCATCGAAGGAGAAGAATTAAGTACAAAAGTATATGCCTTAACAGAAGATTATATCAAGCGTTATGGATTTACATATGAAAGCATGTATAAGACTCTGGTTTATCTGCATGAAATCATTGAAAAGGATTTAACTGGTGATGTAATTGGAATTGTTCCATATTATCACACAGAAGCAATGCAGTATTATGAGTCGGTTGATAAATTGGAAGAACATAATGAAAGTATGGATATTTCAAATATGTACAAAGAAAAGACCATTATCGTTCAACCTAAAAGGAGAAAAATAAAACAGATTGATATTCAGTCAATTGGGAAAGAGGTGAAATAATGGCACATGAAGGACTTGTAGATAAAAGAGCATATTTGAATACGATTGGTTGTTTAATACAAGATTCTTCCTTAATAGATGATATTGATAGACCATTAGATAGAACTGATTTTAATACAGAGAACTTCTATGAATTGCTATTTGTTGCAATTTACAATCTACATATGCAAGGTTGTACCACAATTGATGAGTTTAGTATAGATTCATATCTAAGCAATTACAAAGAACAGTATTCAATTTTTCAGGAGAATCAAGGTATAGAATATCTTTCAAATGCAAGAGATATGGCTACCATTGAGAACTATGATTATTATTATCACAGATTAAGAAAATACGCATTGCTTAGATATTATGAGCAAAAAGGTCTTGATACAAGATTTATTTTTGACAGTACCATTGCAGATACCTCAAAGATGGAAGCTGAACAAATTAAGTTTGACAATTATACTGAGCAAGACATTATTGAAATGGTTGAAGCAACATTTGTTATTAATCCCAATATGAAATATTGTACCAATACACTAAGTACAGATGTTCAAGCTGGTGACGGCATGACAGATTTGGTAAATGAATTGATGGAAGTTCCTGATGTTGGTTTAGCTTTGAATAACGAGGGATTGAACACTGTATCAAGAGGTGCGAGATTAGGATGTTTATTTATGAGATCGTGCCCTCAAGGTGGCGGTAAAACTCGTATGGCTGCTGGTGATGCTTGTAAAATTGCAGTTCCGTATTTTTATGATGTTGTATCAAAGCAGTATGTGTATACAGGAAATTGTGAGCCGACTACTATTTTCTCAACTGAGATGCCAGTAGATGAAATACAGACATTATTAATTGCAGCCGTTAGTAAAGTAAATGAGGAACATATTCTATATGGTACATATGAGCAAGGAGAATTAGAAAGAGTTCAACAAGCCATTTCTTATATCGAATCTAGTCCATTATATATCGTACACATTCCTGATTTTTCCATTGAAGATATTAAGAATCAAATAAAGAAATATAATAGAGAGTTTTCTGTTAGATATTTTTTCTTTGACTATATTCATACCTCATTACGTTTAATGGCAGAAGTAAATAGTAAATCTGGAATGGGATTGAAAGAGCATCAGTTATTATTGGTATTTGCAACCGAATTAAAGACAATCGCTCAACAGTTGGATGTGTTTATTTATACTGCTTCTCAGTTAAATGGTGAAGCACAAAATGCACAGTATAAGGATCAGAACTTGTTAGCTGGTTCAAAAGCATTAGCGAATAAATTGGATATGGGTGTTATTTCAATGGCTCCCACCAAAGCAGAAAAAAAGAAAATCGAATCAGTGTTACATAAAATGGTTAATATGCCTGTGCCTAATATGTGTCATTGGGTATACAAAGTCAGACGAGGAAGATTAACACGAATCATTATTTGGACAAAAATTGATTTAGGTACTATGACGGAACAGTGTTTGTTTGTAACGAATTATGATTTCGAGTTAATTGATATGGACTTTACAAAGATTGAGCAGGTAGAAGAGAAGATTAAGGAACATTCTGTATTACTATCTCAAGTACCTGATAATCCGATTGATGAAGAACAGGAAGAAGAACCAACTGATAAGAAGAGTTGGGGAAATTGGTAAGTGAGGTGAGGGTATGTATTTAGACAAGGATGCAATTCTTAACTCACTTACAAAGGAAGATATAATAAAAATTGTTACTTATTTTGGCTCTAGTTATCCAAAAACAGATAGTAATGGTGATTTAATATTCCAGTCGGTATGTCACGGATCAGATTCGTGGAAATTGTATTATTATCATGAACCAAACGAGGATAAAGGGTACAAAGGAAGAACTTTTCATTGTTACTCTAAATGTTCAGATAGTTTTAACGTTGTTGAATTAGTAATTAGAGCCAATAGAGTAAAAGGAAAGACAGTTACATGGTATAAAGCGTTACATTTTATTGGGCAACTTACAGGAAAGTTGGCTGTTACAAGTGCTAATGAGATTGAGAAAGAAAAGAATCGTATCAATGATTTTGAATGGATCAATCGTTTGAAGTCAGTAAAAAAGAATAGGCGTGAAGTACCCACATTATCTGAAATTAGTGAAAATATCTTAGACACATTCTATTATGCACCTCATGAAGATTGGTTAAATGACAACATTTCTCGTGAAGCTTTGAGCAGGTATGAGATTGGTTATTATGGATTGACCAATCAAATCGTAATTCCACATCGAGACAAAGACAATCGGTTGGTTGGAATTAGAGGTCGTTATCTTGATGAATCTGATATCGAAAGAGTAGGAAAGTATGTTCCGCTTCAAATAAGTGGGAAGTTTCTTAGTCATCAATTGGGTTCAAATCTATATGGAATCAATGTTACCCAAAACAAAATTAAATCAATACGAAAAGCAATGCTACTTGAGTCAGAAAAAGGTTGTATGCAAAATTATTCATACTTTGGAGAAGATTCATTTGCAGTAGCAACATGTGGAAGTAATATCACTATCACTCAGCAAAAATTATTGTTGCAATATCTCAAATGTGAAGAAGTGATTGTGGCTTTTGATAGAGAATACCAGGATGCACATTCTTTTGAGGCAGAGATTTATTATAACAAACTTGTAAAAAAAGTAGCAGGATTAGTGCCATATTGCAAAGTTTGTTTGTTGCTAGATAGTGAGAATAGGTTGCCTTATAAAGCTAGTCCTACTGATATGGGGAAAGAAACATTGTTGGAATTATTAGATGAGAAGATTGTTATCACAATGGATGAAGTTAATAGAGTGTTGAAAGAATCAAAGAAGGAGAAGTAATTGCAAGAATTAAAAGATAGAGTAAGACCTGTAACTGATAAGGACAAAGGTTTACCTACATTTTCATATAGTAAAATTGAGGTTTTTAAAAATTGTCCTCTTCAGTATAAGTTTAAATATATGGATAAGAAGTATTCACAGGATACTTCAATTGCACTTGAGTTGGGTAGTCTGTGTCATTATGTTTTGGAACAGAAGGGCAGGATGATTGCTTCTGGTCAAGCAGTAGATTATGACAAGTTAAATAATATTCTACAGAATGGAGTGACCGAAACAGACGAAAAAACCAAAGAAGAATTATTAGGTGTAGCACAGCTAAGAAGAAAATATTTTGAAGTATGGCACGAAGCTGATAATGCGAGTGGTGCTTCATATGAAGAAAAAATAAAACTATTTGATAAAGTGTTACACGAAGAAATGGAAGATACTACTTGGCAACCTACATATTTTGAAAAACCTTTTGAATTTGTATGGGATAACAAAGTTATTTTAAAAGGTTTTATTGATCGAATTGATGTAAAAGATGGTCAGTATAGAACGGTTGATTATAAGACTTCCAAGAAAATATACGATCAAAGTAAATTGGCAACCTCATTACAGTTTGGAATTTATGCCCTTGCAATTTTAAACGAATTTGGTGAATTGCCTATTGAATCGCAGTATAGATTCATCCTTATAGACGATGAACAATATGCTCTTACAAAAGGATGGGAAAAACGTTTAATCAAAGCACTTGATAAAGTGTTTGGTGATATTGAAGCAAGTGAGAATAAAAATCTGTTTATTCCGAAGCCTACGCCATTATGTCATTGGTGCATGTTCTGCACAACAAATCCAGAAGCAACTATTTATAAAAATGAATGCGAATATTATTCAAAGTGGACACCAACTCAAAAGACATTTGAAGTCAATAAAAAGTGGAATGCTTTGGAGAATAATAGTACAGAGAAGAAAAGAAAGTTGGTATTTTAATGACAGAAGAAAAGTTGAAAATGATTGAGCCTATTTATGACTCGTTTGAAAATGAAGATATTAAAGATTTCTGTAAACTCTTGGTGTCAGAACTTCCTTTGTATTGGTGGGAAGTGCCTGCCTCGTCTACAGGTAAGTACCATCCTGCATATGCATTAGGCGATGGTGGATTGATGAGACACAGTATTGCAGTTGTACGATTCCTTAATTGGTTTTTCAGTCTTGAGCAGTATCAGAACAAATTCACTGACAGAGAAAGAGATTTATTAAGATGTGCTGGTTTAGTGCATGATGGCAGAAAATCAGGTGCAAGTGATGATGTAAAGGAAGTGTTTACAGTATTTGATCATCCGTTGTTAATGGCAGAAGCGGTTAGAAAGCACAAAGAAGATGCAGCTATTTCAGATAAAGAAATTGAACTGATTGCTAATGCGATTGAATCTCATATGGGGCAATGGACAACCTCAAACAAACCAAAAGATGCTGGAATTGTGCTTCCAAAACCATCAAATAAATATCAGGAGATTGTTCATTTGGCTGATTATCTTGCTTCACGAAAGCCGTTAGACATGGAGTTTGATGAGTGGAAGAAACCTAAGTTACCACCTTTAGATACTTATGTGTTGAATTTTGGTAAGTATAAGGATGAACATCTTGTGGAAGTAGCACAAAAGGATAAAGGATACATTGATTGGTTGAAAGAGAATTATGGAAGAGAACCAGTCAGAAGTTTATTAAAACAGTTATAAGAGGAGGATTTGAGTGAGTTTTTTTGGAGTACATAACCATAGTGCAGAGGGAAGTAATTTAAGACTTCGAGATTCTATAAATAAAGTGCCTGAAATGATTGAGTATGCTCACTCATTAGGTCATGCTGGAATTTGCTTTACGGAACACGAGTCTATCACTTCCTCTTTAGATGCACTTAAATACTATGATAGTCACAAGGATTTAGAAGGATGGGAGAATTTTAAAGTTGTTCTTGGTAATGAGATATATTTGTGTACAGAAGATGTAACTGCCGAGAATAAATTTAATAATAGATATCCTCATTTTATTTTAGTAGCATTAAATGCTCATGGGCATCAAGGCATTAGAGAATTAAGCACAAAAGCTTGGACTAAGAACTCTTTTATGCATGTCATGATGCGAGTTCCTACCTATTATAATGATCTTGAAGAAATGATGGCAAACTATAAAGGAGATATTATCGGAAGCTCGGCTTGTCTTGGAGGGGCTTTACCACATAGACTTTTACAATTTCAGGATTTAGAAAGAGCAAATCCAAAGGAATATGAAAAAATATGGCAATCTTGTAAAGATTGGATTGCATATATGAATGAGATATTTGGTGAAGGATACTTCTTTTTAGAGTTGCAACCTTCTCATATGATGGAGCAAATCTATGTCAATCACAAGTTAATTCAGTTATCAGAAGAGACAGATACACCATATATCATTACAACGGATGCTCATTATCTTAAAAAAGAAGATAGACAGATACATAAAATCTTTTTGGAATCTCAAGAGGGCGACAGAGAGGTGGATGATTTTTATTCTACTACTTATATTATGAGTGAAGATGAAATTCATGAGTATATGGACGAATACTATGGTCACGATGTAGTTCAAAAGGGATTAGACAATACAATGCTTATATATGGAAAAGCAGAGTATTACAAACTCACAAAAGATCTCGATATTCCGTACATTCCATTAAATATTTCTGAGCCAAACAAAGAGTTATATGAAAAGTTTAAGAATCAAATCCCTTTATTAAGTGAGTTTTATAATTCTGAATACGATTGTGATAGGCATTTAGTAAGAGATATTGTTGCTTACATTGACACAGATCCTTATTATCAAACAGATGAAGCTTATGAAAAAATAAACGAATGTCTTCATTATATAAAGGACTCATCCGAAAAAATGAAGGTTCGTTGGTCTAAATATCTTCTTCAGATTGCTATTGATGTACAGATTGCTTGGAGTGCAGGTACATTAGTAGGGGCTGGTCGAGGTTCTGGTGTAGGTTTCTGTCTATTAAATATTCTTGGTATCACACAGATCAATCCATTAAGAGAAAAAACAAAGACGTATCCTTGGAGATTCTTGAATCCAGAACGTGCTTCTGTTTTGGATATTGATATTGATATATGTGGTTCAAAGCGTGAAGCAGTTATTCAGGCTATGAAAGATACATATGGAGAAGATAGAGTTAGTAAAGTTATGACACTATCAACTGAAAAGAGTAGAAGTGCTATCTTAACAGCAGCTCGTGGTTTGAAGATTGATAATGATATAGCTCAGTATATTAGTTCATTGATTGTAGCCGATAGAGGTCAATTAAGAACTTTATCACAAATGTATTATGGTGATGATGATAACCCACCTGTACAAGAATTTGTTACAGAAATGAATAAATATCCTGAATTATGGGAAGCTGCACAGAAGATAGAAGGACTTGTCAATGGTGTAGGTTCACATGCAGGTGGAATTATCTTAGTTGATAGACCATTTACAGATACAACAGCACTTATGAAAACAAATTCAGGTGATGTTATTACGCAGTTTGATTTACATATGTGTGAAGATTGTTCTCTTATTAAGGTCGATCTGCTTTGTATTGATGCTTTGGATAAAATGCAAGCAGAGTTGGAACTGCTTTTGGAGAATAATGTAATAGAGTGGCAAGGTTCATTGAAAGCTACTTATGAAAAATATATTGGCGTATATACTTTGGAACGTAATGCTAAAGATATGTGGGAAATGCTTTGGAATCACAAAGTAATGTCATTCTTTCAGATGGAGAAAGAGAGTGGTGTACAGGCGGTTGCATTAGCAAAACCTGCTTCTGTCGATGAATTAGCAACCATTAACTCAGTATTGCGACTTATGGCACAGGAAAAAGGTGCTGAAACACCATTACAGAAATATGCTCGTTTTAGAGAAAATATCCAGTATTGGTACGATGAAATGACTGAATATGGTCTGACACAAGAAGAACAAGATATTCTGAAAGATATTATTGGAGTATCATTTGGTATCTGTGAAGCCCAGGAGTATTTGGTACTTTTAACAATGCATCCGAAGATTGGTGGTTTCTCACTAGCTTGGGGTGATAGGTTAAGAAAAGCGGTTGCAAAGAAGAAACCAAAAGAGTTCTTGCAATTACAAGAAGAGTTCTTTGCTAATGCGAAAGAGAAGAATTTATCAAAGAATTTAACGAACTATGTGTGGAATGTGCTTATTTGTACCCAGCGAGGGTATGGATTCAATAAAAGTCATACACTAGCCTACTCGATTATAGGTCTTCAAGAGCTGAATTTGTGTTATAAATACAGCCCGATTTACTGGCAGACAGCGAATTTAATTGTAGATTCTGGCGCAGTAGATGAAAATGCAGGTGATTCTACCAATTATGGAAAGATGGCAATAGCAATAGCGGCTGTTCAAAAAGAGAATGTTAAAGTAGAACTTCCACTTATCAACTCAGCAGACTTTGGTTTTAAAGCAGATGTTGAGAACAATCGTATCATTTTTGGATTAAAGGGTATCAATGGTATAGGCGATGATATTGTACAAGCAATTATTCAGAACAGACCATTTAATTCTATGGAAGATTTTGCTCGTAAAATGCTTGATACAAAGCTTATTACCAAGTCAAAAATGGTTCAATTAATTAAAGCTGGTTGCTTTACAGAATTGCACTCATCAGATAGAAAAGAAACAATGCGTTGGTATTTAAAAAACTATGCTTTTACTCCAAGTGACAAAATTACAATGCAACAGTTCGCAAAAATGACAGAATTGGGTATTATTCCTGAATCATTAGATTTAGCAAAACGTATGATTAATTTCAAAAAATATGTTTTAGATGATGAAGGATTGTATGAAAAGCATATAGATGAAGGAAAGAAAGTACCAAAAAGAGGATATCATGATGGTTATTATATTCTCGACAACAATTCTCAGCCTTTTTTCAAGGAACATTTCACAGAAGACTCAGTAGTTAAAATAAAAGGAGAATATTATATTGTATCAGAAAAATTGTTTACTAAAGAGGTTGATAAATACATTCAGCCATTAAAGGATTGGTTTGACAATACTGATACATTGAATCTCTATAATGAAGCTTTATTTAAAACTGTTTGGAATCAATATGCTGATGGTACATTACCTTCTTGGTCTATGCAAGCATTAAGTTTCTATGATGGTGAGCATGAATTGGAGAATATTAATGAAGAACTATATGGCATAGTTAATTTCTTCGATTTACCAGAAGAACCAGAACCTTACGATTATTACACTCGTTATATTGATGGTTCACCAAAGAAAATGCCTAAATTTAAGATTTCAAGAATAGCAGGAACAGTTATCAATGCTGATAATTTGTATTGTATGGTTACACTTCTTACAAAGTATGGTGCGGTACATGTGAAGTTTAATAAAGGTCACTATGCATTTTATAATAAACAAATTTCAGCAAAGCTTGATCCGAATAGTGATAAGAAGACTGTATTTGAAAGAAGCTGGTTAAGTAGAGGTTCAAAGATTGTTGTGGCAGGAATCAGAAGAGACGATAGCTTCAGACCAATGATTTACAAAGACACAATTTACCAGCATACGGTAAATAAAGTTCAAGAGATACATTTAGACGGTACATTGCTACTTCAATCTGAAAGAACAAAAGTTGATTAAAAGGAAAAGTGAGGACTAATGGCATCAGAAAATAGAATAAAAATTATATGTAGTGTAGAGACAATACGATTTTATAAAAATGAATTTGGAATTGCTGTTGTCTCAGTAGATAAGGTCAAAGAGGGCAAACCTAAGACCGATAAATTCAATCAAATCATAATCAAAGGTACAATGCCACAGTTGGTTGAAGGTAATCCGTATGTATTAGTGGCAGATTATGTAGAAGATCCTAAATGGGGAGGACAATACAATATCATATCAATCTATAGTGCCATTACCTTTAATGAGAATGACAAAGTTGGACAGAAGAAATTTTTGTCCACTTTGTTCACGCCACTTCAGATTGAAAATATGTATGATGCATTGGATGATCCATTTGATTCTTTGAAGAATAACAAGGCAGAAGATTTGGTAAAGGTCAGAGGTTGTGGACTAGACACGGCTGCACGATGGATTGAAAGATTTAATAGAAATATCCATTTAGCAAAAATCTTCTCAGAGTTGGAACAGTATAACCTTACGAACAATATGGTGAATAGACTAATGGAACGATATAATTCACCTGATTTAGTTGTTGAAAAGGTTAAAAATAATCCATATATCTTATGTAACGAAGTAAAAGGAATCGGTTGGAAAACGGCAGACAAAATAGCTCTTGATAGTGGAATGGAAAAATTTTGTTCTCAACGTATTAGTGCTTTTATTTACAAATACCTTGAAGATTCTGGTCAGGATGGTTGTTCATGGATTACACCTGATGAGTTAATGGGAGCAATTATTGATGAACTTGGCGAAGATGTTCCTGATATGAATATTACAGAAGCAATTCATGATATGGGGGATGAGTTGTGGTGGAATGAAGATAAGACACAGATTGGTCTTAGAAAATTCTACAATATTGAAGATAAAATTGCCAAAGAATTAATCCGATTAAGAGATGCAAAATCGGAGATTACATATGGTGATTGGGAAGATACAATCAAGCATGTTGAGCATAAGAATGGTTGGCAGTTTACAGAAGAACAGCGAATGGGTGTAAAAGAAGCACTTGAAAACAATGTAGTTGTTATTCATGGTGAAGCTGGAACAGGTAAGAGTTCATCCGTGTCTGCTTTTCTTGAAGCATTGAAAGATTATGTATATGTACAGTGTGCTTTATCTGGTCGTGCAAGTTCTCGAATGGCTGAAATCACAGGAGAAGAAGGATATACAATTCATAGATTACTTAAATATCCTTGTACTGATGATGGGGGGAAGAATGGTTTTACATATCATGATGAAAACCCATTGGATGTTGACATTGTAATCGTAGATGAGATTTCAATGGTTGATGCTTATCTTTTCTATTATCTTTTAAGAGCAATCCCTTCAGGTGCAAAGCTTATCTGTCTTGGAGATATGGGACAGTTAGAGTCAATTGGGTGTGGCAACATTGCGTTTGATATGATCAATTCTCCTGAGATTCCTACGGTATATCTTAGTCAAGTACATAGACAAGCAGCAGCATCAGCCATTGTTACAGAAGCAAGACGCATTCGTAAAGGAATACAGATTGTAGAAAAAGACTGGGTTGGTACAGAGACAAGAGGAGAATTGCAGGATTTATCATTAGATTGTTATTCAGATAAGAGTAATACTTTCTATAAAATAATGCAGAGATTTTCAGAAGCAATGAACACAGAGAACTTCAATGTTATGGAAACTCAGATACTTGTTCCCGTTAAAAAACAAGGTGATGCTTGCACTTATAACATCAATAATACGATTCAGGATTTATATAATCCAGAAGACGACAATAAAGAACAGATTGAGGTTGTATCACAGGGCAAAGTAACAATTCTTCGAGAAGGAGACAAAGTTATCAATACACAGAATACATACAAAACCAATCCACCTATCTTTAATGGTAATCTTGGTATTATTAAAAAGGTATTTCCAGAAGATAAAGCAGTGCTTATTTCATTTATGGGTATTGGAGAGGTATACGTAGAAGGAACACAAATTAATAGTATTGAACTTGGTTATGCGATTACAGTTCACAAATCTCAAGGTTCTCAGTTCGATCATGTTATTTTCGGCATTGATTTTTCATCATATTCCCTTTTAACAAGAGAATTATTATATACAGGAATTACAAGAGCAAAGAAAAAATGTGATTTGGTTGCTCAAACTGGTGCTTTGAGAATGGCTATCAGCAAAGAGGGCGTAAGTAAGAAACAGACTCACTTACAGCAGTGTTTATATGACACAGCTCATCCAAAGTTAGTATTTTAAGTGAATAATACAATAAAGAATTTCTGGAATGCCCATAAATAGGGCGTTTCAGAGACTCAAAAAGCCAAGGAAAGACGGATTTCTTATTAGTCATTCATTGGAAAAGAAAGGAGAGAATAAGTAAATGAAAATGCTTGTGTTTTATCGGTCAAGAGAATATACAAATGCAATTATATCTTCAACAAGGTATAAATTACAAAATATGGATATAGCAAAAGGTCTTGATGTTGATTTTATTAATTTAGATAAAAGAAATTACATTAAGGTATTAGCTCAAATGGGGGAATTGCCACGCTTTGTATATATTTGGTATGACGAAGAAAAGGTTACAGATTATATCAATGAAACATACCCATCAATAGAAGTCTTACATTTTGATGTGAAAAATTCAGTCGAAAAACACAATAGTGGTTTTTATGGATATACAACAAAAGAATATAAGTTAGCAGATTTAATACTTCAGAAATTCAAGGATAATCTTGTAAAGAAAACAATGTATCAGGTTGATTCTTTATATAAAATTTCAAAAATGGACATGGATGATATGGATATAGCTTGTTCAAAATATCATTCATTTGAGACAAGGGAGGAAGCAAAGCAATATTGTATTGACTGTCTTAAAAAGGAAATTGATACATTAGAAAATAGAATTGATATGTACCAAAACAATATTAAGTCTTGCAAAGCTGATTTGAAAAAGAAAAACACACTATTAAAGAAATACGATATTAAAGCAAATTAAACGACAGTTTCTTTGGAAGATTTGGAGGTTATATATGATGGACGATAGAGCAATTACAGAATATAAGCTAATTATAAAAATTTGTGACCAGAAAAAATGTGCAGAATATGATCCGTTTGGATTATGTTATGTAGACGATTGTATGAGTTGCCCAAATTCAAGAATAAAAATTATTCGTGAAGATGGAGTAGTAATGCGTGATGATTTTAAAGATAACAAAAATGTAAACGCAAAAGATAAATTGTGGTCTTATCAAAGAATGTTTGAAAGAGATGGTGTAGAACTATTTGAAAAAATGTACAATGTTAATTTTTCAAAATGGCAGAAGAAATATCTTTCAAAAATATTCAATAAGTTAAAGAGTAAAAAGAACAATTAATCGGTAGATTCTTGTGAAAATTAAGGAGGTAAAAATGAGAGTAGCATTAACAGGTCATAGACCTCAGAGACTAGGATTGCCAGATGATGAAACAGATGAAAAATGGATTCCAATTCAGCATTGGATTATAGATGAATTGAGTAATTTTATAAAGATTTGTAGAGATAATAATGAGCCACTTGATTTATATACAGGAATGGCTTCAGGAAGCGATATTGCATTTGCTATTACAGGAGTATCAATGCATTATATAAATAGTATTAAATTACATTGTATTCTTCCTTGTAAAAACTATAACTCATCACACAAATATTATAAATTTTTAAAATTGAAAGCAAGTGAATGGATTGAATTATCAGATGAATTCTATAAAGGTTGTGACAATGTGAGAGATCAATATATGGTTGATCATTGTGACGTACTTCTTGCAGTTTGGGATGGAATTAAATCAGGTGGTGTGTGGTCAACAATTCGTAAAGCACAGAAAGCAGGCAAGAAGATTATTTACTGTCCAAAAGAGATTTTAGAAGGAGAATAATATAATATGAAGATTTTAGCTTTAACAATTTTATTTATTTTGATGTTTTTCAGAATTAAAGGTACGCCAAGTGCATTAAGTAAAACATTATGGCGAAAGAAAATGATTAAGCAGCTCGCAAAAAATAAAGAGAATAATAATGGAGAGCCACTGAGCGATACACTACAAGGGGCTGCGATATTGATTATATTCTTTATGGATCTATTCTTAATCATCTTTTACATAGTATATTGATAAAATGCGAAGAAGAGTTTTAGGATACAAGTAAACCATTTTAGGTTTCGTGAAATTATAGCAAGGCGCAAAGAACTATCCATATCGGATATGGATAAAAAATAACTATCTGAATTGGATATGGGGAGGTGAATGTATGACAAAAACAGATAATATGGAATGGTATGTTTATTATGATGAGTTTAATCAGAATAAGATTGTGCCATTAAATATATTTAAGCACCATACATTTAATCAAGATGTCCTCAAATTACTTAAGTCGGATTTGACTAAAGAACAGTTTGAGGAAGAACTGGACAGAAAGTTACTTTATTCATTTTGGAGCAAATGTGAGTATGAGACAACTATTTACATAGCTTCGTGGGTTGGACAATCTAAGCCAATAAAAATAGATATTTACAGTCAAGTAAAACTTAATTGGAATAGATTTGTAGATTACTGTTGGACATTCAAGGAGGATTAATATGAATGAGAATTTAGTATACAAATTAACATATGAGACAATTGTTGATTCATTACCAGATTTCATAGATATGGAGAATGATGATAATACCAAGCGTAACTTCATAAGCTTTGTCGATGGTATAACTGAGATGGCAGGTAGTATGTTGAATTATTGTAATAATAAAGATACAAGCTTATTAAAGGAGAGATTTAAGGAGGATTAAGATTTGAAATTTGAGAATACAGAGGTATGGGGATTTGAGCACAGTCTCCGTGGGATGAGAAATCCAAAGAATAGCTGGAATAGAAGTGATAGTTATCAAAGCGATTTTACAAATGATGGTAAAAATGGATTCGTGATTGGTGAAAATGATATGAAGCTTGCACAGATTCTTATTAAATCAGGAAATGAGCATAGAAAGTTTATGCGACAGATTTTTGTATCAGTGGATATCACAGCCCCTCTTTATTGGTGGAAGGAATTTGATACTTATAAAGTAGGAACGGTTGCGAACTCTACAAGCACAATGCACAAGATTACGAGTCAACCTATTACATTAGATTGCTTTGAAATTGATGACTATGAGAAAGATTTAAAGTGCTTAGAAACATATGATTCAAATATTGAAGTAGATTATAGTACAGTGGATTTTGAAGTCTATAAGTTCATTAACTTCCTTGAGAACTTGCGTCAGAAGTATCTTGAAACAAAAGATAAAAGATATTGGAAAGAGCTTATACGTTGGCTACCTGAATCATGGTTACAGAAGCGTACAGTTACAATGACTTATGAGAATTTGCTTGCTATGTGTAGCAAGGGACAACGTAGATTTCATAAGTTAAATGAATGGAGTGGTCAAGATAATTCCAATGTAACTAATCTTATTTCATGGGCTAGAACATTACCTTATGCACAAGAGTTAATTTTTATTGATGAAAATGAATTAGAAACTAAATAAATGTTCATTTCATAGGAGGCAATATTATGCAGTATATATTAAATGAAGATGAATATAACGAGTACAAAATACTTAAGTATAAAAATACACCAATGAAGAAAGTTCAAGTTGGAAACTATTTAAAATGTCCTGTTTGCAGATATATAGTTGATAATAATGTTCCGACACAGAAATATTGTGATAATTGTGGACAAAGGCTAAGAGGATCAAGAGGGATTACGAGGATAAGTATATGAATAATAAAGTTATTGGACTTATATTTAGAGCGTTTTCGCAAATCTTACACAATCAAGAAAAAATTATGAGACATTATGGCGAAGAGAATTTTTTCTTGTTAGAAGACACAAACGAACTTTCCGTAAAATATGGAGAGTTGGCACAAGAATATTTTAAAAAAGGAGATGATTGATACGAGAGATCCAGAAAAATTAAATTCGTTTTACACGCAGTTATATGAGATACATAAGAAGTCATTCCCAGATATGCGACCAGGGCAATTCTTATTAAATGCTCTTGGGTATATCAATAGTACATTACATAGAGATCCATTCTTTCCCGAATTGGATGAATTAATAGAATTATTCAAACAATATGCTAATTCCAATTCAATATGGTATCAAGGTTGGGATGTATTAAATAGAAAGGAGAATGATAGTGGAGAAAATTAATATTGCCGAAAGAGTAAGAGAACTTACAAATCAATTACATAAAGCATCAATAGCTTATTATAAATATGATAACCCGATAATAACGGACAAGCATTATGATGAATTATATGATGAACTAGAAAAATTAGAGAATGAATCTGGTATTGTATTATCTGATTCACCGACTCATTATGTACAAGGATATGTCCTTGATGAATTGAAAAAAGTTAAACACACAAAACCAATGTTAAGTGCAAAGAAAACAAAAGATTCAAATGAGATTAAAGCGTTTTTAAAAGATTATGATTGGTATTGTTCATATAAAATGGATGGATTGACACTTGTTGTGCGTTACAATGAAAATGGTGAATTTGTTCAAGGTATTACTCGTGGGACAAATGGAATCATAGGTGAAGACGTAACAGAGCAATGTAGATTTATTAAAAATCTTCCTATGAAAATTCCATGTAGCCAGCCATTAGAACTTAGAGGAGAATGTGTTGTTTCTTATGATGAGTTCAATAGAATAAATAAAGAAGTGTCTGAACCATTCAAGCATCCAAGAGGATTAGCAGGTGGTACATTAAGAACACTTGATTTAAACATCGTAAGAGATAGAAATTTGGCATTTATTGTTTTTGAACTGGTGTCTCCAACATTTACTCATAAATTAGAAGGACTTGAAGCACTTAATAAAATGGGATTTGAAACAGTTCAGAGATGTAAGCCAAAAAGTAAAGAAACTGGCGTAGAAGATTGTGTTGAAGCAATGCAACCTGAATTTTGTAAATATCCTGTTGACGGATTAATTTTTGAGCTTGATAATACAGAATTATCTAAATCACTTGGAGCGACTTCGCATCATGAGAATTGTCGTATGGCACTTAAATGGCAAGATGATACATATCCAACAACATTAAAATATGTAGATTGGACAATGGGGAAATTCGGAACTCTTACGCCAACTGCTGTGTTCGAACCCATAGAAATTGATGGCTCAATTGTTGAAAGAGCAAGTCTTCATAATATTTCTGTTATGAAAGATCTTGGGGTAAAATCCAGTGGACAAACAGTGTATGTATACAAATCAAATATGATTATTCCACAAATTGATAGTGTAGAGCCTATTAATAAAGAAGAAAAGCTTATTCCAGATAAATGTCCTATATGTGGTCAGCCTACTAAAATAGTAAAAGATAATAACTCAGAAGTACTTGTATGTACTAATGATAATTGCAATGGCAAGCTGCTTGGTAAGCTCACACATGCGGTGTCGAGAGATGCACTTAACATTGATGGATTATCAGAGGCAACAATCGAGAAATTCATCAATCTTGGTTGGTTAAACTCGATTCAAGACATTTATCATCTATCAGATCATGAAAATGAGATAAAAGCTTTAGACGGATTTGGTAAAAAATCAGTAGATAAGCTTCTTGCCTCTATTGAAAAATCTCGTAAGACAAGTCTTGAGCGTTTTCTTTATAGCATGTCAATTCCGTTGCTCGGCAAATCAGCAAGTATGATGATTGCAGATTCTGTTGATTATGACTTTGACACATTTATTGGTAAAATGATTAAAGGTGCAGAATACTTTAGGTATTTGCCTGGTATTGGAGATGCGTTAATAAGTTCACTCAATACTTATTGGAAAAATCATTGTTCAGATATACTTCAGTTAGCAAACGAATTTACATTCGAGACACAGAAATCCATTATGTCAGAAATCACAAATGAATTAGAGAATAAGACTTTTGTTATTACAGGAAGTGTAAAACATTATCAAAACCGTGATACTCTCAAAGCTGATATTGAAGCTCATGGCGGTAAAGTTGTAGGAAGCGTATCTTCTAAAGTAAATTATCTTATCAATAATGATATAAATTCAACAAGTTCTAAAAATAAGAAAGCAAAATCTTTAAATATTCCTATTATTTCAGAGGATCAATTTTTATCAATGCTTAACAATTAAAGAGAGAATATATTAGTGTACCAATCAAAATGAAAGGAAAACTATATATGAAAAGAAAGAAACTAGCAACTATGTTAGTGGTCGCTTTTGCTATATCTGCAACATCTGTCGCCCCTGTTTATGGGGCTGAAGATGAAGACATTAGTAAATACGACTGCGACTACAAACCTTGGTTAGAGATGAATGCAGGTGTGAGTGATACACTTGCATCTGCATGGGCATCTGAAACCACATTTGAACCTTATTGGACTACAACTGCTGTTAATGTAAGAACCAAACCGAATACTGATTCAGAGATTGTAACCACGTTGCTCTGGAATCAGCAAGTAAGTGTAGCTTCATTCGACAATGAATGGGACTTAATATATTGGAACGACAATATTTATTACATTAATAAAAGTTATCTTCAAGATCATGAAGCTGAGTTTGAAATGTTTGAAGTGCCATATGCGGCACATAAAACATGGATGCCATACACAGCAATTACAAAGAGAGAAAGCCCACAGTATATACTTCAACACACATCTGCTTACACTGGTAAGTATGGTATTCGCATGGTTGGAAATAGATATTGTGTGGCTCTTGGTTCGTATTTTGGATGCGAGATTGGTGATGAATTTGATTTAGTTCTGGCAAATGGCACTATAATTCCTTGCATAATGTCCGATGAAAAAGTTGATATGCATACTGATTCAAATAACATAATCACTAAAGAAACTAACTGTTTGAGCGAGTTTGTTGTAGACAAGTCTGCATTAGATATAAGTGCTAAAAGGTCAGGCGATATATCAAGTGTATGTCAAGAATGGAGCAGTCCAGTAGTACAGATAAGGGTATACAAGTAAGGAGGAAAAATGAGTTCAGAAGAATTTATGAGAAAAGAATTCACTTTAAATTTGGACAGCTTAACCGATTTGGAAGAGTTCGTCCACTTATTAATAAGTAAAATTTCTGCTGATGTAGATGGCTGTTACGAGCATCAGATAGTAGATGCCAAATCATTTATGGGTATGGTTAGCATATCAACACATCCTGTTACTGTAAGAATTAACAGTGATGATGAGAAGGAGGTTGAACTGTTCAATGGAATTTGCGCACGATATTCCTATTCCAGATAGTATGGATACTTATTTAGGAATTGATGTTGACTTGGTAACATTAGAAGATTGCGAAGACCTTCACAAATTCAAAAATAAGAACGTTATTATAAATGACGGTCACATAGTTAATTGGGTGGTTGAGTCATGAGTTTACTGGTGTTAATGGGTAAATCGTGTTCTGGTAAAGACACTATTGCAAATGAATTAGTAAACAAACATGGCTATGAGAACTTTGTATCTTACACGACTCGCCCAATGAGAGATGGCGAAGTTCAAGACCAAACATACCATTTTATTTCAGAGGATGAATTCATTAGCAAAATAAATGATGGGTTTTTCCTTGAATATAGAAAATATCTTTCTGCAAGTGGCTTATGGTACTACGGCACAGCAAAAGAAGATTATGAAAAGGACTCTAAAATGGTATCAATTCTAACACCTGATGGTGTAAATACTCTTATTTCTAAGGGTATAAATCCCAAAGTTATATACATATATACCAACCAAACTACAATTAAAAATAGGTTATTAAAACGTGGTGATAATAAAGAAGAAGCTGAAAGAAGAATGAAAGCTGATAATGTAGATTTTCGTGGAGCTGAAATGTTGGCAAATAGAATTATCTATAATAATGAAGGAAAAAAACTTTCAGAAGTCGTAAATGAAGTATTGAAATGGGGTGATTAAGATAAATTATAGTGGTTTACGTCCCATCGCTTATAGTGGTGGGATAACTACCACTCGTCAATTAATAAGAGAGCTAAAAGATATGGAAGATAATTTTATAACAGTTATCGTTGGAGACAGAGAATATATAATTGACAAAATTAAAAGCGTAAAAACTTATGCAAATATGGATGACAGTTGCACACATAAAGCTCTTATATGTAATGAGATGAGTGGTAAAAATATAATAAGGTAGGTGAAATATATGCCAGATATATCAATGTGCAGTAGTAATAATTGTCCTATGAAAGATAAGTGTTATAGGTCAACTGCTACTGCAAGTAAGTATCAAAGTTGGAGTAACTTTGAGTATACGTGTAATGAAAATAGTGGATATGCAGATTTTATACTGGATAAACGAATGGAGAAAAGAAAGGAGAATAAATGAAATTCAATTTTATAGATTGTATAGAATTCGAGATTGATTGGAAAGCTGTGGCAGCGATTGCAGCATGTATACTTGGTTATATCATAACAGTAATTTAGAAAGGAGATAAAATTTGAAAATAATTAAGAGAGATTGTTCAGAAGTTGATTTTGATAAATCAAAAATTTCAACAGCAATTCTTAAAGCAATGAAAAATGGTTCAGGTATTGTAAAACCAAAGATTGCAGAAGATATTGCAAATGAGATTGAAGAAGAGTGCAAAAACAAAGAAGATGTGAGTATTTCTGATATTGAATCAATGGTTTATGATAAATTGATTACTAAGAAGCAGAGACTTACTGCAAAAGCGTATGAAGGATATAGAAGTATTCGTGAATTTCAGAGAGAAAATGAGAATACAACAGACATAGAGATTCATGACCTTGTAGAAGATAAAGACGAATATTGGAAGGATGAAAATGCAAATAAGAATCCAGTATTAAATCCCACCAAAAGAGATTATATTGCTGGATCTGTTAGCACAGATATGACAAAAAGATATTTATTATCTCCTGAAATAATTCAAGCTCATAATGAAGGACTAATTCATTTTCATGATGCCGATTATTTCTTGCAGCATATGCATAACTGTGGGTTGGTCAATTCTGAAGATATGCTTCAAAATAATACCGTAATTAGCGAAACTCTTATTGAAACGCCACATAGTTTTTCGACTGCTTGCAATATCGAAACACAGGCAATTGCTCAGATTGCCAGCAATCAGTATGGTGGGCAGAGTATTTCTCTAGCCCATTTAGCCCCATTTGTTGATGTAAGTAGAAAATCAATCAGAAAGAAAGTAACAGAGGAATTATATAATAATGGATTGATTAGTGAGTATAATGAAGACCTTGCAGAAGTCATTAATATAACAAATAAACGATTAAAAGAAGAAATAGAAAAAGGTGTTCAGACAATTCAGTATCAGTTAGTTACACTTATGACAACAAACGGGCAAGCACCTTTTATTACAATTTTTATGTATCTGAATGAAGCAAAGAACAATCAAGAGAAAGCTGACTTGGCGATGTTAATCGAAGAAATGCTTCGTCAGAGAATTCAAGGAGTAAAAAATGAAGATGGCGTTTATATTGCTCCTGCATTTCCAAAGCTTATTTATGTATTGGAAGAAGATAATATTACAGAAGATTCAAAATATTGGTATCTTACACAATTAGCTGCTAAATGTACATCTAAGAGGCTTGTCCCTGATTACATATCTGAAAAGATGATGCTTGAATTAAAGGGTGATGTCTATACATGTATGGGATGTGTTGACGGAAAAGAACTTATCACATATAAGATTAAGAATAATTTATATGTAGAATCATTCGAAAGAATGTGGAGGAGGTTGTCTGATTCATTTGAAATCAAACATCAGTATTCCGAAGATAATCCTAATTTATATATGGATTTATCAGAAGTAACGATTTATGATACAGAAAAAGGATTTGTTGATACAAAAAGAATTATTCGTAATGTATCAAGTGAATGGTTGGATGTGGACTTTTCTAATGGTAGAAGATTATTATGTACAACAGATCATCCATTAACATTAAGAGATGGTAGAAATGTACACGCATCAGAATTGAAACTTGGAGACAAAATCTTAATCAACTCAAATCAATATAATGAAGAATCAATTCTGTTCAATACTGATAAAGCATGGCTATTGGGATTAATGTTATGTGATGGATGTTATCAAAATAATCATGTATTTGCGTCTATTGCTGCAACAGGAGAAGATGAAATTGAAGAAAAATTTAGCAATACATTTACTAAATATTTCGGACTGAATGTTAAAACAATTCTACAAGAACGTGGTAAAAAAGGAACATACAAAGATTTATGTGCAATTTCAGATAATAACGGTGGAATTCAATATGTGACAAATTATTTTACATCAAAATTTGGTGGCATCAATAAAGTAAATAGACAAATTCCGAATGAAGTATTCTCATGGAATTATGAAGCGAAGCTTGCCTTTTTTGCAGGAATGATTGATGCAGACGGATATATCAATTCACATCAAAATGAAAATAACTTTTCTACTGTTCAAATCGGCTCTACTAATAAAGAATTAGCACTTCAGCAAATGGCGTTAGCACAATCTATTGGAATCCCAGCTAAAATTTATCATAATCATTACACAAAGAAAAATCCAGAATTGATTAGATATAGGGTTGAATTTTACCCAACTGATGAATTAGTTAATTACATTGTATGCAAAAAGAAATGTGATAATTATATTGAATCAAATGTATCAGGATATGCTATTGAATCAGAGGTTATCAAGATTAATCCGATTCATAAAGAAATGTATAGTTATGATGTGACAACATCTAGTGAGCATTTTGAAGTTAGTGGTATTTATAGTCACAATTGCCGAAGTTTTCTTACTGTAGATAGATTTACAGATAAAGTGGGAAATATTGCAAATGCAAAGAACTTTGATCCGAATAAACATAAATATTATGGACGATTCAATCAGGGTGTTGTAACGATTTCTCTTCCAGATATTGCTTTCTCATCTGACGGAGATTTTGATAAATTTTGGGAAATCTTTGAGGAAAGAACGGAATTATGTCATAAAGCATTAAGAGCAAGACATGAGCGATTACTTGGTACATCTTCTGATGTAGCACCTATTCTATGGCAGCATGGAGCATATGCTAGATTAAAGAAACATGAGAAAATTGACAGACTTCTTTATGATGGTTATTCTACAATATCACTTGGTTATGCTGGTTTATATGAATGTGTAAAATTTATGACTGGTCACTCTCATTCGGATGAAGGAATTGGCGAAGAGTTTGGATTAAAGGTTATGCAGGCGTTAAATGATAAATGTAATCAGTGGAAACAAGCTGAAAACATTGACTATAGTTTATACGGAACACCATTAGAGTCCACAACTTACAAATTTGCAAAGTGCCTAAAATCTCGTTTCGGTAACGATATCTTTGAAAAATTAGATGGTTTCGATAGAAATTATATTACTAATTCATATCATATTCCAGTCTTTGAACATATCACAGCATTTGAAAAGTTAAGAATCGAATCAAAATTTCAAAAATTAAGTCCAGGAGGAGCAATTTCATATATCGAAATACCAAGTATGAGCCATAATATTTCTGCCATACTAGAAGTTATTAAGTTTATTTATAACAACATCATGTATGCAGAGATTAATACAAAGAGTTGTTATTGTGAAAAGTGTGGCTTTGATGGTGATATTCCTCTTGTATCAGACGAAAACAATAGACTTAAATGGGAATGTCCTAGCTGTGGAAATACTGATAATACAACAATGGATATAGCATTTAGAGTTTGTGGTTATATTGGTACTGCAAAAAATGGTGGTAATCAGGGTAGATATGGCGACATTCATGACCGTGTTTATCATTTGGATGACATGGAATATACGGAGGATTAAATATGAGATTTGCAAGTATGCGTAATCTTGATATCTCAAATGGAGAGGGAGTTGGAGTCTCCCTCTTCGTTCAAGGGTGTGACAGACATTGTTTTAACTGTTTTAATCCTGATACTTGGGATTTTAATGGTGGTAAAGAATGGACAGAAGGAACAAAAAATAAATTTATAAAGCTTATTGATAGACCATATATTAATCGAATTTCTGTTCTAGGGGGCGAACCTTTAGCGGAACAAAACCTCGATGAAGTCTTGTCTCTAATTAAAGAAATCCGTATTTCTTTTCCCCAAAAAACTATCTGGTTGTATACAGGATATAAATTTGAAGATTTAATAAACGGAATACATTATCCATTAGATAGTGAATGGGAAGATAAAATATTGCGTCAGTCTATCGTGAAACTGTGTGATGTACTTGTTGACGGAGAATATATAGATGAGCAGAAAGACCTCTCATTGAGATTCAGAGGTTCAAAAAATCAAAGGGTAATTGATGTAAAACAATCTCTTGCTCAGAACAAAGTAGTTTTATATTGTAATTAAGGAGGAGTAACTATGGTAGCGGTAGGCGTAATAAGTTTTATTGTTGGTGGATTTGTTGGCACATTAATTATGGCATTATGTGTAGCTGCACATAATGAAGAGGACAGGAGAGAGCGAGATGCAGACAACTTAAGTCTTAATAATTTTATCAATAAAGCATCAGAAGAAGATAGGAGAGAAAGTAACATGGAGAAGATACAGATTAAATATTTTGATAATGAGATAGATAAGGTCGAGAAAATAAGCAAAGGTGACTTAATTGACCTTAGAAGTGCCGAGACAGTAGAGCTAAAGAAAGGCGAGTTTCATTTGATTCCGTTGGGAGTCGGAATGAAGTTACCTAACGGTTACAAGGCGAATATATATCCAAGAAGCAGTACATACAAAAATTTTGGTATCATTATGGCGAACTCAGTTGGTCAGGTAGACGCAAGTTATTGTGGAGAGAATGATCAGTGGATGTTCCCTGCAATAGCACTTAGAGATACAACAATTCATAAGAATGATAGGATATGTCAGTTTGAGATTCAGAAGATTCAACCAGAGATTGAGTTTGAAGAAGTAGAACGTTTGGACGAAGTATCTCGTGGAGGTATAGGTTCAACTGGAAAGGCGTAATATGGAGAATAAAATTCTATCTCAGCAAGACCTATATGATGTTTTGCCATTTGGAAAAACAAAAGTATTACAGCTAATTAAATCAGGTGAACTTCCATTAGTAAAAGTTGGTAAAGATTACATTACAACATTTAATTTATTGGAAGAATGGATAAAAGATCATATAGGCGAAGAAATCTATTATTGATTGATTATTAATAAAGGCAGGAGTATAATATAATTATACAAATGCCTTTATATTGTTATAGGAGGTGGAATATGAACAATATAATGGCGACTGTAAATAACATGACAATTTGTACTCGGACTGATGGTCGTTATATGGGAAGAATTACTGTTAATTCTCACAGAAAAAGTTTTTATGGTAAGACTAAAACAGAAGTAAAAAACAAAGCTAAAGATTATCTTATAAAAATAGAAGAAGGATATGTTGAGCCAGAGAACATTCTTTTAAAAGATTATATGGAAGAATGGCTAATGAAATATAAATATGGTAAGATCGAACCCTCTTCATTTACAAGATTATATAGAGTATATGATTGTCAAATAAAAGATAGTGTTTTAGGGCAACAAAAACTTGGTTGCATTACAACAGAAATGATTCAGGATATGATTGATAAACATGCGTATCCAACAGATAATACAATTAAACCATTGGCACGTTCAGGATTAAAAAAATTGGTACAGATTATAAGACCATGCATGAACAAGGCTGTTAAAGATGGAATTATTCAAAACAACCCTGCAAATGATGTTATCATTCCTTCAGATAGTTATATAAAAACTTCAACAAGAAAACAATTATGCTTATCTGATGAACAGATTGAAGAATTTAAAAACGCAGCTTTGGCAAGATATAAAAATGGGGAATACAAAAGCAGAGATGCTTTGGTTTTAATGATAATTCTAAATCTTGGATTACGTGCAGGTGAAGCTTTGGCATTAGAATGGAATAACATTGATTATGAAAACAAATTAATGTATATCAATAATACGGTTCAAAGTAATATCTATGACGTTAAAACTAAGAAATTATACAATCGAGTTAAAGAATCTCCTAAAACAAAATCTGGAATAAGAGTGTTAAAATTAAATGATACCACTATTTTGTATCTTAAAGAGCTACAAGCATATGACAAGCGTAAAAATATTATTTCCAACTATGTGTCAAGTACAAGTGTAGGTACTAGAAACACTTACAGAAATTTAGAGAGAAGTCTTAAAAGAGTTATTAATGGAACGAATTTACCACAAAACATGTCTCTTCATACACTAAGACATACATTTGGATCTGTTCTCATCAGACGAGGCATCTCAGTTGAAGTAGTAAGTAAATTGATGGGACATGCGAATATTATGATAACTTACAATAAGTATATTCACGTTTTGAAAGAACAAGAAGCTCTTGCAATGGATATGATAGCAATATCGTAAAAAGTGGTGTCAAATTGGTGTCAAACAATTATCGCATGGCTGAAAGCCAGTGTTTTCAAGGGGTACAAGACTTATATAAGGGTTCGACTCCCGTCTAGTCCACTAAAAGGCGGTTTGTGATAAAACCGCCTTTTTTCTTGCAAAACCGCACCTCTTTCTTGTCCTTTTGAGCATGCTTGTATACAGACTTGAGTACGTGGTCGGTCTTCCGGCCGCTGGCAGCCATGACATAACTGTCCGTTCAGATTTCCTACAGCAGAAAGTGCGGTTAATAAATCATTTAAGGAGTCAGTAAAACTGTTATTTCAGGTTATCGAAAACATTGTAAAACGCGGGATGTATCGTATTTGAAAAATTAATTTCAAAAAAATGTAAAAAAGTGTTGACAAGTATGGAATAGGGTGATATTATATCGGAGTCGCTTCGGTGAGGCGACAAAAACGAAACGGCAAAACAGCATATCGGGGTGTGGCTCAGCTTGGCTAGAGCGCCTGGTTTGGGACCAGGAGGTCGCAGGTTCGAATCCTGTCACCCCGACTTGTGAACAATTAAATATGCGGGTGTAGTTCAATGGTAGAACACCAGCCTTCCAAGCTGGATACGTGGGTTCGATTCCCATCACCCGCTCTTTTAAAGAAACTGTTTATCCGGTTTCTTTTTTTATACTCTTTTTTATGAATATCCTGTCTCATACCACGTAAAAAGGACGGCTGCATCTGCAGTCGTCCTTTATATCATGTATGGGTAATAAAACTCGCTTAGAAGAGATCTACACTTCCGAAGAACTTGTCATTGATTACATAATATGCCTTGTACTCTTCCGGCTTTACATAAATATTTAATGTCTTAATGCATCCAGCACGATGTCCCTCAGCTACAAACTGTTTCTTTACCTTATCCTCAAGTTCTCCAAGATTTGCAGCATTCTGCTGATACTGAACAATGATTTCGGTCTTTGCCGGCTGTTTTTCTTTCTTTGCCTTTGTAGCAGCCTTTGCTTTCGTTGCAGCTTTCTTCACAACAGGTTCTGCCTTCTCAACAACAGCCTTTGTTGTTGCCTTTGCAACTTCTTTTGCCTCCTCTTCTACAACTTCTGCTTTCTTTGCTGCTGCCTCAGCAACATCCCCGACTTTTGATTCTACCTTTTTTGTAGCATCCTTAACCGCATTTTTAACTTCTGTCTTTCCCTCTGGTGTCTTCATCAGCTTCACGTCAGAAACTGCTTTGTTTAACTTCTTCTCCTGCATAACGATTCCTCCTAACCAGAATTATTCACATACTAAAAATTTTTCAATTGCATCAAGTGCTGCTTCTTCATCGGCACCCTCCGTCACAATATCAACCGACATTCCATCGGATGGATTAAACGCCATAATTCCCATAATGCTCTTTGCATTAATTCTGCGGTTATCGCTCTCCAACATAATATCGCTGTCGAACTGACATGCTACCTGAACAAGTTCTGCGATTGGATTGTCGTGTCCTTCTGACACATTAGAAACGATCACATTTTTCTTACTCATACGCTCTCCCTTTCCAAAACTGTATAACTCATTCTCAAATATATCTCACTTATCCAGGAATTGCAATATACGAACTTTATTTCTGTTAAATCTTCACGAATCATCCATAAAACCTTGTCCTTAATTGTTCATTTTTACAATGAAAATTAACGGTCCAAATAAGTAAAGAAAATGTATCCTGCTTTCCGGAACCAGTCATCCGCATCTTTATAACTTTTTGACCTCGTGGAATGGGTCTGCGGATCATAATAATAAATGCTTCCAGAGGTATATCCCGTCACTAATACGGCACTGTCTGTTCCGGTCATTGCAAATACCGGGCTGCCCTTGCTGACATAAAACAGAATCTCCTCTACTGTGCAGCCGGATATATCAAGAACAACTGAATCTTTTAATGTATTTTCAATCGCGCTTTTCGGGGTTCCTCCATTGTCAATCAGTTCTTTTACACTGAGCCCGTTTCCTCTGTAATTAAGCATGGCACTGACCGCCTGAACCACGGATGATGAACTCTTATCCGCATCGTTTACTTTCAGGCTGCTAAATGCCGTCTGTGCCGATTTACGCGCACGCATCCATACATACTGCTGCTTGGAATCCACCACAACTCCCATATGATTATTGGCGCAGACGATGGCATCCGCGATCTCATCGGTTGCAAGCAGCACATCACCTTTTTTGTACACATAAAAGTATTCCTGCGACTCCTTATTTTTCACGGAAACGTCACGCGGATTTTCCAGTAAAACAGATTTGGAAGTCAGCATTTTAATTTTGGATGCATCCGCCCCGTTTTTCATCACAAGCTGGTACTGTGTTTCCTTGCGATCTGTCACGGTTGATCCCACGGTAACTTTTTCTTCCGTGTCTCCCTCACGGTTCATGATCGCATCGGTTCCTGCAGCCACATAATGTCCGCCGGACTTTTTGATCAGATGAATGGTAATTGTATAATCCTCCACCGAAATGGAACCGATACTTCCCCTGGACGGTTCATACGCCTTTAAGATACTGTGTGAATTTTCGGAAGTATCCATGATGGTTAAATTTTTCATCGGGAAAACCGTATTTCCCGCTGCTGCAACCATCACCTTATCTTTCTTTGCTGCTCCGTAAATAAAATCTTCATCGATAAACCCAAGCGGAAGAATATACGCTCCCTTTTTTGCCTTGATATCATAGACAGAAGCATTTTTCAAATTCATCAGGTGAATCACATCGCTTTTGTATTCTTTGTCGCTGTCTACCCACGCAAAATACTGATTCGATTCCGACACTTTATAACAGCTTTCTTTCAGATCTTTCACAAGCACTTCCGGAGTCCGCTTGTCCGTATCTATACTGTAAAGTTTCTGATCCATGATCAGGTAAAATGTCCCCTTTTCGTTCACATACATTAACTGCCCCATCTGTGCTTTGAGTATTTCATAGGAAACATCCGACGGGATAAAAATTTCTTCCTCTATAGTGTGTACCAGACCATCATAATGATATACTGCCGTGCCCACTTCGCCTTCATGATCCCCACGGTTCATATATCCATATACAACAAAATCAATACTTCCCGCTTCATCCACACGGGCAATTTTGATATCATGCTGATCCCAGTTATCCCTCGCATTGATCCCCTCTGCCCCAAGGAAACTGAATACCTGTACAATCTTATTATTTACACGGTCAAAGCACCAGAGTTCTCCCTGCTGTACAAACGCGATCACATCTCCGGTCTCACTTACAGCATATTCAATATTTTTGTCACGTATGCCAAGTTGGATCTGATTATTATCTGTAATAAACCGGTTTTCCCCACGGAAAATCTGATTTAAAGTACGCTCAAAATTTAAGACATACATACGGGATTCCGTCATACGCAGACGATAATATTCTTCCACATTATAATACTCGGTTTCCCCACCGGTTCCTTTGGTGGTCACCACATACCGGAGTGTGATCACATCATAGGAATCATTGATTTCCTTGAAAGATGCCTCGAGTTCTCCCATCTGCTCCGGTTTTAAATCTGCCCAGGTAATCTGGTTTAAGGTACAGCTTAAATCCACATAATTGAGTGTACTGGTATCGCCTGTTGCCGCATCCATATATTTCGGAATAAATTTATTTGCATCATCCCGGAATGTATATTCATGAAATTGCAGTGCAAAATCCATACATGCCTGAGTATCATCGTTTTGTGTCTGCATCAACCGGGTGTAATACCGGATCTTATTTTTTCCTGAAGCAAGAATAACAATCAGTTCATATTCTTCCCCTTTTCCGAGGATATTCTGTATTTTCAGGTTTGCAGAGATTTCATCATTTTTTTCTTTTATTCCCTGTGCATCTCCCTTTGCAACCAGCCGGGAATCATCAAGACTCCGGATTTCATAAGCAATGCCTCTGATTTTTTGTCCATATGTATTAATTTTCAGCGGAAGCAGTCGTGTATGGTCTACCGGCACAATTCCATCCCGCATCTTTGTAATATTCATTTCCGATACATATCCATGCAGCTGTGCCACGCTGTTATTTCCTTCATAAAACTGGACGATGGGAAGGGTTGCCTCCTTCATCGCCGTTGTCATATCTTTATTATCCTGATTGGTTATGATACTGAAAACAATCAGTGCTGCCAGAAAAAGCCCTGACAGCACCACTGGTTTAATTACTTTCCTGTTCATTTATCTTTTCCTTCTTACTATGGCTGTAATTTCTGCCGTTACATCCATCTCCTGCATCTGCGATGCCGGCAGCGCCGTTTGCACATTTCCGCACCAAACAGCACACCGATCATACTGCAAAGCCACGGATTCCCACATTCCCGTTCCTGTGTTGTCATAGTTTCTCCGGCGATAGAAGCCGGAACCATTTCGAAATATGATGCCGCCTGCATGTTTCCTTCGATCCGGTTCTCTTTCTTTTTCTGCACTTCGGACAGCTTCCGGTAAATTCCATCAATTTCCATCTGTATCATCAGGCGGTCCGGTTCCTCATCGTAGATGCGGCTTCCCTCATACTCCAGCTGGTCAAGCCTCTGTTCCACCAGCTCCATGATCTCTTTTGTCTCTGCCGGATAGTACTGTTTCATTCGTTCCATATCTTTTTCATATTCCATCTCTGTCAGGTACATACTCTGCATCGGATATGTCATATAAAACGGAATCTTTGGGTAAAAATCGTTTGAATAATCCACTTGCATGCTCCATCCTGTCATCATTATAGACTATGCCATGCAACGGTTTTTTGTGCTTATTTTCCTACTATTTTTAAGCATATCTGCTCGTATTCCGGATAATTTTTGTGCCGCATTTCCGTTTCCAGTACTCCCTGTGCATTCTTATGGAAATGATATAAATTATACACACCCTTACGGTAGGCATAGTCCTCTCCATTATCCTGAAAATGATCGTAAGAAGCCTCTCCCGGAGTTGTCAGCAGATACAGCGTACGGTACGGCTTTTCTCCAACATACGCCATTTTTTCATACATCGGGATCATCGTTCCTTCTTTCAGGTACATCGGGCACAAATCAATCGGTGCATCCCGCAGGAAATACTTTCCTCCGGTAATTTTCTCTCCGGTCCAGTAATCATACCACTCCCCTTCCGGCAGATACACCATTTTCTTCGTGGCTCCCTGCTCCAATACCGGGGCAACGAGGAGATTTTCTCCTACCAGGAACTCTCCATTGAGGTTATAGGTTTCCGGGTCCTTTGGATAATGCAGAACCAGAGGACGCATAACCGGAAGTCCGGTCTGTTCTCCCTGATAAAACAGATCATACAGATACGGAAGGAAACGATAACGCATCTTTACATATTTTCGATAGATTCCCACCACCTGATCATCAAACTGCCACGGCTCCTGATAGCGGGTTCCCATCGCGGAATGATTCCGAAACAGCGGCGAAAAGCATCCTGCCTCCACCCAGCGGCACAAAAGCTCCTTCGTGCAGTCCGAGCCAAAGCCGCCCACGTCCGTTCCCACAAAAGGCATCCCGCTTAGTCCCATATTGCAGAGCTGCGGGATCACCATCTGCAGATGCGCCCAGATGCTGTGGTTATCGCCCGTCCACGCGGTGCTGTATTTCTGCGTCCCCGCATAGCATGCCCGCGTGATCACGAAAGGCCTGCGCCCGTCGCGCTCCTTTAAGCCCTCATAGGTCGCCTTCGCCATATTGTGCCCGTACAGGTTGTGCATCCGCGCATGGTTACTTATCTCGTCCTCGTCGGTAAACACTACATCCGGCGGAAGCTGTCCCCGAAAGCTTGCAGGCTCGTTCATGTCGTTCCACACGCCGCGCACGCCCTTATCAAGCAGAAACTGCTGGTTTTTCCCCCACCAGCTGCGCACCTCTTTTTTGCCGAAATCCGGATAAACCGCGTCGCCCGGCCATACCTCATTTACATAAATATCGCCCTCGGGCGTTTTGGCAAAATAGCCCTTTTCCACGCCCTCGTCATAAACGGAATAGCCTTCCTCTACCTTCACGCCCGGATCGATGATCGTCACGATCTTAATGCCGTCGTCCGCCAGATCCGAAATCAGCCTTTCCGGATCGGGATAGCGCTCCTGATCCGGCGTCCATGTAAACACCTTGTAGCGGTCCATATAGTCGATGTCTAAATGGATCGCGTCGCACGGGATCCCGCACTTTCGCATATGTTGCGCCACGCTGCGCACCTCTGCGTCCGACATATAGCTCCAGCGGCACTGCTGATAGCCCAGCGTCCATTTCTGCGGCAGCGGGGCAGTCCCGGTCAGATAGGTGTAGCCGCCGACCACCTCTGCCATGCTGTCTCCTGCGATCAGGTAATAGTCCAGATTGCCGTCCGCCGCGCCGTACCAGTAATACTCGTCCGATTCCTTTCCCATATCGAAACAGGAGCGGTAAGGATTGTCATAAAAAAGCCCGAAAACCGCGTCGTCCCGCAGCGTGATAAAAAATGGGATCGACTTATACAGCGACTTAAAATTATCCATCTGCGGAGCCGGGTCGTCCGTATTCCACATCACATATTCATAGCCGCGCTTATTCATAAATCCGGTCTTGTCGCCCAGCCCGTAGAAAGCCTCGCCGCCCTCCATGCACTTAACGACCTCGACCGCTCCTGCTCC